>Ga0182030_10001455_pt1 | contig 48776 bp, 49 predicted proteins | sample 812S3MmetaG_FD_121299 | JGI IMG/M metagenome (GOLD analysis project Ga0182030, IMG submission 121299) | Permafrost microbial communities from Stordalen Mire, Sweden - 812S3M metaG (Illumina Assembly) | ecosystem: Environmental > Terrestrial > Soil > Wetlands > Permafrost | place: Sweden... | reverse complement strand
TGGATGGCTCCACCGCCTGCATGACGATTGAAGGGGCCACCGACACGGAAGTGTTCCAGACCTATGTGCGGGAAGTGTTGTGTCCGACCTTGCGTCCGGGCGATCTGGTCGTGATGGACAACCACCTTTGGGTTCCTTGCGTTCTTGGCGGTTCAATTCCGCCTGCTTTGAAGGCTACGGCGGTTAAATAAATTCCATGGCCGCAAAAAGGCTCAAAAGTCGCAAATGCATTTTTATTTTGTGCGTTCTGTGCTTTTTGGTGGCCACAGTTTTCCCGAGTTGCCCTAAAGTCCCGATTTTGTTTCAGCCTTCAGTCTTCAGCCTTGCTGCATGGGGTGAACACCCCATTGCCACGGCCAATTTCAAAAGATAGGTTGCGGCTTATGAAACCCAGCCAGCAAGCGAAGTTACAGTTCGATGACCCGGTCAACCGGCCAAACATCTCCATGGCGAGAACCACCCTGCGGTTGCGGCGACAAATGTGCTCACCCATCAACCACAAACAACTCGCCTACTGCCTGAGGTTGCTTGGCCTGTGGCCGGTTCCGGGCTGGAGCCGTGGCTTCTATGGCAGCCGGCAATCATTCCGACGGGGCGTAAATTCCCCCAACATGAAGCATATTTCCCGGGAAAAACTGTACGATTTGTACGATCTGGCCAGGAAACAATGGCTGGTGCTGTACAAAAAATTTAAGGTTCAAACCGGCCAGAACCATGAGATTGGGGTTTGGTTGAATGCATTTTGGATCCGGGTCAAAACATTATTCCGACGACTGGGGATTGAACCCATCTTCGGTTGAGCGTCTCCCATCTGGCGCCACGGATTGGGGCCACCCCTCATCTAACGGCTCGTCAGGAATCTCGCCCCGCCTTTGTTCATTGTTTTTTCAACACGAGCAGGCAGACATCGTTTTCGCGCAGGTCAAATTGCTGCTGAACTTTTCCATCCGGGCCGACCTTGAGGATGGACGTGGCGATGGGCGCGCCGTTGTTCTCGGATTTGATTCTGACGACCTGCGCCCGGGTCAATTGCGCCGGCGACCCCAAATCCATGTACGTCGCGTAGGCGTCGTTGACGCGGTAGCCGACCTTGTAGATTTCCAGCGCGTATTGTCCCTCCGGCACGTGAGCCAAATTGAGCGTGACCTGGTCTTTCGGCAGGGACGGCAAATCGCGTTTGTAAAACACCTGGTTGATGACGTTCGTGCCCGGATGGGTGATGGTGAAATCCCAGATCAATGCCTGAATGCCGCCGGACGCGTCGGTGCAGATCCACGAAGCCGGGTCACTGCTGGTCAATTCGGTGGGGCCGAGCCGGTTCAAAAACTGGTAGGCATAGAACGCCGGCTTGTTGATGTCCTGGTAGTTGATCAAGCCAAAGCCGCCGTGGAACGGCGTCCAGCGCGGGCCGGCTTCCTCGAAGATGTCCGTGAACACCCAGTAAGACATGGACTGCGCGGCGGCCCCGGCGTTCCTGAGTTTGTCGAGGATGAAGGCGGCGCTGTGGTAGCTGTCGTGGATGGGATCGAACGGAGTGTAAGAAGCGCTCCACTCGGTGAAATGCAGTTCCAAACCCGGCATGGCGGACCCGGCGATTTGTTGCCGCACACGGAGAACGTCACCATAGATGCTGGCCCGGTCGGGGGAGAGCACGGTGCCGGCGTTGCCGTCCGCGTCCAGATAACCGCTCATGACGCCATAGGTGTGCGTCGAGATAAAATCCACCGGCGCAGGATTGGTCGCACAGAAATGGATGAGTTCTGGCACCCACAAACAACTCGCCGTCGCCGGACCGCCAACCTTGTAGGCGGGCGAAACGTCCTTGATCGCCCGTGCCGTGACGGCGTAGAGGTTGAAATAATCCTGCTGCGTGCCGTGAAAAAAATATTGCGCGTTCGGCTCGTTCCAGACTTCAAAATACCAGGTGCGCACCTCGGCGTCGCCATAACGCTCGCGCAAATGCGTGACAAAAGCGCGGATGAAATCGCCCCACTTTTTGAAATCCTTCGGCTTGGTCGAGTTGCCACGCCACCAGAAAACCGTCTCGGAACCGCTGGCCATGGCCGATGGTGTGAAGCTCAATTCCACGAACGGCTTCATGCCGATGCTTTGGAGAAAATCATAAAGCTCGTCAATGTACTGCCAGTTGTATTGGGGATGCCCCGCATTGTCCTCCCTGTAAACGCCCATGTCGTCGCAGAAAATCCCGTGCATTCGGATGTATGTGAAGCCGCATTCGCGATGCGCATAGGTCAGTTGCCGCTGCCAGTCGGCGCGCAAACCCTCGTTGGCGCGGCCGGCACCCACGCATTGTTTGAACATGGTGTTGAGCGGGCCTTTGACCTGTTGGAGATCGGCGGTGATGAGCCGTTCCCGGGGCGTTTCGTTGGTGGCGGCAGCGAGCGGCAAACTCCCGATCAAGAAAGCCGCGAGACCGACGGTCAGGTGAAGGGTGGTTTGTTTCATGTCAGTTATTTTGGCCGCGTAAAAGACTACGCTTCAAGTGGCAGGCATGGAGGCGATACTGCGCCGTTCCGGCACCCGAGTCAAATCAAAGGCTGAATTCTAAAGGCCAAAGTTCCGATTTTGTTTGGCGTTCAGCCTTCAGCTTTTCTGCATGGGGTGAACACCCCATTGGTTGCCCATCAAAACGATGCGATGTTGGTTCCAATGAGCGAGTCCCGGTCGGGATAACAAATGATTGATAATGACAAAGTGATAACGCTGATTCGTCTTCGGGATCTGCTGTATGTTGGGGTGCAGCCAACCTTGCGGGAATGCGGATTTTCGGCCGAAATCGTCCAAGGGCTGGTCAAGGAACAGATGGTAAGGCTGGGAGCCAACCAGTTTGGCGCCGATCCCGACCGGTGTATCATTGAAGAAATCCTGCCCGCCGGCCATGTCTTCATCTCGCAGCAGCACGCAATCCGCGACCGGCACAACTTGAGTGAACTGAACCATGCTGCAGTGGGTTGAAAGTTGAGGGTTAAAGCAGCCTCGATTTTGCGCCGGTTTCTAGGTATAGATTCCAAACAGAATTTTCACAAAGGCAAGCAGCGGAAACGGCAACCATTGTCCAATGACATACCCCGCGTGAATCGCCATCGCAAGGTCGCCGTCATGGCGTGAGCCGCGCCGGGAGGCGAGCCAACCGAGCATGGTTCCCACAATCAACGCCAGGACAAACAGCGACACGAAAAAGCCGGCAATGGGCGCACCGGCGACAACACATATTATTGCCACCACCACAGTCAACGGTACCAGGCTCCAGCGCGGAAGGCGCAACCGGGCGACGCCGCCAATCATCAGCCAGCAAATCAACATTGTGCCCATCTGCGTGGGGAGTTGATGCAAATGCGGCGCCGCACCAATCCAGGTGCCGGAGCAGAGTATGAACGGGCCAACGACGATGATCCAAATCGCGGGCCCACGCAGCCGCGCCCATCGGGAAGGGAACGCGGGAAGACGAAGCGCCAGAACGACCGCACCCAGCAGGGCCAGCACCATGCCCAAGGACCGCCAACGCCAGGCGGTCGGGATGGATGCCGGCGACGGCCGGCCGACCGCAGCACAGGCGGCCTCAACGGCCGCTTTTACTAGGTATCCATCGTACAATTCAAACGCATGGTCGGAGCGGGGGGAAATCACGACGCGAGCATCCGTCCGTGCCTTGAGCCGGGCCGGGGTGGCGAATTCGTCGAACCGGCCGGCCATTAACAACAGCGGCGGGACTGGTTTGCCCAAATCGGGAATGGCTCCTATGGCAATGAAGAGCCGCAGATTCAGGGCGGCATCACGCACCGCCGCGGCCCCGGTGTAGGCACCCATCGAATGCCCGATAAAAACATCCGGCGGACCGAGCGCCTGCGTCACCGCTTCCAGTGCCTGCACGGTCCTGGGCAGGGAGAACGGCTGCGCCGAAGCCCCGTGTCCGGGAAGGTCCACCGAGAAGCATTCGAAGCCGGCCGCCGCCAGCGCCTCACCGAAGCGAAAAAACATTTCCTTGGAGCCGCTCAGACCATGGGCGAGCAGCACAATGGGATGCGGACCGGAGCTGGCGGGAACAAATTTCAGCGCCGGCGTGTCCCCGGCAATCGTCACCGCCTCGACCCGGACGCCGGGCTCAACCCGGTGCGTGAGCGCCACCCCGGCGACGAGAACAGCGACGGCTACACCAGTGATGCACCAGTTGGCGCGAGTGTTCATGAAAACGGATGAAGGCGGAACCCGGCTGGCATTGGAAAAGTGTGCGGCCGGGACGAACGCGCGTCAATGCGAAGCGGGTTGAGGATTGTTGGCTGATGGTTGAGAGTTAAAACCGCTCGTCAGGAGCCTCGCCCATCTTTGTGTTCTTTGTTGTTGATGTGCAGTTGCTCCGCGAAACGCAAGTTGTGGCCATTTTCATGCAATGAAACACCAACCCGGATGTGCTTCTTGCCGGGTCAGCCAAAGCGCAGGTACCACCGGGCGTATGTGGCGCATCCCAGAACCAAAACGAGCCACCACAGAACAAGTGTGGCACGCATCCAAAGCCGATACCGGACCAATCGGAACCAGTCCGGCAGAAGGGCCGTCCCGGCGGCCAATAAAATGTAGAGGGCGAGTAATTCGGCGGCGAGGCCAAGGACGCCATGGGCAGTCGCCAGCCAATAATAGATGCGGCCCAGATGGGCGGGAATGCCCGGTTCAACCGCCCGGCGAAAGGACGGCATCATGAATCCTGCGATCACCACCAGGTTGAGCAGAACCACCACGGATTGACAAGCGGCATGCGCCCGGAATCGCCGTCGCCGCGCCAATACCGCACCGCCGATCAAAGCAAAGCCCATGAGTATTTCGGCCAATAAAACGCCATCGGCGGCCGGCGCGGCGGCGCTGCCCGGAATGATGCCATGCATGTGTGGTTCAGCGCACGATGACCGTTCCCGTCATTTTTGGATGCACCGAACAGTAGTAATTATTGGTGCCGGGCGTGGAGAAGGTGAAGGAGAACCGGTCATCGGTGTCCAGTGCGCGTGAACGGAAATGCTGGTCGTCGCTGGTGACCGTGTGGGGCACATCGTCCTTGTTGACCCAGGTCACCGTCGTGCCGACAGGCACGGTCAGGGTTTGCGGGGCGAAACAGAAATTGTCGATTTTCACCTCGTTGGTGACCGCCGGGCTGTCCCCGGCCATCAGGCCGACCGGCCGCAACACTAAACCGGCGGCCAGCGCAATCAGGCAGGACCAGGTTCTGGTTTTTATTTTCATCATGAATCCCTTGGTTTTGAAATTTCAGGCGCCGGCGAGCGTTGAATCAACGACCGCCAGGGCTTTTGCGCCCTGAATATAGTTCACACTGGTCAGACCCAGCACGGAGCGGAGTTTTTCGGCGGGAACCTTCATCGGCCCGGGAGACGGCGCGGCGCCCGGTTGCGGCTGGGGAAAGGCAGTGGACATGGCGGTGTGAAAACTGACCCCGCCCTCGATCTTCTGCTGGACCTGATGGATGTGGCCGTTCAACACGGTGACGGAGCCAAACCGCTTGAAATATGACAGCGCCTGTGCGGAATCATCCGTGCCCCAGCCCCAGTCCGGATAAATGGTCCAGAGCGGGACATGGGCGAAAACCACGATGGGCGTGCTGGCGGACAGGGGGGCGACGTCGTCCTCGAGCCATTCGAGCTGGTCGTGTCCCAAAAACCCGAGGCCGCCCGGCTTCAGATTCATCACATTGACCAGCCCGATGAAATGGACGCCCTTGTGATCAAAACTGTACCAGCCGTCTCCCTTGCTGTCCTTGCCGAAGCGGTCGCGGTATTGTTTGCCATTGTCGTTGAGGACGTCGTGCTCGCCGGGCACATAAAAAATCCGGCCGGCCTTGACGCCCTTGAGCAACTGGTCCAGCGCGTCGAACTCCTCCGGTGTGGACAGATGCGAGAGATCGCCCGTGTGTAAAATAAAATCCGGTGCGGCCGGGAGGGCATTGATTTTGGCGATGGCCTGCTTGAGGGTGCCGATGACATCCGTATTGGCCGGTTTGTTGAAGCCGATGTGGCTGTCACTGATCTGGACGAAACTGAATCCGCCCATGGGATTGTCCGCCGCCGCCGCGTTGGGCGGGCTTAAAATTTTTGAAGCGAGCACGCCGCCACTGATGGTCCACAACATCCCCGTTCCGGCCCAGGCCATGCATTTCAAGAAACCGCGCCGGTCCACGCCGTCGTTTTCGAGGTTGGGGTCAATCTGATCCGCATCCCCCGCCAGAGGGCGGGTTTCGGTGATTTGGTTCGGTGTGTTTTTCATGAGCTTTGAGTTCGTTTGCAGTCCAGACCGGACGCAGCCGGGATTTATTCCCGGAACCAGGAAGATTATTTCCGGGATGAACCTTTCCGGATCCATCGCCGCGCATTTTATGGCTGTTTTCATTCGAGAGACATGGGTCTGACCTCCAGACTTCGTTGAGGCGGGATTTATTCCCTCCGGGACAAAAAATTAATGGGAATAAAATCGAATCCAGATTGGTCTTGCCAAATGGTGAAATGCAGAACAAATAGCCGCGGTGGAAGAGCGCGAACGATTGAAATTATTTGAGCAAACGGTGCTGCCGCATCTGGATGCGGCGTACAATCTCGCGCGCTGGCTGGCCGGCAACGACCACGACGCGCAGGATGTGGCGCAGGAGGCGAGCCTGCGCGCGTTCAGGTTCTTCGGAAATTTTCGCGGCGAGAACCCGCGGGCATGGCTGCTGACAATCGTGCGAAACACCTTTTACACCTGGTTGCGCCAGAACCGCCCGCCGGAAAACACGGTTGAAATTGATGATGAAACCCTGGCGATGGAAGACCTTTCAACCAATGTGCCAGCGGTCGATCCGCAATTCGCGGATGCCGACGCGGTGCGCCGCGCCATTGCCGCATTGCCGGTCGAGTTCCGGGAGATTGTCATCCTCCGCGAGATGGAAGGATTCAGTTACAAGGAAATTGCCGACCTGGCCGGGGTGCCCATCGGCACGGTGATGTCGCGCCTGGCGCGGGCGCGCCGGCAATTGCAGGTGCGGCTCGCCGCCGAATTCAAACCCGGAGACCAACCATGAATTGTCAGCAAGCCAGACCGCTCATTGATGCCTACGCCGACGGTGAACTGGGCGCCGCAGGAATCCTGGAACTGGAAAAGCATATTCACGATTGCCCCGCGTGCGCCCGGGCGTGGCGCAATGTGCAGGACTTGAAAAAGGCGCTGAAGCAGGATGCGTTGTTCTACACCGCGCCGGAGGAATTGCAGCAGCGAATCAGATCGGTGCTGCCGGCACCGGCAAAACCGGCACCATCGCGGCCGGCCTGGAATTGGAACTGGCTGACCGCCGCGACATCCGGTGTTGCGGTCGCGTGCCTGGCACTGCTGCTGGCACTGCTGCTGGCCCGGCCCTCGCCGGAGCAACAGCTTGCACAGGAGATTGTTTCCAGCCACATCCGCTCGCTGATGGCCAATCACGTCATGGATGTGGTGTCAACGGACCAGCACACCGTCAAACCGTGGTTCAACGGCAAGCTCGATTTTTCGCCACCGGTAAAGGATCTGGCGACGGAGGAGTTTCCGCTCATCGGCGGCCGGCTGGATTATCTGGGCGGACGCAGCGTGGCCGCGCTCGTCTTCCAGCGCCACAAACATGTCATCAATCTTTTCATCTGGCCCGCAAACGCCGCGAACTCGAACGCTTCAGTGTTTCCACCCAGGCAGGGTTACAATCTGATCCATTGGTCGGAAGCCGGGATGGTTTTTTGGGCGGTCTCGGATCTTAATGAAAAAGAACTGATGGAATTTGTCCAGGACTTTACGGCCGGAGGACATTAAAATACAGAGCACGGGCCGGTTCGCTCTAGTTCGACAGCATTGCAATGCCGGTTGTTATCAGGTTCTTTTGGCGTTAACTTGAAGCGCGCTTCGAGGCGCATGATTTTATGCCATTTCGACTGCTTGACCTGGACGGGGTCGCCAATTATCTGCACCTCACAACCGCGGACATCGAGCAGCGGGTGAAGGACCGCGAAATTCCCTTTGAAAAGCGCGGCGACCGGATTGTCTTTCGCAAAAGCGAAATTGACGCGTGGGCTTCGCAACGCATCCTCGGCCTGCCCGGCCAGCGGCTGGCCGATTATCATCAGAAATCCACCCGTCACATGGAAAACATCCTGCCGCAGGAGGCGCTGCTGCCGGAAATGCTCCGGGCGGGGGCCGTCGCCTCGGCCATGACGTCCAAGACCCGCGCGTCCGTCCTGCGCGATCTGGTCGCGCTCGCCGACAAAACCGGCAATCTCGGCGATCCCAAAACCCTGTTGGCCAGCCTGGAGGCGCGCGAGGAATTGTGTTCCACCGGGATGCCGGGCGGATTCGCGCTGCCGCACCCGCGGTCCCATGAACCTTACCTGTTTGAAACCTCGTTCATCGTGGTGGGGCGGCCCGTCCAGGAAATTCATTTCGGCGCGCCCGACGGCCAGCCGACCCATTTGTTCTTCCTGCTTTGCTGCCAGGATGACCGGCTGCATCTGCACACGCTGGCGCGCCTGTGCCTCCTTGCGCTGAAGACAAAACTGCTCGATCAGCTCCACGAGGCGCCCGACGCCGAAACCATGCGCCAATCCATCATTGCGGCCGAACAGGAAATTCTGGCCGACCGGAAAGCGGATTAGGAGACTGTTGAAATTTTATTTTCCCTCCACTTCCGCAATTTCCGCCGGCGTGAGCCGGAAGTCCATCGCGCCGATGATACCATCCATCTGTTTCGCGTTCCGCGCGCCGACGATGGCGCCGGTCACCGCCGGATGATGGAGCGTCCAGGCGATGGCGGTTTCGCCGGGTAAACGTCCATGCCGGGCACCCACGGCCCGCAATCGTTCGACCAGATTAAGATTCCCGGACAGCTTCGGTTCCTTGAATTGTTCATTCCGCGTCCGCCAGTCAGTTTTTGGCAGCGCGGCGATGCGTTCGCGCGTCATCGCGCCGGTGAGCAGGCCGGAAGCCATCGGCGAATACACAATCACGCCAACTTTTGCCTGCTGGCACCACGGCAACTGTGCCTTTTCGACGTCGCGCCGGATGAGGGAATACGGTGGTTGCAGGGAAGTGACGGGCGCGATGGTTTGCAGTTTTTGCATCTCCTCGACGGTGGCGTTGGACAGGCCGATCCAGCGCACCTTGCCTTCCTTTTGCAACGCCGCGAGTGTTGTCCAGCCTTCGATGGTCTCGTTCAAATCGTCGGCCGTCCAATGAATCTGGTAGAGGTCAATCACGTCTGTCTGGAGCCGGCGCAAACTGGCTTCGCACTCGCGCCGGACGGATTCCTGGCGCAGTGAATAATCTATTTTGCCCTGCCCGTTCCAGATCATGCCGCACTTGGTGAACACGCCGGGCCGCGGTCCCTTCCATTCGCGCAAGGCGCGGGCGACCACTTCTTCCGAATGACCGAGACCGTAAACGGCAGCGGTGTCAATCCAGTTCACGCCCAGTTCCAGCGCCCGATGAATGGCTGCGACCGACTGCGCATCGTCCTGCGCGCCCCAGCCGAATTCCCAATCGCCGCCAATGGCCCACGCGCCAAAACCGACGGGAGTGATGGCCAGATCCGAATTTCCAAGAATATTGGTTTTCATCCGGTGGAAATTTTACCACAAGATGCGAGGCTGTCCAATTTGCCATCAGTGGTCACCACACTGGAGCTGCCGGCTCATCTCGCCGGCAGGGAAGTTTCCACCGCGGAACTGGTATCTGTCTTAGGCAGAATGTCCGAGGACTTCACGTGCAGGATTTTCTTATCGCGCGTGACGATCGTTATCTCGTCACCCACCGTCGCCGCCACCCGACCCAGCAGCACCTGTCCATCCGCGAGCCGGATCACATCCGGCTGACGGTTGAAATACGGATTATCCGTCGGCGTCCAGCCGATTGGAATAAACTTTTTGCCGTTACAAATCGGACAGGTTTGTTTTCCCGTACCCTTGCAAACGCTGCATGTCACCTTGCCGGTGCCACCACAGATCTTGCATTTGCCAATGTTCACCGCCACGCCATTTTGATAAACGATGACCTCACCAAGGTGATGTTGGTTCCAGGCCTGATATCCTCCCAGACCACTCAGGTTTGGAAATTTCGCCCATAGTTCACTTGGGTCGTGGCCAGCCACATCCATGTGTATCCATTCACGTGATAATTTGAGGCACGGCCCCGGACAATCCACTTGCCCATCCACACAGCCGGGCGCGAGGCATCTCACCGTACTTTCTCCTTTGCATGCGAAGCAGACTTTTTCACCGGGACCCGGGCCGGCCACCGCCTCTGGTGTCGGCGGTTCGGCATTGCTGATCGCCGTCGCCTGGCTTTTGGAACCGTCGGCCGGTTTCCCGCAACCGGCGAATAACAACGCACCGAGAAGACACGCGAACACCGGATGAAATGCCGAACGTCTTGGAGAGGGGACAACGTTGCTCATGCTCAACATTATGTCCGTCGGGCAAACGTGTAAAGTTGAACGTGGCATGCCAGTGGCAAGCCGGACGCAATCACCGTGGACCAAAACGCCGCTGGTGGCCCTGAGGCCGGCCGCCTGAATGCCGGTGATTGCCGCCGCCACCAGGCCGTGAACCACCGCCCTGCCCGTGCTGTCCGCGCGGCTGAAAGCGGCGCGGTTCCTCGGCGACCATGGGCGGAGCGGATACGGAATAGTTAAATCCCTCGGCCTTTTTCCGCACGATGCCGCGGCCGATGAAACGTTCCAGCGCCCGCAACTCGCCCTGGTCCTCGTGGGTGACAAAGCTGATGGCGTCGCCCACCGCGTGCGCCCGGCCGGTGCGCCCGATGCGATGGACATAATCCTCCGGGTGCATCGGGAAGTCATAATTCACCACGTGCGAGATGCCGTCCACGTCAATGCCGCGCGCGGCGATGTCCGTCGCCACCAGCACGCGCACCGCGCCGGATTTGAAATCTTTCAGCGCCTTCAGCCGCTGGTTCTGCGACCGGTTCGAATGCAGCGTCGCGGTCTTGATGCCCTGCTGTTCCAGGTTGCGCGCGACGCGGTCGGCGGCGTGCTTCATGCGCGAAAAGACGAGCACCATGTTCATGCCGGGGTCGCGCAGCAGATGTGCCAGCAGCGCCGGCTTGAGATGTTTCGGCACTTCATAAACCAACTGGGTCACGGTTTCCGCAGGGTTCGACCGCCGGCCGATCTGCACCAGCTTGGGTGCGCGTTGAAATTCATGCGTGAGCACCTCAATCTCTTTCGAGAGCGTGGCGGAGAATAGCAGCGTCTGCCGTTTCTGCGGCAGCGATCGCACAATTTGCCGGATGGACGGAAGAAAACCCATGTCCAGCATCCGGTCGGCCTCGTCGAGCACCAGGTATTGCAGCAGGGAAAAATCGGCACAACGCCGGCCCATCAGGTCCAGCAGGCGCCCCGGACAGGCGATGATGAGGTGCGTGCCCGCGCGGAGCGCATCAATCTGCGGACGCTCGCCCACGCCGCCAAAGACCGTGGCCACGCGCAACGGCAGATGCCGCCCGTACGCCTTAACGTTTTCGTGAATCTGCAGGACGAGCTCGCGGGTCGGCGCCAGCACGAGCGCCCGCGTGCCGCGCCGGCCGTCGGTGATCGCGGTGGAAAGTTTGGCCAGCATCGGCAGCGTGAACGCCGCGGTCTTGCCAGTCCCCGTCTGCGCGATGCCGATCAGGTCCTGGCCGGCGAGGATCGGGGGAATGGCCGCCTTCTGGATGGGCGTAGGCTCGATGTAGCCGGCTTCCTGCACGGCTTTTAATATATTGGCATCAAGGCCAAGGGCGCGAAAAGGCATGGTTTTGAATGGGTAAAATTGGGACGGAATTAAACGCACCCGGATGCGGGTGGTTGCCGACAAAGGTTTCGGGAAATCTACTTCAGCCGCCAGGTGATGCGCGCCTTGTTCAAATCGTAGGGCGACATCTCCATCTTGACGCGGTCGCCCACGGTCAGGCGCACCCAGCGTTTGCGCATCTTGCCGCAAATCGTGGCCAGCACGAGATGTTTGTTGGCCAGTTCCACCCGGAACATCGTGCCGGGCAGCACGGTGGTGACGGAGCCTTCCACTTCGATGTGTTCTTCTTTCATGACGATAAACCGGCAACGGAAATAAAATTAAAATAGAAACAGCGGGACCCGGCTGAACCGGATCCCGCCCGAAAAATCCTGCGATTGATCAGTAGCGACTACGGCCGCCGCTGCCACCGCCGCTGCCGCCACCGCCGCTGCCGCCATATTCACGACGACCGCCACCGCCGCCGGCCGGACGCTCTTCGCGCGGCTTGGCCACGTTGACGGTGAGGGCGCGACCGCCCAGTTGCGAGCCGTTCAGCGCGCTGATGGCTTTTTGCGCTTCCTCGGCGGAGTTCATGGTGATGAAGCCAAACCCGCGCGGACGGCCGGTTTCCCGGTCCATCAACAGGTTGGTTTCCACGACCGTGCCGTGCGCGGCAAACGCGTCCTGCAGGTCGTTTTCGGTGGTGTCAAAGGAGAGATTCCCGACAAATAATTTATTGCTCATGTGATGTTTTACTGTACGACAAACCGGCACTTTCCACAGACCGTTCCCGAACGTCGGGTTTAAAATCATCACTGAACTGAGTTCACCTGAGGATTCACCATGCCTTGAAAGAGACAAGCTATCTAACAGACAAGGCTAATATGACAGGTTTCCCGGCAATAGCGATAACTATCGGCAACTATCTTTGGGAGGCCAAATCCACGCCCGCCGCCCGTCGCAAATGATATTGCGGCCGCCATTTACATTCACCGGCCCGGCGACCATGATGGTCTTCCCTTCGGTGAAACTACCATGCCGCAGGCGAGTCAACCTACAGAAACCAAATTAAAATTATGGGCGACCGTTCACCGAAATCGAACCAGAAAAAATCCACCCAGAAACAAACCAAGGCCAGCAACGCCGACCAGAAGAAAAAATCGGCCGTGGCCGCCAAGCAGGCCGCCAAGAAAAAGTAGCCCTCATCTCCGGCCGGCGAGGCTGGGCGGCCGGCGCGAATCAGTGACCAGGATCATCCCGGCCTTATTTCAAGAAACCGGGGCCGGTTTCAGGATCAGTTGGCACCATGGCTGCTTGAGCGAGTGTTGGAACGAGTGCTTTTTCTTGGGTTTTGCACTTGGTTCTAGTTGAAGTGCTTGAACCGTGTTCAGTTGGTTCAAGCACTTTTTAATTTGAACCTCGCCCCGCCGATGCAATAAACCGGACACCCGCACTCTAAAACTGGACATCGCATCACCTAAACATTTCTATTTTCATTCTCACGCTTGACAGTTGCCGAATTGGGACGAACTTGAAACAGGCTGGTGTGGACGTTGGTGTTAGTTGACGGTAGCCAGTGGAAGTGACAGGTCAGTTAGTAGAAACGCCCACGCCAGCTTTCTCCTTTTCGCAATCCACAACGCTTTTTGGGAACCCAGATTCAAACTTCAGGTCTCCGGCTTATATTTCCTGCGGCTGAAGCGTTTTCTTCGTCTCTTCAACGGACGCGGTGCTTTCACTCCGTAATTCTTCGAGCGGCCGGAAGCGATCGGCGCGAAACCCGCGTTCCAGCCCGGCCTTGGAATCCGCCTTCGGATTGACCAGGCCGATGAGCAGCACCGACACGTCGCCTTCCATCAATAAATTAATGCCCAGCCGGATGTCACGCACGACGTAGGTGGAATCCTTGACCGGCAACGCGTCATAAAGCTTGCTGATGTCGGGCGGGAACTTGTCGTCCACGCAAACTACTTTGTCGCCAATGTTGAAATTGCTCATTTCGCGGCTGGCAGTTTCGTCATTTGAATCCGCCGCATCAAATAAATAAATCGTGTCGCCAGCAGCCGCAACTGGTTTTATAGTGGCGGCCATGAAGCTGCGACAAGGTCAGGTCTGGAAACAGGGCAAGGAGTTCATCCGCATCGTGCACCTGGAACGCCTGGAAGTGGAGTACAAATCCATGCTTAATCTCGCCAGCAAGGAAGGCACGTTGCACGTCACCAGCAAGAAGGATTTCTGCCGCCTCCTGAAACAGGCCCGGCTCTTGCCTCCTAAAAAAACCGGAAATGCAAACGACCGGCCATTCGTGAAATATTCCTCCACTGCACCGGAGACTCCCTGACGGAGGTTATTCTGATTTTTCTTCCGGCAATTCCCCTGCCCACGCCGGCCTCAGTGGAGGCGCAGCCGGTGCAAGTCCGGCAGTGATACGAACTTGCAGGCAGCAGGTTGACATTTTTCTTTATTGAACTCCGTGACCTGCCGGAAATCCGCCCGGCCAGCCGTAAATCAAGGTGGACAACAACGAATGGGTTCCGGGAAAAAAACAATTCAAACTTTACCACCAGCCTTTGCCTTTGGCAGGCTAACCAAGTATATAAAACGCGCTCATGAGTGTATCGAACCGCACCAAAACGAAATCCGGCCAAGCCAAGGGAGAAATCCGCCCGTTCCAAAAACTGCTCGCCGCGAACCGTAGCGAAATTGCCATCCGCATTTTTCGCGCCGGTACGGAACTGAATCTCCGCACGGTCGCGGTGTATGCGCAGGCGGACCGGTTCTGCCTGCACCGGTTCAAGGCGGACGAAGCTTACCTCATCGGCCAGGACAAGGGTCCCGTGGCGGCGTACCTCGACATCGAGGGCATCATCACCGTCGCCAAGGAAAAGGGCGTGGACGCCATTCATCCGGGTTATGGATTTCTTTCCGAGAACGCCAATTTCGCGCGGGCCTGCGCGAAGGCCGGCATCACTTTCGTCGGCCCGCGGCCGGAATTGCTCGACATGATGGGCGACAAGACGGCGGCGCGGGCGCTGGCGAAAAAAATCAATGTCCCGACTTTACCCGGCAATGAGGAGCCAATTTCCGACCGCGAGCAGGCATTGAAGGCGGCAAAACAGATCGGGTTTCCGCTCATCATCAAAGCCGCGTTCGGCGGAGGTGGCCGCGGCATGCGCGTGGTGCAGAAGGCTGCGGATCTGGCGGACCTGGTGGACGAGGCGCAGGCGGAGGCGGAGCGTGCGTTCGGCAACCCGGCGGTTTTCCTGGAAAAATACATCCCGCGCGCCAAGCACCTCGAGGTGCAAATTCTCGGCGACCGGCACGGCAACGTGATTCACCTGCACGAGCGCGATTGCTCGGTGCAGCGCCGGCACCAGAAGGTCATTGAAGTCGCGCCCAGTTTCGGCCTGCCGGAAACGGTCATCCGGGAACTGTGCGACGCCGCGGCGCGCATGGCGCGGGAAATCGGGTACGACAACGCTGGCACGATTGAATTCCTCTACGATCTGGACCGGCACGAATGGTTCTTCATCGAGATGAACCCGCGCATCCAGGTGGAGCACACCGTAACCGAGGTCATCACCGGACTCGACCTGGTGCGCGCACAAATCCTGATTGCGCAGGGCCATGAGCTGCACGGCCCGGTCGTCGGGATGCCCAGGCAAAACGAAATTCCCCGCAACGGCTACGCGATCCAGTGCCGGGTGACCACCGAGGACCCGGAGAACAAATTCATGCCGGATTACGGCAAGATCCTCGCGTACCGCTCGCCGGGCGGTTTCGGCATCCGGCTCGACGGCGGGATGGGCTACGGCGGCGCGATCATCACGCCGTTTTATGATTCGCTGCTGGTCAAGGCCATCGCCAGCGCGAACACCTACGAAGTGGCGATGCACCGCATGCACCGCGCGCTGTCGGAATTCCGCATCCGCGGCGTGAAGACGAACATCCCGTTCCTGGAGAACGTCATCCGCCACGAAAAATTCCGCAGCGGCCAGGCCACCACCACCCTCATCGACACCTCGCCCGAGCTGTTTAATTTCACGCCCCGCCGCGACCGGGCGACCAAGCTGCTGAACTTCCTCGGCAACACCATCGTCAACGGCAACCCGCACGCCAAGGGTTACCAGCCGGAGAAACCGCTCACGCCAGCCACGCCCGTGGCCTTCGATCACAAACTGGTACCGCCGGAGGGCACCCGCGACCTGCTCATCAAGCTCGGGCCGAAAAAATTTGCCGAATGGACGCGCAAGCAAAAACGACTGCTCATCACCGACACCACCCTCCGGGACGCGCACCAGTCGCTGATGGCCACGCGGCTCCGCACATACGACATGCTGGCGGTGGCAGATGCGCTGGCCCGGCGCGCGGCCGGATTGTTCTCCCTGGAAATGTGGGGCGGCGCAACGTTCGACACCTCGATGCGGTTCCTCAACGAAAGCCCGTGGGAACGCCTGCGGAAACTGCGCGTGCGAATCCCGAACATCTGTTTCCAGATGCTGTTCCGCGGCTCGAACGCCGTCGGATATTCCAACTATCCCGAAAACGTTGTGGCCGGTTTCGTCCAGCACGCCGCTTCGGCAGGCATAGATATCTTCCGCATCTTCGATTCATTGAACTACACGCCCAACCTGCGCGTGGCGATGGATGCTGTGCAGGACACACACGCGATCTGCGAGGCCGCCGTCTGCTATACCGGCGACATCCTCGACCCGAAGCGCAGCAAATATTCCCTCAAATATTACGTCCGGCTGGCGAAGGAACTCGAGAAAATGGGGGCGCACATGATCGCCATCAAGGACATGGCCGGTCTGTGCCGGCCCCTCGCCGTGCGAACGCTCGTCAAGGCGTTGCGGGAAGAGGTCGGGCTGCCGGTCCATTTCCATACGCACGACACGGCGGGCACGCAGGCCGCCGCCATCCTCCAGGCCAGCGACGCTGGCGTGGACGTGGTGGACCTTGCGTTGGCCAGCATGAGCGGCAGCACCAGCCAGCCCAACCTGAACTCCATCGTCGCCGCGCTCCAGCATTCACCGCGCGACACGCAGCTCGACCTGGATTCATTGAACGAGTTCGCCGACTACTGGGAGCGGGTGCGCGAATATTATCATCCTTTCGACACCGCGCCCAAGACCGGCAGTGCGGAGGTTTACCTGCACGAGATGCCCGGCGGCCAGTACACCAATCTCAAGGAACAAGCCGCCAGCATGGGCGTCTCGCACCGCTGGCAGGAAATCGCCCGCACCTATGCCGAGGTCAACCAGCTTTTCGGCGACATCGTAAAGGTCACGCCCTCGAGCAAGGTTGTCGGCGACATGGCCCTGTTCCTGTTCAGCCGCGGCATCAAGCCCGCCGATGTCGTGAACCTGGAACCCGGCGCACAGGGTTTTCCGGAATCGGTGGTGGACATGCTGAGCGGCGGCCTGGGCTGGCCGGTGGACGGCTGGCCGGTGGACGTTCAGCGTGTCGTCCTCGGCGAGAAACGCGCCACGCAGGCGCAAAAGGACTTCAAAAATGGAGTCATTCCCGGAGCGGTCGCCGCGCCGGCCAATCTGGAAAAGATCCGCCGGGAGATTTCCGAGACACTCAAGCACGAAGCCACCGACGACGAGTTGTTTTCCCATTTGATGTATCCGCAGGTCTTCGCCGATTACGCCAGGCATGAACGCGAATTCAGTGACGTCAGCGTGCTGCCGACACACGCGTTTTTCTATGGGCTGCGCCTCCGTGAAGAGATCAATGTCACCATCGAAGAAGGCAAATCCATCATCGTCCGCCTCGTCAACGTCAGCGAACCGGACAAGGACAGCCGGCGCATGGTGACGTACGAGCTGAACGGCATGACGCGGGAAACCTACATCATCGACAAGAAAATCACGCCGCTGGCCAAGACGCGGCCCAAGGCGGACCTCACCGACCTGTTGCAAATCGGCGCGCCGATTCCGGGGCTCATCGCCGCCATCGCCGTCAGCGTCGGCCAGAAGGTGGCCAAGGGCGACAAGCTGCTGATGATGGAAGCCATGAAAATGCAGACCACCGTCTATGCTTCCGCCGATGGCGTCGTGGACACGGTCAGCGCCTCCGTGGGCGAGACGGTGGAAAGCAAGGACCTGCTCGTCAAACTGAGGGCGCCATAATATCCAAGTATGGAAAAGAACCGGCTGGAAGCGTTCAGTGATGGCGTGATCGCCATCATCATCACCATCATGGTGCTGGAATTGAGGCCGCCGCCCGCGATCGAACTGGCCGATCTTAAACCGTTGTTTCCAGCGTTCTTGAGCTATGTGCTGAGCTTTGTTTATGTCGGCATCTACTGGAACAACCATCATCACATGTTCCATTCCACCAGGCACGTTACCGGCGGCATCCTGTGGGCGAACCTGCACCTGCTGTTCTGGCTGTCGCTGTTTCCCTTCACGACCGCTTGGGTGGGTGAAAACCACCTGGCACCAACACCCACCGCCGTCTATGGCTTCGTGCTCCTGATGGCGGCCATCGCGTATTACATCCTGCAACGCGCCATCATCGCCCAGCAGGGACGCGACTCCCTGCTGGCGGCGGCCATCGGCAGCGATTGGAAGGGTAAACTTTCGCCCCCGCTCTACTTCGTCGCCATTCCCCTCGCGTTCGTGAGTTCTTGGATTGCCAGCGGCTTGTACGTGTTCGTCGCGCTCATGTGGCTGGTTCCCGACCGCCGCATCGAACGCCTGCTGGTGAAGCGGGATAAGGAATGAATCGGCCTTCCGGCAAGCCTGCACACACATTGCAGCATCTGCTTGCGCAATTCAAGCCGGGAGCGGTAGTCTGTCGAAATGATCGCCGACACATTTGAGCAGCACCGCCGATACACGGGACTGTCACCACGATTCGCCGCCGCCTTCAATTTTCTCGAGAAACTGCCAGCCAACCAACCCAATGGCCGTTACGATATTGACGGCGACGATTGTTTTGCGCTCGTGCAGACCTACACGACCCGTCCGCTGGACCAGGCCCTGTTCGAGACGCACCGGAAGTACATAGACATCCAATGGCTCCAGGCAGGTTGCGAGACGATGTTCTGGTCGCCGCTCGCCGCGCTCAAGCAGGTCACCCAGCCGTACGACGCCGAAAAAGACGTCATCTTTTATGCCACCCCTTCGCACCGGACTCCCATCAGCCTTCGGGCCGGGGAATTCGTCATTTTTTTTCCTGAAGACGGTCATGCCGGCGGCCTCGAATACGGCGGCCAATCCGAGGTCCGGAAAGTTGTGATCAAGGTCCGCGCCTGAAAACCAGCGCCGGCGTTTGAGTGTTGGCGGTGCCAACCGCATCCCAAACTGTCTCTGGTTGGGCGGCGGACTTATTTTTCAAATCCTTCGACGTTGCCAGAGCAATGACACGGTGCTGTGTTTTGCCGCCGACGGCACAATAAAACTGATAAACCACGCCGTCATATTTGATGATCCACGGCTTGTGGGCGAAGGGCGTGTCGTAAGGTTCCGAAGCTCTGACCAAATCCTCGCCGTCCCATTTCGTCCAGTGAACGAGATCGTGCGAGGCCGCGAACGTGTTGAAGGCACCCTGTTTCCAGAACGCACCGAAGTAGAACATGACCCATTCGTCGCCCATGCGAACGACCTGCGGATCGCCGCTGATGACACCGCGTTTTGAGCCGGCTGGTGGGAGATTTTCCAGCGTCGGGCCCGTGCCGGAACGTTTCCAAGTTTCCAAGTCGTCGGAAACGGCGGCAAAAATGCGTTCGCTGCCGTGCGGCGGCTTGGCGTTGTAAAACATGACAAACGGCGCGCCGAGCGTTTTGGCGTCGTCACGAAAAATGTAACTTTTGTAGAGGGTGTCGGTTTCCAGCGGGCGGGCATCGGCATCGGACGGCTTCAGCACCGGTTGGGGAAGTTTTTGCCAGGGCTTGGGTTTGGTCGGATTGCTCGTGGCGGCGATGCAGATGGCGAGCGGCGTCTTCTCGTAACCAAAGATGCTGCCGCCAAAATAAGAGAGCCAGTAACGACCGTCGTATTTTTGGAGCGCGTCGCTGCCGTTCCATTTCGTGTCGAACAGCGCGACCCCGCCGGCGGCATTGGCCTGGTCCCAGGCATTGGTTTCGCCGCGCTGAAGAATGGTGCCGAGCGGTTTCCAGTGCAGCAGGTCATCGCTCTCGGCCAGCTGGGTCGTGTAACCCTGTATCGGTTCGCCTTCGAGCTGGACGTACACCATGTACCACTTGCCGTCCTGGCGAAAAACGTTGGGACAATCCACCTTCTTGCCGGCGGGCGGTTCCAGCACCACGCCGTATTTGAAAGGCGTTTTGACCTCGTCGTAGATCGCCTGCATCCGGTCATGCGAAATCGAATTGGTCTCCGCATCCGCAGCCTTGGCCGCATACGCCGCCACGCACAGAAAGAAACCCGCCAGCAGGAGTTTCGAATGAGACATGGTTTGAGTTAACCGAATCCGGCAAAATCCGTCCAGCGGATTCAAAGCTTTCATGAGCTGCACCGGACCAAGGCGGTTCGCAGTGTGCCAACCCGAAATACATCTTCACCCAAGCGTGCAGGCAAATCTGGCGGATTATTTCTGTGATCAAACCGCCGAACATGGGAAACGATATATTTTGGAAACACACAGCGAATATCTGATAAATCGTTTCAGATTGCTTGTCGCGAAGGGAAAACTCAAAGAAGACGACGTTTCGGTTTATTGCATGGGATGGAAAAGGTCGTATTTCCAAAACACATTGTCCATCGTTTGCTTTCAAATCAACCAGATCATGTTCACATCAAGGTGGTCATCCTCTCACACCGTAAATATGCCGTGACAATGGATAAGAACCTTCTGTGAGACTTGAACGATTTCCCCAAGTACCACATTCAAGCCGTGAAACGACCTGAGGAAATTAATTATCGCTGACAAATTCGAGATTTCTCAGATATTCAGTCTGCCTGAGGACAGCACCACCTTGATTCAAAGATGGTATAACGATCAAATCTCCGTGTGCAACTCCAGATGCCAGCCGAATTCGCGGGCAATCTGTTTGAGGTGGATGGCAACAGCGGCAACATCTATGAATTCACGCCGGGCGGAGTACAAAGCACCTTCGGCTGCACCGGAACGGACCAGCCGGTCATGATCGCCTTCCAGCCCGTGCCTGTTCATGTGGACCAACAACGGCGCTGGCGGTTTTGCCGCCGCCCCCGTCCCGTTCATTTCGGACAGCGTTTATTGGGTCACCACGGCCGATGTGAATGGCGATGGCAGCCCGGATTTAATCCTGATTGATGACCCGGCCGTCTCCAGCACCGGCCATGTCCTGGTTTACACCAACAACGGCACCGGGCGGCTTGGCCTCTTCGGAAATTATCCCGTCGGCCTGCAAACGGGTGCTCAGGTGGTGCCGGCGGACGTAAACGGGGATGAGCAGGTTGATTTGATTGCCGCGAATAATGGCAGCACCTCCCTCACCATATTGACCAACACCGGCATCGGCACTTTCGGTTCCAACGAGTCATTGACCTTTCCGGCCGGGAAACAACCCTTCGCCGTCGCGGACGTCAATGGCGATGGCCGGGTGGACCTGATCGTTGGCAGCGCCAACACTCCCGGGACACTAACCGTGCTGACCAATGCCTCCACCTTCCTGCCGCGCTTGACCCTCAAACGGGCCGGCACCAACGTCGTTGTCTCATGGCCAGCCATCTGGGCGACTTGGTCGTTGCAGCAAAACACCAATCTGAACACGGCCACTTGGACCAGCTACAGCGGCTCCCTCGGCAACGACGGCACGACCAGAACCGCCACCAACGCACCGCCATTGACCAACCGCTTCTTCCGCTTGTCCACTCCGTAGGAACCGCCAAGGCGCCAAGGACGCCAAGATTTCGGATTCCTCTGTTTCAGAACTTGGCGCTCATGGTGACTTGGCGGTTAAAATCGAATCTGTGAAAATCTTCGTGTCTTGGTGTCTTTGTGGTTAAGCCGTTTTTTTCGCCCTAATTCGTCCCGTTGCCGGATTGTGCTTTGAGTTCTTCGAGGGCCTGCCGCAGTTTGTTCTGCCCGCTCCGCAACTGGTTTTGCTCATCGCGCAATTGCGCGAGCCGTCCCTCCAGCTGTTGCCGTTGGGCCGGCGATAAATCCGGCTGTTGCTCCTGCGCGCGAATCTGCTGTTCCTCGACGCGGATTTGCTGCTCCTGCGCGCGGGTCTGCTGTTCCTGTTCCCGGATTTTCTGTTCCTGCTGCTGCAATGTCAGCACCGCCGCGCCAGCCAGCAAGGTGCCCGCGCTGATGACGATGACCGTCTTAATTTTAATCCATGCCATAATGTTGAGTGTGCCTTTCACCAGGGCCAGGGTTGATGCCGCGACCGCCGACCCTTTCAGGACGGTCGCGGTGATGGTGGTTGCCAGTCCCACCGGCGCCGCCTGAACGGAATTGGCTGAAACGGCCGTGACGATGGCGGCTGCGCTCAACGCCACACCGCGTCGGTGGAAGAAATGCCGCAACTTTTCGAGTGCGCGGCTGACGCGCTTTTTGGCCGCCTCCTCGCTCATGCCCAGTGCCGCGCCCACGTCGTGAAAATTACGGCCCTCGAAAAATCGAAGCACGACGGCGTTGTGATCGGTTTGTCCCAGGACATTCATCGCGTCGTCCAGATGCGGTGCGACCTGCGTCCAGGTTTCCGGCTCCGGCCCGGTCAAAACAGATTGCATGTGGGCTTCCTGTTCACGTTGTTGGCGGCGGCGTTGGACGGTGCGGGCGTTGGCGGCGGTGTAACGGGCCGTCCGGCAAAGCCAGGCGGCCAGGACCGTCTTCGGTCCCAGCGACCTGGCCTTGCGCGCCAGGACAATGAAGACCGCCTGGGTGATTTCCTCCGCGAGATCCGCATCACGTACTTGCCGCCAGGCGACCGAATAAACCAGGTTGACGTGCCGCGACACCAGCGAGGCGAACGCCTCCTCGGATTGGCTCTCCGTATATTCCCGCACCAGCGCCATGTCATCGGTATCGGTGGTCATTACCTATACATTTACGTCCAGGCCGAAAAGGGACAGGAAAAAACGCCGGGTGACACGTGGCAGGTGACGCGAAAACCGAAACGGTGGGGCGAGCGTCCCCGCGAGCCGTGCTTAAATGGGGTGTTGAAAGTTGAATGTTTCCGCTGGCCCACGACTTTCTGCTCTCGTCCTTCGCCGCGTTTGTGCCTTGATGTCTTCGTGGTTATCTTCCGATGTTCAGCGTTCGAAGTTGGATGTTGAATGTTCGGCCACAGATGGACTCAGATGAAACGCAGATAAAAATCTGTGTGAATCTGTGTCTAAAATCTTGGCTTCCTTTGCATCTTGGCGGTTAAAAGTCCGTGTTTATCTGTGGTTGGAATCTTTGTGTCTTCGTGGTTGAACCCTGTTTGAGATTGATCCGATCCGCCTTGCTGTCAATTGATCTGGACGTGCCGAAAAAGTCGCCAAAAGCAGAGTCCTGTACCCGGAATCCAGCTTCTGAATTCTGGCTCCCGCATGGTTGAATCACCACTCGGCGAGCGGCTTGAGCGCCGGCGGATTCAAGCTCGGCCATTTTTCTCCGACCGGAGTCAGCAACACCGCCAGACGCGTAATGCCCCCTTCAACACCCGGATTCAAATCCACTTTCAGCAAGGCCGTGCCGGTATTCTGATTTTCCCTGGCCGTCGGCGGTTTGGATGAGCCCACGCTCAACTTTGCGGCGGCGGGTTCCAGCAAATCCACGCGCAACGTCCGGCCATTGCGGGTCAATACCGCCGATCGGCCGTCGCCGGCCAGATCAATCTTTGCGCCCGTCACCATGACCCAATGCAGCGGCAGGTTGGTTGGCGCCGGTTGATATTCGTCCTGCACCAGGACGCGGGCGCGGTCGAGCAGCGCGATGCCGCGGCGCAGGGCGGTCACCTCCTCGGAATAGGCCGGGCTCAGGTCCGCTACGGCAAAGCCGCGTTCGGGCGCGCTGCCGAATTTGGTGATGGGCGCGACGCTATGCCAGCGCTGTAACGCGTCACCGGGCGTGACGGTGTTGTGACTGTGATTGTTGGCTCGGAAATAAGTCCATCGTCGTCCTTTGACGTCGAAGTAGCCGGGCAGCGTGTAAGTGCCTCCATCATTTTCCGGGCCCAGGTCCATCGCCCACCGCTGACCGTCCGCGTCGAGGACAAATGAACCCAAATCAAGATGATTATGATGATCGTCATCTTCACCGGCCTTGAAGCCGGCGAAAATTGCGTTGGTATCGTTCCAGGCACTGCGAAACGTGGCGATGTCCGCAATTCCGCGAAAATGAAAATCCAGCGGAGGATTCGCGACGCTCCCCGTCGGGTCGTCCGGAAACCAGACTTCATGCAGCGCGAAGAAACGATTCACGACCGTGCCTTGAATGCCGCGATCGAATTTTGCGATTGAATTCTGTTGCAGAAAATCCGCCAGTAACGAGCGGGTATGTTGCAACGCGAAAGGCTGGTGAAACCGCTTGGCCAGCCATGCCCGCGCCGGGGAAATCTGCAAATCATCCGTGGCATCCGCGTAGTTGAACGTCGGGCCGGACGGTCCTTGCACCGCCTCATAATAATTGACCGTGTGGTCAAACCCCGGCATGGCCTCGAAACCCAAATCGGTACCGAGGACACTTTCCAATCCGGCGAACGTGATGACCGTGTAAGTCGTGCCATACGTCCAGTAACCGGGACCTTCCGGATAGCCGCCATCGGGCGCATAAGCGGACAGCGCACGGCGCATCGAGGCGCCGGCGCCGGCGATGACCCTGCGGGCCAGCGCCGGTTCTTCGTCCGCGAGAACCAGCGCGGCGCTCACCAGACCCGCATTGCAAACCTGATTGTGATTACCATTGTTCCTCGTCCACCCCGCGGATTGCGCGTAGCCGGCGTCGGCGAAGGCGAGGGATTTGTCCAAAAGCGCCTGCTTGATGATGGCGCGCTCGTCCGGTTTCAATTTTGCATACAGCCAGTCGTAACCGATGGCCACGGCGAAACTCGTCTCGCCGACCGCGAGGTCATGCGCCGGATCCCAGTCGGGAAAAGCAGCGACCGTCAGCAAATCATTTGTCGCGCGATAGAAAAACCGTTCATCGCCGGTGAGCCGATACGCCATCGCCTCCGTCAGGATGTAATAGACCGCATACCGCTCCTGCTCCTGCACCGTATTGCCGTCGTTGTGACGCACCGGCGGCGCAGTCAAAATGTATTCCGCCGTTGCGATGATGCGTTTATTTAACTCGGCGCGCAACGGGTCGGTCTTGGCCGCCGCCAGCGCAGCCGTAAGTTGCTCATCCGTGAACAACAAACGCGGGTGACCGGTGCGGAGATGTGCCAGCGGATCAGCCGATGGATTGGCGGTGACCGGCGCTTCCCCCGGCGCGCCGGCCCGAAGCATCGTTGCGAAAAAGATGAAGAACAGGCAGGCCAGATAGCGCATAGGATTGCGTCATCATGTTCCGGCCCCCGCGATTTGTCGAACCGCTTTTAGGGTGGTTGGAGGTTGAGAGTTGAATGTTGAATGTTCCCGTCCTCCGCCATTCTGAATTCTGGATTCTGAATTCTGGATTCTGGTCTCGCGTCCTTCAGCAATCAGCCTTTGCTTGGAACCACCCACGTCGTCCGCTTCGAGATAAAAATCTTGAGAATTAGGTCGTGACATCAATGAAATCTCTAAGTATGTCTTAACGCCGTGTCGTATTGGATGACGGAACTTCATTTAGCATATTTGCCCAGTGAAAACTTTTGCGCAAAGGTTGGTTTAGCATGGACGAGCAGCAAACAATCATTGATTTAACTTCGGCCAGACCAGCTGCGATCTTTGTGATCGACCTTGTTAAGCATTCTAGCCGTCCGAAGATTGAAATAAGAAGAATCCAAAAAATATTGGAGGACGTTTTTCGCGAGACATCAAGTCTCTTAAAAATTAAAGATGTGCATCATAAATATACTGGCGACGGCTACATGTGTGCCTTTTTGGGCGACTCCAGTGCGAAAGCAGTTGATTTTATCAATGCGGCAATGCCCGAACTGAGACGGAGATTAGCTGCAAGTGATCAGGCGTTTCGAATGGGAGTCGATTTTGGGTTACTACATCTGCGGTCAAACGAGTTAACGCATAACTTTGAGCATTTTGACCATGCTGGTATTCAGGCAGCTCGTCTTGAGAGTGCCGCACAGCCAAATCAGATTCTTTGCACGGAAACAATTTATCAAATCTTTGGGCCACACTACCCAGAAGTGTTTGCTGGCGCGCCAATATCTATTACAACAAAGGATAGAACAATTGTTGCATATGAAGTTCACCCATTTGATTATCTTGAAATTCAGCAAGCCTTTTCAGACTACATCTATGGTGCTTCATCGGTGCCTAATTTAATAGTATCTGGTGATTCTCGAAAAAGCATTTTGGTTGTGGATGATGAACCTCAGGTACTCGAATTGGTCAGCAAATATATTTCAAATGCATATCCTGGAATTAAAGTGTTAGCTGCGGCTGATCCGCAACTTGCTTTAACACTATTCACACCGGGGATGTTTGCAATTGTGATCACTGATGCCGTGATGCCGGGAATGAATGGGATGGACTTAACAGAGCGTTTGCTTTCATTGGACGGGGAGCTTGTGGTGATTATGATGTCTGGCTATAGCGCTGATTTCGCTTCTCGTTTTTATGAAACGGGGGGATTTCGCTTCTACAACAAGCCTTTCGATGTTCACCACCTCAAGCAAACGCTCGATTTAGCTTTAAATCGCCGCATTCCACACCTTTTTCGCAGGCTCCATGTTATTGGTGAGAAGCCTGGCGAATTGATAATGCAGCTGCAATTAATTTCTGATTCAGTGCACTTCGTGTTCAATAACGCGAGAAAAGAAGGCCACGTCGCACAGTCGCTTATTCGTCACAAAGTTAAGCACGCTGTGGCCGATTTTGTCAAATCGGTGCGCCCTGGAAATGACATACTTGAGAAGGCCGAACTAGTCAGGGTACAAATGCACTGTCTGTCCCGGTTAGCATGGGTGACATCAAAAGCGGCAGATTCGTCTTTTCCAATTTTCATTCAGCAATACATTGATGACTTAAAGAAACAGTACAAAGGACTCGATCTGATTTTGTACATGAAGCCGGCGGCGGTAGAAGCGGCTTCGAATTGTAGTGCAGAAGCAATTTTTGGGTTAGTCGTCTGTGAGCTAATTGACAATGCAATAACCTCGTTATCTGGACAAGGTCAAGTTGTTGTGGATTTTGATGTGCTAACAAGCACCAAACAACTTAAGCTCACGGTTCAAGACAATGGCCGTGGAATCTTACCGGAGAATATTCCGCACATTTTCTCTCCAGGATTTTCAACAAAAGGAACTGGTCGGGGGTTGGGATTGCATCTAATACGCGAAGCAATTCATCGGCTAAGTGGCACAATTTCCTATCAGACATTTAACGGCGCCTGTTTTACTGTAGTAATGCCAATCGAAGAAAATAAAACATCTTGAGTAGTTACCTTGTGGAAAGCTATTGAGTCCATCCGGGCCTCGTGATCTAATCGGCATGTGAACCTTTCCATGACCGGTGCGTTGGCTGCGGCTTACCAGAGCGGTTCGCAGCGTTCGCGGGTCGTCACGGAATCCTGGGGTGAATCAAATCTTTACTGCCCGAACTGTTCATCACCGATATTGGCCCGGCTGCGGAACAACACAAAAGCCAGTGATTATTCATGTCCAGCCTGTGGTTTATGGTATCAGCTCAAAGGCCAGCAATCGCGCATCGGCAATACCATCACCGACGGCGCGTATGGGGCGATGATGAACGCCATCCGCCACGACGAGACGCCGAACTTCTATTTCATGCAGTACGAGCTGTCAACGTGGCGGGTGAAAAACCTCCTGCTCGTCCCCAGCTTCGCCTTCCCGCCTTCCGCCATCATCAAACGAAAGCCGCTCTCATCCACCGCCCGCAGGGCAGGGTGGGTTGGATGCAACATTGCCTTGAACCGGGTCCCCGCCGAAGCCCGCATTGATTTGGTGCGCACGATTGCGTCACAAGGTAGGACTTGCTCTCCGAGCGAGCCGCGGCGCGATAGGGACATCGCGCCCTACCAACAGACCATCATCGTTCCGCCATCGGAAGTGCGGGAAAAATTCAAGCGCGTCAAACCGCTGAAAGACATATCCGTCACCCAACGCGGCTGGTCCTTGGACGTGTTGAACGCCATCCGCCGTCTCGGCAAAAGCGAATTTACGACCGCCGACGCCTACGCCTTCACCCGCGACTGGAAAAACTCCATCCCGACAACCGCCACGTCCGCGACAAAATCCGCCAGCAACTCCAAGTGTTGCGTGATTTGAGACTGCTGCTCCACATCGACCGCGGCCTCTGGCGCTTGCCGTAAACAACCTGATTGGAGCCGGGGCGCCCGGGCCAGTGATTATTAATGCCTCAAGTGCTGATGCAGCAGCTTTTCGGTAGAAAGCAGCATTTCAATCGGCGGCGCTCTGCCGAGACGCCGCTACGCCAGAAATCCCGCATCGGTAATACCATCACCGATGGCGCGTACCCATGCAAAGCATTCATTTTTTTCTTTTTTAAATTTATATTGAGAGCAAAGTATGAGGATATAGATTTGGAAGAGGCTGAAAGCAGAAAAGAACGTCGTTTCATGGTGGATCAGAAGGGTCAATATGAAATTGATAAATTTGGTTTTTACGGTTGCGCTTGTCGTCCTTGCCGGTTGGCGAATTCGGGCGCAAGGGAGTTTTCATAGCGACGTCGTTGGCCCCATTGCACCCGTCACCAGCCCTGAAGCCGAACAATCCATGCGGGATAGGGCAGCAGCCAATGCTCAAGCAGAAATCGCCAATGCCCAGGCAGAAAGCGAAAGACAAATTGCCCAGCAAGAGGCGGCGCAAGCAAAATGGGATGCGGCTGTTGCCAGGCTTACCAGAGAAAAGGATGAAGCGTTGGCAAAGGTGGCGGCAGAAAATGATCCAGTTGTATCAAGTTTGGAGTGGAAAATTTCGGACCTTAAACAGAAAGCCACAGACTTTGTGAATGAGCGAAGTCAGATTGAAAAAGATAACGCTCATTTTCGTGCAAAGCAGTTTTTCCAGCCAAAGGACCCGTGGCGCATTTTGGACGGCAAAATATACAATGCCAAAGACACAAACTGGTTTCAATTTACTGGCGAAGTCCTGGAAGTTGAGCAGAAAGGAATTTTAGTTCATGGGGATTTTGGACCACCTCTCGAAGCAGGTTTTGGAGAGCGTAACTATTTCGTTGATAATTTTCCACTCCAAAAATACCCGGTTGCAGACGGTGAAGACATTGCAGCAGAGATGAATTGTGTTGCCCACATGGGAGCACAATCAATTTATAGGATTACAAATACAACAATTGACCTTCAGGCTCGCACTGTCAGAAAATTGGATTATGGAAACATTTGTGATTCTCCACCCGCAGAACTGGTTCACAAGTGGGAAAATAAAATTGTTTTTGTTGATGATGACAATTCAGAACTGACAAAGAAAATTGAGGACAACAAAGATGAACTGTCAGCGACTGAAATGAAATTGGCACAGTTGCGAAATGACATATCCACCCAAAATGAATATATCCGTGCCCAATACGAAAAAAATCTAAATGATTTGCCCAATGTCTTTGCAAGGCAGGCGCAGAATGAAAAAGAAGCAAGGAAACAAGCAACCATCGCAAGAATACTCGCTTACAATCAGGGACAGGCCGCGAAAGGCGATCCGATTGGTTTATTGAGAATGGGTGAATTTTATCGTGATGGCTACGGAGTGCCGAAGGACTTAAAAAAGGCGCAAGAATATTTAACAAACGCTGCCAACGCCGGTTCTGTGACCGCCGCTGAAGAACTTGCGCAAATGAATCAGGCACCAACAGATTCATTTAGTTCAATAAAATCAAAATAGGACGAAATAAAATACCGCGGCCTCTGGCGTCTCCCATGAAGTGATTTTTTGACAGGATGACAGGATTTACAGGATATATTTCCCCATCCTGTTCATCATGTAAATCCTGTCCGTCTATTTTGGCATCGGCGGGGCTGTCCGCCGCATTTGCTGGTACATTTTCTTCTGTTCAGCCTTCAGCTGGCCATTCATCGCCGCCAGCACGTCCAGCAACGTTGTTAATGAATCGGCGTGAATCTGCGAAATCTGCGGACAGAAGGCAGTGCAGTTCGCGGGTAGGGCGCGTCACTCCGTGCGCGCCGTAGTTATTTGCATGTGAGCGGCGGGCAGGGGACTGACCCGCCCTACCTTCGCGTCTTGGCGGTTAACTCTCCTTGGTGCCGGGCAACGAGTATTTCATCTGGCCGGCGCGGTCGTTCACAATCACGCAGCCGTGCTCCGGAAGGGCGGAGAGAATGACAGCGGGCTTGCCGTTGGAATGGTTCACGGTAATCAATCCCTCATCGTTCTGCCCTTGGGTGGAGAGTTTTACCGACACCTTCATGTCAGGATTGAGGAGCATGATTTCGCCGGAGTTTTCCTGGCTCGTCATGGTGGCCCGGGCCTGCCCGCCGTTGTGGACGGCGGAGACGATGCCCATCTTTTCAGAAGCCTTGATTGCGGCGCGCGGCTGCCCCTTGTCAAAAACGGCCACGGATGGCATGCCGAGGTTGTCCTGACCGATGACGACGGACACTGTGTCATCGGGCTGAAACAATTCGATGGAGGGGATGCCGTCCTGATCCACGCGAATGGTGATGCGGGGCTTTCTCTCGCCGCCCCAGAGGCTAAGTTCGGGCCCGTCCGGGCCGCCGGCAAGACAGCCCTGGAGTTGTTGCGGGTTTTCGGGATTGAACAGGGTGATGGCGCTGCACATGAGGTTGACAGATTTCCCGCCGTTTTCAAACTTCTCAACGCCGAAGTGTTGGATGAGGTCGTTGATTTCCTGTTCAAGTTCGGCGACCCGCTTTTTTAGCTGGTCGAGTTCTGAAGCATTGGAAGCGTTCATGCCAGGGGGTTCGGAGGTGTTTGTTTGGAGACCTCAATCATTTCACCCAGCAACTTGTGAAGTTCCGGCAGGCCGGAGGCAGGCACAACAATGCTGTCATGATGTGCGCCCGCTTCCTCGGTGATGCGCAAAAACTGGCCGCGCGGATTTTCCTTGAGCGTGAGGATGAATGTTTTCCGTTCAATCTGCGTGTGCACGGATTTAATGGTGTTTTCCTCAACCGGCGGGCGGTAGGGTGCCGCCATCCGGAGTCCGAATGGCGATGGGCGTTCGTTTGAGATCATATTCCTTCAGATTGTTTCCAGTGGTTGTTTCACCCGGTCTGCCGGTTGCCATTTCTGGGTGCTTATCGTCATCGGCTGGTGGCGGCAGGCCGTGCTTGGATTTGTTTATAGTTCACCGCCGTTCAAGTAGCAACATATTATAAGTTGGTATCGTATATGTAATCTTATTGGATTAGCAGTGCACCCTGAGCGCGGCATCTGGCGATTACCGTGAGCACCGCAATGGCATTGTGGGGGTCATTCATAGCTCCGTAGGAGCGAAATCTTTGTAGCACTGCATCCCGCAAGATTTCCAAGCCCCGTAGGGGCGGAATATGCCGCTCCTGACGGAGCTTGAATCATTGGCTGGGTGGTTTTCTACAAATATACCGCGCCTACGGCGCTGGAACAATTGCATCCGGACAACTGGTCCTTGCGACGACCACCCTGTCGCGCCTGACGGCACTTTGTTTTTTCTGCGCCTTGGCGTCTTGGCGGTTGAATTTGCGGTCATTGCCTCGTCACGTTAAGGGTTGCCGGCAAGAACAGAAATACTGTCTCAAATCAAAACACACCTGTTCCGCGTGTGGAACACTCCCGGTCCGCCGTTTTGCGACATGGCAAAACGATTTCGCCAACCAGCGCCGTCGTTTAGCGATGTGTCGGAATGGTTTTGCAATATCGCGAAACGGTTTCGCCATATCGCAAAATGAATTTGCGTTATGGCAAAGGGCGTCGTCAATTTCGACCAACGCAACTTTAACCTTACCGATTGAATTTTCTAATTGGGGAAATCTTCCCGCAACCTGTCAAAACCATTTCGCGATATCGCAAAATGATTTTGCCAATTCGCAAAATGGATCCGCCAACCTGCGGAATGACGCCGCGATATCGCAAAATCGCTCCGCCATATCGCCAAATGACCCTCCCGAATCGCTGTCCGAGCCATCAAATTAAAACTTATTGATACTTATGTTAAGTATAAGTAATTGGTATTATGATTGCTGTGTCATTCGGCGTCGGTAAACCATAAACAAATAAAAAAAAGATAATTAAAATGAAATCAATAGTTAAACCATCCATAACGTTTCTAAACAAAGACTCGGACACCGAGCTAATCAATGACATCACGGTGGTCATTCTGGGCGTGGGCCAGAACACGGCGATTTATACCAAACCATTGCCGGACATTCCCACGATCCAGTCGGCGCTGGATAATTTCAGTGCCGGCGTGGCGGCGAAGTCGGACGGTGGCCCTTCGGCCACGTCCAAGAAGAACAACCTGCGGCTCATCGTCACGGGCCTGGTGCGCCAGCTCGCCAGCTACGTCACCGTGGCCTGCGGCGGCGACATGACCAAACTGCTGCTGAGCGGCTTTCCGCCGCAAAAGCCGGAACGTTCGCCCATCGGCGTGCTGCCTGCGCCCGGCAATCCAACGCTGACACTCGGCAGTCTCAGCGGCCAGTTGGATGCGGCCGTGAACCCGGTGTTTGGCGCTTCCATCTACAACTGGAAGCTCACGAGCAATGCGCCAGGCGCGCCGGTACTCACGGGGCAGTCCACCGCATCGTATTACTCCTTCACCGGTTTGACGCCGGGCGTGACGTATTCGCTGACGGCGAACGCGGTGGGTGCTGCCGGCCCGGGCAACTGGAGCCAGATCGCCACCCAGATGGCGGTGTGACCAACCTGCTGGAATTTTGTCCCGCATCCCAACCCAAGACGCGCCGGTCAGCTTTCCCGGCGCGCCTTTTTTTGTTACAGCGCATCGGCCGTGGCGAATGGCGGCCGCCTTGAGCACCACAATGGCATTGTAGGGGTCATTCATAGCTCCATAGGAGCGGAATCTTTGTAGCACTGCATCCAGATAAATTCCCAGCCCCGTAGGGGCGGAATATGCCGCTCCTGACGGAGCTTGGAATATGTTTCGGGTCTGGTTCTACAGATATGCCGCGCCTACGGCGCTGAAGCCTTCGCGCTTTGGCGGTTAAATCCCCGCCTTTGGTTTATTTAAACATCAACCGATTGTTCAGGCGCATTTGCTGGTACATTTTCTTCTGTTCAGCCTTCGGCTGGCCACGGGCCATAGATGGGCACAGTTGAAACGCAGATAAAGACATCTGTGAAAATCTGTGTTCATTTGTGGCTGAACCCTTGGCGTCCTTTGCGCCTTGGCGGTTAATACGGCTTCTGTCTTGCCAAGCAAAGGGGACCAGCCGGTAACGGGTACGTTGGCAGTATTCGGCATAGCCGGGCAGGTCGCGTCGCAGAAATTTTTCTTCGTTGAGCAAACATTGGCGCGATGTAAACGCACGCGACAACTGGTGCATAACCTGTGCATAACTCCTGCTTGAATAGGTTGAATAAGAGACGAGGTTCATGATAGCGTATTGAATTCCAAAAATTACAATGTCTTTCCACGGGTTGACCGCCTTTTGGGCCGGTCTGGCAGCCGTCTAGGCTGAAGAAAGGGAACAAGAATGAGTGCGACAATGTTGGTTCAGGACACACTTTCGCTGGAAGGCACCAGTCCGTGCCATTTTTTGGCGATGTGCGAGGATGCGAATGCTCACGCCAAGGCGATGGAAATTTGCGGCGGGATCATGGGCCGCTTTGGGGACGAACTGGCGTTTGCCTTTAGCTTTTGGAAATTCAAAGACCTGAAGGATCCCGCCTCGGCCCACTGGGCGGTCGAAGCCGTCGCCCGTGCGGACATCTTGTTGCTTTCCCTGACGGGTCGTGATTTGACTTTGGAGGCCAACCGGTGGCTGGATGCGTGCGTACAGGTCCGAACGAAGGCGGGAGGCGCTCTGGCCTTGATGGTCGCGCAAGCTTCGGGAGCGGGTCTGGCTATGGAGGCGCTTTTGTCACGGCTGGAACTTGCCGCCTATCAGTTGCGAATGGACTTTTTGCCACTCCTGCCCCTGCCCATTGGGAAACCCGCTGCTTGGTCGTCCGCGCTGTTGAGCCAGGGCCGGGAAGAATCCGGCAGCACTCACTGGGGATTAAACGAGTAGGGCCGGACGGCCGCGTTTTACGGCGGCAGTTGTCGAGCCTGGCTGTTGGATCGCGTGCGCACGAATGAACCGCTTCGAGACAACCCGGAAAATCTCCCGGGAGATTATCCAGGACGGGATGGGTGGCCGGGCGTATTAATAGGCGTCGTAAGGTTGCGTATTTTTATGCCGTTCCATGAACTGATGCAAGGTGGCCAGGATGCTGCCCGCCTCCGCAGTCAAGGTGTCCACCGGCAGACCACGGGTGTCGTTGTCGCGGATGCGTTTGATCACGCCGGCCAGTTGGTCGCGCAATTGCTGGAACGTCAAAGTCGAACAATTTTCAGGGTTCATAATCGGATGTCAAACTGGTAACAAACACTAATACGGCGATTGGCGCAGAATCTTTCAAATAATAATTGAATTCCCGGCAGGGTTGTTCTTTAAGTTCTAAAAACGGAATCCGAAACCTTGGCGGCCTCTGCGTCTGGGCGGTTAAAACCTCGACTTTGTTTTACTTAAACATCAACCGGTTGTTCAGGCGCAGCTGCTGGTACATTTTCTTCTGTTCAGTCTTCGGCTGGCCTTCATTGCTGCCAGCAACTTCAGGAACTTCGCGACCGGAATTTACTTTTGCACCTTGGGTGGAACTGCTGGCGCCTGCCGTGACGCGCTTTTCTCATCCCTATCATCGTCACCCAACAAGGGGTGAACACCCCATGGCGGACATGCCGTGACACGGCCCATCCTTATGGCATGAAACATAAAAATGTCTCCCAGCACCAAAACCACAAACCGGCCAGTGCGTCAGGGCTACCGGCGACTACCGACTCAAACCAAAGCGGAATTGATTATGCGCCATCGGCAGACGAAGTGGCCAGCAGGGCATACTTCAATTATTTGAATCAGGGTGCGCTGCCCGGGTACGAGGTGCAGCACTGGCTGGAGGCCGAGGAGCAATTGCTCGCAGAACGCAAGCTCGCCCATTCAAATTGAAATAAAATCTCCGCGTCTTGGCGCCGTGGCGGTTAATTCAACAACAAATCATATTCCGCTGCTAATGATGACACGCCTCGCAACTTGTAAGCTGCCGTGCGGTCATCTGGTGCGCGAATAGGGCGATTGCCGAATTGTTCGTTCCCAAAACTGACGTGGCTGGAGCCGGGGCATCCGGCCAGTGATTATTCCCGCCCCAAGTGCCGGTTTTGGTTTCAACGCAAAAGCCAGAAAACTTTTTTTACCGCCAAGGCGCCAAGCACGCCAAGAGGGATGCCGGGGCCACAGATGGGCGCAGATGAAACGCGGATAAAAACATCTGTGAAAATCTGTGTTCATCTGTGGCTGAACCCCTGGCGTCTTGGCGGTAAAAATCGAACCAGCGTAAATCCGTGAAATTTGCGGACAACTTTTCTCGCAGACGCGGTATCTGGCACCTGCCGTAAGGTAGGGTTACACCCCATAGCCTGGGACCAACCGCCGGGGTAGTCTCGTGCTCGTAAAGTGAAGCAACAAACCAAACCACAATTATTTTTATGAAAAAAATCATCCTCTCCTGTTTTGCCGCCGTCGCCCTGGTGTCATTGACCGGCTGCTCAACTCCGGCGCCGACCACCACAACCAGCACGACCACCACCACGACACCCGCCGTGCCCGCCAGCTCGACGACCACCACACAAACCCAATAACCTTCAAGGTTCAGAATTATGTGATCGTTGGCACGACGTGAGGTGAGTACTCCACGCCGGCAACGGAATTGAGACCTCTGCAAAACCGCATTGGACGCAGGTGTAGTGTCCGGCCTCTGGCCGGAAAATTGGAGTTTCTGGCTAAAACGATCGAGGCACAGCCTCGACGCTGCGCGTTTTTGCAGAAGTCTCGAAATGTGATCTGCGTTGAAAGAATACAAATTTAAGCCGTGAGTAAAAAACTTGAGAATTTTGCTGGTTTCATTCCCGGAGAACAACCTTCCGAAACGCGCCAGCCGCATTGGGTTCAATGCAGCAATTATATGTGTCTGGCGGTCCGGGACGAATCCGGCCAGTGGAAGTCCTTTTCCAACAACCGGGCATTGACGGATTTTGTCAAAGTGTATGCTGATTAAATTCGCCAGCATCGGGTGGGTGGCGTTGCTGCGCCGCCACAGTCAGGGAAACAGGCATTCTTCCGCGGATAAAAACATCCGCAAAAACCTGCGCCATCTGCGGACGATGCTCCTCATCGGGCGGAACGCCTGGTGCCGGCGGTAAATTTCGCGCCGGGTCGGAGAGCTGAATCAGTTCGGGGAAATGACATGGAGCGTGCCGTTCGATTGCACCTCCACATCCAATCCGGCATAGATGCTGTCGGGGGAAATCGGACGGATTGGGCTGTCCTTTAATTGCTCCATTTGAGTCTGCAGTGCCGAAAGGTTGTTAAATTTTCGTTCCACCACAATCCGCTCGGCCACGTCCCGGCGCAAACGATTTTCCAGGAGGGCATAGTCCTTGTTTGCCTGATCCAGATTGGTCTCGGTCAAGGCGATTTGCCTGGTCAGGCCGGCCACCTGGCTGGTCAAATCCCCGACGCGCTGGCCCAGGGTTTGGTTTTCCGATTCCCGCTCCGCGACCTGCCGGCTCAGGTTGGTGATTTGCTCCGTGTCGAGAGCCACGCTGGATTTGGCGTCCATGAGTTGGTTGGAAAGCGTCAATGACGCCGACAGGCTTTCGTCGAGCCGGTTGGAAAACACGAGAATCGTTCCATTGCCAATGGCGATTTTGGTCTGCGCCGAGTCCAACTGGTTCGACAAATCGGTGATCACGCCGGCATCATTTGCCTGCTGGGCATCGTCCCCCCGTTTGATCACGACCAGTGAGATGACCAACACGATACAGGCCAATGCGAGGACGATGGGTAAATATGATTTCATAGGGCGAGCAGCGCGATCACATAAAACTCGCGCCACTCATCGGCGACAACTTCGCAAAGGCAAAACCGATTGGCAAGAATGGATTGGTTACGATTCCGTTAAATCCCCGATGAACCAAGCATTCGCCCGCAGATGTCGCAGATTGCCGCGGAAAAATGAACCGGCGAAAATCTGTGGATTGTTATCGGGCCGGGCCGGGTGTCTTTTCGTCCGCATTTTTGCGGGTGACATCGGCGATGACAACGTGCATCCACCCCTGGTCGCGTTCCTGAATGTAGCCGAGGTCCCAGTTCGGCCAGCATCGGCGTTTGGCTTCGTTTTGAGCAACCGCCGAGGCGACCAGTTTCACAAAAATGACGCGCTGCGTTCCCGCCAAGGGAGTGCCTTGATGGACGGTAACTCTGAAATGCGCGTCATCAATATTCTCAATGGTATATCTGGGCGAGGTGGGAAGGTTTTGATTGAAGTCCTGGTTGTAGGATCGCTCATTGTACGTGGTGCATCCGGCGGCCAAAACCGCCAGTGCCGCATTTAACATCAGCACCCGGAGCGTCGCGCGGAATTGATTCGTTTTCATGCTGCCAGGTTAATTGATTCTGCCCGGCCCGGCCATCAGGTAAACACCCCATGGCGCGAGCCGGCGCGACCAGCGGCCTCGTGGCTGCCATCCGTGAAATCTGCGGATGACGCCGGGCGCGTCAGTAGGCGTCGTAAAGCGACGTGCCTTTGTGCCGTTCCATGAACTGGTGCAAGGTGGCCAGGATGCTGCCCGCCTCCGCAGTCAGGGTGTCCACCGGCAGGCCGCGGGTGTCGTTGGCGCGGGTGCGTTTTATCACCCCGGCCAGATTGTCGCGCAGTTGTTGAAACGTCAGCGCCGAATTATTCTCAGGAGCCATTACTTATTAATACGCAGCCCGGGTCAAAACCTTTCAAAAAATTGTGAATTTTTTCACAAGGTTGTTTTCTCCAAAAAGCTTCCTCGGCGGAAATCCGCGAAACCGTCTTCCCCAAAGCCATTCAATTTGCCTGAAGGCCGGTCGGTGGAAGTTGCGGCTTGATTTGGCTGCCGGCGTGACCCAATTTGGCTCAGGCAAGGCTGTGGAATCCATTGTAAAATCCGCCGGCGAAGGCGTGACCCCGACCCTGGTTGCAGAGGCAACGACAACTGGTCAGGGGACGGAACGTCATTTCCGCTACTGGTCGTGGTGGCTGCTGTTGTTTGTCAGCGCCTGGACGGCCGGCTATTTCTTTTTGGCCCCGGATCCGGTTGCCTTGTTCAAGCAGAACTGGGTCTTCATCCCCGTCGGTTTTTGCGGGGCGGTTCTGGGCAACATCTCCGCCGTGGGCGGCGGCATTGTTTTCATCCCGGTCATCATCTTTCTCTTTCATCTGCCGCCCGTGACCGCGCTGAAAATTGCGCTGACCAGCCAGTCCTTTGGAATGACCAGCGGTGCCATCGGCTGGATCCAAAAAAGGGTGGTTCCCTTGCGGGCCTTGAAACTCACCGTGCCCGGACTGTTGATCGGCAGTTGCATCAGCTCCCTGGTGATTCATCCCAGCGCGCTGCTGGTCAAATTGCTGTTCGGTCCGGTTTCGATTTTGCTGGGCGTGCTGACCATCGTCCTCTCCCGCCGGGCGGCGAAATCGGCCGCGAGCATGGAGATCCCGTCGAACGCGGCGGTTCCGCTCTTTGTCATTTCCCTCATCGGCGGGCTGGTCACCGGCTGGATTGCCATCGGCGAAGGCGAACTCGTGGCCGCGCTTTTGATGCTGGTTTACCGGGTGAACGTGGCCACCTGCATCGGCCTGGGGGTGGTGTTGCTCTCCATCAATTCCATTTTTCTGACCCTGATCCACAATTTTTTGCTCGGCGGAATACCCTGGAACATTGCCGCCTTCACCGGGCTGGGTTGTGTTTTCGGCGCGCGGTTGGCCCCTTACCTGAGCCGTCGCTCAAATCCGATGGTGCTGAAGACCATTTTCGCGATCATTGCGATTTGTGACGGGCTGCTTTTCATCGTCCAGTATATGGTCATTCACCGCGCCCATTGAGAATTTTTTGCCGCGTTCAACCTGAGACCTCTGCACTTTACTCCTGCGTCGTCGCGGGTATGTTTTCGAACATCAGCGCGATTTGATGTCCATGACCTTCAACCACCGGGCGGCTTTGACGGCGATTTACACCGAGAGATATGTGTTGTCGCTGGTCTATTTGGTTCTGACTTGGCTGGAACTTCAAAAACCCTGGCTCGGCTGGTCCGGGCCGCCCGCCACCGAGGGCGCCGTGCTGGTTCAAACCAGCCGTCACCTCACCCAGGTGCTGTTGTTCTTCTTCACCGCGTTGCTGTTGCTGCTGGGCCGCCGTGCCGCCGTGCCGCCGCAAAGCCTCAAAGGCGTCCTCGTCCCTTTGGCCACGACCTTCTTCACCCTCACGTACAGCGCGGTTCCCTGGTTTCCGGCCGCCATGCAAAAAAATCTTTGCCCGGCCGGTTTGCAAATGCCGGCCACCGTTGCCGCCATCGTGCTCATTGTCGTCGGGCCGGCGGTGGCGTTGTGGGGACTGCTGTATTTGGGGCGCTCCTTCGGCATTTTTGTCGAGGTGCGAAAGATGATTTTTGGCGGCCCCTATCGCTGGGTGCGGCACCCGATGTATCTGGGCTGGATTTGCATGTGTGCCGGCCTCGCCCTGGGGTTCTTTTCGGCGGCCTACTTTCTTCTGGTCGCGATTCACATCTTCCTGATGCTGTACCGGGCGCGTCTGGAAGAGGCGGCGCTCTCCGATTACAGCCGGGAATATCGGGATTATAGCAGGCGCACCGGTTTTATTCTGCCAAGGTTTCGCCGCCCGGCCGGCGATTCATTGGCGGCGGAGTGATATGAAATTCCGTCTTGGGGTTGCTTCGACCGCAACCGCTGAAACCCACGGGTGCGCTGCGGTGGAGGTACGTTAAATTTTTCTCTCGTGTAACCAGCATTGGTGACATGCAAAGTCCAGGGGCTGGGGTATTCTTATCTCGGTTTTAGCAGTTGTTTTCATGTGTGTTTGTTGTGTGTTTTCTGTGTGAGAGAGGGCCGGATTAAAAATCCGGCTCTTTTCTTTTTTACCCACGGTTTCCAGTTTTCTGCACTTCACCTCTCCAGCGGGCAAAAGCTTCCTGGCCATTGCCGGGCTGCCATCCGTTTGGGTAAGTTTTCTCCAGGTTGCGCGAGCCAATATCAGTGATACGGTAGGACGAGAACGTTGCGTTGCGGGCGCGAAGAAATGAGATTATGAAAAGCGTGGGATCGGTCGGAATCATGGGAGCCACCCTGGTCGTGTTGCTGGCGGCGGGGGGGGTGATGGCATTGCGCGGCGGCGGTGGCGGGCCGACGAACGATATTTCAAACTATCAGCCAACGAATATGACAAATTACCAGAAACCGGAGGCGGCGGAGTTGAAAAAGAAACTGACCCGCGAACAGTTCGCGGTCACGCAGGAGGCGGCCACGGAGCCGGCTTTTGCCAACGAATATTGGGACAACCACAAACCGGGCATTTACGTGGACGTGGTGTCGGGTGAACCGCTGTTCAGTTCGTTGGACAAATTTGATTCGGGCTGCGGCTGGCCGAGCTTCTCAAAGCCGGTGGATGATTCAAAAATCGTGGAACACCGGGACAACACGTATTTAATGGAACGGACGGAGGTGCGTTCCAAAACGGCGGATTCGCACCTCGGCCACGTTTTTGACGACGGCCCGGGGCCGACGCATCTGCGTTATTGCATCAACTCGGCGTCGTTGAAATTCATCCCGGTGGAAAAGATGGCGGCGGAGGGTTACGGCGCGGAACTGGCGCCGTTCATCAAGGCCGGTCTCTACGCGCCCGCGAGCGAACCCCCGAAAACAAACAGCCCGCCGAAGAATTGAATTGGAGCTGCGAAGTTGCGGCAGGCGCTTCGCCCCTTGATCCGACCGGCTCGACAAACCCCGTGCAGCGGTTAGAGTTTAATCAGAATGAAGGGCGAAGTGGTTTATCTTTACGCCTTCGACGTGGCGAACGAAATCATCACGTCGCGGGTGCAGGAAATCCTGTCGGAAAAGCCGTTCCCGTTCGAGATCCGCATGGACCGGACGTTGCCGAAGGACATGCCGCTCTACAAGCCGCTGGCCATCGAGCCGCACCCGCTGGCGGCGCGGCTGCGCGGGGCGCCGGTGCATTTGCTGATCCGCATTTATGACGTGGGCGTGGTCACGGTGATGATGCGGGCGGCGTTTGAAGCGGACCGGCTTGGCGACCTGATGCCGTTTCATAATCCGAAACTGGAAAACGGCGAAACGCTGGACGCGGCGGCGTTGAAATTGTGTTCAGACGTTTGCCGCAGTCTCGAGGATTTGATGGTGAGCGGCACGAAATGTTCCACCTCGGAATCCTACACGGTGTTTTGTCTCACGGGACTTCCGGACACGAACGATGTGAACCGCTGGCTGGGCGAACACCGGCGCGAGGTGGCGGGATTGCTCACGGAGACGGCGGCGGAGAAGTTGAGCGAGGCGCAGGTGACCGAGGTGCTGCGCATCCAGCGTTCCTTCGAGAACACGGACCTGGCGGTGATTGACTGGGACGCGGCGCTGGTGGTGGATTTGACGGGCTACGTGGACGACGTGTTGTACGCGCTGGAACTGGCGAACCTGCAACTGGAGGAATTCCGGGTGATGGACCAGCGGCTGGACACGTATCTGGACCGCGCCTACGAGGATTTGGAACGCCGGACCATGCCGTTGTTTGGCGCGGCGAACAAGGTCCTGCGGCAACTGCGCCGTTTTCGCGTGGACGTGGCGAAGCTCACGGACGAGGTGACGCACATCACCAAGTTTTTTGGCGACTGGTATCTGGCCCGGGTTTATCTCGGCGCGCGCGACCGGTTTTATCTCGAACAATGGCGCACCAGCGTGGAACAGCGCCTCGCCCAGCTCGACAAGCTTTACAGCGTCGTTCACACGGAGGTGAATGAAAAGCGGATGCTCTGGCTGGAACTCATCATCGTGATTTTCTTCGCCATTGATCTGCTCATTTTACTGCGCGTGGGACGATAGTCTCGATTCACCGCATTCAAACCACGCCGGGTGCGCCGATTTGCGGGCAGGTATTTTAGTCGAAACTTGGCCGGTGAAGAGTTAGAGTGAGCGCATGTTTCTGGCCACGTCCAACAAGGCAAAACGGTTGCTGCACCTGAGTTACATCGGGCAGGTGCGACCGGAGGAGATCCGGAGCGGCAATGATGACCTCAAGATACTGTTGACGGATTTGCCGCCGGGCTTCCGCCTGCTGGCGGATTTCGGCCGGTTGGAGTCCATGGATCTGGCTTGCACGACGGAGATCGGCCGGGTGATGGAATGGATTGACCAGAGGGGTGTGAGCCTGGTCGTGCGCGTGATCCCCGATGCGAGCAAGGACATCGGGATGGACATCCTCGCGCTTTTTCATTACCGGCATCACCCGAAGGTGGTCAGTTGTGAAAACATCGTGGAGGCGGGCAAACAACTTTCGCTCTGAGACGGGCCGGGTCCATCCCGACCGCATGGGTGTTTCCGGTGGCGTTGCGTCCGGTCAATGAGGGTGTTTTGATTTTTGAAACCGCTTCCTGGTTTCATCCCACTCCACATTTACCCGCAGAGTCGCGTTCAGCAACCGCTGGAGCACGTTCAAGGCGGCCTTCATCTCATCGGCATTTTCAAATTCGAACCGCATTTTTTTACCGTCCTGCCGGCTGAAGTTCCAACGCCCCGCCTGTTTGCCGTGAAGCGCAAAAAAAGCGGGCGGTTCGATTGCTGAATCGCGAATTTCCGGAACGTAAACCTTGAAATTATTTTTGTTTTCCCGGAGCAAATCTTCCGGGTCCTGAACTCCGGCGCGTTCGAGAATGGCCTCGGTTTTCTTTTTCGCCCGCCGCTTCAAGGATGCTCCGATCAGCATGCCGATGAGGCCGAAATGGACGGTGAGCGCCTGCGCGGCTGCGCTCAAACCAGCAAGTTGGATGAAGTAAAGGTCGTTTCCCCGTGTATAAACGCGATAAATGCTGTCCGAGCGCGCGGAAACCAATCTGGTGTTAAACGTCGCTGTGTTTTCCATATTATATGGTGTAATTTTCTGAAAGTCCTCCGATGGTACGTCTAATTGGCTGGTCATGCCAGCCCAAAAGCCGGAGGCGCGTACCATTTCCGATTGGTTGCATTTCAACATGGCAAGCCGGGTTCATTCGTGCTTAATTCTTCGGGTACGATGCGTCCGCTGATTCGAGAAGTCCAGACCGCCCACACGCCGGAATCGCTCGTCGAAAACCTGCGCGGCGAAAAGGGTGTTGTCTTGCTGCGCACGGCGGCATTTGACTCGCCCCAGGCACGATATTCATTTGTCACCGCCCGGCCGTTTCTCGCCTTCCGCTCTTTTGGCTCGCGTTGCGAAATCACGCCTCGCATCTCACGCCTCGCACCTTACGTCCAGTTCGGCGACCCGTGGCGGATTTTGGACGCATTGCTGGCTCGCTACGAATTGCTGGATGAGATTGATCTGCCTTTTCCGTTGGGCGGTTGCTTCGGCTGCTGGGGTTACGACCTGAAGAATTTCGTCGAGCCAAAACTCCCGCGTCGTGCCGTCAACGACCTGGAACTGCCCGATGGCCATGTCGGTTTTCACGACAGCCTGGTGGTGTTCGATCATTACCTGGGCAGCGTTTCGGTCGTTTCCACCGGTCTCGACGCAGATGGTTCGCGAAGCGAGGAACGGGCAGGGGAGCAGATGGAGTTCTGGCAATCGGCTTTGGCGGCCGATGTTGCCGGTAAGGCGGCCAGTCCTTTGCCCGCCGCTGAACAAACTTTTAACTGTGGGCGGCGCGCACGGAGTGACGCGCCCTACCTTCGTTCGAATCTATCCCGCGCCGATTTTCTTTCCATGGTGGAACGCGCCCAACGGTACATCCGGGCGGGGGACATTTATCAGGTCAATCTTTCGCAGCGGCTCGCCGTACCCTGCCATTTTTCCGGTTGGGAACTGTTTCAAGGACTGGGTGCGGCTTCGCCCGCGCCGTTTTCCGCGCTCGTGGATTGCGGTGATTTTCAAGTCGTGTCTTCGTCCCCGGAATTGTTTTTGCGCTTGAGCGGGGCGCATATCCAGACACGGCCCATCAAGGGCACCCGCCCGCGCGACGCCGACCCGACGCGCGATGCGCAACTGGCCTACGAACTTCAGACCAGCCCGAAGGAACTGGCCGAGCTGGTGATGATTACTGATCTGCTCCGCAATGACCTGGGCCGGGTCTGCGAGTTCGGTTCAGTGCAGACACCGGAACTGGCGCGGCTGGAGCGGTTCGCGCAGGTGCAACATCTGGTTTCGACGGTGGAAGGCCGGTTGAGAAAGGATGTGACGCACCTGGCGGCGCTGGCGGCGTGCTTTCCCGGCGGCAGCATCACCGGTGCGCCGAAATTCCGCGCGATGGAAATCATAGACGAACTGGAACCGTTGTCGCGCGGGCCGTATTGTGGCTGCCATGGCTATCTGGGGTTCAACCGGGAGAGCCAGTTGAGCATCACCATCCGCACGGCGGTTTGTCATGGGCTGATGGCCTATTTTCACGTTGGCGCCGGTATCGTGGCGGATTCAAATCCAGCCGCGGAATACGAGGAAACGCTGGTCAAGGCGGCGGGTTTTCTGGCGGCGCTAAAGCTCGAGTTTTCAATGGCGCCGGCCAATCGCCAGCCCATTCATTGACCTGCGATGGTGGCCGGGCTTTACAAGTCTGGTCGCGAGTTCGCTATGTCGCTGGCAAATTTCCAGTCCACCGGCTGGACGTGGCCGTCGGCAAAGGTCACATCGCCCTTGCGATTGTGGCGCAGCGTCAACAAATCGTTTTCCGGCATCCATCGGCCGTCCTGGATGAATGCGTCATCCGATGGATTTTCGTTGGGATTAAGCGAGCCGCGCTCTTCCGCCAGCATGATTTTGGCGGAAGGATTGACGATGCGCGAGGCCTTGAAAAGCTGGACCTTGGGCTGGGCGGGATTGCCGGCAATGACCGAGGCCATGCCATAATTCTGATTGGCGTTGGGGGCCAGACCTACGCTGCTGTTATCCGGGCTCAGGCCGTAGCCGTTGAAGCTGTAGCTGTAAAGATAGGGACCGTCGGAATCGCGATAGTGATAAGCCAGCCGCTCGGTCGTGTCGTCCAGAGGACACTGAAGCAGCTTGCTGCTGGCGTCGGCCAGGGAGCGGATGATGGGACTTTTGTCAACGGTGGGGTAGGCGGCATTCGTCCGCCAATAAATCCAATCCTCCGCGCGATAACCGTTGTGCCGCGAAGCCAGCCCGGGAAAAGCGTCCTGGTTGTCGTCCACGTACATTTTCATACCTGAGCCGAGTTGTCTAAGGTTGTTCAGGCATTGGGTCTGCGCGGCCTTTCGTTTAGCGTTGGAAAGCACGGGCAACAGCAGTGCCGCCAAAATTCCGATGATGGCAATCACCACCAGCAGTTCGATCAGTGTAAACGCGCGCCTATGATTAGGGTTCATGTTCATATAGACACCGCTGGGTAAGGTTAGTTTCAAGGTGTTTTGCTGACCGCCCGCCCGCCGCATTTCGATGTCACCAGTCTCCCCGGCTATAATTTATTCTGGGCCGGTTGATTTATTCATCAATCCCGATTTTCCGGTCGTCAAGGCCAGGATGCAGGCGGTGGTTCTGTTTTTACAGGAAATCAAATCAATGGTCGTGACTTCGAGGGTTGGCTGGGGGTTTTCAATTGCGGTCAGGCAGAAGCGTAGCGGCTCGTTTTTTCCCGGAGTGGCGGTCCCGCCGACCCAGGCCAGTTGGGAATTGGGTCCGGTGGGGCCATATCCCGTCCGGCCGCGTTTGTAATTCCAATCCAGGATGTCGGTGCCGTAAAGCAGTTGGTTCGTCACCGACGAATCGTCGGCATAATGGAACACCACCAGGCAAACCGGGGTCTTATCGGGCGAGGCAAAAAAAGCCCCGTGATAAACATAGAGCGTTTCAAACTTCTGGTTTACGCCAATATCCAAGAACTGTTCCGGGAAATGCAATCCCCGGCTCTCGCCACGCTCACTCCAAAGGCACATCATCCCGCCGATCTCAAGCGGCACATTGTCGAACACTTGAAACCCACGGGGAACCGACTTCCAAGCTGGAAAGCCGGTGATCTGGTCAAAATAGGAGGCGGGCGTGCTGTAATGGCTGGTCAAGTCAACCGGCGCGGCCAGATGATTGGCAATGGCGCGATGGCCGTCGGCGAGGGTGATTTGGTGCGCAATTTGGTGCCGGTAAACAAACATCGTTGCTGTCCCGGTCGCGAACAAAACACTAATGCCCGCGACGATCAGGGTTTTTGCTTTGGTCCACGCCATAATTTTCAATGCTCCTTTGATGAGGGTTAAAGTTGAACCGCTGGCCGCCGCGCCTTTGGCAATCGCCGCGGTCGCGACGGATTTTGAAAGTGCCACCGGCGCGACTTGAACGGAATGGATGGAAATTGCCTCGGCAATTATGGCCGTGGTCGAGGAAACGCCGCGTTCGGAAAAATAGCGGTGCAATTTCTCCAGCGCCCGTTTCACCCGCATTCGGGCTGTATCTTCGCTGGTGCCAAGCGCCCGGCCCACCTCGGTCAGGTTTTGGTTCTCGAAATATCGCAGGACGATGGCGTGACGGTCCTTGTCATTCAATGCGGCGATGGCCGTGTCCAGCAGTGGTGCGATTTGTGCCCAGGTATCATCGATCCCGGAGGATGATTTGTTCAACAGTGATTGCATGTGCGCCTCCTGTTCGCGTCGCGCGCGGCGACGACGGGATTTCAACGCGTCGGCGGCGACAAAGCCCGCTGTGCGATACAACCAGCTCGGAAGAATGGTGTTGGTCCCGAGTGAGCTAGCCTTGCGTGCCAGAATGATGAAGGCTGCCTGGGCCACTTCCTCGGCCAGACCAGGATCGCCCACCTGCCGCAATGCCGTCGAATACACCAAGTTGACATAACGGGCGACCAGCGTTTCAAACGCCGGCTCGGACTGGTGGGCGGCATACTCCCGCACCAACTCCATGTCGTCGGTCATAATTCACCCAATACATGGACACGGAACCGGAAAGCGAACAAACTTTTTGATGTCTTTTGGCGTTCAAACTCCAACTGCCTACTTCGCTTTCTCCACGACCAGGACTTCAATCGGCTGGCGGTCCGGCACCAGTTCAAGGCCGAGCTGGTCAAGGAGGTCCTGCTTCAAGGTGGCGGGATCATGGCGTTTCCAGTCCACCTTGAGATGATAATCGTAAAGGCCGTTGAAACCGGTCTGATCAATAATGGACTTCTCAAAATAAAATCCCAACACGCCCACGACTTCATAAAAGGGACGGTCGGTCCAGAAATATTCGCTGTTTTCATAGCGGGTTCCGGGACGAGATGACGACAAGGACGGTTTCAAATCGTCAGCATCCGGATTTTTTACCCGGAGCACCAACACATCGGACACCCGCGTTTCACGATGGGCGACAACCCCGAATTGTTTCTTTACCTCCTCTTGGAGCGCTTCGGCGGAACCTTGCGGCAAATTCGCGATGACATCAAACCGGCCCGGCGGCAAGGGGGCTTCGAATACGGATTGCCAGGCCCACATGCCGTAGGCGGCGGCCACGACAATTTTCGCGGGTTGGGCAATGCCCAACATTTTGTCATGGTCGTTCTCCCAGCGGCTGCTTTGAAATTTTGTGGGAACAATCCTCACTTGCGGCGTTGTTTTGCGAAGCAGGTCAATGCCCGGCTCGCGAACCTCCCACATGGAAGCCCGATGGGCTTTGAATTTTATTGCAATGATGGGAGTCATGCTGATAACCAACGCGACGCCCACCACAATTGCCGTTTTAGTTTTGGTCCAGCCCATAAATTGGATTTACAAGTCCGGCCTGGAGTTGACCGGGTCTTCGCCGAACTTCCAGTCCACGGCTTGAACGTGGCCGTCGGAAAAAGTCACATCGGCCCGGCCTTGGTGTCGAATGGTCAACGGGTCGGGATTCTGCGGTTCCCACCGCCCGTCCTGAATGACGCCGCCGCCGGGATTGTCGGTGGAACTGCTGGAGCCGGGTTCCTCCGCCAGCATGATCTTGCCTGACGGATTATGAATGTTTGGCTGTTTGAAAGGGTAAGCCACCAGGCCGCCCGCGTTATTTAGGAAAACCGAGGCCATGCCATAGTTCTGGCTTCCATCCAGAGCGGGTCCGCCGCCGTTCAGGTCAAGGCCATAACCGGTAAGGCTGTAGCTGTAGAGGTAAGGGCCGTTGTCTGGATCCGCGAGGGCCAGCCGGTCGCTGTCGCTGATATCGAGCGGACAACGAAACAAATTGCGGCTCACATTGGCCAGCGTGATAACGATCGGACTTTTCTCCACTGACGGATAAAGTGCCGAATTGGTGCGCCAATAAATCCAGTCGGCGGCCTGGAAACCGTTGTGCAGGGAAGCCAGCCCGGGAAATGTGTCCTGGTTGTCGTCAATATACATCGTCATGCCTGCGCCCAGCTGCTTGAGGTTGTTTTGACACTGGGTTTGGGAACCTTTTCGTTTGGCGTTGGACAGGACGGGCAACAGCAACGCGGCCAGAATCGCGATGATGGCAATGACCACCAGCAGCTCAATCAACGTGAACGCGCTCTTAGGATTCATGATTGTTCAGACTATAATACCATTTCCCACAATTAACAGGTAGAATGAGTCAGGGAGTGGCGTTTGCTTGAGCGTGCAGCCAGTGATGGATCAACGATAACACGCGTGCCGGTGTTTCCCAGAACGGGCGGAGCGCG
>Ga0182030_10001454_pt1 | contig 48776 bp, 45 predicted proteins | sample 812S3MmetaG_FD_121299 | JGI IMG/M metagenome (GOLD analysis project Ga0182030, IMG submission 121299) | Permafrost microbial communities from Stordalen Mire, Sweden - 812S3M metaG (Illumina Assembly) | ecosystem: Environmental > Terrestrial > Soil > Wetlands > Permafrost | place: Sweden... | reverse complement strand
TGCGCCCACCCGGAACCCTGGAACAGCTCCTCGCGGACGCTGGCGTCGAGATTCAATTGACCGATGTCGGTGTTGAGGTCGATGTAGGGGGCATTGTCGGTAAACGTCAGGTCGAACTGCTGGTTCCAACCCTGGTTGAAGCCGGTCTGCCCCCCGACGGCCAACAGGTTGCCGGTGCCATTGAGGCCGCTCACCAAATCGAGCTCGGCCGGGTTGTTCCCCGTGGCCTCGTTGATCGACCCGTTGGAATGCCAGTCCTCGGCAATGCGCTGGGAATAGTACAGGTAGCCCATTTTCAGGTCGATGTGCGCCGGGTTCAGATCGCCCGACCAGGTGGCCGACAGGTCATTGGCGATGTGATCCATGTGGTTCATGTTCGTATGCACGGCGGAGCTGCTGCTCACATAGGCGCCGGTGAACGCCTGGCCGGCGTTGGAACCATTTGCATAGATCAACGACTGACCCGCGCCGACTGCGCTCGAGGTCGCCTCCGCCCCGTAGAACTGCACGTTGAACTGGCCGCTCATCCGCGCGATGCGCGCGTTGTCGTCGATGACGAGGCCCCCGCCGTAGTTGTAATGCGTCTGCAACTGCAGCCACTTCTCGTTCGTCAAAATGCCGTTGAGCGGCTGCCTCGAGAGCGTGCCGTCGACGTTGGCAAACAGCGCGCTCGAGTTCAAGGCCGAATAGCCGGGGGCTTCGTTGCGGGCATCGCAATAAGGCGAGGGACCGATGTTGCTCACCGTCTTGCCGTTCAACGTGGCGGAGCTGATGCAGCCGTTGTAGCTCGGCTCCTGCGTATCGGCGGCCTTGAACAACAAGCGGACGTATCCCTTGTCGTCGGCCAGCTCCTTGGTGATGTTACCCTTGATCGCGTAGGAGTCGCTGACGTTGTAGGCGGCGTGTTCGATGCCGCGGCCGACGTCGTAATAGCCGCCGATGTTGTAATAGGTGCTGTCGTTGATGCTGCTGCCGAGGCGGAAATTCACCTTGGTGAAATCGTAGTTGGCGCCCTTTTCGAGTTCGACGTACCCGCCCTCGTTGCGGCCCGTGAAGCTGATGTGGTTGAGCACGGCTCCGATGGCCTGCGACGCCAGCGTCGAGGCGGTGCCGCCGCGAATCGCCTCGATGCGCTCGTCGGTCGGCATCGGATGCGTCCAATAGTCGTTGTTGCCGAACTGGATGTCACCGAAGAGGACTACGGGGAGGCCGTCTTCCTGAATCTGAACGAAGGGCGAGCCGCCCGTCGGCGTGCGCAGTCCGCGGACGCCGATGTTCGAGTTCCCGCCGTCACCCTGGGTGCCGGCGACCTGAATTCCGGGAATCATGCGGTAGAGTTCGGCGGTGCTCGTGGCGTCAAAATCCTTGATTTGATCCGCGTTGACGGAGCTGATCGAGGTGGACGTATCCAGCTTCGACCGGTCGCCCGTCGAAGCGGTGACCACGATGACTTCGAGTGTGTCGTCCGCCGCGGGCGCGGCCGGTGTGGCGGCGGCCGTCGTGGCCTCGGCGGCGATGGCGTAGACCGGCGCGGCGCCCGCCAGCGATGCGGCGAGCACGCGCAGCACCGCCTGCCGAAGAATCGGATTGATCGTGGTCGATTGCATTGTCATCCCCCAAAATTGATTTTCAAAAGCCAGCCCGGCCGAATTACAGCAAACAATGGAATCGATTGCAAGAATGATCGAAAAAATTTTCTAGTGCCGATATCAAACAAATTGGCCACATGAACAGCAGCGTTTTCAGGCTAACGGGGATCGATTTAGCGATTTGTGGTATTAATACAACGCATTGTGTTCGATTTCATTCGTTCGCGAAGTCGATCGTCGCCCGGGCGCCCGTGAGGATGTCCGGCACGCGCAGATGCAGAACCCGGGCGTCCGGGTCGAACTGGGCCGCAACGACGCCCTTGCCGAGCGATACCCGTGCCGGTGGTCCCGCGACGCCGTGCACGTCGATGTCAATTTCATGCCACCAGGGTGCGTAATGTCCCTGGCGAGGCCCGAACAGGATGGAAATGCCGTGTGCGTCGACCTCGCATTCCACGTGCTGGCGCAAATAAACGCCCCGCTTGTAGGCCAAGCTGATGCCATCGTCGAAGTACAGGTCCGCGCGGCAGCCGGGGCCCGGGTACACGGACAGTTGCAAGGCCCCTGACGGCGTCTGCCGAGTACTCTGCACCAGGGGCTGGCGCGGCAGAATGGTGCCCGGGCGTACGAATACCGGCAGGCGTTCGAGGCTCGGCGTCTCGACGAGATCCGCGGATGCCAGGCGTTTGCCGGTCCAGTAGTCGTACCAGCCGGCGGTGGGGAGTCGAATGGGATAAGGCACCGGAGATTCCCCGACGGGCGCGGGCGCCACCAACAGGTCACCGCCCAGCATGAATTGGTCGGCGGTGCCGCCCAGGACGCCGCCGCCGGCCAGTTGGGCGGGAAATTCCAGGAACACCGGTCGCATCAGCGGCACACCCGTGCGGCTGTTCTCCTCCGCGAGGCCATACAGGTAGGGCATGAGGCGATAGCGCTCTTCGATGTAGCGGCGGCGGATCGCCTCCTGATCCGCCCCGCCGGCCCACGGCTCCTGGGCGGGCTTGCCCTTGGCGGCATGGTCCCGAAAAATGGGATTGAACGCGCCTATTTCGAGCCACCGGGTGAGCAACTCCGGTGACGGACCCGCGCCCTCGAATCCGCCGATGTCGTCGCCGGCGTAACCGAACCCGGAAAGCCCCAGATTGCTCAGCATCGGGATCGACAAACGAAGGTGATTCCAGCTCGATGTATTATCGCCCGTCCAGGTGGCGGCATAGCGCTGGCCACCCGCATAGGTGGCGCGCGTCAAGACGAAGGGCCGAGTATCGGAGCGCAGCCGCACCAGGCCCTCGAAGGTCGCCCGGGAATTGAGCATGCCGTAGACATTGTGCATTTCCGCATGGGTGGCGTCCCGCGGCGCAAAGCCCGGCTCCTCGATGCGATGCACGGTGTCGAGCGGCATGGTCTTTTCGCGAACGTTGAAAATCGCCGGCTCGTTCATGTCGTTCCAGAAGCCGGCCGCACCGGCCCGCACGAAATCCGCATACAAGCCGCCCCACCAGGCGCGTACCGGCGCCCGGCTGAAGTCAGGAAAGACGGACTGTCCGGGCCAGACCTCGGCAACGTACGGGGTACCATCCGGCCCCTTCAGAAATGCCCCCAGCGCCATGCCGGAATCGTAGGGACGATAGTGCTGGTCCGGCGCATCTGCGATGTGAAGATCGGTGATGAGCACCACCCGCAGGTCCTCGGCGCGCAGGTCGGCGATGAAGCGCGGCAAATCGGGAAAGGCTTCGGTCGACACGGTGAACGGGCGGTTACGGTCCTGATAATCGATGTCCAGATACAGCACGTCCGCCGGGATACGGTCCTCCCGCAAACGGGAGGCTATCGCGCGAGCCTCGGCATCGGTGCCGTAGGAATAACGCGACTGCTGGTAGCCGAGTGCCCACATCGGCGCGAGCGGCGCCATGCCGGTGAGAAACGCGTAGGCCTGCACCACTCCCTTGGGTGCCGCGGCGGCCATGACGTAGTAGTCGACGGGTCCCGCGTCCGCCCCGAAATTCAACGTGTCGCGTTCGGTCTTGCCGAAATCGAAATAGCTGCGCCAGGTGTTGTCGAAGAACAGCCCGAAGCTGGGTCCGGATTCCTGCACGCCCAGCACGAACGGAATCGCCTTGTAAAGCGGGTCGGTGGATTCGCCAAATCCGCCGGCATCGGTATTCCACAGGACGAAGGACAGTCCGCGCCGGTCGAGCGGTCCCGTCTTGTCGCCCAGTCCGAAGTAGTGCGCGTCCGCAGGCATGACTTTGCGCAGATGGATCCCCGTCGCGCCGGCGGCGGCGAGACGGTCGAACACGAGAAAGCGGGCGGGGGCGTCGTCGAGCAGCACGTGGCCGGCCGAATCTTCGACCCGCATTTTGAGGGTGCTCCGGTCGACGCGCACGACCAGCGCCTGGGTACGAAGCACGGTGTCCGAGACCTCCTCCGATACCTCGAGCGGCAGCGTCTCGTGCCGGACGGCGGCCGCGACCGCCCAGGAGGCGTCCTCGGGCAGCGCCCCGGCACCGGCGCGCACGCGGATGACGTCGTCCCGCAGCGCGGTGATTTCCAATGTCACGCCATTCGCCTGCGCCAGAAAACGGTCGAGGGGCGGCTTCGCGGCCGCGTCGGCGGCCGCCGGCCACCCCAGCGCGCAAAGCAGGAGTGCGATGCCGGCACCCACGTCAGCCCGACCCGTGAGTCGCTGTCGAAGGCTTCGCCGTGTGATGCCGGACGAGCGTTGGTTCACCACGTCAACTCCTTGGCCTGCGCACATCGAAAGCAATGACCAGCCGCTCGCCCGCGGAGAACGGCACCGTGCGATGCCACATGGTCGATGGAAACAACACCAGCCGGCCGGGCCGTGGCTCGAGCTCGGCGTACGCGCGCAAATCCAGCCCGAGTTCCGGCGGGGGCTCTCCGAACGTGATCCAGCCCGAGGGCGCGGTGCCGAGTTGCGCCGCCGAAGGCAGGTCGACATAAAAGACCGCGCTGATCCAACCCATCGGATGGATGTGACTGACGTTGTAGCCGCCCAGTTGCAGACGCACCGACCAGCTCCCGGAGTAAAGAATCCGTCCCCGCCGCGGGCCGCCCAACAGGGGATGACCGTCGACGCGCTCCGGCAGTCCGGCGACATACTGCCGCACGCCGGCCTCGATCCTCGCTCGCGCGTCTTGAATGACCGGATCCTGCAGGAAGAACAGCTGCCCGTCCGTCTGAGTGCCGCCCCGCACCGACTGCTCGAGGTACGGCCCGCGTGCCGTATGCAGCCCGCGCAGCGTCGCCGCCAGTGTCTCCCGCTCCGGGGATGAAAAATCAAGGTCGAGAGCGCGGATGAACGGCGGTGCCCCATCCAGCCACTCGGCACGGGGATCGCGCAACAAGCGCCAGATCAGCGACAGATAAGCCCAAATTCCGGGCGCGGAGGGAGTGCCGAGCAGACGCTCCGCAATGGGTGCCGCCTTTTCCGGCCGACCGGTGCGCAGACAGTGCCGCACATACGCCATGTCGCGCACGGTGTCCTGCAGCCCTTCCGTCCGCTGGAACAATGCGTCGGCGCGTGCCCGATCCCCCGATTCGGCGGCCACGACGATCCGCGCCACGAGCAGCGGCTGAACGTCGCCGAACCGCTTTTCCGTCTCATCGAGGATCTGGCTGGCGGTTTCCCAGTTCCGGGTTTGCGCCATGGCGCGAAACCACGCCAGCCACAACGCCAGAGTGTTCGGGAGCGCCCGGCACGCATTGGCATAGCTGCCGGCAAAGCCGTCGCTGTCGCCCGACGTGAACCGCAGCGCAGCCAGGCAGCGATGACCTTCGAGCCAGTCCGGTTGGCGCTTGAGCCCGTCGAGTAACAGCCCCAGCGCGTCCGCGGTGTTGCCTCCGGCGGCGAGTGCCTGGGCGAGGCCCCGCAGCGCCAGGAGATTCTCCGGGGCCATCGTCAGCGCCCTGCGGAAGAGGTCGGCGGAGGCGGCAGGATCTCCGCACTCGGTACACAGTTGAGCCATCCTCAACACATTGTCAACGTCGCCAGGCCGCAGTTCCGAGGCTCGCGCAAACGCGGTTGAAGCCTCGGTCAACCGCTGTTCTTCCCGCAGGGCATAACCCAGCAATTGCCAGGCCTGATCCGCCTCCGGCGACGCGCGCACGAGCGCCTGCAGCGTTTCTGCGGCCTGATCCGGGCGTCCGGCCGTCATGGCCTCCCGTGCGAGCCCCATGCCACTCGACAGAGACGCTTGCGTCACCGCTGCTTCCTCACACGGCGCTGCCGTGTTCCGACATGACCCCGCGAATGTTATGCGATTTCAACCCGGTGGTTGCGAATAATCCGCGAGCGGCGGGCCCGATGCGAACGTCATGCGACGCATGCCGTCGGGCGCCGAAAACTGCAGCTCGAACTCTGCGGTTCGCATGTCGACGCGCAGCTGCGCATAGTCCGTGTCCCGGTCCCAGCGCACGCAGAGCGTCCGCGCGCCCGATTCCATCATCCGGAAAGAGCCGTCGAATGCAGCATGGGTGTTCCGGAAGTGAATCAGCCGGATGAGATCGCGGACCACGGGACGTTCGAGCTCGGCCGCGATCTCGACGCGCGAGTAATGATGGCGGTTGATGTCACGCCCGACTCCGCTTCGCGCGAGCAACTCCATGTCGTTGTGACCTGCGAGCAGGCCGACGTAATACACCTGGGGAATGCCCGGCAGAAAAAACTGGATCGCACGCGCGAGCAAATAGCGCCGTTCGTCGCCCTCCAGCGCATCAAGAAAAGTGCAATTGACCTGATATAAGTCGAGATTCGACGCCGCGGCGCCGGTCGCCCGGGCGCTCTCCCCGCGGCTCTTCTCGTGGATGGAGTCGACCAGACGGTCGATTTGCCCGGGAGGCACGAGACCGGGACTGCCGGTGCGGTCGGAGGCATCCGCGCCGATGTCGATGATGCCGATGCCATCGTGGGTGTCGAGAACGGTGATGGCGTTGTTGGGTCGGACTTCGATCCAGCGCTTCAGCGGCAGCGCGGTACCGAAGTAAAATCCATGCAGCACCAGGGGCGGAAGCGCGAAATCGTACACCCGGTCGACCCGTGCGGCGATTTCGATCTGGCGGCGATAATATGCATGCACCTCGACCAGGACTTCGATGCCCAGTTCCCGGCCGCGCCTGGCATAGGCGCCGATGAACTCGAACGTCTCCGGTAGCATGAAACAGCTGGTGCCCGCCTTCTTGATGGCGTAACCCACGGCATCCAGCCGCACCATGCGGACACCGTTGGCCGCCAGCGTCGTCAGGATGCGTTCCAGGTAAGCACGTCCCTGGGGACTGCCCACGTCGATGTCGAGTTGTTGCGGCGTGAAGGTGGTCCACAACGTGCGCCGTTCGGCGGTCGCGAGCGTCACGTCCCGAAACGGCGCTCCCGGCCGCGGCCGGTAGATGCGGTGGATGTCCTCCTCCGAGGCGCCCTGCGGGAAGACGGCTTCGCGCGTCAGGAACAGACCGTCGTAGGCCGACGCCGCGCCCCGCGCGAAGAAATCGAGGAACTGCGGCGAACGGTCCGACAGGTGATTGACGATGACGTCGGCCATGATGCCGATACGCCGGCCGAGCGCGGCGACGTCACTCCACTCGCCCAGCCGGGGATCCACCCGGGTGTGGTCGATCGGGTCGAACCCGGCGTCCGCTCCGTCAATGGGATCGTAAAACGGCAGCAGATGCACGGCGCCGAAAACGCCCGCCAGGGGGCCTGCCAGCAGGGCCTCGAGATCGCGCAGACCGCCACCGCCGAGCCGATCCACGTACGTGATCAGCTGAACCTGATTCAACTTTGTCGCGATCTCGATTCCCCTGCTTGGACGGCAGGGATACTATATGCAAACGATTGCTTTTTGAAGGCGGCGCCACATATTGGTCATCCGAAGGGATGGATTGGCTATCATCGAGCTGGACATGACACGAACACCCTCCCGCACCCGGCGCGCTGCCCACGAACCGTCCCGACTCCAAAAGGCCCGGACCGACGACCGGAAGTTGCAGATGCAGGACATCGCCCGGCTCGCCGGGGTGTCGACGGCCACCGTGTCGCGCGCGCTCAATCAAAGCTCGCTGGTCAAGGATGCCACCCGCCTGCGGATCGAGGAACTGGCGCGCTCGCTGAAATACCAGATCAACGTCGGCGCCCGCAACCTGCGCCTGCAGCGCAATCGCACGGTCGCGGTGGTGGTACCGTACGACGCCGCCACCCGCCAGCACGTCTCGGACCCGTTCTTCGTCAGCATGCTTGGCTACCTCGCCGATGCCCTGACCGAGCGCGGCCATGACATGCTGCTGTCGCGCGTCGATGCCGAAAGGCTGGATCTTGCGGCCGATCTCGAGGCGTCGGGGCGGGCCATCGGCGTGATACTGATCGGCCAGTGGCGTCACCACGACCAGCTCAACGAGCTTGCCGGCCGCCAGGTACCCATCGTGGTATGGGGCGCGCAACTGTCCCAGCAGATTTATTGCACCGTCGGCAGCGACAATGTCGCGGGCGGCGAGCTCGCGACCGAACACCTGATCCAAGGGGGGAGGCGCCACATCGCCTTTTTCGGCGATCCGCAGCTGCCGGAGGTGGGCCAGCGCCACGAGGGCTACCGGCGCGCCTTGAGCCACCACGGCATTGCACCCGACCCCCGACTCATGCTGCCCACGGCGTTCGCCGAGGGCAGCGCCAGCACGGCGATCGAAACGCTGCTGGAGCGGGAGACGGAATTCGACGCGATCTTCGCAAGCAGCGATTTGCTGGCGATGCGCAGCATCGGCGCGCTGCGGTCACGCGGTATCAAGGTGCCGGAGGACGTGGCCGTCGTGGGCTATGACGACATCGAGCTGGCCCAGCACATCCACCCCTCGCTCACGACAATCCGTCAGCCGCTCGAGAGCGGCGCCGAAGCGCTGGTCGACGCACTGTTCCGCATCATCGACGGCGGCCACCCGACGTCCAAGGTGTTGCCCACCCGGCTGATCGTGCGTGACAGCAGCGGCAAGCGCAACTGACCGCCGCGCGCTCCCTCACACCGCCGAAGCCGCACGGCCGGTCGGCGGGTGGGCGCCCCGCAGCAGCGCCTCGATGTGATCGAGATCGACGGGTTTCGTGAGGTGATGGTCGAAGCCCGCGACCGTCGCCCGCGCCTTGTCCTCCTTCTGACCCCAGCCGGTCACCGCGATCAGCACCAGCCCGTGCCCCCACGACTCGGCGCGTATCCGCCGCGCCACTTCGTAGCCCGTGAGGTCGGGCATGCCGATGTCGAGTATCGCGGCCTGCGGCGCCGCATCGCGCGCAAGACGCAGCGCGTCCTCTCCACAATGCACGATGACGACCTCGTGCCCGTTCATTTCCAGGAGCAGTGCAAGGCTGTCGGCCGCATCCCGGTTGTCGTCCGCCACCAATACCTTGAGCCGCGATCCTCCGGCCACTGGTGCGACCTCCATCCTCATCTCGTCCACCTCCGTCGACTGAATCATGATCGACCGCGGCAGCCGGATCGTGAAGACGCTGCCGCTGCCAGGGCCGGGGCTCCGGGCCTCGATGGTGCCGCCGTGCAGGGCGATCAAGCCCTTGACCAAGGCCAACCCGATGCCGAGCCCCCCTTCGGAACGAGCAACCGCCGAATCGACCTGCGAGAACATCTGGAAGATCTCCGGGAGCGATTCAGCCTTGAAACCGATGCCGTTATCCGTCACGGACAGCGCAAGGCCGTCCTCTGAGAGTGTAACCCGTACGGTGATGCATCCCCCCGAATCGGTGTATTTGGCGGCGTTCGTCAGAAGATTGGAGAGCGACTGCGACAGGCGCAGCGAATCGGCCGCGAGGTACACACGATCCGGGGGCAGTTCCAGCGTCAGTTGATGCTGCTTCTCGTCGATCAGGGGCCGCGCGGTCTCGAGCGCCGCCCGCACCAGTGAATCCAGTTCGACCGTCTCTATTCTAAGATCGAGCCGTCCCTGTGTGATCCTGGCAACGTCGAGCAGATCGTCGAGCAGCAGCGCCATGCGCTGCACCTGCCGCGAAATGACCTCGCGCGCCCACTGCCGCTGCGCAGAATCGACGTGGCGCGATTCGAGGACTTTCGCCGCGTGCCTTATGGGCGCGAGCGGGTTGCGCAGTTCGTGGGCGAGCGTGGCCAGGAATTCGTCCTTGCGCCGGTCTGCCTCACCGAGCGCGAGCGTGCGCATCTGAACCTCATCCAGCATCTTGTTGAACGCGTCGACCACCACGCCGAATTCGTCGTCCGACATTCGACGCGCCCGCAGCGAGTAGTCGCTGCCGTTCACGATCGATCCCGCGACCGCGGCAATGGCGTCGAGCGGGTCGGTGATGCCCCTCTGCATCCGGCGTGAGAGAAAGTAGGCAATGGCCATGCTGAAAATCGTGGCCAGGCCCAAGATCGTGGCATACGTCTCGATTCGCTGCATGACATCGTAGCTTGCGCGCAGATAGATGGTGCCCAGCAATTCTCCGTCGTGCCGCACGGGCTGCACGAGTTCGATTCGTTGGCCGGCCGACCGCAGGCCTTCGGGAGGCGGCAACAACGGCGGCGGCGCCTCGCCGTCGCGTACGAACGAGCTGTAGAGCCGGCCGTTCGACGAATACAGGGCGGCCACCATCACGCGGCGCCGTACCTGCAGTGCAGCTAGATTTCTCTCAACCGCCGACCGGTCGTCGGCGGCGAGGGCCGGCGCCGTCGACACCGCAAGAATGCCCGCCTCGGTGGACAGATCGGACGCCCAGGTGGTCCGGTAGACGTACCATTCGTGCGCAAACATTGCGAGGCCGCTGAACCCAAGGGCAACCGCCGTCGTCAGCAGCGCGACTTTCATCAGCTTCGCGCGCACAGAGGCGTGGGACAAGGCCACCACTGGCGACGGCTCAGCGCGCGGCATCTTGCAAGCGAGGCGTCTTATTGAGGGTCATCGCGGGAATTATTCGCCTCCCCGGAACGCAGGGAAACGAAAATAACACAACTTTTTAACGCCGCCCGCAGGGCAGACGGTGGGGGTCGAGGGGCGTCAGCCCGGCTTGCGGACCTTTACCGCGCCGGACGCCCGGGTGGAACGCTTCGGTGCGTCGTCGACCAGGGAGAGATCGGGAACGATGGGCGCCTCGACCGAATCCGATGCGCGCGTTCGCACCCAAATCGCGTTGCCCCGCTCGTCGTGCTGGGCACGGCCGTTGGGACCGCCCTTGCGGCGGGCGAACTTGGGGCGGGGAATCTTGACGGTGTCCGACATCGGCGAATTATGACGGGGATGGCGCAACCATAGCCGTGAACGGTGTCACGCACGTACCCGATGCTGTCACATCCCCGTAACCTTCCGAAGCTCACACGCCTCACCCGGTAGGGTAATGTGCGCCAGCATTTCAAGCGGCCGTGCGTTGCATGACGACGGAGGCCGGGACAATTTATTCGAGCGACGCGCATGACCCATGACACCCCGCGGGGTACGCCACCCCACGATGATCGCCGGCCCTTGGCCGCCGCGCGGACGCTGCTCGCGGCATGCCTTGCGTGCCAGACGGCGCTCGCCGTGGTCGCCTCCGCTGCGACCGACGGCGGGGACGCGACCCCGCTGCCCCCCGAGGAGCGCTTTGCCATTCACGGCCAGGCCACCTACGTCGAACAGAACACGGACTCCTTCCGTGCGCCCTACGCAGGTCCCAACAGCCTATCCCCGAGTCAGGGCCGGGAAACCAGCGATGCGACGCTGTACCTCGGAGCGCGCCTGTGGCCCGGCGCCGAGGCGTGGCTGGTCCCGGAACTCGACGAGGGGTTTGGCCTCGACGACACTCTTGGCGTGGCCGGATTCACCAGCGGCGAAGCCTACAAAGTCGGCAAGAATCAGCCCTACCTGCGCCTGCCGCGCGCCTTCATCCGCCAGACCCTTGACACCGGCATTGAACGCGAGGCGGTGGAAGCCGAAGCCTTGCAGCTCGGCGGTTCCCGGAGCACCGACCGCTGGGTGTTCACGGTCGGCAAGTTCAGCGTCACGGACATCTTCGACACGAATCAATACGCCCACGATCCGCGCGCGGATTTTTTCAACTGGTCCGTGATCGACGCCGGCTCCTTTGACTATGCGGCCGACGCGTGGGGTTTCACGGTGGGGGCCGCGGCCGAGCGCTACCTGGGTGCATGGACGTTTCGTGCCGGCGTATTCGATCTGTCGGACGTCCCCAACAGCCCGCACCTCGATCCGGGCGGTCACGAATTCCAGATCGATGCCGAAATCGAAAGACGCTTCGCCTTCGGGGATGCTCCAGGACGCGCGGCGGTGACGCTGTTCGACAGCCGCGGCCGCATGGGATTGCTGGACTCGGCCATCGCACTGGCGGCGGCATCCGGTGAACCGCCGGACGTTGCCGCCGTCCGACAGTACCGGAGCCGCCTCGGGGCGAGCCTCGACCTGGAACAGCAGCTCGCGGCGGGGCTCGGCGCCTTTGCCCGGTTCGGCAAGGCCGAGGGCAACGTGGAAGTCTACGAATTCACGGACATCGACCGATCGCTGTCGCTCGGGCTGTCGCTCGATGGATCACGCTGGGGGCGCCCGCACGACACGGTCGGGCTCGCCGTCGTGGCCAACGGCATCTCGGCGGAACGGGAGCGCTACCTCGCCGCCGGCGGTCTCGGCATCCTCGTCGGCGACGGCCGCCTGCCGCATCCGGGGACGGAACACATCGTGGAGACTTATTACAGTTTCCACGTGTTCTCGCAGCTGACCGCCGCCGTCGATTATCAATGGATCGAGAACCCGGCTTACAACACGGACCGGGGACCCGTATCCGTGATCTCGTTCCGGGTGCACGCGCAGTTCTAGGCGCTCGTGTGCCCGGTTCCCGTGGCGGCGGGCGCGGAAGCGTCGGCGACCTGCTGTCGTCGGAAACTACCCTGAAATTCGAACATCCAGCCGGGATATTCCTTGGGCAGCTCACTCGCGGCGCCGATCTTCTGCAGCTCCTCTGCGCTCAAGCGGACCTGCGTGGCGGCGATATTGTCGGCGAGTTGGTCGGGACGCTTCGCGCCGATGATCACGCTGGTGACCTGAGGCTGATGCAGCAGCCAGGCGAGTGCCACCCGCGCGATCGACACATCGTGCGCCCGGGCGATCTCACGCATCGCGTCGATCGACGCGGCGGCGCGTGCCTTGTCCACGGGCGGGAACTCGAATGCCGTCCGCCGGCCCGGCTGATCGGATGCCTGCGGATCCGCATACTTGCCGCTCAGCAGGCCGCCGGCGAGCGGACTCCAGACCAGCAGGCCGAGGCCGGTGCTGCGCAACATGGGGATGATCTCGCGCTCCAGATCACGTCCCGCCACGCTGTAGTACGCCTGCAGCGAGTCGAAACGTGCAGTGCCCAGGCGCTCCGCCACGCCGAGTGCCGTCGCGATCTGCCAGGCCGCCCAATTGGACACGCCGACGTAGCGCACGTGACCGTGACGCACGAGCTGATCGAGGGCGCGAACCGTCTCCTCGATCGGCGTGGCCGGATCGAAACCGTGAATCTGATACAGGTCGATGTGATCGAATTGCAGCCGCTTCAGGCTCGCCTTGACGCCGTCGAGGATGTGATGGCGGGTCGCGCCCCGGGAGTTCGGACCCTTGCCCATTTCGCCGAACACCTTGGTCGCGACGACGACGTCCTCGCGGGGGATTTTCAGGTTTCTGATCGCCTGCCCCGTGATGATTTCGGATTCGCCGCCGGCATACACGTCCGCCGTGTCGATGAAGTTGATTCCAGCGTCGATCGACTGACCGATGAGGCGCTCGGCGTCAGTCTGACCGAGTCCGCCGATGTTCCGCCACATGCCCTCGGCGCCGCCGAAGGTCATGGTACCGAGGCACAGCTCCGAGACGTAGAGACCGGTGCGGCCCAGGGGTCGATTACGCATGTTTTTCTCTCTCGGTGAACCGGCATGATAGGGAAGCAAGACGCCTGCGGCGCGCGTCGGCTCCGCCCTGCGTGATTTTAGAGCATCGGGGCGCAAATTTTCACACTACCTGCCGCCGAGACCTGCCGCCGAGACGCCGGGCCCGATCTGGCGCATAATCGACCACAACCGGCTCGATAGCCGGACGGTGGTTCACTGCGGAGTGTTCTGATGGGGAGAGTCGAGTCTTATTCGACGGACGGCATCGAACCCAGCCGCCGCGCGTCCTATTGGAACGATCGCGCGAGTGAGTGCATCGTGCCTCTGGTCAGCGAGCCGGACGATTTGGATCGTTTTCACGGCTCCATCCGCCGCAGTGCGGTCGGCGGACTGACCTTCATCGATGTCTGGTCCGAGGCGCAGGTCGTACACCACACGCGGGATCACGCAGCCCGGATGCGCACGCCTTTGTTTTTCATCCAACTGCAGATACAGGGCGAGTGCTCCGAACGGCAGATCGGCCGGGAGACCGTGCTCGGCGCCGGCGACCTCACACTGTGCGACACGACGCGCGGGTACGAGACCATCTTCAACGGTCCGAACCGGATGTTGATGGTCGGGGTGGAGCGCGATCGATTGCGTCGCTACGTGCCGGACCCGGAGCAGATGACCGCAATTCCGGTGCGGGCGCGGGGTGCGGTCGGCGGCCTGCTGTCGAGCTTCCTGATCAATTTCTGGCACGAGTATCAGCGCGGCATGGACATCCTGGCCGCTGAACGCTGCATTCCCACCGGTCTCGAGCTCCTGGGTGCGGCCTATGGAGAAATCGTTCCCGCGCCGGCCGCCGCCCGCGGACTCGCGGAGGCGAATCTGTTGCGCGTGCTCTCCTACATCGAGACGCACGTGAAGGATCATGACCTGACGCTGCAGGGCGTGGCGCGGGCCTGCAAGATCACGCCTCGCTACATTCACCATCTGTTCGCACCACGCGAGGAGACGCCGGCCGACTTCATCATGCGCCGCCGCCTCGAACTGTGCGCCTCGACACTGACCTCCCCGTCTCATCAGCAGCGGTCGGTGACCGAAATCGCCTTCGATCATGGTTTCAACAGCCAGACGCATTTTGCTCGGGTATTCCGTCGAAAATACGGTGTCACCCCCCGCGACTTCCGCCGCGCCGCCGCGCCGGCGTCGGGCGATTGAACCCGCAGACGCCTGGAACCTTCCGCATCGAATCCTATGTCATCCGACGGTGGGTTCGCGCGTTGAGCCAACATGAGCTGTCGTTTACACCGATTGCCACGGAGCGCCGCAGCGCTCGGGATACTGCTCGGGATCACCGTGGCGGCGCCGCCCTGTCGCGCCGACGCCGTGGCGGTCGTCCAGACCCTGCGTCTGGGCGGCTGCGGCGGGGTGCAGCCTGCCGCGCCACCGCTGCATCACAATCCGCAGCTGGACCGGGCGGCCGAACTCTGGGCGCAGGGCCGCACGCCGGCGACTGCGACGGTGGCGAGCGGTTACCGGGCGGAGACCACGGCTGGCCTGCACATCACCGGTGCCGAGTACGTCCTCCTGCAAACCCTGCGGACATCGGGCTGTCGCACCTTATTGGATCGTGACCTCAACGACATCGGCCTGTACCGCCGTGGCTCCGATACCTGGCTCGTGCTCGCGACGGCCTACACCGTACCGTCCTTCAACGATGCGCCGGCGCTCGCACGACAAACCCTGGACCTCATCAACGAGGCCCGGGCGCACGGGACCCGGTGCGGCACGCGGTCGTTCGGCCCAGCCTTACCCGTGCGACTGTCCAGCGAACTGGCCGGTGTGGCGCAGGGCCACGCCGTCGACATGGCGCAGCATGACTATTTCGAGCATGAGGATCGCGCGGGGCACTCGCCGGCCGATCGCGTCCGGGCCGCCGGCTACCGGGAATTTCTGGTGGGGGAAAACATCGCCTATGGACCCAAGACCGCCGCGGAGGTCGTGCGCGGATGGCTGGACAGCCCGGGGCACTGCGAGAACATCATGGATCCGCGGTTCGCGGAGATGGGGATCGCCTATGCGCCGGGCCGCGCCCCGCGGCACGGTCTGTACTGGGTGCAGGTGCTGGCCGCCCCGCGCGCCTAGGAGCCCGTCACACCGCTCCCACGGGAATCGGACGCGGCCGCTGCGCGAACATGGCATCCGCTCCCGGCACGAGGCGCACATCCATCGTCGCCGCGCCGATGCGAATTTCCTGTCGTGCGAAGGACTCGACGACGCGCTTGATCACTTCGGATTGCACCTGCTCGGTGAGCGTGAAGTCGGCAACCCCAAAGTAAACAACGTAGGCGATCATCGTATCGGCGAAGTCACCGGCATAGGCGACGGGGGAATACGACGGTGCAATGCCGGCCGCCGCCGCCGCCGCCGCTTGCAGCGCGGCGATGACCGTCACCGGCGCGACGCTGTTCTCGACCTTGAGTTTGACGGAGCACAAGATGGGATCGTAAAGACGGCGGTGATTGGTGACGATCCCCTTGGCAATGACACTGTTGGGGACGACGATGAGGTCGTTGGTATAGGACTTGATGCGCGTGGCCCGCCAGTTGATCTCGATCACCTGGCCCTCGACATGATCGTTGAGCGTGATCCAGTCGCCCGCGCCGAAGGGCTTTTCGATGTTGATGGACAATCCGGACAACACGTCACCGAGCGTATTTTGCAGCGCGAGGCCGAGTACTATGGCCAGCACGCCCGAGGTGGCCAGGACCCCCGACAACGGCTGTTTCAAGACGGTCTCCATGATGCCCACGAACGCAATGACGTACACGAAGCCGGAGCCGAGATCGGCGAACAGACGGCGTGCATGGGGCTGGTTGTCGTTGGGGAACAGCGTCCGGCGCAGCACCAGCGTCAACAGGCTTCTGACCAGCCAGGCTCCGAGAATCCACCACGCAATGCCGAACAGCTCGACCGGCAATTGCACCGCGCCCGACCCGGCCGCCGCAGCCGTCCTGCCGAACAAGTCATCACGCCGGTGAAACAGCGTCGTGCTCACCATGAGCACGAACCCGCCGAGGAACAGCGAACGATAGGCGCGCAAGGGCGGAACCACCGCGCACGCCAGGAATGAGGCCCCGACGCAAAGCAGAGACCATTCCAACCAGCCGAACATCACGACCCTCCGCCGTCCCTCAATGCATCACGTCGTCGTAGGCCTGCCGGTCAGCCGCATAGCAGGAACAGGCCGCCGCCTCGAGACCGGGACGGTCGACCACGGTCACATCCCCCCGGCTATAGTCGATGAGGCCCTGGCGATGCAACGCCCCGGCCGCCGTAGTCACGCCGACGCGGCGTACGCCCAGCATGTAGGCGAGAAACTCGTGGGTGACGTGGAACGAATCTGCCTGCGCCCGGTCGTGCGTCATCAGCAGCCAGCGCGCGAGACGCGGTCCGATCTGATGAAATCGCAGACACGCCGCCGAGGAGGCGAGCTGCGACATGGTCACCTGGACATAGCGATCCAGGCTCAGGCGCAGTGATTTGGACACGAGGAGTTCCCTGCGGAATGCCGCGGCGGTCACGCGCCACGCCCTTCCGGGGCCCTGCACGAGGGCGTACAACGGGGCCGCGGCCACGCCGAGCACCAGCTGCGTGCCGAGCATGCCTTCGGTGCCTACCATGCCGACTTCCAGGATGGGCCTGCCGTCGAGAGGCGTCACCAGCGAGATGTAGCCCTGGATCGGAAAATAGGCATAGCGGGTGGTTGTGCCGCTCTCGCACAGGACCTGTGACATCACCAACTCGATTTCCTCGCACGACGCGAGGAGGCGGGTGCGGTCCTTGCGCGGCAGACGGGCAATCAATCGATTCTGGATGGCGGGCAAGCGTGACTCCGAGGCGGCAGCGGAGGTCCATCCTACTCGCAGGGGCGCCGCCCCCTCGGTGTGCCAGCGTACATAGGGGCACGTCCACCCCGCCGCCCCGTCTCAAATCGCGAGCTTTGGCGGCAGCAGCCGATCGTATTCGCGCTTTACCACGGCGTAACACTCGCACGTGCGCGCCTCGAGACCTTTGCGGTCGAGGACGGTCATATGACCGCGGGCGTAGCGGATGAGACCCGCCTTCTGCAGCTTGAGGGCGCCCTCCGTGACCCCTTCGCGCCGCACGCCCAGCATGTTCGCGATCAACTCCTGGGTCATCACCAGTTCATCGCCCTGCAGCCGGTCCAAGCTCAACAGCAGCCAGCGGCACAGCTGCTGATCCAATGAATGATGGCGATTGCAGACCGCCGTCTGGGCCATCTGGGTCAGCAAGGCCTGCGTGTAGCGCAGGAGCAGATGCAGCACCGGGCCGGCGCGGTCGAACTCCTCTTTCATCACCTTCGCCTTCAGGCGACAGCCGACACCGGCGCTTTGCACCACGGCCCGGCTCGGCGTGGATCCGCCGCCCATGAACAACGAGACGCCCACGAGACCCTCGTTGCCGACCACCGCAATCTCGGCGGAGGCTCCGTTCTCCATGACATAAAGCAGCGACACGATGGAAGTGACCGGAAAATAGACGTATTGCAATGCAATACCGGACTCGTACAAGACCTGACCCAACGGCATGTCGACACGTTCGAGCATCGGCGACCAGCGCTCCCATTCGGCGTCCGGCAGCGAAGCCAGCAGGTGATTTTTCTTGAATTCCTTGAACTTTGGCATCAAGCGGCTCGGCGGGGGGGGGGACGGGTACAGCATTGTGTGCGCTACTGCACGAAGCCTATCATCCCCCGCCGCCGACACCCGAGCAGAATTGGCAGCGCCCCTCCCAAAAAACTCCCGCTATGTTCGTTACCGCACAGACAAACGAGTGCGGCTCGGGGTTGGCGCGTGGGTGTGTCGAATTGTCATTCATCCCACGTTTCGATGCCTCGCTTCCCCGACCCAGTAACCGTCGCGCCCGTAGTGGCTGTGAAGGCTGGACTCCGCTTCCCGCGCGAGCGTCGCCGCGGCATCGTAGTGGGGCGCCCGTTCGATCTGCTCGCGCATCAATCCCAGCGAGACGATGCACTCGGTCCAACTCACCGCAGCGATCCAGGTCGGCGAGACCAGCACGTGATGTCCGACCCACCAATTGCTGGTGTTGACGATCAGGTAGCGGATCGCCCAGGTCTGCTCGTCGATCAGAAGTCCCTGCACGTGCCCGATGTCACCGTCGTTCGCGTGCACGTAATAGCGCCCGATCTCGTTGCCGCTGCGCAGGTGCGGATCCGCGGTGCGCAACCGGCCACCCTCGACGTTGGGCTCGTTTTGTACCAATCCTGCCTGCAAAATATCCGGGTATAACCCGGCGCCCCACAGGCCGCCACCGCCCCAATACGTCCCATAACCGTAGTAACCGAGATACCCCATTTCGTGTTGGCGGGAAACCGGCTTGTCGGTGTCGATGTTTGGACTCTGCCTCACCTGACGCTGCGTCAGCGATAGGTGAAGGGACTTTTCGGACCACAGCGGCCGGACGATGGAGATGGGCGAGATCAGCACCTTGCGCCGCGGCAGGCTGTCGCCGATCGCGGCGACCAGGTAGCGGATGACCCATTGGTCGTCATCGAAATAGAAATCGGACACGCGGCCGATCGGGCCGTCGGTCGCTGAAATCGTATAGCCCTCCAAATCTTTGATGCTTCGCAACATGAGGCCTCTCTCGGATGACACGGCTGGGTAATGCTTCGAGGATGATCCCCATATGAACAGACCGTGTCTGTGCGCCAGCGTACATGGAAGGGGTTTACCCACGGTACGGCAGCGCACAGATGGCTTCGGGGGCGCCGCGCATACTTTCATCCATGACGGCACGAGGCCTATTTTTCACCACCGCGGAGAACGTTGATGACGCATGCCTATTGGAATGACTGGTACTTTGGCTGGGGCTGGTTCCTCTGGTTCGGAGTGATGCTGCTGTTCTTCTCGAGCATCGGTAACTGGGGTTACACCTACCAGGCCCACACGAAATACGACCGGCAACCGCGCAAGCCCGCACTCGACATTCTCGACGAGCGCTACGCGCGGGGCGACATCAGCCGCGAAGAGTACGCCAGGCTGAAGACCGAGATCTCGGCATCTTGATTCCGGCCCGGAGACGGGCCTGATGCTATGTACGGCAACGTACGGACGTGTCCGACCCTCCCTGGGATCATGCGGGGTTGCCCGGCGGTGCGCGTCGCGGCGCCGGCCGGCCGGCCGAAACATGTTCAATCAGGGAATCCAAGTTAACCATGCCCACGACGAGCTTCGACAGCCGGGATATTGGGAGCGAAGCGGACGCCATCGCGCCGATCCTGCAGCGCGCGATCTTCAACAGCGCCAATTTTTCGAGCATCGCCACCGATGCACAGGGCGTCATCCAGATCTTCAACGTGGGCGCCGAACGGATGCTCGGCTTCACAGCCGCCGAAGTCGTGAACAAGGTCACGCCGGCGGACATCTCCGATCCACAGGAGGTGATCGCCCGGGCGAAGCTGCTGAGCGATGAACTGTCGACAGCGATCGAGCCCGGGTTCGACGCCCTCGTGTTCAAGGCGTCGCGTGGCATCGAGGATATTTACGAGCTGACCTACATCCGCAAGGACGGCTCGCGCCTTCCCGCGCTGGTGTCGGTCACGGCGCTCCGGGACACGCGCGATGCAATCATCGGTTACCTGCTCATCGGCACGGACAACACACTGCGTCAGCGCTTCGAGAGCGAGCAGAAGCGGCTGGACCAGCATCTGCGCGACCAGCAGTTCTACACCCGTTCGCTGATCGAGTCGAACATCGATGCGCTCATCACGACGACCCCGGCCGGCATCATTTCCGACGTCAACAAGCAGATGGAGGCACTGACCGGATGCTCCCGCGACGAACTCATCGGCGCACCGTTCAGGGACCATTTCACCGATCCCGAGCGCGCCGAGGCCGGAATCCGCCGCGTCCTCATCGAAAACAAGCTCACCAACTATGAGCTCACCGCCCGCGCCCGCGACGGCCGGAGAACGGTCGTCTCGTACAATGCGACCACGTTTTACGACCGTGACCGCAACCTGCAGGGGGTATTCGCGGCCGCCCGCGACATCACTGAACGGCTTGCGCTCGACCAGGCGTTGCAGGTGACCCACCTCGCACTGCAGTCCGCCAAACTGACCGCCGACAAGGCCAATCTGGCGAAGTCGGATTTTCTGTCAAGCATGAGCCATGAGCTGCGCTCGCCCATGAACGCCATATTGGGGTTCGCGCAGCTGCTGGAGTCGGGTTCACCACCGCCCTCGGCGGAACAGCAACAAAGCATCGAACAGATCCTGCGCGCGGGCTGGTACCTGCTCGAACTCATCAACGAGATTCTCGACGTCGCGCTGATCGAATCCGGAAAACTGTCCCTCTCCTCCGAACCGACCTCCCTTGCCGACGTGCTCGACGATTGCCGCGGCATGATCGAGCCCATCGCCGCGAAAAGCCGGATCGAACTCTCCTTTCCCCGGTTCGCCGAGCCGGTGTTCGTACAGGCCGACCGAACGCGCCTCAAACAGGTGCTCATCAACCTGCTGTCCAATGCCATCAAGTACAACCGGCCCGGCGGTTCGGTGGACGTGGCGTTCACCGTCACCCCGTCCAAGCGCATCCGGATCAGCGTTCACGACACCGGCGCGGGACTGGCGGCGAGCGAACTCAAGCATCTGTTCGAGCCCTTCAACCGCCTCGGCCGGGAGCTCGGCAGCGAGGAAGGCACGGGGATCGGGTTGGTGGTGAGCAAGCGGCTGACCGAACTGATGGGCGGTGAGATCGGGGCCGCGAGCACCGTGGACATCGGCAGCGTATTTTGGATCGAACTCGATTCCACGCAGGCACCGCGACTGGTTGCCGCCGCCGACGAGTTCAGCGCTGCACATTCCCCTCCGACGAGAAGCGACAAAGCGCCGTACACGCTGCTCTACGTCGAGGACAATCCCGCCAATCTTCTGCTGGTCGAGAAGCTGCTCGAGCGGCGGACCGACGTCCGCCTGGTCGTGGCGCGCAACGGCATCCGGGGTCTCGAGATCGCGAGGTCCACGAGACCCGACGTCATCCTGATGGACATCAACCTGCCCGGCATGAGCGGCCTCACGGCGCTCGGAATCCTGGCGGAGGATCCCGTCACTGCCCGCATACCGGTGATTGCGCTGAGCGCCAATGCGATGCCGGGCGACATCGACGGCGGGCTCGCGGCCGGCTTCTTCAGCTATCTGACGAAGCCTCTGCGGGTCGATGAATTCATGAACATCCTGGATGGAGCCTTGAGAGCCACCCAGCCAGACGCCTGCGGCGAGGGTGACACCATCACCACGATCGCATCGACGACGACCGACAGTGGGAGTGACCGATGATAGACACCAACGACATCCTGGCTTCGCGCATTCTGATCGTCGACGATCAGGTCGCCAACGTGCAGCTCCTGACGCGCATGCTGGCCGACGCGGGCTACCACAACGTGCATGCCACCTCGAATTCCCGCGAGGTCTGCGCCCTGCACCGGCGCGACGCGTACGATCTGATTCTGCTCGACCTACAAATGCCGGGCATGGATGGATTCCAGGTGATGGACGGTTTGAAGACCAACGAGGCGGATCTCTACCTGCCCGTCATCGTGTTGACGGCCCAGCCCGGGCACAAACTGCGGGCCCTCCAGGCCGGCGCCCGCGACTTCATCAGCAAACCGTTCGATCTGGTGGAGGTGAAAACCCGCATCCGCAACATGCTCGAGGTCCGGCTACTCTATCGGCAACTCGCCCTGTTCAATGCAGTGCTCGAGCACACCGTGAAGGAACGCACGGCGGAGTTGCGCGAAAGCGAAGCGCGCTTCCGCAGCCTCACGGAACTAGCCTCCGATTGGTACTGGGAGCAGGACGAGCACGGCAGTTTTACCAAGGTCTCCGGACCCGTCCTCGACATGCTCGGCATCCGCGTGGACACCCTGATGAGCGACGCCAGTCCCACGGACGGGTGGGACAGCGGCCAGCGCCAGGCCTTGCAGTCGAAAATCGACCAGCGCCAGCCGTTTCTAGACTTCGGACTCACCCGCACGAATTCGGACGGCACCCGACAGCAGTTCCGGGTCAGCGGCGAACCCATTTTCAACAGCGCGGCCCGCTTCCTGGGCTATCGCGGGATCGGCGTCGAAGTCGGCACCCATCACTAGACACGCCGTTGTCCGCCGCATTTCATCCCTCTCAGAATCACCTGCTGGCTGCACTTCCCGCCGGCGACTTCGACCGCATGTCGGCGAAACTAACCTTGGTGCCGCTGCGTCTGGGCGACACCCTCTATGAGCCCGGGCGGCAGCTTGACCACGCCTACTTCCCGGTGAGCTGCATCGTTTCATTGCACTACGTCACCCGTTCGGGCGCCTCTGCTGAAATGTCCGGCGTCGGCCCCGAGGGCATCGTCGGCATCCCGTTGTTTATGGGCGGCCAAAGCACGCCCAGCTCCGCCGTCGTGCGTGCCGGCGGTTACGCGTATCAACTGGAACGCGAGGCATTGGCGGCCGAATTCCTGCGCCACGACGCCGTTCAGAGCCTGCTGTTGTGCTACACCCAGGCCCTGATCGTGCAGATGTGCCAGACGGCGGCCTGTAACCGCCATCACTCCGTGGAGCAGCAGCTGAGCCGATGGCTCTTATGGACGCTCGACCGCCTGCCCGGGCAGCAGATGACGATGACACAGGAACTGGTCGCGACTCTGCTCGGGGTGCGCCGCGAGAGCATCACCGAGGCCGCGGGCCGGCTGCAGGGGGGGGGATTCATCCGGTACCGACGCGGCCACATCGACGTGCTGGACCGCGTCGGCCTGCAGAGCCGCGCCTGCGAATGTTATGCCGCGGTCAGGAACGAAATGACGCGGCTACTGCCGCGGCGTGCGGCGGCGCCGCTGGACGCCGCCGCATCGTTATGACGGCTCAGGCCGCCGCGCGGGTCCCCCGGTCCTGCCAGTAGACGCTGCGGCCGTAGTGGCCGTACAAGCCCGACTCGGAATCCCGGCTCATTCCCAGCGAGGGATCATAGGCCGGGGACCCCTTGATACGATCGCGGCTGAGATCGACGTTCACCTTCGAGTACAGCCAGCTGACGTCCTCGATCCATTCCGGCGCGAGGAGCACCTGATGTCCGAGCCACCAATTGCTCGTGTTCACGATGAGATAGTGGATGGCCCAGCTCCGCTCGTCGACCAGATAACCCTGCACATGGCCGATCTCGCCGTCGGTGGCATGAACATGGTAGCCCTTCACCGCATTGCAGCTGCGCAGATGCGGATCCTCGGCACTCATCGCCCGCGCATACGCGATATCCGATGCGGTGAGTCCCACGCCTTCGAGCACCGCCCCCGGATACGCGCCTTCGCCCCAGATGCCCGCACCGTCCCAGTAATTGGGATAGCCGTAATAACCGAGGTAGTCGATTTCATGTTGCCGGGATACCGGCTTGTGGATGTCGACGGACGGGCTGTTCTTCACCTGGTCCTTCGTGATCGAGATGGGCAGCAGTTTGGCCCCGAACTCCGGCAGCCCGAAGGAGTACGGCGAGATCAACACCTCGCGGCCGGGAAGCCACGCGCTCGTATCGGCCACCACATAACGAACGACCCACGAGGCATCATCGAAATAGAGATCCTTGACGCTGCCGATCGGGCCGTCGCTGGCACCGATCCGGAAGCTCTCCAACTCTTTCACACTGCGAAGCATCGGCGTTCTCCTCAAAAATCGCGGACAGGGATTGAGCCGGCAGCATCGCCGGCGATCGACCCGATTGTCTGTACGCGGCCGCACAGTCAGGAGTATCTGGATCGGCCTGACGGTCGCGCGACGCTTCTTCGCCACATGCGGGCACCACCATTGCGACCCGACCGGACCTGATACGAGGCGCACGGATACGTCAGGCGCCCCGAAAACGCTCAAGCACTGACGCCGCTCAGGGGGCGGGCAACCCGTAAACGGCGGGCATCGGATGGGTCCGCATCGACAGGCCCGCGTTTCCAACCACGGTGCGTGCCTTCGCCACTTCGCCGGCATCGCCGTGCAGGATCAGAACGTATTGCTCCGCCTTCAGGGCCGTCTCATACTTGATCTTTAAATCGTCGGGGACGCCGATCATGGTCAGCGCTGCGCCGATGGCCGACGCGCCGCCCAGCAGCACGGCGCCCTCGAGTGCGGCGAACAGCGCCGCGACGACGGGGCCGCCCATCGCCACGAGCCCGAGGCCCGGCAGGACAAAGGCCGCCGGCGCCAGCAGCAAGCCCCACAATCCACCCCAGAATGCACCGACCCCACCCCAGGCACGCATCTTGTCTACGGAGGTGTAGAACCCGAGCGGATGCTCCTCGCTGTGGTACCCCTTGCCGATGAGAGAAAGTTTGGTGAGATCAAACCCGGACGAACTCAGCGCGCGAATCGCCCGCTCCGCCTCGGCATGGGTGTCGGAAATGCAAAGCAGCGAATCATCATTTGTCATCGAAGAATTCCTTATGGACGCGTTGGCCAAAGTGCAGTCCTCACGGTACCGCGGAACCTCTCGTTGCACCGTACGCTGCCGCACCGAGCGCTGCGTCGTCGAACAATGCGGGCTGTCGCAACCGCAGCGCCATGACCAGCGTCAGCAGTTTGCCATCCTCGATGCGACCGCGGTCCGCGTCGCATGCCAGTTCGGCGAGCGGCCGCTCGACGGGATGAATGTTTTCGTGTTCCGCGGCAAGGCCGCCCCCTCGTCCACTCCAATCCGATTCGACATAAGGCGCCAGGAAGAGCGTCTGCCGCTCCATCGACACACCCGGGCTCGACCAGATGCGGGAAACCCGTTCGAGGGCATGCAATCGGACCCCGAGTTCTTCGTACGCCTCACGCCGCGCTGCGGACTCGTCTGGTTCCTCCTCGATCATCCCGGCGCAGGCCTCCTCGAGCATCGCAGCGCCGCACTGGACGAACACCGGGGCGCGAAACAGGCGCGCCACCAACGCGCAACGCCGGACGGCGTCGTAGGGCAGCACGGCCACGGCATCCCCATGGCGCTCGACGTCGCGCGTCACGACCGCCTCGTCGGCCAGCCGGATACGCAGCCGTTCCACCGTCAAATAGCCGCGGTAGACGACTTCACGGCCCAGGATTTCCGGCCGGACATCGAAGACCGATGTGGTGGGCAATGACATCACGGCTCCTCCCGTTGCGCGGTGGAGGAAGCCGCACGCGTCGCGGAAGACTCGATCGGATTATTGGCACTGGTTGCCGCCGGTGGCGTCGCCGAAGCACCCGAGAAGGCCCACAGTCCGAGAATCATCAATGCCAGGTAAAACATAACGATCCTGAGCTCTCGGCGTTCGGTTGATTCACCACCCGCCGCCGGACCGTGTCCGGGGCGCTTCGGCAGAAGCGGTAGCAGGCGGTCGGCGATGTCGTTTCGATCCTCGAGGGACACAGGCCCCGGCAGCGCGACGAGCAGCGCCACGAGTTGCATGTGAGCCGAGGCCGCGGACAGACGACTCAAGGCATCGGCCTGCTCCCAGGGATCGACGTCCTGCCGCGCAAAGGCCGACAGCACGCTCAGCGACATGCCATTCGTGTCCTCGCCGACGGAAGCGTACAAAAATCGGTTGAAAGCGGGGTCAGCGTGCATGGGACTTCTCCGGTTGACTCAAGCGTGGTCTGCAGCCCGTGCGACCGCCTCGACACCATCGAATTCCACCCGCAACTCGTCGAGCTTGCCGATCGCGCCGTCGTAGGCGTCGTTACCGAGCAGCAGACGGTGCGGAGGCTGCTTCGATTCGGTCGCGGCGATGATGGCCCGCGCTGCGAGCACCGGATCGCCCGGCTGATGGCCTGAATCCGCCCTCAATCGGGTCCTGCCCACGCCGGCGGTCGCCGCATAATCCGCGATCACCGTCCGGCTCTCGTTGGCCGAGCGCCCGGCCCAATCCGTGCGAAAGCCGCTGGGCTCGACCAGCATGACCTTGATGCCGAGCGGCTCGACTTCCTGCCACAGCGCCTCCGACAAACCCTCGACGGCGTACTTGCTGGCATTGTAATAGCCGAGCGCGGGGAAGGACCGCAGGCCCGCCAACGACGACAGATTGACGATGAAGCCGCTGCGACGTCTGCGCATGCCGGGCAGGACCGCCTTGATCATATGGGTGAGGCCGAACACATTGATCTCGAACAACCGCCGCACGGCGGCCTCCTCTCCCTCTTCGATCGCAGCGAAATAGCCTATTCCGGCGTTGTTCACCAGCACGTCGATGCGCCCGAAATGCGCCTCCGCCGCGGCGACCGCCGCGGCGATTTGTCCGCGGTCCGTCACGTCCAGTTGCAAGACCAGCGCGTCGCCCAAGGCCGCGAGCGCGCCGACCTGTGCGGGATTCCGCGCGGTCACCACCGTTCGATAGCCCAACCCGAGGACCTGCTTCGCCAGTTCATGGCCGAAGCCTGTCGAGCAGCCGGTGATCAGCCAGACAGGCCTTTCGGTTGCCAAAGATCCAATGTGGTTCGTCGTCATCGTGTTCTCGCCTTTTCATGCAGTGCGGCGGGGGATCCGCCCAATCGGGGACTCTGCCCGACCGCCCGCCCGGCGTCCGTACGACGCCGCACACAAGTCCGGCGCTGCGTCGGGCGTTGCAACTGAAGAGGGCGAATGCGCGCTACCGTACAGATGAACGCCGGCATCCCGAATATGGTGTCGACAACGGATTGTCACGAGGAAAACGCTGTCATGCCACAAACCCAACAAACCCACCTGTTCCCCTCCTTTCATCTGGACTCGCTGCTGCGATCGCTTCACCTGACCACCGTGACAGCGAAACCGTGGATGCCGCCGCCGATGTCGGTCGTCGTCGATCATTCACGTGAAAGGCTCCGCGCCGCGGTTGCACGACTCGATCTACCGCCGGCGGTTGCGTCGAGCCCGTGCTTCACGCAGTCCCGGTCGGTCATCGCGCGGGCGGCCTCGAACATCGAGACATGGCTGGCCTATCTACCGCGCAATTGCGTGAGAACGATGGTTCTCGACGGCTGGCATTGGACCACCTGACCGTCCGTCGCCGAGACGGACGCTGATTTCCCACTTCATCAAGGATTAACCATGAAACTTTCATTGCGACTGGCCGTCATGACCACCACGGTACTCAGCCTCGGCACCGGCATTGCACACGCGGAGAAATACCACGATGCAACCAGGTTGTTCCGCGACGCCACCCAGAGCGCGGCTTTCTTCAAGAACAGCTACGCATACGCCGTATTTCCGACGGTCGGACAGGGCGGCTTCATCGTCGGTGCGGCCCATGGCCGGGGCAAGGTGTACTCGAACGGTGGCGTGGTGGGCGACACCGCGGTCACCCAGTTGAGCGTCGGCTGGCAGGCGGGCGGCGAGGCGTTCAGCGAGATCATCTTCTTCGAGAACAAAGCGGCGCTTGACGAATTCGAGACCGGCTCCTTTCAGTTTGGGGCCGGCGCCAGCGTGGTCGTCATCACGGCCGGAGCGGGCGCGAGTGTCGGGACCCTGGGCGCGGAAGCCGGAGCGAGCGCGGGACAGAAGGACGCCAAGGTGACCGGCAGCTACAACAAGGGAATGGCGGTATTCACCATCGTCAAGGGGGGGTTGATGTACGACGCCTCTCTGGAGGGTGAGAAGTTCTCCTTCGCACCCCGCCACAGGGCTTGAGGCTCTCATGAAGACGGACGCACAACTGCAACAGGACATATTGGCCGAATTGGCCTGGGAACCCTCGGTGAATGCCGGCGCGATCGGCGTCGAGGTGCGCGACGGCATCGTCACGCTGACGGGTCACGTCGACAGTTTCGGTGAGAAGTGGGAGGCGCAGGAAGCGGCACAACGGGTTTCGGGCGTGCGGGCGCTCGCCGTGGAGATGGACGTCACGTTGCCCGGTGCGAGCCGTCGCAATGACGCCGACATCGCCCGCTCCGCCAAGAACGTGCTGGAGTGGAGCACTTACTGGCCGCAGGATGCGATCAAGGTCATGGTCGAGGGCGGCTGGATCACCCTGACGGGCGAGTTGGATTGGGAGTATCAGCGCACTGCCGCTGCGGCCGCGGTGCGCCCCCTCATGGGTGTCGTGGGGGTCGTCGATCAGATCGTGCTCAAATCCCGCCCGGCGGTGACACCCGGCAAGGCTGAAATCGATGCGGCCCTGCATCGCCGCCTGCATGCCGATGCGGACCGGATCGTCGTGGGCGTCAGCGGGCCGGACGTGACGCTGACGGGCACGGTCCGCACGTGGGGGGAACGGCGGTCCGCACGCGACACGGCGTGGAACACGCCCGGTGTGCGGCGGGTGCTGGATACACTCGGCGTGGAGCCGGCCCCGGCCTCCGAACGTTCCGGTGATTCCGATTCCGCCCTCCATCTCGACGGAGAAGATGATCTCTTGTATCAGGACGGACTGAGTGTCGGCGACACCAGCCTCAGCTGGTCGGGTACCGACAGCGATCGCCACAAGGGCGTCCCCGGCTGACCCGTCGGCCGCTGCGGAATCTCCCTCAAAGAGACCAGGTGATGCGAAACCCAAACGTGCGCGGCGGCTCCAGAAAGGCGGTGGCCCCGGTCGACAAGGCCGGGATGTTGCTGCCGCCGGCGGTCGCCGCGATCACCGCGACGTTTTCGATGTTCTTGATCCAGGCACCGACGCTCCAGCCGCCGGTCGATGAGAAATAAGTGAGCGACGCGTCGGACTTGAAGTACGGCTGCTGGCGGCCGCCGGGAGTGTGGCTGAAGTCGGCATAGAACGAGTCTTCATAACGTGAATTCACATGCGCCCGCAGATAGCCCGAATCCCATCGAAAATCGTGGAAAAATCCGCCGCTCACGGTCCAATCGGGTGCATATTGGAGCTGATACCCGTCGAAGTTGGCCGCCCCGTCCGGCAATTCGAACCGCACGTTGCGCGCGTGTAGATATCCCACTGAGAAGTTTAGCTGGTCGCCGGGCGTGGGCTTGAAGAGCACGTCCAATTGGTCGCCATAGATCTCGGTCTTCTGCGCGTTGAAGGTCTGATTCGAGTTGAGCACGGTGTTGTAGGCGGACGCGAACAAGCCGCGATAATCGTAATAGAAGACTTCGTCGTTGACCTGCAGCCGGTCGTCCCCCGTGCGGCTCTTCACGCCGGCGGTATATGCCGTCAGCGTCGCCTGATTGACGGCATTGCTGACGGCGGGCGTGCTCGCGAACGCGTTGAACGTGCCCGGCTGATAGCCGGTCTGGGTTGCCGCGTACAGCATCACCCGGGGCGCGAGATCGTAGTCGATGCCCGCCTTGTAGTCGACGTGGCTGAAGCTACGGCCGTAGGTGAACGGCGCGAGTCCCGTGCCGTCGAAAAACCGGCCGTCGCCCACGCGGTCGTCACTGCTATACCGCCCGCCTAGGGTGCCGCGCAAGCCGGGTCCGAGGTCGAACGTTGCCTGTCCGAACGCCGCCTGACCGGAGATCCGGCTGTAATCGACGATGCTGACCGGAACACCCTCGCCCGGCGTGAAGCTGCCGAACGTGAAGGTGCCATGGCTGTCGAGGTCGTACGCATAAAGCCCCGCCAGCCACGTTCCCCACCGCGCCGTCGCCGCCGCCCGCCATTCATTGGTGACCTGCCGATAGTCATCGCTCTCGTTTCCCGGGAACGCGCCCAGCCAATAGTCCGGAGAGGCCGCCACGGCGAGATACGACGGAATCCACGTGAGCGTAACGCCGCCGGCAATCCCGACGTCCAGCTCACCGCCCAGCATTTTGTTCGAATAGGCCTGTGACTCGGCACGTGGCTGGCCATACGGCAGGATGGCGGCATAAGGCGCGGGAAACTGATCGTCCCAGGCGTTCGCGTTGAGATAGCTGTTGGGCGCCAGGGCACCGGTGGCGGGATTGATCCCGCGCGGGACCAGATTCGGTGGGTGTCCGTCCTTCGACACCGACGATCCCCATAAATAAAGCGTGGCAGCGTCCGTCGGCCGATAGAGCAGCGACAAGCGTGCGGCCAGGTCGCTCTGGGAGTCGGCACCCGAGGTCTGATAGCCGTCGTGACGCAAATAGTCGATGGCGGCGCGCAGCGCGAGCGTGCCGTCGATCGGAAGGTTCTCGGCTGCGGTCACGTGATATAGCCCGTAATTCCCTGCCTCAAACAGCGTCTGGGTTTCGAAGGACTGCGACGGGCGCCGGAAATTGACGTTGATGGCGCCCCCCATGGCGCTGCTCCCGTAGAGCGTGCCCTGCGGACCGGGCAACACTTCGAGCTGGTCCACGTCGTACAACGGCGCACTCGACGCCTCGCGTGGCACCGAAATGCCGTTCAGGTTGAAGACGTTGGGCGAGGCCACCTGGGGAAAATCCAGGGTGCTTCCGACGCCCCGGATGTAGACCTCCGTGGCCGCGTTTTCCTGCTGAAACCGGACCGATGGAACGAAATCCTGCGCGCCGCGGATATCCGTGATACCGGCATCCACGAGCGCTCGCCCGGGCAGCACCGTGATTGCCGCAGGCGTCTTTTGCAGGAGTTCATCCCGCTTGTTGGCCGTGACGACGATCTCCTCCAGGGCGCCCGGATCGGACTCCGCCATTGCGCCGTGCGAGCGCAACGAGGTGATGAGTGCGGCAAGTATACCAGCCAGAACGCGGTTCGACGCGCCACGAAGCGGGGAAGTCAAATGCATCCGGCCACCCTACTACAGGTCGCGAAGGGGATCTTCTGATCGCTACCGCACATACCGACAGGCAGCCGCGGCACTTCCGTCTGCCGCAGCCGCCCATGCGCCATGACGTCCTGGGTATTCAGGTCGCCGGCATCGCTTCCGGCTTGATGATCGGGATGGGATGATCCGTCAGCGTCGGAGACACGCCGAACTCACCCTCGCGAACCCAGAAAGTCAGCTTGTCGCCGACCTGGAGGTCCTTCACCTTCTCGGTCTTGTCGCCGATCGTGATCCGGCCGCCGTGACCCACTTCGAAGGCGATCATGCTGACCGGAATATCTCCCACGTCGAAGATCTGCACCTGGACGATCTGGTGATCGAGCTTGGACACCTTGCCGTTGAATTTGGCGTATTTGATGCCGTCCTTGACGGTGACTTCCTGGCACGTGACGGGTGCCTTGGGATATTGCTTGAGGAACGCCGGGTTCCACTTGATGTCGATGCAGGATTGCGCCGGCATGTCGCTGGCGGACCAGGCGGCGGCGGCGCACAGGATTGCCGGTGCGGCAATCGCACAGAGGCTTGCGTATTTGAAACGGTTCATGATGAATTTCTCCGGTTGCGGTGAGCGAATGCTCGAGTTGGAAACAATGACGACGGGACGGTGCTCAAGTAGCCGTCTGCACGGGCGGCGGAGCGACTCCCTGAACGGGCGGCGCCAGACCAACGATCGCGGCGCTGCCCGCCAGCGCCAGGGCGAGCGTGGCGGACGGATTGAGGCTGTCGACCATAGAGGTTGGCATCAGAATCGTGGCGCCGCGCTCCTTGGTGGTCTCATAGATGATGTTCATGGCGCGCAATTGCAGGGCCACCGGATGGCCCGCATAAATGGCGGCCGCCTCGACGAATTTTCCGGCGATCGCGGCCTCGGCTGACCCTAAAATCACCCGCGCCTGTTTCTCGCGCTCGGCCTGCGCCTGGCGGGACATCGCGTCCTGCAGCGCGACCGGGATGGCGACGTCGCGAATTTCGACGGAACTCACCGAAATGCCCCACGGAGCCGTCTTCTTGCCGATCTCGATCTTGAGTTGTTCGTCCGCATCCTGCCGGTCGGACAGGAGCGCCGCAAGCATCGAGGCGCCGATCATTTCGCGCAGTGACGTCTGCGCGACCCGATCGATGGCCTCGCGGTAATTGGTGATGGCGAGCGCGGCCTTTTCGGCATCATGCACATGCCAGAAGATGATCGCATCGACGTTCACGGGTACCGTGTCGCGGGTGAGCGCCTGTTCCGCGTTGAAGGCCGTGGTCTGAATCCGGCCGTCGATGACTGCGACCACGCGGTCGAGAAGCGGAATGATGAGAAACATGCCGGCGCCCTTCACGCTCTGCAGCTTGCCCATGCGCAGGATCACGAATTTCTGCCAGACGTTGGCCATCTTGAGCGACAGGGCGATGACGACGGCCGCGGCAAAGCACGCCGCCGCCAGGGCCGGCAGATTGAACAGCACGGAAAACACGCCTGCCGCCACGGACACAAACACGAGGAATGCGGTGATGGGATTCATGACGGGCACCTGGATGGAATTCACTCTTCCAAAATACCCCGGCGCGGAATCGGGCGTCGGTACGGTGCCGCACGCAGGGCGGCAGCGGCCTCAGCAAATACGGGGCAGCGGATCATCCTCGAGTTCATCCAGCCAGCGCCGCCCGCCGAAGCCCGTGGCGAGCACCACCGCCGGCGCATCGCCCTGAATCTCACCGATGAGTGCCGCGCGCGGCGCCACGCGGCGCAGGGCCGACAGCGCCGCATCCGCCGTCTCGGGGGCAACCACGGCGACCAGACGCCCTTCGCTCGCCAGATAGAGCGGGTCGAATCCCAGCAGTTCGCAGACCGACTGCACGGCGTCGTTCACCGGTATCTCGGCCTCCGACAAATACACCGTGAAGCGGGCCGCGCGCGCGATTTCATGGGCGACGGTGGCGAGACCGCCGCGGGTCGGATCCCGCATGAAACGCAGCCCCGGCACCGCGATCAACGCCTGCGCCTCGGGGAACACGCTGGCCGCATCGGACCGCAAATCCCCCCGGAAGCCGAATTCCTGCCGGGCGAGCAACACCGCTGCGCCATGATCGCCGACCGGTCCGCTGACCAGCACCCGATCTCCCGGGCGTATTCGATCGAGCGCAAACCGCATGCCCGACGGCTTGAATCCGATGCCCGTGGTCGTAAGGTACATGCCGTCGCATTCGCCGCGACCCACCACCTTGGTATCGCCGGCAACGACGGCGACCCCGCACTCCCGCGCCGCCCTGCCCAATGACCCGGCGATGCGGCGCACCGTGGCCATCTCGAGGCCCTCCTCGATGATGACGCCGAGCGTGAGATAACGGGGCACCGCACCGCTGACGGCGAGGTCGTTCACCGTCCCGTGCACGGCGAGAGAGCCGATGTCGCCTCCCGGAAACTCGAGGGGTTTCACCGTGAAGCCATCCGTCGTGACGACCAGGTCCTCGCCCGCCGACACGGGCACCGTGGCGGCATCTGCGCCGGTGTCGAGCAGCGGCCCCGCGAGCTCCGGCGCGAACACCTGTTCGATCAATTCCCGCATCAGACGACCGCCGTTGCCATGAGCCAGGCTCACCCGGGCGTCGCGCATGTCAGCGGACCGGGGCATGTGTCGCGCCACTTTCGATGAGCTGGCCAAAACTGATCGCGGCGTCGTTCAGCGGCAGACGGCGGGGGATGAGCACTTCGAACCCCGCTTCAGTCAGGAGCGCCACCGCCTGGCCCGTGAGCACCCGGTTTTGAAACACGCCGCCGCTCAACGCGACACGATTCACCCCCGACTCGTCACGCACGGCGAGGGCTTGGTGGCGCACGACCTGCGCCAGGCTCGAATGAAATCTTGCCGCCCGCTCCGGGCACGTCAAGGTTTCATCCAGCAGCATCGGGACCAGGGGTGCCCAATCGCAACGCCAGACACCGGCGCTATCGCGCGCCATTGGCAAGGGGACCGGCGCCGCCGCCGAACCGCACAGGGATTCGAGGCGCATGGGGCCCTGCCCCTCGTGGCTTGCGGTGAAACACTCGCCGGTCAACGCCGCCGCCGCGTCGAACAGCCGGCCGACCGCCGTCGTCACCGGGGCGTTGAGGCCCGCGTCGAACGCCTGCCGTAACAGCGTCCCGCCGCGACGCTCGCCCGGAGCCCAGTGAATACCGCACTCCCAACACAGCGCCAGCGCGCAGCGCCACGGCTCTCGCGCGGCGCGCTCTGCGCCGGGAAGACGAAACGGCCGAAAGCTGGCTGCGCGGCGCCAGGCGCCGGGATGGCCCAACAAGGCTTCGCCCCCCCACAAAGTCCCGTCAGGCCCCAGTCCAATCCCGTCCCACGTGAAGCACAGCAGCGGCGAATCCGCCGGGTATTCTCCCGCCAGGGCGGCAGCGTGGGCGTGGTGGTGCCAGACACCCAGGGGCGGCAACCCACAACCCTGCGCCCACCGCGTCGAGGCAAAATCAGGATGCGCATCGTGCACGACCCGCTGCGCCCGCACGCCATAGAGCATCTGCAGGTCCTCGGCGGTCCGCTGCAGCAGCCCCCGCCCATGCGGCGTGGCATAGCCGCCGATGTGGGGCGACACGATGGCGCGATCGCCCCAGGCCAGTGCGACGGTTCCCTTGAGGTGGGCGCCGACCGCGAGAGTTGGCACCGCGACTGGCGTCGACAAGAACATTTCCACGGGCGCCGTGCCGCGTCCCAAACGCAGGGGACGCAGAACGCCCGCCAGCACCCGCACGACGGCGTCGTCCGCCGGCCGGGCAATGGGCCGATCATGGTGCAAAAATCCGTCGGCAACGAAGTTCAGCCGCCGCTCGGCCTCCTCCGGCAGGGTCAGCACCGGTTCACCGCTCACGTTGCCGGACGTGGCGACGAGGGCCGCACCGAAATCCGCCAGCAGCAGGTGATGCAGCGGACTGTACGGCAGCATCAGACCGAGCGTGCGGAGGCCCGGTGCGACGGACTCGGCCAGTCCCGAGTCCTCCCGCCGGGACACGAGCACGATGGGTCGCGCCCGGTCGGACAGAGCCGCCGCTTCCAAAGTCGAAAGATCGGCAATCCGTCGCACGCCGTCCAGTCCGTCCGCCCCCTCGGGCGGCAGCATCACTGCAAAAGGCTGGACCGGGCGGCCCTTGCGATCGCGCAGGCGCTGGACGGCGGTGTCGCTGCCGGCGTCGCACAGCAGGTGGTAGCCGCCGATGCCGCGCACCGCGACGATGCCGCCACGCTTCAGCGCCGCGACGGCGGCCGCCAAGGCGGCTACGCCCCCCTGCACCGGCCGGTCGTCCCGCCAGCTGAGCGAAGGCCCGCACTCGGCGCAGGCGAGCGGCTGGGCGTGGAAGCGCCGATCGAAGGCGTCCCCATACTCGGCGGCGCACGCCTCACACAGGGAGAAGGCATCGAGCGTGGTATTGCAGCGATCGTAAGGGAAGCCGCGAATGATGGTGTAACGCGGCCCGCACTGCGTGCAGTTGATGAAGGGATATCGATGCCGGCGCGCCGCGGGATCCCACAACTCGGCCAGACATTCGTCGCAGGTGGCGAGGTCGGGCGGCACCGTGACATGCGGTTCCGCCCCGGCGGTGCTCGATCGAATACAAAATCCTTCGTCGGACTCGAGCGCGGCGGACCTGACCTCGAGCAGGCGCGCGCGCGCGGCGGGCGGCGGTCGATCCAGCAGCGCGGCGCCAAACGCTCGCAGGCGATCGGCCGACCCTTCGGCGTGGATCTCGACGGCACCCGAATTGTTCCTCACCCATCCGGTGAGTTCGAAGGTTTGCGCGAGGCGATAGACAAAAGGCCGGAATCCGACGCCTTGGACGCGGCCGCCAATGCGCCAACGCTGCGCCGCCGGGTTCATGCCGGTTGGGCGGTGCCGGCAGAGGCCTCCGCTGCGCGGCGCCGGTATTTGTAATAGGCGGCGCACGCACCCTCGGAAGACACCATGCAGGATCCGATCGGATTGCGCGGTGTACATACGGTGCCGAACAAACTGCAGTCCGTGGGTTCCTTCACGCCGCGGATGATCGACGGGCACTGACAGGCCGCATTCTCGCGCGCCTCATGCTGGGGCATCTCGAATCGCCGTTCAGCGTCGTACGCCGCGTAGGCCGGTCTGAGACGCACGCCGCCTTCCGCGAGCGCACCCAACCCGCGCCACTCGAAAGTGGACCGCAGTTCGAACACCTCAGCCATCAGCCGCTGCGCCGTCCGGTTGCCGTCGCGTGTCACTCCGCGGGTGAACTGATTCTCGACGCAGGCACGCCCCTCGTTGAGCTGGCGCACCAGCATGCCGATCGATTGCAGCACGTCGAGCGGCTCGAAACCCGCGATGACGACCGGTTTGCGATACCGATAGGAGAAGCCCTCGTAGGGTCGGCTGCCGATCACCGCGCTGACATGCGACGGACCGATGAAGCCATCGATCCGGACCCGGTCCCACTGCCGCTCGTCGGGCGTGTCCAGAATGCTCTGAATCGCCGCCGGTGTGACCACATGATTGCAATACACCGTGAGATTCTCCATGCCGCGCCGATGCGCCTCGAGCACGAGATGGGCCGTCGCGGGCGTGGTCGTCTCGAAGCCGATGGCAAAGAACACCACCTGCCGCTCCGGATGAGCCGCGGCGATGTCCAGCGTTTCGAGCGCGGAATACACCATGCGCACGTCGGCCCCCTGACCCCTCGCCTTGAGCAGGCTGCGCCGCCCCGACGCCGGCACGCGCAGCATGTCGCCGTAGCTGACCAGGGTGACGTCCGGCCGCCGCGCCAATTCGATCGCGGCGTCGAGGCGCGGCACGGCAAGAACGCACACCGGACACCCCGGTCCATGAATGAGCTTGACGTTCGGCGGCAGCCAGTCCTCGACGCCGTAGCGAAAGATGGCGTGGGTGTGGCCGCCGCAGAACTCCATGAGATGATACTCCCGGCCGGGGTCCGCTTCGGCCGCGAGGCTCTGCGCGAGAGCCGCCGCCGCGGCGCCGTCACGAAAGGCGCGGATGTAGCGCATCGGCCGGTGCCTGAAAATGTGCCGCGATCTCCGCGAAGAGCGCCAGCGTTTTTTCCGCCTCCTCGACATTGAGCCGGGTGATGGCGAATCCTGCATGCACGATAAGATAGTCGCCGATTTCCACGCTATCGACGAGCGCCGTCGACACGCGGGTCACCACACCGCCGATTTCGGCCTCCGCCCACGCCGGAGCCAAGACCGCGATCACGCGCACCGGGATGGCGAGGCACATGCGTCAGGCACCGGCCCGCTGCATCAAGGCGTGCCGCGCCAGAGGCCGATAGACAGGCGCCCGGTCCGATAACTCGTGATCGAGCCATTCGAGCCAGGCATCTATCGAGAGGGTCCGCCGCGCCGCCGTACAAATCATCGGCGTGTCCCGGCCCAGCGCCCGCAGGGCCGCCGCGGCACGCGCCGGCTGAAAGTCGTCGATCACGCCGAGCAGATCGATCTTGCTGAGCACGACGAGATCGCTGGCCCTGAAGATGACCGGGTATTTCGCGGGCTTGTCGTCCCCCTCGGTGACGCTCAGCAGCGTCACGTTGCGGTGCTGACCGAGATCGAAGCCGGCCGGACACACGAGGTTGCCGACGTTCTCGATGAACAGCAGGTCGATGCCGGCAAGGGGCAGCTCGTGCAACGCCCGGTGCACGAGCGCGGCATCGAGGTGACAGACCGTCCCGGTGGTGATCTGCAATGCCGGCACTCCCTGCGCCCGGATCCGTGCCGCATCGTTGTCGGTTTCGAGATCGCCCTCAATGACGGCGATGCGGTAGCGGGATTTGAGCGCGGCGATGGTCGCCTCCAGAAGGGCGGTCTTGCCGGCGCCGGGCGAGGACATCAGATTGATCGCGAGGACCCCGTGCGCGTCGAAGTGTGCCCGATTGTGCACGGCCATCCGGTCATTGTCGGCCAGCAGATTCTGGAATACCTCGACGACCGACGCAGGGACATCCGGTTTCATCGCGCAGCCGCAGGTCTGGCACATGCTCGCACTCCAGGCACTTCTCATCACGCCGGCAGGGCAGCTCGCGGCTCCGGCATCCGCAACTCGACCTGCATGAGCCGAAGCTCATCGCCGGCCATCAACCGTGTCCGATAAGCTCCGCACGCGGCACAGATCAACCGATTCGGCGTTGCCTCCGACTCCTTGCCGCATGCGGCACACGCGACGCGAACCCCGACGGATGCGATCGCGAGCTCGGCCCCCGCCGCCAAGCCGCCCCGGCGCATCACGGCAAACGCTGCCTCGAGTTGTCCCGCATCCACCCCGCAGAGCGGCCCGAGTTCTATCGAGATACGTTTCACCGCCGTTGCGCCGCGATCCTGCGCGATCCGCGCGACCTGCGCCAACAATGCCTGGCAGACGGACATCTCATGCACGACGGGATCCTAATCCCGACGGACACGACGCGTATGTACGGCAACGCACAGACCGCCGCTCCTTGCGGGTGGTGAGATCGCCCGACCTGTGAGATGAAGGATGCGACATGGCGCCTACCGCCCTGGTTCTCGGATTCGGCAACGTGTTGCTGGGGGACGACGGCGCCGGCGTGAAAGTGGTGGATCACCTGCGGGCGAAACTCAGCGCGACGCGGTACGAATGTATCGACGGCGGCACGATGAGTTTCACGCTTCTGCCCTATGTCGAAGCCGCGCAAGCGATGTTGGTGGCGGACGCCGCCGAACTGCACGCGCCCCCCGGCTCGGTGGCGATGTTCGAAGGAGTTGCCATGGATGATTTCCTGAGGAGCGCGCGGCGGCGCACCGTGCATGAGGTGGGATTGATCGATCTGCTCGACATGGCGCGTCTGCTCTGCTGCCTGCCGTCCCGCCGGGCCCTGCTGTGCATCCAGCCGGGCCCGATCGGGTGGAGTGAGACCCTTTCTCCACCGGTCGCAACCGCACTGCCCAAAGCCGCCGCGCTGGCGGCCGCGGTGCTCGGCCGCTGGCGTCAGCCATGAGCCGGCTCGGCGACATACCCATCCGGATCGAATCCATGGAAAGCCCCGTCCCCGACCGCCCGGACGGCGGACTCGGCGGCGCGATCGATGCCGTGTTGAGCGAAATCGCCAGTCTGCTCGAGCGCCTGGCGAAGAACGACGAGCATTCCATGATCGACCTCCGCAGTCTGCCTTTGAGCCAGGCGGATCGGGCCGCCTTGCAATCCGCCCTCGGCGACGGCGAGGTGCACGCCACCCTGCAGGCCGTCGGGCGGTCGACGGCACGGGAAACCCGTTTCGCCGGGGTTTGGTGGCTGGAACACCGCGACCCGGCGGGCGATCTCGTTGCCGAACTGCTGGAGGTGGCGCGGTTTCCGCAGATTTTGGCGAGTGCGCCGGACGAGATCGCCGACGCGGCAAAAGCCCTCCGTTCCCACAGGCGGCTTCAGTGAGCGCTTCGGGGCCCGGTCTCACGGTGGGGGAAATGCTGCGCAAGCATGGCGTGAGCCGCCGCGGCTTCATCAAATACTGCACCGCCACGGCTTCCGCCCTCGCCTTGCCGCCCTGGATGGGCGCCGCGATGGCCGAACAACTGCGCAACGCACCGCGGCCCTCGGTGGTGTACCTGTCGTTCCAGGAATGCACGGGCTGCTTCGAAGCCTTCACCCGGTCGTTCTCGCCGACGATCGAACACCTGATGTTCGACATCATCTCACTGGATTACGACGACACGCTCATGGCGGCATCGGGCACGGCCGCCGAGTCCGCCCTCGCGTCGGTCATGAAGGAGCATTTCGGCCGTTACGTCCTCATCGTCGACGGCTCGATTCCCACCGGTGCCAGCGGCGCGTACTGCACCTCCGGCGGCCGCAGTGCGGAGGTGATACTGCGCGAAGCGGCCAAGGGAGCCGCGGTGATTCTGGCGGTGGGAACATGCTCCGCATTCGGCGGCATTCCCTTCGCGGACCCGAATCCAACCGGCGCATGGCCCGTGAGCGCCATCGTGGGCGACAGGCCGATCATCAACGTCTCGGGCTGTCCTCCCATTCCCGAGGTCATCACCGGCACGCTGCTGCAATACGTGACGACGGGCAGCCTGCCGGACTTGGATGAGAATCGGCGTCCCCGGGCGTTCTACGGCAATTCGATCCACGACCGCTGTTACCGGCGACCGTTCTATGACGAGGGCAAGTTCGCCAAGACTTTCGACGACGAGGGGGCGCGCAACGGCTGGTGTCTTTATGAGCTCGGGTGCAAGGGACCGACCACCTATAACGCCTGTGCGACCGTCAAATGGAACGGCGGCACGAGCTTTCCAATCGAATCGGGGCACGGCTGCATCGGATGCTCGGAGCCGGGCTTCTGGGACAAGGGCAGCTTCTACACCGCCCAGGCCGCGGCGGATTTCACCAAGTCCGGCGAGACTCGGCCGCTCGAGGTGCTCGAATTCGCGGGTGCGACGTTGACCGTGGGAGCGGTCCTCGGCGCGGGCTCCGCGGGTGTCGGTCGCTTGCGCCAGCATCGCAGCGAGCTGGACGAAGTCGCGCAGAACGACAAGGGGACACCGTGACTCTCGACCTGCTGGGATTTGCGCGGGGACCGGCGCTCAAGGCTGCGCTGGCGATATTTTGCGCCGGCGTGGTCTGGCGCATTGCGGCCTTCGCGCTGCTTCGGATCCGGCGCGATCTCAACCGTCCGCGCACCTCGATGCTCAAGTACATGAGCATGGGTGTGCTCGCGATCGGGACGCGCTCCTGGCCGCATCCGCAGTTCGTCAAGCGCACGGGCGCCGGGGAGGCGCTCGGTTACAGCTACCATCTCGGCCTGTTCGCGATTCTGCTGCTGTTCGGCCCCCACATCGAATTCCTCGGAAGCCTGTTCGGATTCACCTGGCCCGGACTGCCGAGCGGCGTCATCACCGGAATCTCCGCGGTCACCCTGACCCTGTTCCTCGGCGTGCTGTACCGTCGGGTCACGAGTCGCGTGATCCGGATGCTGTCGAATTTCGACGACTATTTCAGCTGGTTCGTCACCATGCTGGTGATGGTCACCGGCATGGCGACGACGGCCCACCTGGGTGCACGCTACGAAACGCTGCTGGCGCTCCATATCCTCAGCGTCGACCTGCTGCTCGTCTGGTTTCCCTTCGGCAAGCTGATGCATGCCTTCTATATTTTCCCGTCCCGGGCCATCAACAGCGCCATCCTGGCGCGCAAGGGAGCCCCCTCGTGATTCTCGATCAAGCGGATTCCTTGGCCCCAGTCCAGCGCGTCGCCACGCCGGAGCAGCCGGTCGTGACGCCGGAGCAGCAGGTAGCGGGCGCCATGCGCGGCTTCTCGCACGAGATCGGCGCGATGAGCGCGTTTCGGCTGGAGTCCTGCATCCATTGCGGCATGTGCGCCGAAGCTTGTCATTACTACATCGCGACCGAAGATCCGCAGTACACGCCGATCTGGAAAGTGGAGCCGTTCAAGCAGGCCTACAAGCGGGAGGCCGGCGCCTTTGCGCCGCTGTTCCGGCTGTTCGGCTGGAAGCGTGCGGTCACCGCCGATCAGCTGGCCAAGTGGCAGCATCTGCTGTTCGACAGCTGCAACCTGTGCGGGCGATGCAGTCTCATCTGTCCGATGGGCATCGACGTGACCGAACTCATCGAACAGGCGCGCCGCGCCATGTTCGACGCCGGGCTGGCCCCCAAGGAGCTGTACCGCAAGGCGCAGCACCAGCTGCTCACGGGACAACCCGAGGCAAGCGACGAGCCCTATCGCGAACAGCTGATCGGGATCGGCAAGCGCTTCGAGGTCGAGATGCCGCTGGACGCAGTCGGCGTCGACGTCATGCTGTGCGTGCCGCGGACCGACATCGAGCATTATCCGGAGGCCGTCGCCGCGCTCGCGCGCGTGATGTCGCACCTCGGCGTCTCCTTCACCTTTCGCAGCGACGGGTTGGTGGCGGAGAACTACGGCCACTACGCCGGCAGCCAGGCCTGGCAGCGCGCCATCAGCCTGCGCCTGATCGAGCAGGCGATTGCCTGCAACGCCAAGACGCTGCTCGTGCCGGAGTGCGGCCACGCCTATGCCGTGCTGCGCTGGGAGGCGGCTGATCTGTACGGCAAGCCGCTGCCCTTCAAGGTGCAGGCGGCCACCGAATATCTCGCCGCGGCCCTGCAAGCGGGCCGGCTGAAGCTCGGAGCGGCGGACGTCGGCACCGCCACATTTCAGGACCCCTGCCAGCTGGTGCGCAAGGGCGGCGTCACCGAGGCTCCGCGTCAGCTGATGAAGGCCATGGGCATCGAGGTGCACGAGATGGCCGACAACGGCATGTTCAGCTTCTGTTGCGGCGGCGGGGGCGGTGTCGTCGACATCGAGAGCGCCAAGCCGCTGCGCTACCGCACGATGGAGACCAAGCTACGCGAAATCAGCGCCACGGGCGCCAAAACCCTGATGACGAGCTGTTCCGACTGCCGGCACACGTTCGACGATGCCGAGCGCCACTTCGACAGCGACCGGTCCGCCTCCAGTCTGCTCGAGATCGTCGCGCGCAACCTGGTCGACGAGGTCTCCGCGCCATGAGCACGCAGACCATCGTCGTCGATCCGGTCACCCGGATCGAGGGTCATCTGCGCATCGAGGCCGAATTCGATGGCACGGCCATCACGCAGGCCTTGAGCTCCGGCACCATGGTGCGCGGCATCGAGATCATTCTGCGCGATCGCGACCCGCGGGACGCCTGGGCCTTCGCGCAGCGCATCTGCGGCGTGTGCACGCTGGTCCATGGGATCGCGTCGGTGCGCGCCGTCGAAAACGCCCTCAATTATCCCATTCCGCTCAACGCTCAATTGATCCGCAACCTGATGATCGTGTCCCAGTTCGCGTGCGATCACGTGATGCATTTCTACCATCTGCATGCCCTCGATTGGGTGGACGTGGTATCCGCACTGAAGGCGGACCCCAAGGCCACCTCGGCGCTTGCCCAGTCGATTTCAGGCTATGCGCGCTCCTCGCCCGGGCTGTTTTCCGATGTTCAGGCCCGGGTGAAGACGCTGGTCGAATCCGGTCAGCTTGGCATCTTCGCCAATGCGTATTGGGGTCACCCCGGCTACGCGCTGCCGCCCGAGGCGAACCTGATGGCGATGTCGCACTACCTGGACGCGCTCGCCTGGCAGCGCGAGATCGTGCAGCTGCAGACCATATTCGGCGGCAAGAACCCGCACCCCAACGTGCTGGTCGGCGGCGTACCGGCCGCCATCAGCGTGCATTCGGCCGCCGGCACGGCAACGACGGCGGTGAACGAGGTCGGCCTGCAGAAGGTCGCGCAGATCATCGACCGCATGCGGGAATTCATCGATCAGGTCTATGTGCCGGACGTGCTGGCCATCGGTTCGTTCTACAAGGACTGGTTCCGCAAGGGCTACGGTGAGGGCACCGGCAATTTCATGACCTACGGCGACTTTCCGAATGCCGCCTCCCTCGACCCGGCCACCTTCCTGGTGCCGCGGGGCGCCATTCTCGGTCGCGACCTGTCCACGATTCACCAAGTCGACCTGACCGCCGATGGAGACATCCGGGAATTCATCGCGCACTCCTGGTACGACTACGAGGGGGGCAAGGGCTCCGGATTGCATCCCTTCAAGGGCGAGACGACATTGAGTTATTCGGGGCCGCAGCCGCCGTACGACCACCTGGACGGCTCGCAGGCCTACTCCTGGATCAAGTCGCCGCGTTGGAAGGGTAATGCGATGGAAACCGGGCCGCTTGCGCGGGTGTTGATGATGTACGCGAGCGGTCACGCGCCAACGGTGGACCTTACCAATCGATCGCTGGCTCAGCTCGGCCTGCCTCTCGAGGCCCTATATTCCACCATGGGCCGCAATGCCGCCCGCGCCCTGGAATGCAAACTGCTCACCGATGCGATGCCGGGTTGGCATGCCGCTCTGATGGCTAACATCGAATCCGGCGACGTGCGCACCTTCAACGACGCGCGGTGGGAACCGTCGACCTGGCCGCCCCATGCGCAGGGTGTGGGCTATGTGGAGGCGCCGCGCGGGTCCCTGGCCCATTGGCTGGTGATCGACGACGGTCGGATTTCCAACTATCAGGCCGTGGTGCCAACGACCTGGAACGCCGGCCCGCGGGACGCGGCCGGAGTGTCGGGACCCTATGAGGCCGCCCTCAAGGGCATCCGGCTCCATGATCCCAAACAACCGCTCGAGATCCTGCGCACGGTGCACAGCTTCGACCCCTGCCTCGCCTGCGCCGTCCACGTTCTGGACCCCGACGGCGGAGAGTTGATTCAAGTCAAGGTGCAATAGGCGGCGGCAGCTCGGCCTTGGTCTTGATCGCGTTCAGAAGGTGCCGATGGAACAGATGGCACACCGCCTCCTCCACCGGTCGCGCCAGCCACCGCGGCCGGTGGCCATCCGAGTAGCGCGTGGTGATCGACAGTGTCGTGCGGCCGCCGCCCAGATCGTTCAGAACGTAGCTGCCGCCGGAGAGCTTGATGCCGCCGCCGATGCCAAGATGCTGTTCGACGACCGTGAATTCGTACCGTCGGTCGGGATCGATGCGGGTAACGCGTTTGAGCAGATGGCCGCCCTGGTAGAGGCACGTCGCCTGGTCTCCCACCGCCGCTTTGGCGCCTTGGGTGCGAATCGGCCGCGGCAACAGCAGCTGCAGGTACCAGGGCGGCGCCTCCTCGATGCCTTCATAGAACACCAGACTGGTCCACACCTTCGCGGGGTCGGCGGCCACGACCACGTGAGTCGTGACGTCGGTCCATGGCCGGACGGCCGCTGCGGGGACCTCGATGATTGCGTCGGCACACTCGAGCGTCGTCGTTTCGGTCGCAATGGGTTTCATCGGCATTCTCCGTCGATACAAGTGAGAGAGGCCACCGCCGCGATCTCCACCATGCCCCAGAGCATGGAACGATCATCGGCGGCGTGGTTGTCGGGACTATTCACGGGCGGCTCGCGAAAACTACGCCGCACGAACACCGCACCGGGCCTCGCCGCGCGGATGACCGCTGAATCGAGCCGGCGGCGGTACGAGGCGTCGGCGCCATCCAGAATGTTCGACAGCGCAAAGCCGTCGAAACTGCCGCGCGGCTCGGCTTCGAGAAAGGAAGCCGCATCCGCGAGCTCCCAGCGGATCTTGGGGCCTGGGGGAGGCGCGATGCGGCCCGGGAGTTCCCCGGTGAGCAGCCCGCGCGCATACGGATTGGTGCGGTTCGGATGCCGGGCGAAGCACCGCGCCATTCGCGAGCGCATCACGCTGCCGAGATGTGCGGGCAGAAAGTCGAGCAGTTCCTCCGCGTAAAAGGCGCGCAACGCCGTGAGCGACATCAGGCCGTCCACGGCAGCGCGGAAGCGCCGCGTGTCGAGATGCCGACGCCAGTACAGGCCCTGCGCCACGGGATCGTCGAGCTCGAGAAATTCCCGGACCCGCCCGGGCCACCACCCCACCGCCGGCGAGAACACCCGGCCCAGGGACATGAAGTGCTCCGCCACACCCGCCCTCGCCCGCCTGCCGGCAACGCGTTCCTGCGCGTAGTCGAGCTGCACCGGATTGATGTCGACGGCGACGACCTCGTGGCGCTCCGCCAGGGCGGTCGCGGTGCAACCGGCGGAGGCGATGCAAAACACGCGCCCGCCGTCGCGAAAGGCGCCGCACTCGATGGCGGCATCTTCATACATGCGGCCGAACAGAATCTGCCCATTGCCGCGGCGGCCGTCGAGGCGTCCGCGGGCCCACACGGTGCCGCCGGCGGTGCTGCTCATGGCCACCCCGGCAATGCGGCGTTCACCCAGACCAGCACCAGAAAGGCGGCATTCTTGACGATCATGCCTGCAGGATCGGGAATGATGTGTCGCGCCCACAGCAGCCCGTTCGCGTTCAATGCGGCGAGCAGCACCGTTTGTACGAGAGCGCACGCCACCGCCGCCGCACCACACAGAGCCCAGGCACCCACGCCGACCTCGACCGCCCCCAGCGTGAGGAGAAACGCGACCCCGATGCGCGGCCCGAAGTACGGCACGGCCGCTACGACCGCGAATTCGTGCGGTTGACCGCGCAGCAGTTTGCACCACAGACCCTCGTACAGCCAAACTGCCGCCACGGCGCCGCGGATCAGCCATGCCGGCGGAAGCACCAGCGACTCAGGCGCCATGGGGGGCCGACGCGTCGTTCGCCGCCTGCGTACCGGCGGGCGCGTCGTACAGGGCATGCGCGCGGGCGCCGAATGCGGCGACGATGTCATCGACCGCACCCGGCAACAGGCGTTTCAAGACGCCCTGCAGGATGAACGACTGGAGCTCGCACTCCGCGGTCACCCCGATTGCACAGGATGCCGGTGGCCGCGGTGACACGACCCACGAGAAGCGATAGCGCCGGAAGAGATCGTCATTCGACGTCACCTCGATCCGGCAGGGCCGTTGAAGCGCCGCCCGGGACTCGAAAGTCAGTCTGATCGGGCCGGCTCCCACCGTCTGGGTCACCGTCAGTTCATCCGCTTCGCGGCGCAGGATCTTTGCGGAGACCCACCACGCCAGGAATTCCGGGTAGCGCTCGATGTCGGCGGCCATGTCGAACACCTGTTCGCAGCTGAAGGGCAACGTTGCGCCTACCCGTTCGATCACGACAGATCCTGGGACCGCACGTTCACCCTCCCTGAGGGAGCGTATGGGCAATCCCCTTGTGACAGTCGATACAGGTCATGCCGCTCTTCGCCAAACCCTGATGCGCACTCGCGGCCGAGGCGGGCTGCTTCGCAAACGCCATCGCGGCCGGCGTATGACAGCTGCGGCATTCGGCCGAATCGTTTCCCTTGAGTTCCTTCCAGACCGCCTGCGCGAGTTCCAGGCGATGCGCCTCGAACTTCGCGGGGGTGCTCAATTCAAAGATGAGGTGTCCCCACACCTCCCGGCTCGCCTCCGCGTGCCTGATCAAACCTGGGATGAAGGCCGGCGGGACGTGACAATCCGCGCAGCCGGCGCGGACGCCGAACGCATTCGAAAAGTGGGCGGTATGGGACAGCTCCTGGGCGGGAGCGTTCATTTCATGACAGGACGAACTACAAAACGCCTCGGTGGAGGCATATTGCAGGCCGCCGAAGAATCCCCCCGTGAAGCCCACGCCGACGAAAAAGGCAAGCAGGCCTCCCGCAGGGACTCCCAGCAGGTACCAGCGCTGTGGGCGCCGCCACAGCCACGCCCACAGCCCATTATTTTGGGAATCCGGTGGGTTCACAGCGAATCCTCGATCTCAGCCATGCGCGCGCTCCTGCCTGTTGAGGGGGGGATGCTAGGGGTTCATCGCCGGGTTCTCCGTTCGTTACCGCACAGACCCCATCCCGGTCCTTGAGTACGTTCGCACAGTGCGGCTCGACGGCCGCGGTTCGTTCGTCAAGGGGAAACACCGTATGTTGCGTGCGAAAGGGATTCGCCGACCTGCTCGCGCCAGTGGGCATGTCGGCATGGTCTGGCTCGTGTTGTCGTCCGCGATGATCGCCGGATGCAGCGGAACGACCGGATCCGCCGGTCCGACCGGGGCCGCCGGCGCCACAGGGGCGACCGGGGCGACCGGAACCGCCACCACCGGATCCGCGCTCAACGTCACGACCGCAACGAGCATCACCGGGACCATCACCAGCGTGACGATCAGCGGACCGCCGGTGGTCAAGTTCAAGCTTGCCGATCAGAACGGCGCCGCAGTGCAAGGTCTACCGGCGGCCGACCTGGGCTGGGCGGTGGCGCAACTCGTACCCGGTGTGAACGGCAGCTCCAGTCAGTGGAACTCCTATATTTACGGCACGGTCGCACCCGCCGCGTGCCCCACCGGGGTCGTTGCTTGCGCGACCACTCCGGAAACTCAGGCCACCGTCGAGGCCGCGAGCACCGGAGCTCTGGTCGACAATGGCGACGGCACCTATCAATACACGTTCAAAAAGGACATCACGAAGGACCCGGTTGTCGTGTACAGCGCAACCTTGACGCATCGCGTCGCCTTCGAGATCCGCGGACTGGCGCAGGCCAATAATGCCGCCTATACGTTTCAGCCATCGAGCGGCGCGACCACCGGGATATTCAGCCGCGAAATCATCGACACCGCCACCTGCGACACCTGCCATCAGTCGCTGACCGCACACGGCGGCGCCCGCGTGGAGACCCAATATTGCGTGATGTGCCACAACCCCGGGACCAGCGATCCCACCAGCGGCAACCCGCTCGACATGAAGGTGATGATCCATAAAGTGCACGCCGGCAATGCCCTGCCCAGCATCAACAATTACGCGGCCGGCACCACGAACACCATCCCGACCCTTGGCCAGGGTTACTGGATCGTGGGCTACGGCGATTCGCTGTCGAACTTCAACACCGTGGTATTTCCGCAGGATACGCGCAATTGCACGACCTGCCACGATCAGACCCAGCCCAAGCTGACCGAAGCCGCCAACTTCCAATCGGTGCCCACCATGGAGGCCTGCGGCGCATGCCACGACAACATCAACTTCGCCACCGGCGCGAATCACAGCGGTGCGAGCATCGTCGCGAACGACACGCAATGCACGACGTGCCATGGACCGAATTCAACCATCGACAACGGTCAACTGCAGGTCGTGGCGGCACATGTGATTCCGGAGATGGTCTTTCAGAAGCGG
>Ga0182030_10001452_pt1 | contig 48813 bp, 47 predicted proteins | sample 812S3MmetaG_FD_121299 | JGI IMG/M metagenome (GOLD analysis project Ga0182030, IMG submission 121299) | Permafrost microbial communities from Stordalen Mire, Sweden - 812S3M metaG (Illumina Assembly) | ecosystem: Environmental > Terrestrial > Soil > Wetlands > Permafrost | place: Sweden... | reverse complement strand
GGGTACGTCGCCCACTACATGAAGAACCTGAAGGCGGGGTTCGAGGACGACATCCGCATCTGGGAGAACAAGCTCTATCGCGAGCAGCCGGTGCTCTGCGACGGCGACGGGCCGATCAGCCAGCTGAGGCGCTGGTATCGCCAGTTCTACCGGCAAGGAGGGGCCGATGCCGAGTGACACGCATGCGGACCGCAGCGGCGAGGCGATGGGGCTCATCGTCCGCGCGCAGGTTCTCAAGGAGGCGCTCGTCGCCCGGGCGACGAAGGCCGACGAGCTCCGCCGCGTCCCGGACGAGACGATCGCCGACTTTCGCGAGGCGGGCTTCTTCCGCATGCTCCAGCCGACTCGCTGGGGCGGCCTCGAGGTCGATCCGACGACGTTCTTCGACGTGCAGATGACGGTGGCATCCGCGTGCCCGTCGAGCGCGTGGGTGCTCGGCGTCGTGGCCGTGCACGCCTGGCAGCTCGCCCTCTTCCCGCTCCAGGCCCAGGAAGACGTGTGGGGGACGGACGCGGGGACGCTCATCTCGTCGTCGTACGCGCCTACGGGGAAGGTCGCGCGCGCCGAGGGGGGCTATCGCATCAGCGGTCGCTGGTCCTTCTCGTCCGGGTGCGACCACTGCCAGTGGGTGTTCGTCGGCGGTCTCATCCCGCCCGAGGTCGAGGGCAAGCCGCCGGAGATGCGCACGTTCCTCCTGCCGCGGAGCGACTACCGCATCGACGACAACTGGCATGTCGCCGGGTTGAAGGGGACGGGGAGCAAGGACATCGTCGTCGAGAACGCGTTCGTCCCCGAGCACCGGACGCACAAGCTCATCGACGGCTACAAGCGCCAGAGCCCCGGCAACGCCGTGAACCCGTCGCCGCTCTACCGGCTGCCGTTCGGGCAGATCTTCGTCCGCTCGGTGTCGACGTCGGCGATCGGCGCGGCGCAGGGAGCGCTCGACGCCTTCCTCGAGATCGCCGCCAAGCGCGTGGCGGCCAGCGACGGGGCGAAGGTGTCCGAGGATCCGACGACGCAGACCGTGTGCGCGCGCGCGGCGAGCCTCGTCGACGAGACCCGGGCTGTCCTCCGGCGCAACTTCGACGAGATGATGACCCTCGTGCGCGAGGGCAAGGACATCGCGATCGATCGCCGCGTGCGCTTCCGGCTCGACTCGGCGATGGCGGTGGTCAAGAGCGTCGAGGCCGTGGACCTCCTCTTCACGGCGAGCGGTGGCCGGGCCATCTTCCTCGGGAGCCCGCTCCTCCGCTACTTCCTCGACGTGCACGCCGCGCGTGCCCACTACGCCAACAATCCCGACAAGCCCGCGCGCAACGTCGGCGCCGTGATGCTCGGCGCGAAGACGACCGACTACTTCATCTAGAGCGCCGATGAGTCACGACATTCGCCTCGGATACCTCGGCTTCGAGGTGCGCGATCTCGCCGCCTGGGAGCGCTTCGCGGTCGACGTGCTGGGCCTCGAGGTGGGCGCGCGCGGTGAGGGGACGCTCGACCTGCGATGCGACGACCGGGCGGCCCGCTTCTTTCTCACGGAAGGACCGGGCGACGACGTCGCCGTGTTCGGCTGGGAGGTCGACGACGAGAGCGCCCTCGACGCCCTGACCGAGCGTCTGCTGACGGCCGGCGTGGACGTGCATCCGGGGACGGAGGACGAGGCGCGCCGCCGCGGGGTCACTCGCCTGATGAAGCTCCACGATCCGTCCGGTCACCCGCTGGAGCTCTTCCACGGCCACGACCGCGCGAAGACGCCTTTCACCTCGAGCCACGTCCTCTCGTCCTTCGTGACCGGCGAGCAGGGCCTCGGCCACGTCGTCATCAGCGCTGCCGAGCCGGCGCGGAGCATGGGCTTCTACCGGGATCTCCTCGGCTTCCGTCTCTCCGATCGCATCGCCTGCGACATCCACGGTTACGCCGTCGACATCACGTTCTTCCACGGCGGTCCGCGCCATCACTCGGTCGCCATCGGTGGGCCGCAGCGAAAGCGCGTTCACCACTTCATGCTCGAGGTCGCGTCGATGGACGACGTGGGCCTCGCCTTCGACCGCGCGCTCCGCGGCGGCGTGCGCATCACGCAGACCCTGGGGCGTCACCCCAACGATCGCATGTTCTCTTTCTACGCGAAGACGCCCTCCGGCTTCCATTTCGAGTACGGCTGGGGCGGCCGCACGGTCGACGACGCGACCTGGAAACCCACGACCTACGACCACATCAGCGAGTGGGGCCATCAGGCGCCCGAGATGTTCGCCCCGAAGCCACATACAGCGACGACGGAGAAGACCGATGAGCGCACGACCGGTACCGGAGGGGAAGTTCGCCGCGATCGGTGACGGGCTGCAGGTGCACTACCACGAGGCCGGAGAAGGCCCGGTGGTGCTCTTCCTTCACGGCAGCGGTCCTGGGGCGAGCGGGTGGAGTAACTTCCACCACAACTACCCCGCGTTCGCGGCGAAGGGCTTCCGCGCCCTCGTCCCCGACACACTCGGCTACGGCTACTCCAGCAAGCCCGACGGCGTCGACTACACGCTCGACTTCCTCGTCGGCGCCGTCGAGCGCTTCCTCGGTGCCCTCGGGATCGAGAAGTGCGCCGTGGTCGGCAACTCGCACGGCGGGGCGATGGCCATACGGCTCGCGCTCCGCCGTCCCGAGCTCGTGCAGCGCCTCGTGCTCATGGCCCCCGGGGGGCTCGAGGAGCGCGAGGTGTACATGAAGATGGAGGGCATCCGCTCGATGATGAAGGCCTTCACCGATCCGGCCGGCATCACGCGAGACTCGATGCGCCGCGTCTTCGAGAAGCAGCTCTTCGACGGCTCGCTGGTGACCGACGAGCTCCTCGACGAGCGCGTCTCCATCGCCGAGCTCCAGCCCAAGCGGGTGCTCACCAGCATGCAGGTGCCCAACCTCACCGCCGAGCTTCCGGGCCTCGCCTGTCCGGTGCTCGCCCTGTGGGGCGTGAACGACAAGTTCTGCCCGATGAGCGGGGCCATCACGATCGCCACGAGCTGCAAGAACACACGCGTCGTCCTGCTCTCCGAATGCGGTCACTGGGTGATGGTCGAGAAGCGTGAGCTCTTCAACGACGTGTGCACCCGCTTCTTGATGGAGAGCTGAGTGACCCCCGCCGACACCGATCGCCTCGGCGACGAGCTCTACGCCGCCCTTCGCGGCAGGCACACCGTCGCCCCGCTCACCGGACGCGTGCCGGGCGTCACCGTCGACGACGCCTACGGCGTCTCGCGGCGCATGCTGGCGCGGCGCCTCGCCGACGGGGAGCGCGTGGTCGGCAAGAAGATCGGCGTCACGAGCGAGGCGGTGCAGAGGATGCTCGACGTGCACCAGCCGGACTTCGGCTTCCTGACCGACGCGATGCTCTTCGAGAGCGGAGCCGTCATCGCCATCGGCGAGACGCTCATCCAGCCGCGGGCCGAGGGGGAGATCGCCTTCGTCCTCGCACGGGATCTCGCGGGGCCCGGCGTCACGGAGGACGACGTGCTGGCCGCGACGCGGGCCCTGCGCCCGTGCTTCGAGATCGTCGACTCGCGCATCCGCGACTGGAAGATTCGCATCGAGGACACCGTGGCCGACAACGCGTCGTCCGGCGTCTTCGTCCTCGGGGCCGACGAGGTGGACCCGCGCGCGGTGGACCTCAGAGCATGCCGCATCCGTGTCGAGAAGAACGGCGCGCCCCTCAGCGAAGGACTGGGCGCGGCGGCGCTCGGGTCCCCCGCGTACTGCGTCGCGTGGCTGGCCAACACGCTGTCGCGGTTCGGGATCGCGCTCGAGGCCGGCGAGGTGATCCTCTCGGGGTCGCTTGTCCCGCTCGAGTCGGTGAAGGCAGGCGATCGCATGAGCCTCGAGCTGGAGGGGATCGGCGGGGCCAGCGTGTCGTTCGTGTGAGCGTGAGCGAGGCAGAGGCATGAAGATCAAGGCGGCCATCATCGGTTCGGGCAACATCGGAACGGACCTCATCTACAAGGCGAAGCGCAGCGAGTGGATCGAGCCGGTCTGGATGGTGGGGATCGACCCGGCCTCTGAAGGGCTGAAGCGCGCGGCCGGCATGGGACTCAAGACGACGGCCGACGGCGTGGACGGCCTCGTTCCGCACGTGACGGAAGACGGCGTGCGCATCGCCTTCGACGCGACCAGCGCCTCGGCCCACGCCGACAATGCGCAGAAGCTCCGCGAGCGCGGGGTCTTCGTCATCGATCTCACGCCGGCGGCGCTCGGCGCGTACTGCATTCCCCCCGTGAACCTGAAAGACCTCGGCAGGGACGTCACCGACGTGAGCATGGTGAGCTGCGGCGGGCAGGCCACCATCCCGATGGTCGCCGCAGTCAGTCGCGTTCAGCCCGTCGAGTACGCCGAGATCGTCGCCACCGTCGCGTCGAAGTCCGTCGGCCCCGGGACGAGGCAGAACATCGACGAGTTCACGCGGACGACGGCGGAGGCGGTCGAGCGCGTCGGGGGTGCCCGGCGCGGCAAGGCCATCATCATCATCAACCCCGCCGAGCCGCCGCTCATGATGCGCGACACCATCCACTGCCTCACCGACGGCGAGCCGGACCAGGATGGGATCACCCGGTCGGTCCACGCCATGATCCGCGAGGTGCAGCGCTACGTGCCCGGCTACACGCTGAAGAACGGCCCCGTCTTCGACGGACGGCGTGTCAGCATCTACGTGGAGATCCAGGGCCTCGGCGACTACCTGCCGAAGTACGCCGGCAACCTCGACATCATGACCGCGGCTGCCGTTCGCACCGCCGAGCTCTTCGCCGAGAGGATGGCATCGTGATGGACCTTCGAGGCAAGCGCGTCACCCTGCACGACATGACGCTCCGCGACGGGATGCACCCGAAGCGCCACCTCATCACGCTGGAGCAGATGGTCGCTGTCGCCACGGGCCTCGACGCCGCCGGGGTGCCGCTCATCGAGGTGACCCATGGCGACGGGCTGGGCGGCGCATCGATCAACTACGGCTTCCCCCTGTGCACCGACGAGGAGTACCTGCGCGCCGTCATCCCTCACCTGAAGCGCGCGCGGGTCTCGGCGCTGCTCCTGCCCGGGATCGGCACCGTCGAGCACCTTCGCATGGCCGTCGACTGCGGCGTGAAGACCATCCGCGTCGCCACCCACTGCACCGAGGCCGACGTCTCCGGGCAGCACATCGCCCTCGCGCGCAAGCTCGGCGTCGACACGATCGGCTTCCTCATGATGGCGCACATGACGCCGCCCGAGGCGCTCCTTGCGCAGGCCAGGCTCATGGAGAGCTATGGGGCCAATTGCATCTACTGCACCGACTCGGCCGGCTACATGCTGCCGGGCGACGTGACGGCCCGCATCGCCATGCTCCGCGGCGGGCTCCGTCCGGAGACCGAGGTGGGCTTTCACGGTCACCACAACCTCGGCATGGGCATCGCCAACTCGCTCGCCGCCATCGAGGCGGGCGCGTCGCGCATCGACGGCTCCGCCGCAGGCCTGGGCGCCGGGGCAGGGAACACGCCGCTCGAAGTGTTCGTCGCGGTGCTCGATCGCATGGGCGTCGAGCACGGCGTGGACCTCTACAAGGTGATGGACGTCGCCGAGGACCTGGTCGTCCCGATGATGGACGCCCCGGTGCGCATCGATCGCGACGCGCTCATCCTCGGGTACGCGGGCGTGTACTCGTCGTTCCTGCTCTTCGCCAAGCGCGCCGCCGCGCGCTACGGCGTCTCGTCGAGGGACATCCTCGTGGAGATGGGAAGGCGGAAGACCGTCGGTGGTCAGGAGGACATGATCGAGGACGTGGCGCTCGACATGGCCAGAGCGGCGAAGGGGTGAGAGCGGTTCGACGTCACTTGATGGCGGCGGTGAACTCTTCCCAGTCGATCTTCTTGTCGGCGTTCTGATCGAGGGCCCCGATGACGCCCTTCACCCAGGCACCCCGGGTGAAGCCGTTGCCGATGTCGGCGTCCTTTAGCAGCTTCTCCAGCTCGTCCGGGCTGATCTTCTGATCCTTGTCACGGTCGTATTCGTCGAAGAGCTTTCGCATGTTCTCGACGTTCGCCTCGCCGTACTTCTTGCGGACGAGCTTTTGGACCTTCTCGACGAGCTCCTCTTGCTCTTTGGATGCCATGGATCCTCCTCGAAGAAGGAGATTGTATGCTCTAATTGGCGCTCGTGGGCGCGCCCGAAGCCAAGATACCGGAGCTCGACGACGTCGATGCCGGCTGGGAAGACGACGAGGAAGACGACGAGTCCCTCGATTCGGGGTGGGAAGACCCGGAAGCGGCGGATGGACCTGCCCTCCAGGGCCTGACGCCGGAAGAGCGAGAAGCGCGGACGGCGCGAGCGGCGGCCAGGAAAGAGCGTCAGCGCGTCAAGGCGGCGGAGAAGGCGGAGCGACGCAAGGCTCGCGCGTCCGCGGCCGCGGCGAAGCAGAAGAGGAGCGCTCCGAGGGTGGCAAGCGCTCGGTCCCAGCGGATGCCCGAGCGCGCCGCGCCGCGCGAGAGCGAAGGGACGACGAGCGACGACGCCGTGGATGAGGAGCTGGCGGTCCGGGCTCCCGAGCGGGCGCCGGTGGCCCGTCGAGCCACGGGGCCGAGTTTCGATTGGCGGCGCGTGATGCCTTTCGTCGTCATCCTCGTCGTCGCGGTCGGGGTCGCCCTGTACCTCTGGAAGCGATGACGGCCAGAACGCCTCGTCGGCCATAACGCCACAGTCTCGTCGACGGCCTGGCTAGAGCTTCGGCTCCTCGGCGACCACCTCGTGCGCATGGAGCACAGGGCGATGGCTGGACAGCGGAGGCTCGAGCGGCAGCGTCTCCTTGTCGCGCGTGAAGAACGTGAGCGCTTCGTCGATGTCCTGATCGGTCAGCCCGTGGCCGCCGGCGCGCGCATAGCTGTCGTGCGGCCAGTGCTCGCGCGTCAGCTCGGCGTCGAGGTGGATCATGTCGTCCTGGTCGATGTCGTCGTCCGCCGACAGCAGGAGGAGGGGAGGCGTTCGGGGCAGCGCGCGGACCGGCTCCACGGGTCCGCCGCAGACGATCACGAAGGCTTCGGCGTCGAGGAGGGCGCGCGTCGCGAGCAGCCCGGCGAAGTAGGCGCCGTTCGAGAACCCGAGCACGTACTGCGTCTTCGACCGCGCGCGCCGGTGGGCTTCTGCCAGGGCGCCCGCCCAGGTGGCGACGACCGCGCTGCCGCCTTCCTCGTTGTGCTCGTTGCTCGGCCAGCAGTACCAGTGCGCGAGCTCCGCGGCCGTGCACTCGCCCATGCGACCGCGTACTGCCAGGACCGCGAAGCCCCGCGCCGTCGCCGTGGCACCGAGGCGGCGCTGGCGATCGACCTCCTCGGTCGCCGCGTCGTGCGCGTAGCGACCGTGCAGATAGAGGAGGACCGGCTGGGGAGCCGCCGCCGATGCGGACAGCGCGAGGCAACCACCCGCGATGGCCTCGTAGCCCGGCGCGCACCAGTCGGCCACGGGCTCGACAGGGGGGGCTGGCTCCGCGGGCTTCTCGGCTTGGACGGGGGCCGGACGCGGTGGCGCTCGCTTCATGCTGGAGAAGAGGCCCACGCCGGCGCCTACCGTCGCACCGGCCACGAGAACGGCGAGGAGACGCGGGGAGGCCACGGCGAGACGAAACGCAAGGAGCGCGCCACCGACTCGCTCGCCGCACCACGTATACTGGGTCGATGAGCTCGGGAGCTGTCCGCGCGGCCTGCCTCGTCTTCCTGTGTGGGTGCGGGAGCAGTAGCTCCCACGCTGGCGGTGGCGACGGCGGAGGGGCCGACGCATCGATGGGCAGCGACGCCGCCGCAGATGCCGGAAGCGACTCGCCCGGGCTCACCGGGGATGGCGGCACGGGGACACAGGGCTACGGCTGCAGCGCGGACCTTCGCTCGATCGTCGATGCCAGCGGCAACGTCGTGATGACGTGCCCCGTCGGCCAGGGTTGCGCCGCTGGCCAGTGCGTCCCCGCGTGCCAGGCAGCCGCGGCGAGCCACGGCAGCCTCGGGTGCGACTTCTGGGTGCCGACCCCCGTCACGTACGACGTCGAGGCGGGGCAGAAGCAGCCGTGCTTCGCCATGTTCGTCGCCAACACGTGGCCGATGAACGCGACGCTCACGGTGAGCCGCGGCAAGACGACGTACGACGTCACCCTGTTCGGCCACGTCCCCGATCCGACGATGCTTCCGCCGCAGTGGCCGGCCGTCAGTGCGTCGGGTCTGCCCGTCGACGAGGTCGCCGTGCTCTACCTCTCGAGCGATCCGGACCCCGTGTTCGTCGAGGACTCCACCGTCGTCCTCGGCTGCCCGTCGCCGACGGCGACCGGGGCCGCGACGGAGCTCGTGGGCCCTGGGACGACGGACGCCTTCCACGTCACGAGCAACGTGCCCGTCAGCGCGTACGACATCTACCCGTTCGGAGGAGCCAACTCGCACTTCCCGGCGGCCGAGCTCCTCTACCCGTCGTCGGCCTGGGGTACGAACTACGTCGTGCTGGCGTCCCCCATGGGCACGGCCGCGTCGCAGCGCCTCAAGTTCGGAGACATCCTCGCTCTCGAGGACGCCACGAGCGTAACCTTCACGCCGGTGGTCGATCTGGCCGGCGGCGGAGGGCTCCCGGCGGCGCCGATGGGCGTCGCGACGACGTTCACGCTCGACGCGGGGCAGTACGCGCACTGGGAGACGGCCGCGGCGGCGACGGATCTGTCGGGGAGCATCGTCAGCGCGACGAAGCCCGTCAGCGTCTTCGCGGGGGACGAGTTCTTCCGCCTGCAGCCGATGGACGAACCGGGGGGCGAGGGCACACACCACCAGATCCTCCCCGTGCCGGCGATCGCCCACGACTACGCGGTCGCGCCTTACACGACCCGCCGCGCCGATCTCATGGAGGAGGACATCTATTACCGCGTCGTCGGCGACGTCGACGGGACGACGCTGACGTACGATCCGGCCCAGTCGGCGGCGCCGCCCTCGCTCTCGAAGAGCCAGGTCGCCGACTTCCAGGTGACCGGCCCTTTCCGTGTCACCAGCCAGGACAAGAACCACCCGTTCGCCATCGCGCAGGTGATGTCGACGGGCAACGTGCTCCCCGCGTTCCGGACCGACTGCGCTACGATCCAGTACCAGACGTTCCCGAAGGCGTGCGGCGACGAGGACTTCGTGCCGCTCGTGGCGCCGGCGCAGTTCCTGTCGAAGTACGTCTTCTTCACGGATCTGACCTACTCGACGACGACGCTCGAGGTGATCCGCGCGCGGGGAACCGGCGGTGGCTTCGAGGACGTGACGGTCGACTGCCTCGGGACGCTCACCGGCTGGGAGCCTGTCGACTCCGCGGACACCTTCGAGTTCACGCGGCCCGACCTCGTGCGAGCCACCCTCGGCGTCGGGACGTGCGTGAACGGGCGGCACGTCGCGACGAGCAACGGGCCGTTCGGGCTCGTCGTGTACGGGCTCGATACGTACTCGTCGTACGGGTATCCGGCGGGGGGGAATGCGGCTGTGTTGAGCGGGGTCGTGGTGCAGTGAGGGCGTGAGCGGTGGTACACGAGTGAGACGAACATGAAGCACGCGGTCGCGATCCTCTTGGCTCTCTCGCCTCTGGCGTGCGGCTCGAGCTCGGGGGGCACCGCGCCTTCGCCGGACTCCGGCACCTCCGACGCGTCGACCGACGTGGGCATCGAGGACGACGCATCCGACTCGGGCACACCCGCCGGGTACCCCGCCGCGCACCCGCCGATGCCGCAGGTGCAGAACCTCGGCGGCCCGGTCATGAAGTCGCCGAAGTTCGTCATCGTCACGTTCGCCGGCGATCCGCTGGCTCCCCAGATTGACGACTTCGCGGCCAAGGTCGCCGCGTCCTCCACCTACTGGAGCGGGACCACTGCCGAATACGGTGTCGGGCCCGTGGCTTCGGTCGTCGACATCTCGGTCGCCGAGACGCCCCAGGCAAGCCTCATGGACGGCGACGTGCAGGCCTGGCTGACGACGAAGCTCGCTCCTCCGGACGGCGGAACGCCGGACGCAGGCGCCCCGTGGCCACAGCCGGACGGTGACACCCTCTACATGATCTACTACCCCGACGGCGTGACCATCTCTCAGGGTGGCGGCTCGAGCTGCAGCGCGTTTTACGGCTACCACGGCGACTACGCTCTCTCGTCGACGACGTACGTGACCTACAGCGTCGTCGCCCGCTGCCCAGCGTTCCCGACGACGACCGCCATCGACTCGATCGCGGCCATCGCCTCGCACGAGCTCGTCGAGGCGGTGACCGACCCGCTCGTCGAGGACCATCCGGCGTACGCGCAGCCCGACGCGGATCACGTCGCATGGGCGTCGCTCGCCGGCGGAGAGCTCGGGGACATGTGCGCGGGCTTCGGGAACGTCTTCTACAAGCCCAGCGACCTGCCTTATCTCGTGCAGCGCACGTGGTCGAACAAGGCTGCGGCGGCCAGCCTCGACCCCTGCCAGCCCGACGGGGCGACGCCCAACTTCAACGCGGCCGCCGTCCTGAACAACACGGTGAAGGTGGTGGTGGAGAGCAGCACGGTCTCGACCAAGGGCATCACCATCCCGGTCGGCGGAACGAAGACCGTGGAGCTCGATCTCTTCAGCAGCGCCAAGACGAGCGGCCCCTTCACCGTGCAAGCCTACGATGCGGCGAGCTACGTCTCGATGGGCGGCGCGCCCGCGGAGCTCGATGTGTCGTTCGGAGGCAAGACCACGGCGACCGGACAGAACGGGGACAAGCTCGAGCTGACCGTGAAGGTATTGCAGGCCGATCCGAGCGGCGGCGAGATGTTCCTTCTCGTCAGCACGCTCGGCAGCGGGGCGAGCGCGGTGCAAACCTACTGGGTCGGGCTCGTCGGCAACTGAGTCAGAAGGCGTAAGCCGTGGTCAGCAGCGCACCGAAGGCGCGGCTGTTGTAGGGGGCGACGGAGCTGTCCGTCCCGCTGATGGTCGCCTGGCCATTCGACCAGAGGTAAAAGCCGCCGACGCACGTCTTGACGTGTGGCGAAGTGAAGCCCACGCCGGCCGTCACGCCGTAGAAGTCCTCTCCCGCGTAGCCCGGGTCGCCGGGGCTGCCGCTGGTCGCGTTCGGATCGTAGAGAAAGCCGACGCGGATGGGATAGGACGGATCCGGCGTGAATTCGGCTCCGACGTTGAAGCGCGGAACCGTCTTGAAGGAGGTCACGTCGTCGAACTGCGTGGACGACGGGAACTCGGTGTAGCTGAGGCCCAGCTGCAGGCTGACGTCCGCGAGCAAGGTGAACCATGGGGCGGGGCTCAGCGCCGCACCGAGGCTGAAGTCGAAGGGCTTGCCGTAATTCCCGCCGCCCTGGATGTTCTCGGTGGAGCTCGCGCCCGTCAGCGGGTGCGTGATGATGTACGTGTCACCCGAGCCGTGGACTTGGATGAACGGCGTCTGGGCACGAGCACCGAAGCGCAACCACTCCGTCGGGATGTAGGTCACCCCCACGACGGCCGAGAGCCCCAGAGCATCGAGGCTCGTGCGCTCGAGGTTCGTACCGAACGCCGTCGGGCCGTTCTCGATGTCGACGCCGAAGACGTCCGTCTCCGAGTGCTGCATCCCGAAGACCGTCAGCCCGAGGCGCCACTGGTCGCCGAGCTTGCGCGCGAGCGATAGGCCCACCCAGAGGTCGCTCGTCTGCGTGGAGTAGACGACGTTGGTCGTGGTGTTCGGCGTCGTGAAGGAGACGTGATCGCTGAGGCTCATCGAGGTGGGGACGAGCACCGAGAACGCGCCGACCCAATCGCCGAGCTTCCGCGTCGCGACGTAGGTCGACGGGATGGTGTCGAAGCCCGAGACGCTGAGGGGGATGTTCGTGTTGTCGATGTTGAGCGCCGCCTGATACTGGACGGAGAAGCTCATGTAGACGGCGCCGCTGACCGAGATCCTCCCCGACTCGAGGTCGGCGAGCCCCGACGGGTTGTAGTAGACCGCGCCGGTATCCGTGGCGCGGCCCACGCCGGCGTTGCCGAGGAACGACTCGGTCTCGCCGAAGGGGATCAGGTTCGGGTTGGCGTTGTCGGCGCGGGCGGTGCGGACCGCGCTCGCGACCACGAGACACGCAGCGAGCGCGAGGGGCGTCTTCAGGCTCATGTCCATCTGCCCTCGAAGATACACGCGGCGTCGCCTCGCGCCCTGCAAGCTCGCCGTTCGACGTAGACGTCTTTCGCGCCGACGAGCTCGAAGAGGCGCCGGGTGTACGAGGCGAGCCGGATGCACGTCGCTTCGTCCTCCGAGCCCCAGCCGTCGAGCGTCGCGCGCACGCGGTTCGGTGGAGTGCGAATCACCGTCCACACGCCGGAGTCCTGGTAGCGCCCCCAGAACTCGGCGACGCGCTCGAGGACGAAGGCCGGATTGGCCATGCGCAGGAACAGGCGGTGGATCGTCTTCAGATCTTCGGCGGCCGCGTAGCCACCCAGGGCCTGCATCACGTCGGTCATTCCGGCGCCGACCGCGTCCACGATGGCGCGATTCACGCGGTCGCTCACGCGGATGTCGTACCAGCCGACGGGGACCATGGACGCGAGCGCATCGCGGTCTTCGGGCGCGAGCCGATCGAGCACGCGACGCCAGCCCTCGTTGCCGTCGCGGGCAACGACGAAGTCGCGGGCATTCAGGATGACCCGGCCCTTGATGTTGGCCACGGCAGCGATGATACCCGCCAGGGACAGGGCACGACGAGGTGAGTCTCCGGCAACCGCGACAGTGATACGGTGCCGCTCCTCCCCGGGAGTCCGCCATGCCCAGCCGCCTTCGTCTCTCCTCGCTCCTTCCTCTGTTCCCTCTTGGCCTCGCGGTCGCCTGCGGTGGTGAGCCGCCGCCACCTCCGGCGCCCCTGCCTCCGCCGGTCGTGTCGCCCCCTCCCCCGTCCATCGTCACACCGACGCCGCCGCCCCCGACCAGCGATCCGACGACGCTCACCGAGGAGCAGCATCAGCGCGACCTCGCGCTGGCCCCCCGGGCGGCCGCGCTGGTCGACGCGTACTCGAACATGAACGGCATCTTCACCTCGCTCGTCGCGCAGGTGACGAAGGACAGGAAGCACGTCCTCTTCGGCTCCAATCGCGACGGGACGCCGCAGATCTATCTCGGCGACGTCGCCCGGGCCGCCGATCCTCCGCGCGCGCTCACCGCCGGACCCCAGCGCTCCGTCTGGGCGGCCCTCACGTGGGACGGCAAGTACGTCGTCTACAATCGCGACGAGGGCGCCGACGAGAACTGGCACCTGTGGCGCGTCGCGCTCGACGGAACGGGAGCCACGGACCTCACGCCGGGCGACAAGAAGCACCGCGACGAGCCCGTCCTGCCGCGCGGCAAGCCCGGCACGATGATCTACACGCAGCACGTGGCCACGTCTCCCGCGTCGCAGCTCGTGGTGCAGCCCATCGCCGGCGGCGAAGCGAAGACCGTCTACGAGGATCCGGCGCCCGCCTACGCCGCCGACGCCACCGCCGACGCGTCGCGCGCGCTGGTGCTCCGGTGGAACTCGGCGAGCGATCTGGTGCTGTTCGAAGTCGACGCCGTGGGAGGCAAGGGCGCCACGCGTCTCTACCCGCCCGAAGGCACGAAGGCGAACATCAGCGGGGCCCTCTACGCGCCGGGCGGCAGGCAGGTGTACGTCGCCACCGACGAGGGCAAGGAGGGCTTTGCTCTCCTGTCGCTCGACGTGAAGAGCAAGGCCGTCAAGGGGCGCTACGTCGTCGACAACCCCACGACGGGCAGCATCGGCCCCTTCCAGGTGTCGCCGCGTGGCGACCGCATCGCCGTGGGCATCGACGAGGGAAACCACGTCGAGGTGCGCATCCTCGACGCGAGGAAGCTGACCGTGCAGCGGACGCTGAAGACGCCTCTCGGTCTCGCGAACATCGGCCCCTTCACCGACGACGGGAAGTCGTTCACCTTCTGGCAGGCGACGTTCAACCATCCCGCCGATCCGTTCCTCGCCGACGCGGCCACCGGCGAGACCACCAAGCTGCGGGACGACAAGCGCCCGGGCCTCGACGGCTTGAGCCCCGTGGCGGTGTCGGTCGAGAAGGTGGCCGCCTTCGACGGGCTCACCATCCCGGTCAACCTGTACCTCCCGGCGACCGCCCCGGGGACGAAGCTGCCCACCGTCGTCGCCTTTCACGGCGGTCCGTCGAGCAGCTACGCCATCCGGTGGAACCCGTTCGCGCGCTTTCTCACGTCGCAGGGCTTCGCCGTGATGGAGCCGAACATCCGCGGCTCGACCGGCTTCGGCCGCTCCTACGAGATGGCCGACAACCGCGAGAAGCGGGGCGACGCGCTCAAGGACATGGCCACGATCAACGCGTGGGCAAAGAGCCAGCCCTGGTGCGACGCGGACCGCGTCGTCGTGTGGGGTGGCAGCTACGGCGGGTATCTCGTGCTGATGGCCGCGACGCGGCAGCCGACGCTCTGGCGCGCGGGGGTGGATCTCTTCGGCGTGGCGAACCTGCACACGATGCTCAAGTCGACCGACCAGGCGATCCGCGTCGGATTCGTCGACGAGTTCGGCGATGTGGAGAAGGACACCGCGCTCCTCGACGAGTACAGCCCGAGCCGCGACTTCGACAAGATGGCGTTCCCGCTCTTCGTCTACGCCGGTCAGAACGATCCGCGCGTGCCTCGCAGCGAGTCCGACCAGATCGTCGTGGCCCTGCGAGGCAAGAGCATCCCGGCCGAGTACATGGTGGCCGCGAACGAGGGCCACTCGCTCGATCGTCGCGAGACGAAGATCGAGTTTCTGACGCGGGTGGCGCGGTTCCTCGGCGACTCGATGAAGTGACGGCTCACCCGGCCGCCACCTTCTTCTCCGTCCAGGCGAGCAGCGACTCTGGGCCACGGGCGTTCGCCACGCGATCGGGCTCGATCCACGCGCGCTCCGCGTTGAGGGCCGCGTAGCGCACGCGCTCGAGCTCGTCCGCATGGTGAGCGTCGCTCGTCAGCACGAAGGTGACCTCGGTCGAACGAGCCTTCGCACGCTGAAGAGCGTCGACCGACATGTCGAGGCGCGGCAACCCGCCGTTCACCTCCAGCGCCGTCCCCGTCTCCTCGGCCGCCGTGACGATGGCGTCCAGGTCGAGCTCGATGGGGGGGCGGCCGCCGATCATGCGCGCCGACAGGTGCCCGATCATGCGCACCGTCGGCTCGCGCATCGCCGCGACGACGCGCCTGGTCTGCGCCGCCCTGTCCAGGTCGAAGTGGTCGTGCACCGACGCGATGCAGAAGTCGAATCCCCGCCGGAACTCGGCGTCGTAGTCGAGCTCTCCCGCCGGGCCGATGTTCAGCTCCACGCCCTGGAGGAGCGTCATCGACTCGCCGAGCTCCCGTCTCAGCGCCTGGATCCGGGTGCGCTGCTCCAGGAAGGCCTCGCGTCCGACCCCCGACAGCGTCCCCTCCGCGTGATCCGTGATGGCCAGCGCGCGATACCCACGTGCCCTGGCCGCGGCGATGACGTCCTCCAGCGGAGACTTCCCATCCCCGGAGACCGACGTGTGCACGTGGAAGTCGCCGAGGATCGTCCCCATGGGTCTCGGCAGGGTGCCCTTCTCCGCCGCCTCGATCTCTCCGGCGTCCTCGCGCAGGACCGGCGGGATGAACGGTAACCCGAGCGCCGCGTAGATCTCCTCCTCCGTCTCGCTGGCGATGACCTTGCCTCCGTCGATCTCCGAGAGCGCGTACTCGTTCAGCGTCCAGCCGCGCGTCAGGGCCCGCTGGCGGAGCTTGATGTTGTGCCCCTTCGATCCGGTGAAGTAGAGGCGCGCGGCTCCGAGCTGGTGGGCGGCCACGACGCGCAGATCGATCTGCGTCCCCCGGCGCGTGACGACGCTCGTCTTGGCGTGGCCCCGGCCGAGCACGTGCGCGACGACGCTCATCGAGACCAGCGCCTCCATCACCGGCTCGGGCTCGGTCGACGCAACCACGACGTCGACATCCCCGATCGTCTCCGAGAAGCGTCGCAACGAACCGCAGTACGACGCGTGAGTGACCCCGGGCACCTCGCGCAGCCGCGCCACGATCCTCTCCGCGAGAGGGAGTGCCACCGAGATGGGCGTGCGATCGAGCGAGCCCTGCTCCTCGAGCCTCGCCAGCGCGTGCGCGAGCTTGTCTTCCGACTTCGCGCCGAAGCCCTTCAAGTCGCGCACCTTGTGCCCCGCGAGCGCCTGGCGAAGGTCGTCGATCGACAGCACGCCCAGCTCGCCGCGGAGCCTGTGCACGGCCTTGGGGCCGATGCCCTGGATGCGCAGGAGGGCGACCACGCTCGCCGGGTGCTTTGCGCGAAGCTCCTCCAGGCGCGCCACCTTCCCGTGATCGAGCAGCTCGCGCACCCTGGCCGCGGTGCTCTTGCCGATCCCCTGGATGAGCAGCAGCTCCTTCGCGGTGAGCTCACCGAGGTCGGTGCCCTGCGCGGCGATCGACTGCGCGGCGCTCTGGTAAGCGCGCGCGCGGAACGACTGCGGATCGCCCTCGTCGAGGACGGTGAGCTCGGAGAGCTCCCGGAGCATGTCGAGGACGTCTTGTTTCGTGTCGGCCACGGCGGTGATGTAGCTTAACCAGCGGTGACGAAAGAGGAAGCCGAGGTCCTCTCCATCGACGGCCGGGACGTCCGCGTGACGCATCCGACCAAGCCCTACTTCTCCAGGGAAGCGAAGCTCACCAAGCTCGACATCGTGCGCTATTACCTGGCCGTCGCGCCGGGTGCGCTGCGCGGTATCCGCGACCGCCCCATCGTCCTCAAGCGGTTCGTGAACGGCGCCGAGGGGGCGGTCTTCTACCAGAAGCGCGCGCCCGAGACACGGCCGCCGTGGCTTCGCACGACGACGCTCTCCTTTCCGTCGGGTCGCACGGCCGAAGAGATCGTGGTGGACGACGCCGCGGGTCTGGCCTGGGTGGTCAACCTCGGCTGCATCGAGCTCCACCCGCACCCGGTGAGGACCGCGGACCTGGCGCATCCCGACGAGCTGCGCGTCGACCTCGATCCCGGTCCCGGCGTCTCGTGGGAAGACGTGCGGCGCGTGGCCATGGAGGTGAAGGCGCTGCTGGAGGAGCTCGGCCTTCGCGGCTGGCCGAAGACGAGCGGCTCCCGCGGGATGCACGTCAACGTGCGCATCGAGCCGCGCTGGACGTTCACCGAGGTGCGTCGTGCGGCCCTGGCCCTCGCGCGCGAGATCGAGCGACGCGCGCCGACGCTGGCCACGTCCAAGTGGTGGAAGGAGGAGCGACACGGCGTCTTCCTCGACTACAACCAGAACGCCAAGGACCGCACCACCTGCTCGGCGTACTCCGTTCGCCCGCTGCCGGACGCGCGCGTGTCGGCCCCGCTCACGTGGGACGAGGTGCCGGAGTGCGACGCGGCCGCGTTCACGGTGCTGACCATGCCCCAGCGCTTCGCGGCGATCGGGGATCCCCACGAGGCGATGGACGACGCGGCGGGCTCGCTGGAGAAGCTGCTCGCGCTCGCGGCGAGCGACGAGGCATCCGGTCTCGCAGATGCGCCATGGCCACCGAACTTCCCGAAGATGGAAGGGGAAGCGCCGCGAGTCGCGCCGTCTCGTGCCAGGCGGGAGAAGGGCGCGCCGAAGGATCCGAAGGCCACATAGGAGACGCCGGATCCGGATGATGACCCCACGCGCGCGTGGCTGGCCCGACGCTCAGGAGCGTGAGGCGAAGATCGCCGCGAGCTCTGCGGGGGGGACGACCTCGAGCTGGGCGTAGGTGCAGTCGGCTGGCCTTTTGTCCGTGCGCCACTTCCGGAACTGCGCCGTGTGGCGGAAGCGCGTCCCCTGCATGTGGTCGTACGCGACCTCCACGACGAGCTCGGGGCGGAGGGGCTCCCAGGAGAGGTCCTTGCCCTGGCTCCAGCGGCTCTTGCCGCCGGGCTTTCGCTGCATTCCTTCGGAGCCCTCGTCGGCGTTGCCCGCCCAGTGGGCCCACGGGTGCGATTCGAGCGCGCTCTCGCGATAGGGCGCGAGGGTATCCACGAGCTCGCGACGCCTCACCGCTGTGAAGCTGGCCGATACGCCGACGTGGTGCAGCACGTCTTCGTCATCGTAGAGACCGAGCAGGAGCGAGCCGACGGCCGTCCCCGCGCCGTCCTTGTGCCAGCGGAAGCCGGCGACCACGCAGTCGCAGTCGCGTTCGTGCTTCACCTTGAACATGACGCGCTTGTTGGGCTCGTAGAGGCCCGACGCCTGCTTGGCCATCACCCCGTCGAGACCTGCGCCCTCGAAGCGGCCGAACCAGTCGGCAGCCACGCCGCGATCGGTCGTCACGGGAGTCAGGTAGATGGGGGGGACGGCGGCGGCGAGGGTCGACTCGAGGAGAGCGCGACGCTCGTGGAAAGGGGTGGCGAGCAGGCTCCGGTCGCCGGTGCAGAGGAGGTCCCACAGGACGACCGACGCCGGGAGCGCCTCGGCGAGCTTCTTCACGCGAGAAGCGGCAGGGTGCAGGCGCAGCTGGAGCGCGTCGAAGTCGAGCGCACCGCCCTGCGCGATGACGAGCTCTCCGTCCACCACGCATCGCTCCGGGAGCTGAGCCTTCAGCGGGAGCTCGAGCTCCGGGAAGTAGCGACCCAGCGGCTTCTCGTCGCGGCTCTGGATGAGGAGCTCATCCCCATCGCGGAAGATCAACGCTCGAAAGCCGTCCCACTTCGGCTCGAAGAGCCACCCGTCGCCGCCGGGCAGATCGCTCCGGCTCTTGGCGAGCATCGGGAGGAGCGGCGGGGATACCGGGAGCGTCACCGGCCGAGCTTATCCCGTCCGATGGTGGGCTGCCTCGCCGGGCTCGTCCTCGGGCGACGGCGTATCTGTCACACCGGGGCTGGAGAGCGTGTGCACCCGACGGCTCCCGAGCGACGCGTCGGGGAGTTCTCGGCGATGTGGGATGGCCTGGCTTTCGCAGCTGGAGTTTTGCATGCGAACCACGAGCGCGTCGCCCGAGCTGGTTTCGCGCCTCCCGCAAACCGGCGAGACCATCGACGGGAAATATCTCGTCGACGGCCTCTGCCGGCAAGACGAGGCCGCCGTCGTCCTGGAGGCGACGCGGGTACCGTTCGGTGAACGCGTCGCGATCGAGGTGCTCCGCCCCGAATGGGCGAGCCACGGCATCGTCGTCGACAGGTTCCTTCGCGACGGGGAAGCCGCGATGCGGATCCGAAGCGAGCACGCCGTGCGCGTCCTCGACGAGGGGCTCCTCGAGGACGCCTCCCCCTATCTGGTGCTGGAACATGTCGAAGGGCAGAGCCTGGAGGCGATCGTCTCGAGGTGGGGCTGCCTGCCGGTGACGACGGCGGTCGACTGCGTACTGCAGGCGATGGAGGCCATTGCGCAGGCGCATTCCTACGGCATCGTTCACGGCGACCTCACGCCCGCGAAGATGTTCGTCTCCCGTCGCCCCGACAGAACGTGGTGCGTCAAGGTGGACTTCGGTCATCGGAAAGTGACCCAGCCGTCCGAGTCGGCCGAGTCTCCCGTGCCGTGTGCCGCCGACGTCCGAACGGACGTGCGAGCGCTGGGCGCCGTGCTCCACGTCTTTCTCACGGGCTCTCCCCCGGGCGAAGCTCCCCGCAAGAGCCTGCCGCGCGCTCTGGGCGAGGTGGTGAAGCGTGCTCTCGCGAATGGCCCGCGCGAGTGCTTCACGAGCGTGTCGCAGCTGGCGCGCATGCTGGCGCCGTTCGGGACCGCCGCGGCGCGCGTGTCGTGCGAACGGATCGAGTGCTTGCTCGAGGATCGTGTCAGCGAGCTGGCATGGCCGGCGCCTCGCACCCCGGTCTGGGGCGACCCGCTGCCCGCGAACGACCCGGACCCGGACCCCTGGCCGCGCCCGTTCGTCGCGCCTGCCTCCGGGAGGGTCGTCCTCGTGGCGCTCACCATGCTTGCGGCGCTCGGAGCGGCTGCCTTCGCCGCCTTGTACATGAGCGTGCCCAGGGGCGAGCCGCCCTCCGTGGGCGTGGCCGAGATGCAGCCGACGACCGCGATGACGCCCCTGCGCGACCGGCCCGCCGACCGGGCGGCTGCCCCCGCTGCGGCCGGCGGCCTCGGCAAGTAGCAGGAGCCCGACTCACGGACACTGGTCCGTCGTCGGGCACCCCACTCCATCGTCGAACGGGCAACAGACCCAGATGCACTTTGCGGTGTTGCCGATGACGACGGTGGTCGAGTCGACCGCGGACGGCCCGCTGCCGGTGACGGTCCCCGGGTCGCCCTGGCCCGTGTCGCCGGCTGTGTCGTGCCAGGGCGCGGGGCCCAGCTCGAAATACGCCAGGGCCGTCGTAGCGAGTTGCTCGGTGCCCGGCGGAACGCAGATGGTCTGCGAGTCCGTCACGAACGCGGCGCCTCCGTTGACGGTCACCGAGCACCACACCTCGTAGTTCAGCACGGTGAGGTTCACGCAGCCCGCGGCCGCCTCGACGCCCGCTTCGGGGCCGCCCGCCTCCGCGCCGGCCTCGCCGCCTTCCATCATCGTCGTGGGCGCATCGGCGCTTCCGCCGGCCTCCGCCCCCGCCTCGCCCTCGGCGTCTTCCGACACGCTGACGTCGAGAACGCTGATGTCTGCTCGGGAGTCTTCCGGCGCCCCGTCCGGTGCGCTGACGTCGACCGCTCGGGAATCCTCCGCGCCGCCTTCCGGCACGCCCACTTCGCCTCCGGGCGAGTCCTCGACTCCGCCGCCCGAAGAGGCGCTCCCCGCAGCGCTGCGCGGTGACGACGAGCCTGCTGCGTCGCCTTCCTCGTTCGCGGACGAGCCCGATGAGCCAGCGCTGCAAGCACCCGCGAGCGGGCAGAGCGCCAGACTGGTGACGAGGATGCAAACTGGAAGGGCACGCTGGACCATGGATGACTCCCATGGAACGCCAGTGCAAGTTCGTGACCTGAGCCGCACCAGGGCCTCGTCCCGGGAGGCCTCGGGGCGCGCCGCCTAGTATCCCCTCGCTCTCGCGAATGCGTCTCTGTGATAGCCGGCGTTTCCCAGCGTCTCTCCGGCCACCCGGGCTCTCTTCAGGAAGAGCCCCACGTCCACCTCGTCGGTCACGCCGATGCCGCCGTGCATCTGCACCGCCTCGTTCGTCACCAGACGATACGTCTCCGTCGCCTTCGCCTTCGCCGCGCTCACCAGCTCTCGCGCATCGGCTCTCCCTGCGTCGACTGCGCGCAGCGCCTCCGTCACGAGGGACCGCGTGAGCTCGATCTCGCAGAACATCCACGCGGCGCGGTGCTTCAGCGCCTGGAACGAGCCGATGAGCACCCCGAACTGCTTGCGCGTCTTCAGGTACGCCAGCGTCCGCTCGAGCGTCTCCTGCATCCCGCCCAGCATCTCGGCAGCGAGAACGGCGGTGCCGCAGTCGAGCACCCGATCGAGCACGTCCGCCCCTCGGCCGACCGCACCGAGGATGCCCGACTCCTCGACCGGCACGGCGTCGAACCGCACCTTCGCGACGCTCCGGCTGTCGACCATCTCGAGCGTCGTCGTCGTCACTCCGGGATCGTCGGCCAGCGCGTGCAGCAGCGTGAGGCCGTCGCGCTCCCCCGGCGATCCCGACGTGCGCGCGACGACGACGAACGAGCCCGCCACGTAGCCGTCGAGGACGAACGACTTCTCGCCGTGGAGCACGAAGCCCGAGCCTCGCTTCTCCGCGCGCGTCGCCACCGCGTAGGGCGCGAAGCGCATTCCCTCGTCGCCCGCCAGTCCGATGACACGCTCTCCGGTGCACACCCCCGGCAGCACCTCCTTGCGGAGCACGTCCGTCCCGGCGAGCAGCACCACCCCCGCGCCGAGCACATTGGCCACCACCGGCGTCGGGACGAGGTTGCGCCCGAGCTCCTCCGCGACGATCCCGAGCTCGGCGTAGCCGAGTCCCGCGCCGCCGTAGGTCGCCGGAAGCACCAGACCCGCGAAGCCCAGCTTGGCCATGTCCAGCCACAGGTCGAGCGAGAATCCGAGCGGGTCCTTCGTGTCTCGCAGCTCGCGAAAGTGACTGACGGGTGCGCGCTCGCGGACGAACGCCCTCGCGGACTGGCGGATCGACTCCTGCTCTTCGACGGATACGGTCGTCATGGCGGGACTACTCCGGAAGCCCGAGCACGCGCTTGGCGATGATGTTGAGCTGGATCTCCGAGGTGCCCCCCTCGATCGAGCTGGCGCGCGACCGCAGCCACGAGCGCGTGCGATGGATCTCCTTGGCGTCGAACTCGTCGCCCGACCAGCCGAGGCCGCGGTAGCCCATCATCGAGACCATGAGCTCATAGCGTCGCTTGCTCACCTCGGTGCCATAGAGCTTCAGGACCGACGACACGGCACCGGTGCTGGCCCGCTGCATGGTGAGGCGATTGGCGAGGAGATCGATCTCGAGCTCGGCGATGCGGTCGCGCGTCAGGGGATCCGAGAGGGCGCCGTAGGCGCGGGCGACGTCGGCCATCGTGTCGCCTTCGTTCGAGCGCGCGTCGCGCATCGCCGAGATGAGCGTTCGCTCGTGCTCGAGCACCGCCTTGGCGACCTCCCACCCATGGTTCAGGGCGCCGACGATGTTGCGCGCCGGCACACGGACGCCCTCGAAGAGCGTCTCGCAGAAGGGGGAGGCGCCGCTGATCAGGCGAATGGGGCGCGTGCTGATGCCCGGCGTCTCCATGTCGATGAGGAGGAAGCTTATTCCCTGGTGCTTGGGGACGTCGGGATCGGTGCGCACGAGGCAGAACATCCAGTCGGACAGGTGCGCGTGCGACGTCCAGATCTTGCGCCCGTCGACCACGTAGCTGTCGCCGTCGAGGACCGCGCGCGTGCGAAGCCCCGCGAGATCGGACCCCGCGTCGGGCTCGCTGTACCCCTGGCACCAGCGCACCTCGCCCCGCGCGATGCGCGGCAGGTGCTCGCGCTTCTGCTCCTCGGTGGCGTACTTCATCATCACCGGGCCCAGCATCCAGATGCCCATGCTCTTCAACGGCGCCCGGCATCCGAGGCGTTGCATCTCTTCACGCAGGATCGTCGCCTGCTGTTCGTTCAGGCCTCCGCCGCCGTATTCCTGCGGCCAGGTCGGCGCCGTGTAACCGCGTTCGACCATGCGCTCGAGCCATGCGCGCGCGTCGGGATCGGTGGGCGGTGTCTTCTTGCCTCCCCACACGCCGTCGTCCCCATCGGCCGGCGGTGTGCGCATCGACGGCGGACAGCTCTGCTCGAGCCAGCGCCTCGTCTCATCGCGGAATGCTTCCATTTCGACCACCTGACGAATTTGAAACATGTTTCACTCGAGGGCGCAATGAGCTACAGTCCGGCCCACAAATGAAGGCACGAAGAGACAAGATCCTCGACGTGGCCGTGGCCCTCGCGGAAGAGGGCGGGTTCGACAACGTCCGCCAGCGCGACGTAGCTGCCAGGGCCGGCGTCGCCCTCGGAACTCTCTACAAGAGCTTCCGCAGCAAAGAGGACATCCTAACCGCCGCGCTCGACCGCGAGGCCGAGATGCTCGAGCGCCGGATGGAGGCCAAGCCCGCCGTCGGTGCCAACCGAATCGAGCGCGTGGGCACCTTCTTCAACATCATCACGCGCGGCCTGTGCCGGAAACCCAAGTACGCGCGGGCCGTCCTCCGTGCCATGGCGTCGGGCGAGCCCGAGGTGGCGCTCAAGGTGGCCGCCTACCAGGAGCGCATCACGGGGCTCATCATCGCGGCGATGCGCGGCGTCGGCCGGCTCGCCTACTCCGACGCGAAGGGGTCGCCCCCGTCGAAGAAGGAGGCGCAGATGGCCTTCGCGCTGCAGCAGTTCTGGTTCGCGGCGCTCGTCGGGTGGTCGGCGGGGCTCGTCAGCGTGAACGAGGCGATCGATCAGATGCGTCGCATCGCGATCGTGCTCGACCGAGGGATCGACGACGACAAGCCGGAGAAGTCGAGATGACCACGAGCCGCTTCCCGTTCCCGCGCTACCCCAACGGCTGGTTCCAGGTCGCGTACTCCGACGAGGTGAAGCCCGGCGGCGTGCTGCCGCTGAAGTACTTCGGCCGCGACCTCGTCCTCTTTCGTACCGAGGCGGGCGAGGTGCACGTGCTCGACGCGCACTGTCCGCACCTGGGAGCGCACCTCGGCTACGGCGGCACGGTGAAGGACGGCTGCATCCGTTGCCCGTTCCACGCGTGGCGCTACGACGGCACCGGCCAGTGTGTCGAGGTCCCATACTCGACGCGCATCCCGCCCAAGGCGCGAGTGAAGCCCTGGCACGTGAAGGACGTGAACGGTCTCATCCTGGTGTGGCACCACCTCGGCGGCCAGCCGCCCGCGTGGGACATCGAGCCCGTCCCGGAGTACGGCGCACCCGACTGGACGCCGTATGACCTCCGCCGCTGGAAGGTCCGCACGCACAACCAGGAGATGGCCGAGAACGCCGTCGACTCGGCGCATTTTCACTACGTGCACGGGACGCTCGAGATGCCCACGTCGCGTGCGGTGGTCGAGGGGCCCATCCTGCGCGTCGTGTCCGACACGCTGATGAAGACGCCGATGGGCAAGGTGAAGGGCCAGGTCGAGAGCATCAGCTACGGGTTCGGCTACGCGCTGACGCGCTTCATCGGCATCGTCGAGACGCTGCTCGTGGCGAGCGTCACACCGATCGACGACGAGTACGTGGACGTCCGTTTCTCCTTCGCCGTGAAGAAGCTACCGAGCGGCGAGGCGACGAGCACCGTGGGGGCGGCGTTCATCCGCGAGATCGAGCGGCAGCTGGGCCAGGACATCCCCATCTGGGAGAACAAGATCTACGTGAACCCGCCGCTCATCGCGGAAGGCGACGGGCCGGTCGGTGTGTTCCGGCGGTGGTGCAAGCAGTTCTACCAGGACGGATCGGAGCCCGTCGCCGAGCGCGCCACGGCTTAGAGCCCGTCCCAGAACCGGCCGATAGCGTCGCGCTGGCGTTGTCGGCTCGCTGCGGCGTACAGGAGTACGCCTCGCTCGCCTCCTAGCCACCGCTCGCTCTCGACCGGTTCTGGGACGGGCTCTTACCTCCTCGGGAGGATGGCTTGGTCGTGCCCATGGGGAGGCGGGGACCGAGGTGCGCTCGATCGGGATCGTGCCCATGGGAGGTGGGGGACCGAGGCGTGGTCGATCGGGATGGGAGGTGGGGACCATGTCCATGGGAGGCGAGGCTCACACCCATGGAAGGCGGGGATCGAGGCGTGCTCGACGGGGATCGTGCCCATGGGAGGTGGGGTATCACTCCTCAGCCAGTCGGGTCCCTAGCCTGGCGAGGTGCACGCTCCCGCTTCCGAGGGTGAGCTCGATCAGCTTGGACCGCAGGTAATACCGGTAGAGCGGATACTCCACGTCGAAGCCCATGCCGCCGTGGAGGTGCTGCGCGGCATACACGACGCGGTGCCCCGCCTCGGCCGCGAAGAGCTTCGCGATGGCCACGGCCTCGTCGGCCGGCAAGCCCTCGGACAGGCGCCACGCCGCCTGCCACGTGGTGACGCGGATTGCCTCGACGTCGATGAACGCGTCGGCGGCGCGCTGCGCCACGGCCTGGAACGTCGCGATGGGGCGCTCGAACTGGTGGCGTGACGTCGTGTACGTCGCCGTCGTCTTCAGCGCGCGCCCCGCGATGCCCAGCTCCATCGCGCAGAGGGCGACGGTCGCTCGCGGGATGAGCCACTCGAGGATGGCCGCGCCGCAGGAGGGATCCCCCACCACGTCCTCGCTCGGCACGTGCGCTCCCGTGAACGACACGCGGTATTGCACGTCACCGGTGGTCGCGATCTGCCGCTCCAGTTTCACCCCGGCGGCGCGGGGATCGACCAGGAACAGTCCCAGGGTGCTCGCGCCCGTCGTCGCGGGGACCAGGATGCGCTCGGCGAGGGACCCGGCCGGCACACACGTCTTCACGCCGTCGAGCTTCCACGTGCCGCCGTTCATCCGGGCCGTCGTCTTCACGTGCATCGGATCGTCGCCGTCGGGCTCGGCCAGCGCGGCGGTCAGGATGCACTCGCCGGTCGCCACGCGCGGGAGGAAGCGTGCCCGCTGCGCATCGCTGCCGAAGCGTTCGATCGTCATCGCGCCGAGGACCAGCGTCTCCCACAAGGGCAGGGGAGCGACCGCCGCCCCCGCCTCTTCGAGCAACGCGCACAGCTCGAGCAAGCCGTGCCCCGCCCCTCCGTGAGCCTCGGGGATCGACATCCCGAGGAGCCCGGCTTGCGCGAGCTCGCCCCAGATCTTCCGATCGAAGCGCTCCGGGTCGGCCTCCAGCGCCTTCATCGCGGCGGGGCCGAGGCGCTCTTCGAAGATCCTCTTCGCCAGGCCCGCGACGGCGGTCTGCGCTTCGGTGAACGAGAAATCCATGGTTCTCTCTCTACCGCGGGGCTCGCGGCATCCCGAGCCCGGTCATCGCGATGATGTCGCGCTGCACCTCGTTGGTCCCGCCGCCGAACGTGAGCACGATCGACGTGCGGTAGTAGCGCTCGACGCGCCCTCGAAGACGCGCCCCCGGCGAGCCGTCCTTCAGGTACCCCTCCTGTCCGAGCACCTCGAGCAGCCAGCCGTAGATGCGGATGAACGACTCGCTGCCGAACACCTTCACGGTCGACGACTCCGCCGGATCGAGCTTGCCCTGGTCGATGTTCCAGGCCTGCCGCCACGTGAGGAGGCGCAGCACCTCGACGTGCGCGCGCGCCCGGGCCAGGTTCCCCTGCACCCACGAGGCGTCGATGACGCGCCGTCCGTCGCTCGCCCGCGTCTCACGGGCCCATGCGGTCGTCTCCTCGACGAAGCGGTCGATGGGACCAGGGACGGAGAGCGCGACGCGCTCGTGGTTCAGCTGCGTCGTGATGAGCTTCCACCCCTCGTTCTCGCGACCGACCCGCGCCGACACCGGGACGCGCACGCCCTCGTAGTACGTCGCGTTGGTGCGGTTGCCGCCGAGGGTGTGGATGGGCGACAGAGAGAAGCCGTTGGCCTTCGTGTCGACCATCACGATGGAGATACCCTTGTGGCGCTGCGCCTCGGGGTCCGTACGGACGGCCAGCCAGATGTAGTCGGCGTACTCGGCCAGGCTGGTGAACACCTTCTGGCCGTCGACGACGTACTCGTCCCCGTCGCGCACGGCGCGCGTCCGCAGGGAGGCGAGGTCGGTGCCGGCGCTCGGCTCGCTGTAGCCGATGGCGAAGTGCAGCTCCCCGCGCAGGATGGCGGGGAGAAAGCGGGCCTTCTGCTCGTCGGTCCCGTACTTGATGAGCGTCGGCCCGACCGTGCACAGCGTGAGGAACGGGATCGGGAAGCCCGCGCGCTGGACCTCGTCGAAGAAGATGTACTGCTCGATGGAAGATCGGCCCTGTCCACCGAACTCTTTTGGCCAGCCGATTCCCAGCCAGCCGTCGGCGCCCATCCGGCGCAGCGCCTTCGTGTAGAGGGGCCCCCCGCCCTCGGTGCCCGCGACCTCGTCGAGCACGTCGTCGCTCACCACGCTCGCGAAGTACGCGCGCAGCTCCGCGACCAGGGCTCGCTCCGCGTCCGTGTAGTCGATGTACATGCTCGCGTCTCCTCAGGTGCGCCCTGCGCGCGCGGCCTCGGCGGCCCATCGGTAGTCTGGCTTGCCGCTGGGATGACGCACGAGGTGCTCGACGAGCACCAGCTGACGCGGGACCTTGTAGCCCGCAATGCGCGTTCGGCAGTGCGCGTCGAGGCTCGCCAGCGTGACGTCGGCACCGGGTCGTGCCTGCACCACCGCAGCGACGCGGCTGCCCCACTTCTCGTCCGGAACGCCGACCACCACCGCGTCGGCGACGCCGGGGTGCGCCTTGAGCGCGGCCTCGACCTCCTCGGGAAATACCTTCTCACCGCCGGTGTTGATGCACACCGCGCCGCGACCGAAGACCGTGATGCGCCCGTCCTCCTCGAGCGTCGCCATGTCGCCGGGGATGACCCAGCGCTCGCCCTCGATGGTGACGAACGTGGCCGCGGTCTTGGCGGGGTCCTTGTAGTAGCCGATGGGCAGGCGGCCGCGTCGAGCCAGCTTGCCGACGATGCCCGAGCCTGGCGCGATGGGGCGCATGTCCTCGCCCAGCACGGTGTTGCTCTCGTCCATCGCGAACGTCGGCTTGCCGCCCGAGGCCTCGCCGAAGCCGACCATCCCCTGGTGTCCCGTCTCCGTCGCGCCGAAGTTGTTCAGGATCATCACGTTCGGCAGGCGCTCCTGCAGCTCGTCCTTCACCGCGTCGGACAGCACGGCGCCCGCCGAGGCGATGACGATGAGCGAGGCCACGTCGTACTCCCGCTCGCGCAGAGCCTCGACCATCGGTCGCGCCATCGCGTCGCCCACCAGCGTGATGGTGTTCACCTTCTCCAGCTCGATGAGCTCGCAGATCCGACGTCCGTCGAAGCTGCGTCCGGGCGAGAGGACGACCTTGCCCCCGCCGAACCACCCGATGATGGCCGCCCACTGCGCAGCGCCGTGGATGAACGGTGCGGCGGGAAGAAAGGTGAGGGGCTCCTCCTTGCTGGCGACGAGCGGTCCCAGCTCCTCCGGGCTCGCGATGGGATCGCCGCCGGCGTTGCCCCCCTGGAGGCCCGCGAAGAAGACGTCCTCGTGTTGCCACACGACGCCGCGAGGCATCCCGGTCGTGCCACCGGTGTAGATGATGTAGTGGTCACGGCCGGAGCGCGCTTCGAAGCGACGTTCGGGCGATGCTGCGGCGAGGAGCGGCTCGTAGGCGTGCGCGCCGGCCTCGTCCTCCCGAGGGCCGTCGTCGTCGACCGCGATGATGGTGCGAAGGGTGGGAACGCGATCGCGTATGGCGATGGCACGAGGGAGGAGCTCGCGCTGGACGACGAGCGCGGCGAGGTCCGCGTTGGAGCAGAGGTAGGCGAGCTCCTCCTCGACGTAGCGGTAGTTGATGTTGATGGGCACCGCGCGGAGCTTGAAGGAGGCGAGCATCGCCTCGAGGAAGGGGTGCCCGTTGTAGAGGTAGAGGCCCACGTGGTCGCCGGGGCGGATCCCCAGCTCGCGGAGGGCGTTGGCCAGGCGGTTGGCGCGCGCTTCGAGCTCCGCGAACGTGAGGCGGTGCTCGCCCGACACGACAGCCAGTCGGTCCGGGATGCTGTCCGCGATGCTCTCGAACAGGTCGGCGATGTTGAATTCCATCTCGTGCTCCCTCATCCCGCGTCGCGGCCGACGACCCACATGGCGAAGAACTGCGACGCCCCGCCGTACGCGTGCCCCAGCGCGAGCTTGGCGCCTTCAATCTGGTGCTCGCCCGCCATGCCGCGAACCTGGAGGGCAGCCTCGGCGAAACGGAGCATCCCGGAGGCACCGATGGGATTCGACGAAAGGACGCCGCCGGACGGGTTGACGGGCATGTCGCCGTCGATGGCGGTGGCACCCTCGACCGTCATGCGCCACCCCTGGCCCTTCGCGGCGAAGCCGAGGTTCTCGAGCCACATCGGCTCGAACCAGCTGAACGGGACGTAGATCTCGGCCACGTCGAGCTCCGCCCTGGGATTCGTGATGCCGGCCTGCCGATACACGTCGGCCGCGCAGTCGCGTCCTCCCCGGGGGTCGACCTGGTTGCGTCCCGCGAAGTGCGTCGGCTCGCTGCGCACAGCCGTCCCTCGAATCCAGGCGGGCGGTCGCGGCGCGCGCTTCGCGGCGGCCGCGCTCGCGAGCACCATGGCACATGCCCCATCGGAGGAAGGGCAGGTCTCCAGGTAGCGGATGGGGTCCCACAGCATCGGCGACGCCTTCACGGTCTCGAGGGAGATGTCGTGCATGTGAAGGTGCGCGTACGGGTTCCGGAGCGCGTTCTTCCGATCCTTCACGGCGACCATCACCCCGACGTCGGGCGGTGCGCCGGATCGCTTGATGTACGCCCGCACGAGCGGGGCGAAGAAGCCTCCGGCCCCTGCCATGAGCGGCGCCTGGAACGGGTACTTCGGCGAGAGAGCCCACATGGCGTCGCTCTCGGACTGCTTCTCGAAGGCCACGGTGAGCACGCGCTCGTGGACCCCGGCCTTTACCAGATGCGCGGCGACGATGGCCGTCGACCCGCCCACGCTCCCCGCCGTATGCACCCGCAGGATGGGCTTGCCCGTGGCGCCGAGGGCGTCGGCGAGGAAGAGCTCCGGCATCATCACACCCTCGAACATGTCCGGGGCCTTGCCGAGGACGACCGCGTCGATGTCGCTCCACCGGAGCTCCGCGTCGTCGAGGGCACGCATGGCGGCCTCGCGAACCAGGCCCGGAATGGAGACGTCCTCGCGCTTGGCCGCGTGCTTCGTCTGACCGATGCCGATGACGGCGCAGGGGTGGGCCATCAGTCCGCCCCGAGGACGCACACGAGGTTCTGCTGCATGCATGGCCCCGAAGTCGCGTGGCCGACGGCGCGCGTTGCCTCGCCCGCGTGAATGCGTCGCGACGCCTCGCCGATACGGAGAAGCCCCGACACGATGTACGGCCACCCGGCGAGCGGACCGCCGGACGGGTTGATCTTCACCGAGGCGTCGAGGCCCAGCGCCTGGCGCACGAGGATCTCCTGATGCGAGAAGGGAGCGTCGATCTCGGCGACATCGATGCGACCCTCGCCGACGCCAGCCTTCCCGGCGCAGATGGTGACGGAGCGGGAGCGCGTGAGATCGCGTGTCCCGAGGGCGTGCGGCTCGATGCGGTGGTCGATGCCGCGGATCCAGGCGGGGCGAGCACAGCACGCGCGCGCCCGGTCGCCGGCGACGAGGACCACGGCCGCGACGCCGTCGGCCGGTGGGGCGCAGTCGTGCTCCCTGAGAGGAGCGGCGACGTAGCGCGCCCCGAGCATCGCGTCGGGATCGCCGCCACGTGCTCGCGCCGCGACGACAGCCATGTCGCGCTCCGTGCAGCGCCCGGCGTCGAGCATCGCGCGCGCCTGGAGCGCGGCCATGCTGGTGGCGTCGATGCCGAGGGGCGCGACGGTGTAGGGGTCGAGCTGAGCGCCGAGGATCTCCGCGAGGTCGCCCTGCGTGGACCGCCCGAACGCGTAGACGAGTGCCACGTCGATGTCGCCGTGCTGGAGGGCCACCCACGCCTCGTAGAGCGCCCAGGCGCCGTCCATCTCGACGTGGGACTCGCGGATGGGAGGCCATGCACCCACGGCGTCGAGCGTCGTCACGAAGGAGAAGGGACGGCCGCCGAGGTAGTCGCAGCTCCCGGAGACCGTGAAACCGACGTCGCGTCGCTCGAGCTTCGCGGCGGAGAGCGCCTCGGCGATGCAAGGGGCCAGCATCTCGACCTCGTCGAGCTCGAACAGGGGCTCGACCCGGCGCGCGAACGACACCACCGCGACGTCGCGCATGCCCGCTCCCATCACAGGTGCTCCTGGTACGACTCGAACGGCGCGTCGGGCTCGCCGCTCGGCGAGAACCACCGGATGCTCTCGAGCGTCGGGCGACGCTCTCCGGGAGGCGCCCACTCGGCCTTCACCCGCATGCCCATGCGAGCCTCGTCGGCGGGCGCGTTCACGAGGTGCAGCATCGGAATGTCCGCGCCGTCGAGGAGGACGCTGGCGTAGATGTAGGGGAGCTTCATCGTTTGCCCCTCGAAGGGGACGTTGACGATGCAGAACGTCGTCACCGTTCCCGTGTCCGCGACCACCACCTCTTCGTCGGGCGGCAGCGCGCACGTCGGGCACGCGCCGCGCGGGGGGACGTAGACCTTGCGACAACCAGGGCAACGGCGGCCGAGGATGCGGCCCTCGACCAGGCCGGCGAGGAACCGCGAGAGCGCCCGACCGGCGGTCACCGTGTACTCGAGGCGCACGGGGGCCTTGATGCGGCGCACCGGCTCGTTCATGACGCAGCCTCCGGCTCGAAGCAGGCGATGTCTGCGAGCTCGCCGGCTCTCTCCTTGCGCCACCGGACGCGGACGCGCATGCCAGTGCTCATCGCGCCCATCGGGCCTGCGTCGACGGCGTGGAGCATGGGTGTGTCAGCCCCATCGAGCTTCACCAGCGCCCAGGCGAACGGCGACGCAAGCGGGTGGCGAGGTCGTGGTGCTTCGACCCAGCACCACGTCGTCACGACGCCCGCCTGGCCCACCTCCACCAGATCACCGAGGGGCTCGCTGGTCTCCGGGTCGTACTCCGACGGCGGAACGAGGACACGTCCAGCCGGGGTCCGCGCTCCGAAGATGCGCCCTTCGCGCAAGCCCGCGAGGAAGCGCCCGAGCACGGGACCGACGCTGCGACGGTACGTATACTCGAGGACGTACGGCGCGCTCAGCACGACCCGCGCGGTGCTCATACGCCACGGAATAGAACATGTTTCACTCCGGCGCGCAAGGCGTACAATCGGCCGCATGCCCATGCCCGCGGGTGCCCCACGCGCCGTCGATCTGATGCTGCAGATTCCGAGCGACGACTTCCGCAGCAAGTACGAGTTCTTGAAACCGCTGCTGCTCGATCGAGAGAGCCGCGAGCAGTTCGAGTTCCCCGCGCAGTACATGTTCAAGGACATCCCCACCACGCGGCGCTCGGACGACTACGTGGGGATCGCGCTCGACGAGATGGACAGGCACGGCGTCGAGCGCGCCATGATTGGCGTGGGGATCGGCGACTCGGATGCACGGCGCGCGCTGAAGGAGCACCCGGACCGCTTCTTCGGCAGCTTCGAGGTGAACCCCAACCTCGGTATGGAGGGCGTGCGGGCCATGATGCGCGCTCACGAGGAGCTCGGCATCAAGGCGGCGACGGCGTTTCCCGCGGGTCTCTGCCCGCAGGTGCCCATCAACGACAAGAAGTTCTATCCGCTCTACGCCAAGTGCGTGGAGCTCGACATCCCCATCTGCATCTGCGCCGGCGTCCCGGGGCCCCGCGTCCCGATGGGCGTACAGGACGTGGCCTTGCTCGACGAGGTGTGCTGGTTCTTCCCGGATCTCCGCGTCGTCACGCGCCACGGGTGCGAGCCGTGGACGGATCTCGCCGTGAAGCTGATGCTCAAGTGGCCGAACCTCTACTACTCGACGAGCGCCTTCGCGCCGCGCCACTACCCCAAGGCCATCATCGACTACGCGAACACGCGCGGGGCCGACAAGATCATGTACGCGGGGTACTTCCCCATGGGCCTCACCCTCGAGCGCATCTTTCGCGAGCTCCCCGACGTCCCCTTCAAGGAAGCCGTCTGGCCCAAGTTCCTGCGCGAGAACGCCATCCGCGTCTTCAAGCTCTGAGGAGAGGTGGCCCTCCCTCTCACTCCTCGGCGAGGGAGAGGGCGCGCTTCGGGCAGCGGCGGACGGCTGCCAGGGCCTTGTCCATCTGGTCAGGCGCGGGGTGTTCGACGAGGAGGTGGAGCTTGTCGCTGTCGTCGATGACGAAGAGCTCCGGCGCGGTGCGGACGCAGACGGCGTTCGACTCGCAGAGATCCCGGTCGACCACGATGCGGGGGGTCATCCCAGCCAGCGCCCCACGCGGGTGCCCCACAGCCAGCCGATGACGCGCTGGAGCATCTTCGTCTTGTCGGCGGTGTACGGGTACCAGACGTGCTCGTCCTTCGTGCCGAAGCGATCGAGCAGGATGGGCTGCGCGAAGCAGTACCCGCGCAGGCCCGTCTCGCCGTTCACCTGGCCGACGCCGCTCGTGCGTCGCCCGCCGAAGGGCGCCTCGACCGCGCCGTAGGTGATGGCGCTCTCGTTCACACACACCGAGCCCGCGAAGATGCCCTTGGCGAGGCGGATGGCCTTGTCCTCGTCCTTCGTCCACACGTTCGCGGCGAGGCCGTACACCGTGTCGTTCGCCAGGCGGAGCGCCTCTGCCTCGTCCTTCACGCGGACGATGGGCAGGATGGGCCCGAACGTCTCTTCTCGCATGATGGCCATGTCGTGGGTCACGTCGACGAGCACCGTCGGCTCGTAGAACAGGTTTCCCACCTCCGTCGCCCGGCGTCCGCCCGAGAGCAAGCGCGCCCCCTTCTCGAGGGCGTCGGCGACGTGGCGCTCGATGGTCTCGAGCTGCTTCGGCCAGATCATCGGTCCGATGTCGAACTCGCCCTCCTTGCCGAGCTTCAGGGCCTTCGTCTTCTCGACGACCCGCCGGGTGAACTCGTCGGCCACGGACTCGATGACGTAGACGCGCTCCGTCGAGCAGCAGAACTGCCCCGCGTTCATGAAGGCGCCGAACACGGCACCGCCTGCCGCGCGCTCGATGTCCGCGTCCGCGCAGACGACCATCGGGTCCTTGCCCCCGAGCTCCAGCGTGCAGGGGACGAGGTTCCGCCCGCAGGTCTCGCCGACCTTCCTGCCGGTGCGCACGCTGCCCGTGAACGAGATCTTGTCGACTCCCGCCTCGACCAGCGCCGCACCCGTCTCCCCGTCCCCTTCGACGACCGTCAGCACGTCCTCCGGCAGCCCCGCGTCCCGGAAGAGATCGCCCACCAGGCGCCCCGAGAAGGGCGTCACCTCGGAGGGCTTGAGGACGACGGTGTTCCCCGCCATCAGCGCCTGCACGCTCGGGTTGAGCGACAGGATGAAGGGTCCGTTCCACGGCGTGATGATCCCGATGACGCCGAGCGGCCGGTACGTGATGAGGAGCTTCTTCGTCTTCAGCAGGTGCATCGGGACCTTGCGGTCACCGAGGATTCGCCCCGCATTCTTGGCGTAGTAACCGAGGGAATCGCACGCGGGGAAGATCTCCATCATCACCGTCTCGAAGCGCGAGCGGCCCGTCTCGCGGACGATGACGTCGATGAGCTCCTCCTGCCGGCGGATGAGGATGGCGAGCGCCTTCTGCACGTACGCGGCGCGGCCGTCGAAGCCCAGCGCTTCCCAGGCGGGCTGGGCCCGGCGTGCGCGGGCGACAGCGGCGCGTACCTCGTCCCCCGTCGTCACGGGGAGGTCGCCGATGGGCTGCTCGGTGGCCGGGCTGGCGACGCGCAAGCGCCGGCGTCCGTCGCTCTCGACGGTCTCAACGATGGCCATGGCCTTGGTGCCTCCTACCGACCATGACCCATAGAACTTGTTTCATTCGGGCGCAAGCCACGTTCCCGCGACCCTCGCCCGGTCGCGTGAAACATGTTCTATTCGCGGCCATGGAACGCCTGTCCGGGCTCGACGCCACCTTCCTCTCGCCCAGGTGAAGGCGAGCTCCAGGTGGTCGACGCGGGATTCAACTATCTGTTCTGACGGGCCTCGAACCGGCAAAAGGTGCAGCATGAGAGCGATGACGAAGACCGTGGGCGCCGGGGCGGTGGCGATGATGACGGCGCTGGCGCTCGCGCCGGGGGCTGCCGCGGACGGCCCGACGTGCAGCGCCTGGGACGTCGAGTACGCGCTCAACGGGAACCTGAAGCTCGCCGACACGATGTTGGGCGCGGCCGACGGCGTCTATCCCATCGGGCCCGGCAAGGCGGTGATTCACTTCGAGGACCGCGGCGGCAACCCCGGCGGTCACGCCAAGCTCACCTCGTACAGCATCCACGAGCACCTCAGCATCACCTCCAAGGCGGTCTTTCTCAGCGCCACTGTGGTCACCGACACGAACAGCCGCGCCGCGCCCGACGGCAACGGCGTCATCACCGAGGGCAGCCTCGCCGATCACACGCTGACCTGGTCCGGGCCCGTCCGTTCCTTCAAGACCGACGGCACGATGACGTGCGACGGCTCGCTCTGCGGCAAGTTCGGCGCGCCTGCCCCGGGCAGCACGGAGGTCCACATCGGGCCGCGCAGCTTCCAGCCCCCGCCGTTCCAGTTCGCCCCCGACATGAAGACGTTCTCGATGGCCTTCGTCCAGACCGCCCACGCCGAGTCCCCGAAGCAGACGACCTTCGAGTCCGTCGCCGGCCGCGAGATGAAGCGGACCTGCGTACCCTGACGGGAGCTCAGTCGGCGATGACTTCGCCGTCCCCGTAGGCCGCGGTGATCGAGCCGGCGACGGCCGCGTGCACGTACTGGAGCCCGGGGAAGCGCGTCGCGAGATCGTGTCCCTTCCAGGTGGGGTACGTCGTGTCGTCGTTCTGGTGGAGGAGATCGTAGAAGAAGGGGCCCTTGGCCCCGCGGTCGGAGATCGAGTCGCCCAGCACGATGTACGTGCCGAAGTTGGCCTAGCCCTGCGCGGCACGCATGGTGGCGATCTCGCGCCTCCAGTAGGTCGCCGCGGCGAAGACGCCGACCGCCGCCGTGCCGAGGACCAGCCACGCGAGATGGGGCATCTGAAAGAGAGCCGCCGTCGCGGTCCCGAACTGCAGGGCCGTCGCCAGCTTGCCGGGCAGGTTCGCCGACGGGTGCTCGGCGCGCCGGCTGCGAGCGTCACGGTTCACCGCGAGCCACGCGACCAGCGGCACCTCCCCGATCTCGCGCGCGCTGAGGAGGACCACGTCGAGCACCGAGAAGTACCCGCCCACCACCAGGCTCACCGCGACCGTCGTGACGAAGAGCTTGTCGGTCACCGGATCGAGCGCCGTGCCCGTCGGCGTCACCTGCCCGAAGCGCCGCGCGTACCAGCCGTCGAGCACGTCGGAGAGCCCCGCGGCGGCGAGGACACCCAGCGCGACGAGGGGGCGACCGAGGACGAACGGAAACGCCGCCGCGAGTGGCACCCGCATGAGAGTGAGGAGCCCCGGGACGCGTACGAGATCGCGCGCGCGGTAGAGACCCATCGAGTCGGCGCGACGGAGTCTACTGCACCACCACGGCGCAGTACCCGTTGATGCACTGGAGCCCCGAGCCGCCGCAGCAGTCGGCCGTCGTCGTGCACTTCTCGTCCGCGTTCGAGCAGCCCATCGGCGACCCGCACGAGCCGGCGTTGCAGGCCCCGCCGCAGCAGTCGATGCCGCTCGTGCACGACTGCCCGGTGGCCTTGCACGGCGACAGCGTCGCGAACGCGCGGATGTTGCCGCTCGCGAGCTCCTGCCCCGGCAAGTAGAAGGCCGCGTGGCTGGCGTCGAGGCCGGGTGTCCCGCCGATGGAGATGGCGCTGACCCAGATCTTCTTGGAAGGCGGGCCGTCGTTCGGGTCGACGAGCACGTTGCCGTAGTTGCGCCGGCTCGTGAAAAATACCCAGAAGTACCCGCCCGCGGCGACCGGGCTCACCGTCGGATAGAAGCTCAGGTGCTCGTCGCGCGCGGCATACGGGAGGTACGTGGCGCCGTTCGCGAGGAGACCGTTGGCCGCGTCGAGCGCGTGCGCGACCCCGCTCGCCACGTCGACGAGGTAGAGGTCCCCCTGCGTGACGGTGTTGGCCGGAGGGTTGCTCGAGCTGGCGAAGTTGGGTGCGCTGCCGACGAAGAAGACGACCGACTTGGAGTCGGGCGTGAAGAAGGGCCACCCGGGATAGCGGTTACTGTCCTTGAAGACCTGCTTCGCGCCGGAGAACGCGTTGCTCGACGCGTCGAAGTCCATGACGACCAGCGTGTGGCCGCCGCCGTTGTCGGTGTCGTTGAAGACCACCTTCGTCCCGTCGGGCGAGAACGACGGCATCATCGCGTGCTGCCCCGAGAGACCGCTGAACGGGATCGTCGCCCCCGTGTTCGGGTTGTACATCTGGCTCGCCTTCGGCCCCTCCATGCCGGGGTTGTCTCCCGGTCCCGCGGGGAAGACCGCGCCGGTCTGCCCGGGCTCGCCGCTCGTCAGCAGGCGCGAGCCGTCGGGGTAGACCGCGCTGAAGCCCCAGTCGTCCGCCTTCGTCGTCGCGAGCGGCGACGCGGGGTTCGGCACCGGCGTCTGCAGGAGGTTGTACGACTCGCTCTGGAGGAGGCCCCCGGGGTACTGGTGGCGCTGCGCCACGATCATCGCGCCGTTGGCCGAGACCGAGTGGCACGAGATGCACGGCCCGGTGGGCGACTGCCCGGCGATGACGAGGAACGGGCTCGGCTTGCTCGCGCCGGGCTGGATGACCATCACCGCGCCGTTGTTGTTCACTTGAGGCGATGTGTACGTGTTGTAGTAGACGAGGCCCTTGAGGCTCCCGAGCGCGAAGGTCCACGACTCGGTGAGGGGACCGCTCACGGTCGTGCCGACGACGGTCGTCAGCTCGACGGTCAGCGGATCGTTCGCGCCGGTGCTCTGCGCCCACGCCGTCGTCCACGCCGTGTCCGGCACGGGGAGCTGCTGCGGGGTCGTGCTGCCGAAGCAGCCCTTGTAGTCGAAGAGGCTCGAGTGAAGATGCAGGTACACGCCGTCGGCGCCGCCCGACTGCGGCGTCCACTGGAGGACCGGCCCCGCGATGCCGCCGGGGAAGATGGTCTTGTCGTACGGGTAGAGCCACTTCATGGCTGGATCGACCGCGCCGCCGCCCTGGAGGGCCGTGGCCATCGCCGCCGACACGGGGCCCGGGCAGTCGTCGATGGTGACGGGGCTCGTGGGCGTCGGGTGCCCGCCGTCGCCGAGGCCCGTGCCGCCGCCGTCGTCACCGAAGGAGGGGCTCCCGTCGCCGGTGAGCCCGCCGGCGTCGCTGCCGGGGCCGCCGCTGCCGCCCGAGAAGGTGCTCTTGCTCGACGTCCCGCAGCTGGCGATGACGAGCGCCGTCGTCAGCGAAACCGCCCAGGCGAGTCCCTTCATCGGTCTTGCGGTACTCCTCCGGGAGGGGTCGTCCCCGTCTTCCGTGCGTCTCGCTTGCGCGGAGGTCGCCCTCCGCGGTCCGCGGTCGCGACGCGAAAGTGGCTCGTGAACCGGCTCCTCGCCCCCTCGTCGTCCGACAGCGTCGCGGAGATCGCGGGGATGCCGTCGTCCCTCACGACGGCGAAGCCGTGCTTCACGAGGAGCGCCGCCATCTCGGCGGGCCGGAAGACGGAGCGAAGCGGCTCGCCGAGCCGGCCGACGACGAAGCCCACGATCCAGCGCATCGGCGTCGGCGCGTGGTACGTGACGACGACGCGGCTCCCCGGGGCGGAGCGGCGCGCGACGATGCGGAGGGTCGCCTCGACGTCCGCGCGCGTGAGGTACATGACGACGCCCTCCCAGATCCACACGGTCGGGCGCGTGGCATCGTGGCCGGCCTTCGCGAGCGCCTCGTCGAGCGAGTCGCGCGTGAAGTCGACCGGCACGAAGCGGATGTCCGTCGATGCGGGGGTGAGTCGCGAGACGCGGGCGCGCTTGTCGCGTTGCGTGTCGGGGTGGTCCACCTCGAAGACGACGACGTCGCGGAGCTCGTCCATGCGCCACGCGCGCCCGTCGAGGCCGGCGCCGAGGATGACCAGCTGCGAAGCGCCGGAGGTGCGGACGGCGTCGTCGATCGCGACGGTGCGCGCGACCATGAGCCTGGACTGGTGGCGCAGGTAGCCGTCGTAGAGGCGCGCGCGGAGGCCCCTCGGTCGGACCGACGGATCGAACCGGTCGAGGCGCGCTTTCGCGTCGTCGGGGAGCAGCTCGCGGGCGGTGGGATCGGAGAACCGCTTCACGTTGCCCGTCTTGTGACCGACCGCCCGTCCCATGCAGACGAGGACGGCGGTGCGGCTGGCGTGGCCTTCTCTCATGGTGGGTGCGTAGCGCTGGACGGCCGGAAGGACATCCTTCTTCACGCCGGACGCGGCCAGGCCGGCCCGGTACCGCTCCCCGAAGGCCCGGGTGCTCCCGACTCGGGCGGCACGGGTGCCGACGCCGGCTCGGATGGCGCGGCGGACGGCGGGTCGGAAGCCGGCCCGGACGGCAGCGCGGACGGCGGGTCTCCCATCGAAGCCGGCCCGGAGGCAAGCGCAGGCGACGGGGGTCTACACGAACCACAACCAGTGGACGACCGACCCGAAGTACGGCGCGCTGGTCGACGCCAAGCAGTGGCTCAACGGCGAGACGGCGGGCTCCCCGGTGTCGCTCGGTTGCGAGATGGACAAGTACGGCGAGATCAAGGGCCTCATCGCGGGTACGACGTCGATCGTCGGCGCCGCGAATCCGGCGGACAAGGCGTGCTTCGGCTCGCTCGCGCGCACCATCGACCAGAGCCCGAACGGGCTGCCCGCCGACAAGGTGCAGATCGCGACGCTCTTCCCGAGCACGACCTCGGCCGACGGCGTGTGCAAGAACTTCGCGAGCGGAACGACCGACGCGTACGTGATCCACGTGGGCGAGGGCGTGGACGCGACCGCGCTCGGCGAGTTCGCCAAGCTCGGTAGCGTGACGACGACGCCGGATTGCCTCGATGCCCCGCAGACGACCATCGTGCACGGGACGGCGTTCGGCGACGCGGAGTTCACGACGATGGCCGCGAACGGGACGAGCCTCGTGTGGTCGCCGCGGTCGAACGTGTTCCTCTACGGGCAGGGGACGGATCTCACCAAGACGGCGAACGTGCCGCTGGCGCGCTCGAAGGGGATCAACGTGGCGCTCGGGCCGGACTGGTCGATCGGCGGGAGCCCGAGCCGTTCGCCGCGTGCGGGAGCAGCAAGTTCCTGTGCGTCGCCGAGGCGGGCGGCACGTCGACCGACAAGCTCGGGCAGACGCTGGGGGACATCGAGTCGGCCATCTCAACGGCCCTGACGACGTACGACGGCTTGGACGTCAGCCCGTGGGACTTCTCGCCGGTGACGCCGCTGGTGAGCTGCGGGCCGTAGGGGGGAGGGGGGCGGACGATCAGCCGCCCTTCGGCCGCGTCGCCGGCGCGCGCTTCGGATCGCTCAGCAGCTGCTCGCCGTCGAATTGAACGCCGTGGTAGGTCGCCTCCCACGTCGTGACGTCCTTGTTCGGCTTCGTGTACGTCTCGTAGCTTGAGCCGCCCTCGAGACGCGTTCATCGACTCCTCCTTGCCAGCGTTCACAGCGAGGGCCGCGCCCTGCATCCGGAGGACCATGAGGGCACTTCATCACGCGCGATCCCCGATGAACAGGCCCTCAGTGAGCTGCGCGTACGCCTTGGCGAACTTGGGCGAGTGGCGCGGCCCATGCCGAGGAGGTCCGTGCACACGAGCACCTGCCCGTCGCAGCTAGCCGCCCTCGCTCGCGTCGATGGCCTTCCCCTGCCCGAAGTGGTGGCCGCCACTCCCCGAAGTAGGTCACGACGTGCCCGAGGTGGTGCCCGCCACTCCCCGAAGTGGTGCCCGCCACCAGGCGAAGTCCCCCACACCAGCTCGCGAGGAGGTGGCCGCCACTTCCGGAGGTGCCCCCTGCCACCTCGCGGGGTGGCGCCCGATCGAGGCGAGGTGGCGTGCGCCATGTCCGGAAGTGGTGCCTCCCACTTCGCGAAGTGGCGGGTGGAACCTCCGGAAGTGGCGGCCCCCGGAGGCGAAGTGGCGCCCGCCGATCCCCGGAATTTGAGCCCGGGAACACAAAATGAAAGAAAAGTGGTCCCCCCGACCCAAAACCGCCGGTCTCGGGCCCTACCCCTATGAAGGCCCGATTCGGCCGGGGCATCTCGCTCCGGCGGGCTCTCTCACAGAGGAGTACGACCATGACGGCGACAGACAAGAACAACAAGACCACGCGACGGGACAGGCTTCGCCTGCTCCTCAACGGCATCAACCTTCACTTCCAGAACATCACTTCCTTGACGATCGGAGGCGTCGTCCACCAGATCGCCGACATCACGGCGAAGATCACGGCCGACATCACCTCCAGCGACACGGCCGAGAAGGGCCATGCCACCTGGCTCCAGCAGGTCGATGAGGAGCGGGCCAGCCACGCGGTGGTCGACCCGCTCGTCAGCGGGGTGAAGAAGTTCGTCCGGTTGCAATTCGGCGACACGGACGCAGTGCAGGCGACACTCGCCGACTTCGGGATGGACCCGACGAAGAAGGCGGTGGTCCCTCCGGCCACCAAGGTCGCCTCGGCCGCCAAGGCCAAGGCAACCCGCGTGGCGCGGGGAACCAAGGGGGCCGTCCAGAAGGCCGCCATCCACGGCGCTCCGGCGACCGATCCCACGGTGGGATCGGCGACGGCGCCCGCCAGCCCGACCCCGGCGGTGGCCCCGGGGAGCGTCACGCCGCCGGCCACGAAGTAGCGTGGACGTCATCGTGATGCGGTAGCGACGAGAGACGCGAGCGAGAACAGGGTACGGGGCCTCCCTTCCGGGGGAGGCCCCACCCCCATCCCGGGAGAGACCTTGGCGAAGATCGACGCGAAGACCTTCGAACGTGCCTATGCGAGTGCGCTCGCGTACGCGAAGTCGCGCACGCGCGGTCACTCGTGGTCGGAGTCCGACCTGGCCGAGGAGCTGGCGCAGGACGCGATGGTCGCGTCGTTCGACCCGGACCGGTACTTCTGGAAGGGCGACAAGCCGCTCGAGCAGCATGCGATCAACGTGGTGCGATCGCTGCTCTCGGACCGCGCCGGGGCGGCGAAGCTCCGGCAGGATCCCAAGAACGCCGTCCCCGCCGACGAAGCCCTGAAGCGCGCGGCGATGCCGGCGGACGCCCTCACGCGCGTGAGGGAACAGCATGAAGGGCGCGATCGGCGTCACGAATGGATGCTCTCGGAGCTCGTCGGCCTCACGCTGGCGGTGTACCTCCTCTACGTGCGGGAGATCTTCGAGCCCGCGGCGCAGGCGGCCGCGCTGGGGGTGTCGCTCGCGGCGGTCTACGAAGCACGACGGCGTGTCGCCGAGGTGGCGCGCAAGGCGCCCGCCGCGGACGACAGCGCGACCGATATGGCGAACGAGCACGGCGACGTCGAGGAAGACGATGGAGACGGAGCCGGGGATGACCCGGGGGGCGACGAAGAGGACACGTCATGAGCACGAGCAAGGACAAGCGCGGCGACGTCTTCGACCGGATCGAAGCGGAGGACGCGGACGACGACGCACGCCGCATCCTCGCGATGAGCGACGCGGAGCTGGATCACGAGCTCGCGGCGGGAGGCCTCGACCCGGTCGCGGTGAGGGCGAAGGGTCGCGCGCTCGGGGAGTCGCTGATGCGCGCGGCGAAGCGTGCCCGCCTGGTGAAGGGGGCGAAGATCGGGGGGCTCGTCGCTGCGGGGGTGGCCATCGCGCTCGGCGCGGCGTGGCTGCTGCGCCCGCCGCCGACGTTCCCCATCAGCCCCGAGCCTCCGCCCCCGAGCGCGGTGCCGAAGGTCGACCCCGCGCCGCGCGAGCTCCGCCTCGAAGCGACGATCGCGTGCGACGCCCGGAAGTGGGACACGTGCGTGCAGCTGCTCGACCAGGCGGCGGCCCTGGATCCGGCGGGGGACAGGAGCGCGGAGGTCCAGGCGACGCGGGCGCGCGCTTCGAAGGGGCAGGACGAGGAGGACGGCAAGCTCCAGGCGAAGCCGAAGCCGTAGGGTCGGGGTCGGGGTCGAGGTCGGGTTCGGGGTCGGGGTCGGGGTCGGGGTCCGGGTCGCTGTCGCACCGCCCTCCCCGCCGCTAAGCTTCCCCACGGTGACCGCGACCCCCTGGCACTCCGCCCGCCCGCGCGTCCACTCCCTCGCCATCGAGCTGACCGCCTTCTGCAATCAGCACTGCGACTACTGCTACAACGCGTGGCGCGCCGACGGCGGCGCCTCCGTCGGGACCCCCGACCGCGCCGTCCTCCTCGCGCGCCTCGACCGCGTGCTCGACGCCGTCGACTTCGAGCACGTCACCCTCACCGGCGGCGAGCCTCTCGCCAGTCACCACCTCTTCCCAGTCCTCGACCATCTCCGGGCGCGCCACGTCCGCGCGCAGCTCATCTCCAACGGCGCGCTCGTGACGCCGGAGATCGCCGCCCGCCTCGCGCGGCACCGCCTCCTCTCGGTCCTCGTCACCCTCAACGGCCCCGACGCGGCGCTGCACGACGCACAGGTCGGCGGGACGCACTTCGAGAGCACCCTCCGAGGCATCGCGCTCCTCCGCGCCCACCGCATCCCCGTCGAAGGCTGCATCGTCATCTCGCGCCGCAACGCCGACCGGGTCGCCGACACCCTCCGCCTCTTCCTCTCGCTCGGCGTCCGCAAGGTGGCGCTCAGTCGATTCAGCCCCGCTGGCTACTCGGTCGCCCTGGCCCGGGACCTCATGCCCTCGCGCGCCCTCGTGACCCGCGCGCTCGAGGCTGCGGCGGCGATCGCGCGCGAGTCCGGGGCGCAGCTCTTCTCGACGATGCCGATCCCGCCGTGCGCCGTGGAGCTCTCGCGGTTCCCGGAGATCGAGTTCCACGATTGCCCCATCGGCACCCCGCGCCAGGAGTTCGCGCTCGGACCCGAGGGGGAGCTCCGTCACTGCGCGCTCCATCGCGACCCCATCGCCGGCGCGCGCGACGTGCTCGACCCGTCGCTCGACGTCGCGGCCCTCTTCGCGGCCGGGGACCCCCATCGTTACCGCGCGGCCCTCCCGGCGTACTGCACCGGATGCGAGCACGCCTCGACGTGCGCGGGCGGCTGCGGCGCGGCGGCGCTCTGGGTGCGGGGCGACCACGCGGAGGTGGATCCGTTCGTGGCCGGGGAGAGCGGCGAGTCTCCACGGCGGAAGCTCCCGCTCCTGGCCTGAGCCGCCCGCCTTGTCGAGCCCGGTCGGTCGCGCGTACGCTGGAGGGATGTCGTACCAGGGTCGTTCGCCGATGAAGGACGTGCTGCGGTCGGTGGTGATGGGCGCGGGCATGATCTCGCCGGCGCTCCTCGAGGCGTGCGCCAACGGCAACCCGCCGACGACGCCGCCGGTCCCCACCGCGAGCGCCACCGTCACGGGCGTGGCCACGGCGCCGCCCGTCGACAGCGCGCCGCCCAACGACGTCGTCCGGCCGCGGCCGAACCCCACGGGCACGGCGATGCCGACGCGCGGATTCGCCGGGGCGGCCCGTGCTCGAGGCTAGCCCGGAGCTCGTCGATCTCTTTCCGGCGGACGCTGCGGCCTGGATCTCGGAGACGCCGCTGCGGGCCGAGTACGCGCGCCTCATGCGCGGCTTTCATCGGCCCATCCCGTGGGAGGAGTCCCACTCGCCGAGGCTCGAGCCGGCCCTTCGCGCCGAGCTCGCGCGCATCTGGGGAGAACGCATCCCGACCGAGTACCGCTCCATCACCGGCTTCTCGACGCTGAGCTTCGACTTCATCGCGGCGGGGGCGCCGGTGGATCTCGTCGCCGTGTGCCATCGCGTCTGCATCGACGAGCTGCGGCACACGGAGCTCGCCGTGAAGATGGTGGAGATCTACGGCGGTCACCTCCCGCCCCTGCCGCGGGAGATCTCGTCGATGCCCGCGGACGAATCGCTCACGGCGGTCGCGCAGGCGTGCCGGTCGGCGATCCTCCTCTCGTGCCTCGGCGAGACGTTCGCGTGCACCGAGCTCGCGATGCTGCGGGACCGCGCGGTCGATCCGGTGGTTCACGGGGTGCTGACGGTGTTCCTGGCGGACGAGATCGTGCACGCGCGCGTCGGCTGGGCCTACCTCGCGCACGCGTTCAAGGCCCCGGACGAGCGAACGAAGCGCTCCGTCGCCGAGGCCATCCCCGGGTACATCGCCGGCATCGCCGCGAACCTCTTCGGGACGGCCGAGGCGCCGGCGGTGATCGACGTGACGAACGACGATCCGCGCCTCGGGGCGCACGGCGTCTGCTCGATGCGGGAAGAGCAGGAGCTCTATCGCGCATTCATCCCGGACGTGTTCCTGCCGGGGCTCCGCGCGGTCGGCGTGCCGGTCGACACGAGCGCCGCCCTCGCCGCGCTCACGTGATGAGCAGCACGGACGCGTGCGGTAGCGCGAGCGGGCGGTGCGACGTCCCGGCGCGGACGACGTAGGCGTCGCCCTTCGCGAGGTGCGTCGAGCCGGCGCCTTCGAGCTCGATGAGCGCCTCGCCGTCGAGGACGACGTAGCACTCGTCGATGTCGTGGACGTGAAAGTCGCGGTCGTGGCCCTCGAAGGTGACGACCCGCAGGGTGGCCTGGTTGACGGACAGGGCAGCGTGCGGCTGCCAGGGCGTCCGGATGGCGCGGGCGATCGCGTGAAGGTGAGCGAGGTTCGGGTCGGCGTCAGGCATGACCGGGAGGAGGAGGACGGTACTCGTACCCCGGGCAGCTCACCACGGGCAGCCGCGGATACTTCGCGAACCGTGCGTCCTCGTCGTGCAGCAGGCACAGGCGAAACACCGAGCCCCGCGCCGAGTCGACGCGCTTCGAGTGGAGGCAGTCGTCGCAGAGACCCGCGGGCACCGCCATCGCGTGGCCCCCCGGTGACCCGCTACTCGCCCGCGACGGGCTCGGCCGCGTGCGCCGTCGCCGTCGGCATCGGCTCCGGCTTCGGCGTGAAGCCGAAGAGCCGCGACAGCCGTCGAGACAGATCGTCGAACAGCGAGTACGCGACGGGCGTCGCCAGCAGCGTCAAGGACAAGGACAGCACCTGGCCGCCCACGACGACGCCCGCCGTCGCCCGGTTGAACCCCGAGCCGATGCCCCGCGAGAGCACGAGCGGGATCATCCCCGCGACGAACGCCGCGGTGGTCATCAGGATGGGCCGCAACCGATCGCGGTTCGCCTGGAGGATGGCCTCGAGGCGCGGCATCCCGGCGGCGCGGAGCTGGTTGGTGTGGTCGATCTGGAGGATGGCGTTCTTCTTCACGACGCCGAAGAGCACCAGGATTCCGAGGATCGAATAGATGTCGATGGCCTGCTTGAAGACGATGATGCTGATGAACGCGAAGGGGAGCGTCAGCGGCAAGCTGAGGAGGATCGTGATCGGGTGCAGCCACGACTCGAACTGCGCCGCGAGCACGAGGTACATGAAGATGAACGAGAAGACGAGCGAGAGACCGAACGCGATCATCGTGCGCCCCATCTCCTTGGTCTGACCCGAGGGGATGGCCGTGTACCCGGCGGGCATGTGCATGTTCTTGAAGATGCTCGTCATCGCATCCGAGATGGCGCCGTCGCTGTAGCCCGGCGCGGCGTTGGCGAGGATCTGCACCGTGCGCTGGCGGTTCAACCGGTCGATGCGCGAGGGGCCTGTGCCGCCCCGGAGGTGAACGACGTCGGCCAGGGAGACGAACCCCAGGCGCGACGACGGCACCGTCAGCAGCCGTAGCCCCTGCTCGTCGGCGCGGTACTGCTTGTCGGCGCGCACGTGCACCTCGTACTGCTCGCCGTGCTCCTCGTAGTTCGACACCCGCTCGCCTTCGACGAGGAGGCGCAGCGCGTTGGCGATGTCGCTCGGCTGCACGCCGAGGTCCGCCGCGCGCTGGCGGTCGATGTAGACGCCGATCTCCGGCTTTCCGACGATGAGTGACGAGTCGACGTCCACCGCGCCGGGCGTGGCCTTCAGGCGCTTGATGGCCTCGTCGGTGATCTGCTCGAGCTTCTCCAGGTCCGGCCCCCGGATGCCGTACTGGTTGCGCTGCGTCGAGAACCCGCCGCCCCCGAAGAGAGAGACCTCGCTCACCGTCACGCGGAGATCGGCCGGCTGCTTGGCGACGACCTCACGCCGGGCCCAGTCCATGAGCTGGTTCTGCGTCGTGTCGCGCTTCTTCGGATCGGTGAGGGCGACGTAGACCGTGGCCAGGTTCCGCGTGGCCGAGTTGTCCTCGCCGATGGTCGTGAGCGTCATCCGCACGTTCGCGTTCTCGTGCACCGCGCGGGCGATCCGCTCGCCGATGACCCGCGTCTCTTCCAGGCTCGTCCCCTCCGGCGCCCGCACCTGGACCTGGAACCGCCCGTCGTCGTTCACCGGCAAGAAGCCCTTGGGCGCCTTGATGGCCAGCGGGATGCACGAGCCCAGCGTGAGCGCCGCCATGGACACCACGATCCACCGGTGCCGCATCACGAAGCCCAGCACCCTGCCGTAGAGCCGTTCGACGGGCCGGTAGAACCAGTCGACGATGCGCTCGCCCACGGAGCGCACCCCGGCGACCGGCGCCTTCAGCCAGCGGGACGCCATCATCGGCGTCAGCGTGAAGCTCACGAGCATCGACACGGCGATGGAGAACGCCATCGTGATGCCGAAGCTGCGGAGGAACCGGCCCGGGATGCCGCCCATGAACGCCACCGGGACGAAGACGGCGATGAGCGACAGCGTCGTCGCCATGACCGCGAGGCCGATCTCCTTGGTCGCCTCCACGGCGGCGACCATCGGCTTCTCTTTCTTCTCCTCGATGTGACGGAAGATGTTCTCGAGGACGACGATCGCGTCGTCGATGACGATGCCGACCGCCAGGGCGAGCGCGAGCAGCGTGATGGTGTTGAGCGTGTACCCGGCCCACCACATGGTCGCGAACGTCCCGATGATGCTCACCGGGATGGCGATGGCGGCGATGATGGTGCTCCGCACGTTGCCGAGGAAGAGAAAGACGATGACCGCCGCGAAGAGCGCCCCCTCGACGAGGTGGCTCTTCACCGAGTCGACGCTGGTCCGGATGACGCCCGACTCGTCGCGCACGACGTCGAGCGAGTAGCCGGGCGGGAGCGCCTTGCGGATGTCGTCCGCGCGCTCCTTCGCTGCATCGGCCACCGTGACCGTGTTCGAGCCCGACTGCTTGCGCAGCGTCAGGAGCACCGTGGGGACGCCGTCGAGGAGAGCCGCCGTGTCCTCGTCCTGCTCGCCGTCCACCACGTTGCCCACGTCGTTCACGCGGATGGCGTGGCCCGCCTCTTCGCGCACCACGACGTCGCCGATCTGCCCGGGGTTGTTGACGCGCCCGTGGATCCTGACGGTGAGCTCGCCCGGGCCCGTGTCGACTCGGCCTCCGGGGGTGGTGAGGTTCTGGTTGGCGATCGCGTGCTGCACGTCGACGACGGTGACGCCCGCGCCGCGCAGCTTGATGGGGTCGAGGACGACGTTGATCTGCCGCTTGCGACCGCCGAGGAGCTGCACCTGCCCCACGCCCTCGATGGACTCGAGCGAGCGGCGCACGCGCTTGTCTGCCAGCTCCGTCGTCTCCCGCAGCGTGTGTCCCGTCGAGCGCAGCGCAAAGTAGAGGATGGGCGAGGCGTCGGGGTCGAGCTTCTGCACCACCGGCGGGTCGATGTCCTTGGGGAGATCGCGGAGGATGGTGTTCAGGCGGTCGCGCACCTCTTCGGAG
>Ga0182030_10001450_pt1 | contig 48839 bp, 36 predicted proteins | sample 812S3MmetaG_FD_121299 | JGI IMG/M metagenome (GOLD analysis project Ga0182030, IMG submission 121299) | Permafrost microbial communities from Stordalen Mire, Sweden - 812S3M metaG (Illumina Assembly) | ecosystem: Environmental > Terrestrial > Soil > Wetlands > Permafrost | place: Sweden... | reverse complement strand
TACTTAGGCGCCGCGCAGGAGAGCGTCGCGGCTTTGGGACGCACGCTCACCCACGGCATCCCGGCGCGCGCCGCGATGATCACGGAGTTTCACACGCTGGAGCACGGCAACACGATTCGCGATGCCGCGAACCTGCTGCTTTCGACCTCGCAACAGGATTTCCCGGTGATGCACAACGGACAGGTGGTGGGGATGCTGGGCCGCAATCTGTTGCTGCGCGCCATCGCTAACGAAGGACCGGAAGCCTACGTCGCCGGCGTGATGGATCGCGATTTCCTGTCGCTGGGTCCCGAGGACGATCTGGCGGACATCCTGCCGGTGATGGCTCGCGCCGGTCGCTGCGCGTTGGTGATGGATAAAGAAATCCTGCAGGGCCTGCTGACGACCGACAATCTGTCGGAGTTTCTGCTGCTGCGCCGCTTCGGCATGGAGCCTGTGGTTTAAGTGACTTTCGCCTAAGCGGCTGGTGAAAAACAAGGCACCCCGCTCGATGACTCTCGCGGCTCAATGTGAGGCTTCGTCGCAGCGCTTTACGGAGCCGCGACAGTGATGGAGCGGGGATATCACGTGTCGTTCGCCCCGTCGATTCTATTGCTCCCTCGTTTTGCCGAACCGCGAATGGAAGACCAGCGGGCAAATCGAGTAAACGCACGTTTCCGCACGAGCCGCGACCACAGGAAGCGGTTCTGCGAGCGGGTCTTCGAACGCCCGGCTATTTAAAATCTAAAACCGGTCCAGGCTAATGGCAATAGCGATCTTGGCCTCTCGCCACTACCTGGACCGGCCCCCGAAACCTCAAAACAACTCGCGGAATACCGAGTAACCCCAGGCGCCGGCCACCACGACGGTCATCACCGCTGTGGCAATCCCGAAGGCGCGGGTCGCCGGTTCCACCTTGTTGATCCGTTGCATGATCTCGCGCTGTTCTTTTGCCATATGCTCTTCGCCGGCGCTGATAAAGAGGCTGTCCTCTTCTTGTGCTCCGACGATGGCACGGTAAAGGAACAACGCAATGTAGACGATCGTGACTAAAGCCCATAGCCCGATCGCGATTTGAAGCGGAGAATACGCGAACATGGACGCCCTCCTTGCTGACGCGGACACCATCCCGACGAAAGAGAAGCTACTCCTATAGAAGAAGGGTGTCAAGGGGCGGCCTTTTAGGATGAACCTACGGCACCGTCGAGCCGTTAGTTTCTTCGCGCCAATTTCGCCTTGTCCTCTGCAATGATCTGCATGATTTCCTGTGCCGGATGCAGATTTGGATCCAGGTACAGCGCCATGCGAGCCTCTTGTTCCGCGTGATCGAATTGAAGGGTCATGCATAGGACGAGAGCCAAATTGGAATGCGCCGTGGCGTCGTGTGGAAAGACGCGAGCGTCCTCGACGAACTCCGGCACGGCTTCGGCCGTGCGGCCCAGGTGCAAGTACTCGGCGCCGAGCAATCCATGTGAGTACGGCAGCAACGTGCGTTCCTTTTCCATGCCTTCCTGCAACGCCGCGACCGCCCGCGCATGTTCTCCCTTTTCGGCAAGCGCCAATACTTTGACGAGAATGCGCCGCGCTTTTTCCGAGATCGGATGCCGCAGTACGTCGGCCGAAACTTTGGCCGGGGCCTGGCTTTGCTGGGGGATAGTCGGGAAGGCTCCCATCCCTCTGTCCAGCACAGGGGTCGTATTGGCGGACATACTATCGAAATCGTCGATCCTCCAGCCCAGCGAAGATCGGAACACGTCTGGAATCTGCGCGGCGGCAGGCAGACAGAAAAGGACGGCGGCCACAAAAGCTTGCATCCATAGAATACGCGCCTTTGGCGCGAGAACACGCGCTTTAGACGCGCGAAAAATTCCTCTCTTACAAATCGCCGAACGAATACAGCTGTGCTTACACATAGATTTCCTCCGTTCGAAATCTGTCCGGGAACATCCGCATTGCCGGCGGCCCCGGAGCTTTTCGGTTTGTCCTTAGGTGGGCCCGCTCCTGCGTGGAAGCGAACCTCGATAGCGCGTCGTGGAACCTATTTCTGTTGTACCTGCGATGTGTTCACCTCGCGGTGAACAGGGCGTGAATTCTCGACCACTGTGTCGGAATCGGATTTGCGAACTACCTGGCAAGATCAGAATACCCGAAGAACATTTCGGCGTCCAATCGAGAATCTTTATCTGGCTGATATAAGGCGGGAAAGACTGAAGTTAACTGCGTAACTCGGCAGCAATCTCCAGCGCGGCGTGGCGTGCATCGTCGATGGCGCCGATGGGGAAGCTGATCGCGCCGACCTTCGGATGTCCGCCGCCGCCATAGCGTTCACAAATACTTGCGAGATTGTATTTAAGCGGTTCCTTTACCCAGGGATTCGAGCCCACGGAAACCTTCGTGCGGAAGCTCGAAGTGCTCACCGAGACGGTGTACGTGGATTGCGGGTACAGGTAATACGGAATGAACTTGTTGTGGCCTTCGAGGTCGTGGCCCACGAGATCGAAATACACGACCCCTTTTTCAAATACCGCCTGTTGGCGGATGATGTCGATGGAGCGCAGATGGCGCTGATACAGCGGCTCGTACACGCTGCGAATTTCGGGATCGGCCGCGATCTCGTCGAGCTTCTGATGGCGCATCATGCGGATGATTTTCTGCACCGTCTCCGAGCCCTGGCTGCCTTCGATCACCAGCGTCAGTCGCGTCGCCGGGGAGCGCAGTTCCACGGCCTCTTCCGGATCTTTGTACAGAGCGCCATCGACGATATCCGCCCAGTGGACCAGATCGTGCAGGTCGGCCGGATCGTATCCGAATTTTTCCCGCGCGATGGTGGCGATATATTTCGTGCAGGAGCGGAAGGTGGGGTCGAACATTTTCCGGCCGCTGGTGTCCTGGCGGAAATGCGCGGCATCTTCTGGGGAAAGAAACGCGCTCTGGTGATGATCGAACCACCAGGTGACGCGCGGATCGGTGGAGTACTTGAAATCGACGATGGCGTTGACGTCGCCGTCGAAGAGTTCGGGTTCGAACAGCTGGGACGCTTTGTGCGCCATGCCTGTAAAACAGAACTCGGCGCCGGGATAGAATTTATCCTCGGCCAGACGGCTGAAATAGGCCGCCGAGGCGGCGCCGTCGAAACAATGGTCGTGGTATAGGATTCGAACCCGCATGTAGAGGTGGAAAACTTGTTAGTGTCTCGCAAACGGGGGGCCTAGCGCAAGTGGGTGTTTTCGGCGCGGCGTTCGACCTACAGCACCAGCACCGGATGATACACCATCGGCAGCTTCGCTTCGCCAATCGCGATGAGTTCGCCGTGAGCGGAAATCGCCTTCACGAAACGCGCGTCCTTGGCGGCGGAATGAAACGGCGAGACGCGGAAATCGCGCCCGTTGCGGATCTGTCCCGTGGTGACCAGATCGACAAATTCGGAGGGGAACTCCGGCAACAGCTCGGCGGCGGGAATGAGCGCGCTTGCGAGGCGATCCTCTGCGGCAAGCGTGGTGAGCTGTTCGATGGTGCGCGCCTGCTCGATGCGGAAATCGCCGGACGACAGACGGCGCAGATCGCGCAGATGAGCGCCGCAACTCATGGATTTACCCACGTCGTGGGCAATACTTCGAATGTATGTTCCTCCGGCGCAATGAATGCGCACGCGCGCCTCGCAGCCGGCGATCGAGAGGACCGTGATTTCGTGGATCGTGATGCGGACGGGGGCGAGCTCGACGGGCAGGTTCTTCCGTGCAAGCTCGTAGGCGGGACGTCCGCCGATCTTTTTCGCGGAAACCGCCGGAGGCGTTTGCCAAATCTCGCCGCGAAATTGGTCGAGCAATTTGTCCAGCGCGTCGTGGTCCAGTACGACTGCCACTTCGGGTGAGGTCGGCTCGCCATCGGCGTCGTAACTATCGGTCGAATAGCCGAAGTGAATCGTGCCTTCATACAGCTTGTCGTCGCGCGTGAAAAATTGGGCGAGCCTCGTCGCCCGGCCCAAAACCAACGGAAGCACGCCGGTGGCCGAGGGATCGAGCGTCCCCAGATGCCCGATCTTGCGCATGTTTGCCAGGCGGCGCATTTTTCCCACGACGTCGTGCGACGTCCAACCGCTGGGCTTATCGACTACGATGACTCCGTCCACACTTCTCCTGTTCCAATAAGCAACTGTAGCAAGCGCATCGCAACTACTGCGACAAAAGTTGTTTGGCGATGGTGAGCCGCTGCATGTTGCTGGTGCCTTCGTAAATGCGGCCGATCTTCGCGTCGCGATACAGTTTCTCGACGGGATAGTCTTTGGAGAAGCCGACGCCTCCGAAGATTTCGACGGCCTTCGAAGCTACGCGCTCGGCGATTTGCGACGCGAAATATTTCGCCATGGCGGCTTCCGTGAGAAACGGTTTCCCGCTGTCGCGCAGCCGTGCGGCGTTGTAAGTGAGCAGCCGTGCCGCTTCGATTTCTGTCGCCATTTCCGCGAGATCGAACTGGACGCCTTGAAATTCCGCGATCGCCTTGCCGAATTGTTTGCGCTGCTTCGCGTAGGCCAACGCGTGGTCGAGCGCGCCTTGTGCGAGCCCCGTCATTTGCGCGCCAATCCCGATGCGTCCTTCATTCAAAGTTTCAATCGCGATCTTGTAGCCCTTACCCACTTCGCCGAGCACGTTGGAGGCGGGCACGCGGCACTCGTCGAGAATCAGCTCGCAAGTGGAAGACGCGCGGATGCCCAGCTTGTCCTCTTTCTTGCCCACCGTGAATCCGGGGAAATCGCGTTCGACCAAAAATGCAGTCACGCCTTTGTAGCCGGCCGCGGGATCAATCGTGCCGAAGATGATGAACAATTCGGCTTCGGCCGCATTCGTGATCCACAACTTTCGTCCGGTGAGACGATATTCGCCGTTCGTAAGCGTGGCCCGCGTCACCAGCGCGAAAGCGTCCGATCCCGAGCCGGCCTCGGACAACGCGTACGACGCAACCGTATCGCGCGATAGGCGCGGAAGAAAGTGGCGCTTCTGTTCTTCCGTGCCAAAGCGCTGCAGCAAGTTCGTGCACAGCGTGTTTTGCACGTCGACGATCACGGCGGCGGAAGGATCGACGCGTGCGAGCTCTTCGATCGCCAGAATCGAATAAAAGAAATTGCCGCCTTGGCCGCCGAATTCCTCGGGAACGTCGATGCCCATGAGACCCAGCGTGAACATTTCCTGGAGCAGGTCTTTGCGGAACACTCCCGCGTCGTCCATTTCGCGGACGTGCGGGGCGAGCCGTTCGTGGGCAAATTGCCGCACCGTAGTTTGAAAGAGGCGCTCCTCTTCGCTGAGTTCGGTCAAGGCCGTCATGCCCCGATTGTAGAATGAACGGTAGGATGACAAGCCAAGCCCCGACCGGACGATCGCTGATCGAAGATACCTACCACGCGTTGCGCGCCCGCAAGACGACGGCGCGCGAACTTGTCGACGAAACCCTGCGGAAAATCGCGAAGCTCGACAAGCGGCTGAACGCCTTTATCACGGTGACCGGCGACCTTGCCCGGGAAGCCGCCGGCGAGCTGGATGGGGAACTCGCCGCGGGGAGAGATCGCGGCCTGCTGCACGGCCTCCCTATCGCGCACAAGGATCTGATGCGCACCAAGGGCGTGCGGACGACGGCAGGCTCGAAGATTTTCGCCAATTACATACCTCAACGTGATGCGGACGTCGTCCGCATTCTACGTGCCGCCGGCGCGATATCGCTGGGCAAGACGGGACTGCACGAGCTCGCCTACGGCGTGACGTCGAACAACCCGCACTATGGAGCGATCCACAATCCGTGGGATCTTTCGCGCATTCCCGGAGGTTCCAGCGGAGGCTCGGCGGTGGCCGTCGCCGCCGGAATCGTACCCTTCGCCACGGGCACGGATACGGGTGGATCGATTCGCGTCCCCGCTTCCTTCTGCGGCATTGTGGGATTTAAGCCGACGTTCGGGAAGATCAGCACGGCTGGTGTGTTGCCGCTGGGCATCACGCAGGATACCGTGGGCCCACTGACCCGAACCGTGCGCGATGCGGCGATCGCGTATCAGGCCATGGCGATTCGTCCGACGGGTTACGTTCCGGCGAAAGAAATATCGCTTGCCGGCGTGCGCATCGGCGTACCTCGCAACTATTTTTTCGAGCGTGTGGATGCCGAGGTCGCCTCGTCGGTGAAGAAGGCCATCCAAGCGGCCGAGCGCGCCGGCGCGAAGATCAACGAAATCGACGTTCCCGATACGGTCGCCCTCACAGAAGCCGCTGCGACGTGTTTGCTTTCGGAGGCGCCATCGGCATTGCGTCCGTACCTCGACCGGCGCGAGGACTTCGGAGAAGAAGTGCTGGCGAGACTCGACGCGGGGCGAAAGATCCTGGCGGTGGACTATTTGGACGCCCTGCGTGTGCGCCGCAAAATCGGCCGCGAGTTCGCCAGGCTGTGGGATCGCATCGACTGTCTGTTCACGCCGTCGACGCCCATGACGGCGCCGATCATCGGAGAGAAATTCGTGACGTTCCATGGAGGGGAAGAAGAGGTTCGCGCCGCGGGCACGCGCTTTACGCGTGGGATGAACGCGGTCGGACTTCCGGCGATCTCGATCCCGTGCGGATTCTCGAAAAACATTTTGCCTATCGGGCTGCAGATCATTGCCGGACGGGATCGGGACGATTTCGTGTTGCAGATCGCCGCCGCGATGGAAGACACGCTCGATTGTGCGCGACGAATGCCGCCGCTCGCTGCGTGAATCGCTATTCGTGCAGTACGGCGAAGCGGCTGATTGTGTATCCCAGCACGCCGCCGACGAACACGTCGGAACCCCAGTGCGAGGAAAGCGTCAGGCGCGAGAATGCGACCAGCGCCGCGGTTCCGTAGGCGACATACGGCACCCATTTGTGATTTCCGTAGCGATGCGCGATAATCGTCGCCGTGGAAAACGCAGCGATGGTGTGGCCGGAGGGGAAACTGCCGTTGCTCTGCACGCCTCCGCCCTTGCCAACGAACCACGTATTACTGTAGAAATCAGCGTTGGCGGGGAGATCCTGGGGACGTTTGCGGCGATCGATATCCTTCGCGATCGTCGTGAGGATTTCCGAATCCGCTACGGCTTCGCCGACCAGCAGCGCGGTCGATTTCATCTTTGAATCCTTGAAGACCAGCCCCGCGCCGTAAAAGGCGAACGGGAAGACCCACATCGCGCGCGATGTAGTGGTTCCCGCGAAAACGTTGTTGTAGGGATTGAAAAAGTGGGTATTGCGGAAATAGTGTCCCTCTTTCGGATCGAGTTCCAGCAACCCGACTGTCACGCCCAGCAGCGCGGCCGTGGGAATCCAATAGCGGGGTTCTTTCAATTTCAGCGGGGAAAGCCAAATGGTGCGCTGATCTTGAATAATGTTGCGCGGCAGCTTGAGCCACGAGACTTCGCGGACCGCGGGCGTTGGCGCGGCGGTCAACAAGGGCGTCGCCGGCACGGCGGCCGCATCTGCGTCGGGAGTCTCCATCGGCGCGGAGACTTCCGCGGGACTTGCCGCGGATTCTTGTGCCCACACCCACAGGGGACAAGCAAGCAAAATCAACACCGTTACGAACATTGGATGTGTGACGCGCCTCCTGTCTGTATGGTTTCTCATTTACCGTTTCGCTTTGATGAACCCGCATGTCGATAAATCAAGGGAGCCTCCGCGAGCTTTCGCAAAGTTCGCGCTGGGGTTCGATAGTTCGGGTCCGTGGCCATGCGCTGCTCCTCGCGCTCCACCCCGTCGCGCACGCGCTTCGACTGCGAGCGGAATCCGAGCTTGGCGTAAAACCAAAACGCTCCCGATTCAATCGCTTCTTCATTCTCATGACCCAACTGATAGGGATCGATGGTGAACGTTTCCACGCCGAACTGCTGGTGGAACACCTTCAGCAGCCGCGCGTAGAGCCACGCGGTCTCGCCCTGGCGAAACGTGTAATACAGGTTGAAACCGACTTCCATCGCGCCGCCGGTCCACATTACTTCCACGTAGCCGATCGGGACCCCGTTCTTGCAGTACATTCCAGCGCAATATTCGCGGCTCGGCAGGCGCCGGCGGCGCGGTACGCCGAAGAAATACAAATCCGTGCCGCGGCCGAGATCGGCGTGATACACATGAGCTTCGTCGGGATATTCGAAGCCGTAAAGCTCCCGATAGCGCACCGCCGACGCATCGATGATCACGCCCGGAATTTTGTGTGCGCGCGTTTTTGCGAGCTTCGTCACACGAATCGGCGGCGCGGCAAGTTCGGCGGCGAAGGAAATATCCCGCCGCGCCAACAGCGGACTCTTGTGATAAAAAATCGAGGGGCGCGGAAGGCGCGCGCGCGATCGGGACGCGTCGGAATTGCGGAGCTCCCAGCGCAGAGGGATTTCCAGCAGATCGTAAACCTCGGGCCGAACACGTTCCAAGAGCCACGGAATCACGCCCTCGCGATTTCCCTGGGAGGCCGCTTCCAGGCGTTTGCGCCAATCCGCATGGCGTCCCACGGCCCACGCTTCGCGAGCTTCCGGAATCAGATCCGCGAGCACGAGAGCGAGGCGATCCACATGTTCGAAGCGCTCCCAGGCGATTCTCAGATTGTGACTGTGCCGCTCCGCCAGCGATTTCGTAAACGCGTAGCTGAAATTCGTGGTGAGTCCCGTGCCGGCGATGCCCGAAATTTCGGAGTACTCGAATTCCGCCAGGTCCTCGGGAGCCAACGGGCGCAGTCGTCGTCCGTACTCGAACAGGATGGCATCGCATAAACGCACAACCTCGGCGCTTTGCGGATAGGCGCGCAAGAACAACAGCGTTTCGTGCAGGTGAATGAGTTCCGCCGCAGTGCCGAAGCGTGCGCGCCGGATTCGTTTCAGAAGCGCTGCGGTGCGCCGGGCGGCGTCCTCTCCGAACATCCCCTTGCAGGCATCGAGTTGCGCGAGTCCCCTCGCCGCAAGCGGCATGATCCAGTTTAGCGTGCCTCGCTTTCCCGATGCGTCCCGCATTCACGCAAATGCCACGATCCGACCAACGGCGGAATGCTAAAGTGGAAAGCAATGCAAAAGACCAGCGACGCAGTGCAATTGGCGGCCATCTGCAAGAGCATGCGGCGGGAGGTGATTCAAATGATCACCGACGCCAAATCCGGACATCCCGGCGGGTCGCTTTCCGCCGTGGAGATCCTCGTCACGCTGTACTTCGACGTCATGAATCACGATCCCGCGCGACCCAAGTGGGACGGCCGCGATCGCTTCCTCTTATCCAAAGGCCACGCCTGTCCGATCCTGTATTCGGTGATGGCCGAGTGCGGGTATTGCGATAAGGCCCAATTGAATACCTTGCGTAAGATGGGCTCGATGTATCAAGGTCATCCCGACGTACGCTTCCTGCCGTCGCTTGAGGCGTCCACCGGATCGCTCGGCGAAGGAATCTCGCTGGCCATCGGTATGGGTCTCGCGGCGCGACTGGATAAGGCATCCTGGCGGACCTACGTCGTGCTCGGCGACGGCGAAATTCAAGAGGGACAGATTTGGGAAGCCGCGATGTTCGCCGGCTATCACAAAGTCGACAACATCGTCGCCATTGTCGATCACAACCGCATCCAACTCGACGGCTTTGTGAAAGACATTATGGAGATCGAGCCTGTGGCCGAAAAATTCCGTGCTTTTGGATGGCACGCGATTGAGCTCGACGGCCACAGCATCCCGGCGCTACAAAGTGCGTTTCACGAAGCGGAGAGCGTGAAGGGCCAGCCCACCGTGATCGTCGCCAACACCATCAAGGGCAAAGGCGTTTCGTTCATGGAAAATAATCCCAAGTTTCATGGCACCGCGCCCACGGCGCAGGAATGCGTGGCCGCGCTCGCCGAGCTCGCATAGGAGATCAACATGCCGACCACTACGAAATTCGATTTGAACATGGGCGTGGCGACGCGCGAGGCTTTCGGCCAGGCACTCGTAGAGTTAGGACGCGCCAATCCTAATGTGGTCGCCTTGGACGCGGATTTGTCGAAGTCAACCATGTCGGTTTATTTTCAGAAGGAATTTCCGGAGCGCTTCATTGAATGCGGCATCGCGGAAGCGAACATGGTCGGGATTGCCTCCGGCCTGGCCTCGGCCGGTAAAATTCCTTTCGCGTCGAGCTTCTCGGCATTCATCATGACCAAGGCGTTCGAGCAGATGCGCGTGACGATCGCCTATCCCAACGTGAACGTGAAACTCGTCGGCACGCACAGCGGCATTTCGATTGGCGAAGACGGTCCCTCGCAGATGAGCCTCGAAGATCTGGCGCTCGCTTGCGCTTTACCGGGCTTTACCGTGATTTCGCCCGCCGACGAAGTGGCCATGCGCGCGCTGGTGCATTGCGCGGCCGATCACGTCGGTCCCGTGTTCTTGCGCGCCGGACGCGTGAAAGTTCCCGTCGTCTATAGCGCGACGCAAACCTTCGCCATCGGGAAATCCATCGAGCTGATCTCCGGCACCGATGTCACCTTGATCGCCCACGGATTGCTGGTGGCGGAAACGATTCGTGCCGCGGAAACTTTGCAAGCCGCGGGAATTTCGGCGCGCGTCATCGATATGCACACCATCAAGCCGCTGGATACCGATGCCATCGCGAAAGCCGCGCGCGAAACCGGGGCCATCGTCGTTGCCGAAGAACATCTCGCCGATGGCGGCCTGGGTGTGCGCGTCGCGCAGGCTGTGGCGCAATCGCAGCCGGTGCCGATGGAATTCGTCGGGCTGGATCGCTACGCCGAATCCGGAACGCCGGACGAACTGCTCGACAAGTACGGCATGCGCGCCGTCAACGTCGTGGCGGCTGCCAAGCGCGTGCTCGGACGCAAGAAATAGTGGCCGCGAAATCCCCCGCCAGAAAGCCTGCCGCTCTCCGCCCCAAGGCCGCGCGGACCCGTTCCACGGCTGTTCGTTCTACAAGTGACGAGCTGGCCGAGGTCTGCGTCGCTGCGCGCCAGGAAATGCGCCGCGCGAGCCGTGTCCTGCATGACGAAATCGGATCCTTGCTCGCCGTCGCGGGGCTGCGCTTGCAACTGCTGCAAATGGATTATCCGGAAGCCTCGGAAGGGACGGCGGAACTCGCCTCCGCGCTCGAAGGCGCGATGCGGCACACCCGGACGCTTAGCAAGGAACTGGACCCTTCGCCCGTGTCCCGCGCGGGATTGGAGAATTCGCTGATCGATCTGGTGAAGCGCTATCGCGAGGGCTACGGTGTGGAGACGGAGCTCAAGTACACGGCGACCGCACTCATTGCGCCCGAGATCGCCGAAGCCCTGTATTTGGCCGCTGCCGACGCCGTGGGCGTGGCCGCGTTCACGGCCGGCGTCAGGCGGATCAAGATTGCCGCGGCAGGATCGCGTTCGGTTACGGTACGTGTCGCTTTTGACGGCAACCCCCGGGGCGTGCGGGCAAAACTTGCGGCGGCCGAACTGTTGGCCCTTCACTCCGGCCTCCGTTTCGTGGTGACTACGGGAAAAGGTACAATTGTTTCCATCCAATATGCTTTGCGACGTTCTTCTCGTCGATGATCACAAGATCATGCGCGATGGCATTCGTGCCATCCTGAGCCGGGACGCGGAATTTCGCGTGATCGGAGAAGCGGAGAACGGCGCCGACGCGATTCTGTTCGTGAAGAAGAATCGGCCCGACCTCGTTCTGTTGGATATCGGACTGCCCGGCCTCAACGGCGTGGAAACTACCGCCGAAATCCTGCGCCACCATCCCGAGTGCAAGATCGTGATCCTTTCGATGTACGACGACGAAAATTCCGTAGTGGGCGCCATCCGTTCCGGCGCGCGCGGATTTGTCCTCAAGAAAGTTTCCGATAACGACCTGCTCGAAGCCTTGCGCGCCGTTTCGCGTGGAGGCGCATATCTCAGTCCGCAAGTTTCCGATCGCCTGCTGACGCGCATTCAAAAGGGAGACCTGGAAGCGAAGCAAACTCCCGCGGCGCTCGAAGCACTTTCGCCGCGCGAAATTCAGGTGTTGCGCATGGTGGCCGAAGGCAAGACCAGCAAGGAAATCGCCGTCACGCTCGATCTCAAGGAGCAGACCGTCCGCAGCTATCGCAAGACGATGATGAAGAAACTCGGCGTGAACAACGTGGCCGGACTCACGCAGCTGGCTCTTTCCACGGGACTCACGCAGTTTGGCGAAGCGGCCCAAGGTCACGCGAGTGGCGCGGAATAGGGGCCCTGTGTAAACAGCGACGCGTAAACAGCGACGCCTAGATAACTATGAGTGAAGTGCTCGCGCGAAAATCTCCCTGGGGTCCGATGCTCGTCATTGACGCGCATGTCCATTTCTTCTCGCACCGATTTTTCGAAATCCTCGCCGGCCAGAAACCGGATTTGACCATCGATGCCATCCGCCAGAAGCTTGATTGGCAATTTCCGCCGGAGCAGCCCGCCGAGTTCGCCAATGTATGGGCGCGCGACCTGGATCGCCACGGCGTGTACGGAGCCGCCTTGATTGCGAGCGTCCCGGGCGACGAATCTTCGGTGCTCGTGGCCGCGCAAACGCATCCCGATCGCTTCGTGCCTTTCGCGATGGTGAATCCGAAGGTTCTCAAGATCGAGGCACTCGAAGGCATCCGCATGGCTTGTTTGTTTCCGGCGATGCACGCGTACTCCATGCACGACGAAATCGTCCGCCCCGTCTTCGATTGGGCGGCGCAGGGCAAGCGCGCGGTGTTTGTCCACTGCGGAGTCTTGAGCGTTGGCGTGCGCGGGAAACTCGGCCTGCCCTCGGTGTTCGATCTGCGTTATTCGAATCCCATCGATCTGCACGAGATCGCCATGCGCTATCCCAACGTACCGATCGTGATCCCGCATTTTGGCGCCGGGTATTTCCGCGAAACGCTGATGCTGGCCGATCTTTGCCCGAACATCTACCTCGATACGTCCAGCTCCAATCGCTGGATGCGTTTTCAGGACGCGCCTCTCGATCTACGCCAAGTCTTCCGCCGCGCCCTGGACGTCGTCGGGCCGAAGCGCCTCCTGTTTGGTTCGGATTCCTCTTATTTCCCGAGAGGTTGGCACTATCAGATCTTCGAGGAACAGGCCACCGCGCTCTACGAGCTCGGCGTAAGTGCCGTCGATGCGCAAGCGATATTCGGCGAAAATCTCCTGAGAATATTACCGCGCTAAAGCAACGATTAATACGTGATGGAAGGAATTCTCTGGCAGCGGATGCGGGAGCCCTTCGTGTACCCCGTGCCTCCGGCCCCTCGCACGGCCGTCTTGGTGAACTGGTTCCGAGCGCCCCTGCTCCCTTCGCCATCGGTACGCATTTTTCCGAGTGGATGGAAAAGTGATGCCGTGCAGTTTGCGCCTTCCGCTGTCGCCGCCACCATCGATCAGCTGCGGAAACTGTCGGGAGTGCTGATCCCCTCGCTGACGCATGCGTTGATCGTGCTGCAGCGCCCCGGATCTCCGCGCCTGACGGAAGCGGATCGAACGCTCTTTTGGCGCGCCTTTCGAGTGCCGGTGTTCGAGCAGATCATCGGACCGTTCGGGCAATTGCTGGCCTTCGAATGCGAGGCGCATGAGGGTTTACATATCGAAACTCAGGGATTGCAGCTGACCCAGGATATGATCGATTCCCGGCCGTGCCCTTGCGGCCGCGAGACTCCGCGCTTCGGCGTGCGCAGTTTGGCCGACGTCGAACGCCGCGCGGCAGCATATGCACGATAAGATCCCGCGCGCGGCTCACTAAATCGCTTTCCCTCCCCAACTACTGGCTCTTGTCATCCCGAGCGGAGTCGAGGGATCGGCAAGAATATAGTTGACACACCCACGTTTTTCAGGCATACTTAAAGCATGGAAAACGTCAAACCAAAAACCCTGATGGAGGCGATCAAGCACTACGCCGACGCGGATAACGCGCTCGGTGAAGTTGCCGATAGCCGTTGGGCCAATGGCGTCGTCTGCCAGCACTGCGGAGCCGAGAAACCTATGTTCCTCAAGACTCGCCGCATCTGGAAATGCTCCAAGTGCCGGAAGCAATTTTCCATTAAAACCAAATCTGTTTTTGAGGACTCCCCGATCAGTCTCGACAAGTGGCTTGCCGTGGTCTGGATGGTCGCCAATTGCAAGAACGGCGTCAGCAGCTACGAGATCATGCGCGACACTGGCGTTACCCAAAAGACCGCGTGGTTCATGCTGCACCGTGTTCGTCTCGCAATGCGCGAGGATGGAGCCAAGAAGATTGGCGGCAGCGGTCGCGAGGTCGAAGCCGATGAAACTTTCATCGGCGGGAAAGTCGAGTTCATGCACAAGAGTTCTCGCGCCAAAATTACCAAGTTCAATAACTGGGGTAAGACTCCGGTTCTCGGTTTGTTGGAGCGTGACGGCAAGGTCCGCGCTGCCGTCGCTCCGAACCGCAAGAAGCGCCACATTCAACCGAATATCATCGCGAACGTCGAGCCAGGAACCAAGCTCTACACCGATGACTACCCCGGATACGATTCGCTTCCCGCCGAGTTCGAGCGCGAACTTATCAACCACCTTCAGACCTATGTGAACGGGCGAGTCCACACCAACGGGTTGGAGAATTTTTGGAGTTTGTTGAAACGTACCCTCAAGGGAACTTACGTGAGTGTCGATCCCTGCCATCTGCAAGCCTACGTAGACGAGCAGGTGTTCCGGTTCAACAATCGCAAGGATGCGAACGATTTTGACCGCTTCAAGCTTTTGCTTTCCCAGATCGTAGACAAGCGGCTGACTTATGCCGAACTGATCGGGAAGGAGGCGGAAACGTGGAGCGTCGTCGAGGGGGCTTAGACGGAACGAGCGCGGGAAGCGCGTTTCTGCTTCGGCTTTGGACCGGGCTTGCTCGGATTGAGCGCGGACTGGCGTTTGTATTCCGCTTCGCGCTCTACAATCTCCGAATGTGGTACGGACATAAGCCGACCGAGCAGCGCCTTGAATGCATCGTATTCGGAGGACTTCCCCGACTTCTTCATTAGCTGTAAAACAACTTATCATAAAACAGCGCCGCTGTCTCTGACTAAGTGTCCAAGTTTGATAACCTCTCGAATTTGTTTTCGTTTCGTTATGGCGCCAATCCCGGTCATGTCTCCCAATATAGATTTAGTCCATATTGACTTATCTGAGTTCTGATCGCGGTATAGGTGGCCCAGCGCATTTGCTAGATAGTCCGCTTGCTCCAAAAGAACAGTGCTCCCTTTGGGCACGAAGGACCAGTTCGCAATTTTTGATTTTCCGTGCGAATTTACAAGCGTCTTACTGAAGTCTGAAATCAACTTGCTTGCCGTGTCTCTATAGCGTCTCTGATCCTCAAAAACGAACTCAATTCTTTCATCATCCGGTATCCATCGGGTAACTTGCGTCACAAGTCCATTGAGTGCAAAATAGTAGCCCTTTAGTGCCTTCTGCTCATGACTGCCACGAAGCAGATCCGCATAGTCGGAAACACGGACTCCCCCTACGGCGCGAGTTAGATTGCACCGAGCAGGGATCGGACCAAGCGCAGCCAATAACTTATGAGTCCTTGGGTTGCTCCATCGCAACGCAGAAAGGTGTATCTGTTTACGATTTCCTCTCGCGGGCACCCATTGTTCCAAAAAAGCTTTCCATTGTGAATCGTTACCGACATGGCCAGCGACGAAAACATGTTCCTGGGACTCATGCCCGTTTTCGTCTAGATACGCCGTCAACATAAAAAGCCACCTTGGGGGATCGTCGTGCGGTATAGAAAACCGTCCATCAAGGGAATCGTCCCATTTTCGGCATGGGTGTGTCAAGTCTATTATTGCCGAGGGATCTGCTTTTTATTCGTGCCCGATGGCCGTGAGGCTGGTGGCTAGTTGGTGAAGACGAACGGGAGGCTCGCCCGAGGGCGAATCGGCAGGCGCGACCTTTCCGACCGATGTTCACCGTTTGAGTGTAAAACGACTAGCTGCTCTAGAAGTCTCGATAAGGCTTACTTGGTGGAAATTCAGTGTCCCTTGGGAACTCAGCAACACACTTCCATCAACGGTATCCCAAATGAATGTTCCATTGTGCTGTTCAGAAGGCTTACCAAGCCGCTGCTGGCAATACTGCACGACATCTGCCGCGGCCTCAGCCACGAAGTCTTTACTGGCCGAATCGAGGAGGAGACCAATCTTGTAGACGTTACCTCCAACCGTCCCGATTACTACCTCCCAATGGCGGTTCAAAAACTCCACGGAAGGAGCGTTGAAATCCTGCTCTCCCTCGAACTGGCGCTCGATGATTGCGGACTGAACCAGAGAGAACTCTGTCAAGCCAGTAAGACCCTGAACTGGCATATCCAACTTGTATTTGCCAATTGGAAGGGAAGCCGAGTTTGTCAATTTGCTGTCAGTCTTCGCCTTTGGCTTCCATGTCTTGGCGAGGCCTTGAGCTTCCACAATCTGCGCTGGCGTCATTAGATGACTGACACCCTCCCGATTCTTTGTACAGTTGGCTCCGACTTCGAGATCGCTCACGCACAGACTGAATCTCACGTATGCCTCAACAAGATCTTGCTCTACGCCTTGCCCCCTACCGTACATGACTCCGAGGGGCATCTGAGCCGTAGCTTCTCCCTGATCCGCCGCTCGAAGATACAACTTCAGAGCTTCCTTGTAATCTTGCTGAACGCCTTTGCCCTGGTAATACATTAGTCCGAGCATCACTTGGGCCAAAGGTTCACCTTTCTCAGCGAGCGGTCTCAGTTCTCTCAAAGCCGTAGCATAGTCCCCGCTTTTAACGGCGTTTACACCAGTCTGGAGATCGGCCCCAATAGCGGGAAATGCGGCCGTTACGCCCATGAGCAAGAAGCGAAGGATTTGCTGCACGTTTCCTCCAATCGAAGATGCCAATCAACTGCGAAGCCAGGTGGAAAGGCAGATCGTAGGCGCTGACCGGGCCGCGGCCAGGGATGACGGGGCCACCAGCGCTAAGCTCCACTCCAGCTTCATGATGTTACAGTATACTCAAAAGCAACTTCCATCTCTATGCTAAGTGATATCGGAAAAAACAACAGCCTTGAAGCATTTCTTGCTGCGCTGGAGTCCGTGCAGCCGACATCGGAGCGTGTTGGCCGGGTCGAAATTTACCCAAACTACGGAACGACGCCCGACGAATCCGAGAAGAGCATATTGGTAGGGCAGTTTGCGAAGTGTCTCGGTGAGCAAACGCCCGATGCCCCTTCTCTGAAATCCCAAGGATTCCGAGTCCTCGTATCAGCGGACTATCCGGTGGTGAAAAAGTACCTGGAGAAGACTGTCATGAAGGCGCCAGAGAAGGGTGGCCCACCAGAGAAAGCCGGTTCACCAAAGGTGCCGTGGGTTCAGTTGGTGCCATCCGGAGGAGTCGCACCCTTCCCGCGCAGCTGACACACTGAAGGAGGGCGGCTCTCTGGGAAATCCTGGTCGAATCCAGCTTGGCGAAGGCACTGAGAGGGCTTCTATGCGTGCTGGCGCTTGGTTGCGAGCGTGCGATGCTAAACTCAAACTATTGGGGCTGTGGCGGAATTGGCAGACGCACCAGATTTAGGTTCTGGCGTTCGAAAGGACGTAAGAGTTCAAGTCTCTTCAGCCCCACCAACGCCCGCAGGCAGAACCGGCCTCCTCGTTCGCACAACGACGCCGTTCCTTTTCAGTCGCCTCCGTCCGACGCTGGGGCTCGGTCGTTGCGGTAGAATGGTGCTGAAGGTCGCGTCAGTTCACATGCTGGGCTCTCCACGAACCTTGCTGCCTCGATGAGCCGGGCAAAGCGAGAAGTGTTTTTATGGTGATCAGCTATCGATGTGCGAATCCTGATTGTGATCGATGCCATGTAGCCGTTCCCGACATCCGAACATTGCAGAGCAATGACGGCAGTGGGACTCGGGTTTGTTCCCATTGCGGCAAGCCGATGAAAGTGGCTGAGACGATCGACGTTTCCAGTGGGCACCGGCGGACGGGATCTGGTCGAGCTGTTCGCACCGCCGCCCCGCGCGCGAAGATCCGCGTCAGGACACGTGGAAGAAAGACCCGATAAATTTGATGCGGTGGGCTCGCCAAGCCACGCGCGACTGCAAGACCATGGGAGCTCGATCCTCTCCGCTCGCACCCCCGCCCCAGGCCGAGCCCGTGCCGACCGAACTGCGCAGGGAAATCGCGCGTGGCAGCGCGCAGACCGATCGCGGAGAATTCGTCGATGGCTCCGCAGCCTTCGCCGAGATCCGGAAGCGCAGGGTCAAACGGAAGCGCGTCTGAGTGTGAAGTCGTTCGTTCTATTTACCCGCGTGCGTTCAGCGCCGCTTTCACCCGCTCCGCATGGAACGGGATCTGTCGAATCCTCGCGCCCGTGGCATCGTAAATCGCATTGGCGATCGCCGCGGCGATCACGGTAATCGTGGTCTCTCCCGCGCCCGTCGCTTCCTCATCCGGACGATTGATGAGCACGCTCTCCATCTTCGGAATATCGAAGCCCAGGGGCAGGGAATGGAAGGTCCGCCAATCGATGGACGTGACTTTTTCGCTGTCCCAGGTGACTTCTTCGCCCAGCGCGCGGCTCATGCCTTGCAGCGCTCCGCCTTCCGCCTGATTGCGCAGCCCATCGGGATTCGTAATGGGACCGGCATCAATCGCCACCCAGATCTTGCGCACGGAAACTTTGCCCGTATCCTGATTGACCTCGGCTTCCACCGCGATGCCCGTGTATCCGTTGTCGCCTTCGTACGCCACGCACGCCACGCCGCGTCCCGTGACGATGCCCGTCTTCGAATTGCCCGGTTTCGGCGACGGACGCGTTTCCCAATTCGCGAGCTTGGCCGCTCCCTTCAGCACATCGATCACGCGCTCGTCTTTTAAGTGCCGTAAGCGGAACTCCACGGAATCGGCCTTGGCCACTGCCGCGACCTCGTCAATGAAACTCTCGTGCGCGAACGTGTTTTGAATGCGCGATGGCGACCGCAGCGGCCCCGTGTAAAACGGCGACGCGACCACGTGTGTGAGAACCTTCTCGCTCTTGATCGTTCCCGTGCCTTGTTCTTTATCGCCCACGCGCCCCGCCACGTAGGACGGAACGCTGTTCAGATTGTTGTTGTAGCGCCGAGGCTCCGCCGCCGGTCCCGGTTTAAATTCCTGCGGAGGAAATCCCAGTAACCCGCCTGTGACCACGTTGCCGGGGAACATATATAAAGGACGCGCGCCTTTCGTCGGTGACCACGACTCGTGCTCCCATGCGGCAATATTGCCTTTGGCGTCTAGAGCTGCGCGCTGCTCCAGCACGAACGCGAAGCCGTAGTTTTCCCACGCCATTTCGTCCTTGCGTGTCAGTTGCACACGCACCGGCTTGCCCACGGCCTGCGATAGCACGGCGGCGTCGAACGTCACCGCATCCGAGCCGTTGATGCCATAGCAGCCCGATCCGCGACGGTAAATCACGCGCACGTTTTCGGGCTTCAATCCCAGGATCATCGCCGAGGAACTCCGTTGATGCCAGACGCCCTGCGTCGGCGAATAGAGTGTCGCGTGATCGCCCTGCACGTCGGCCACCGCGCACGATGCTCCCATCGACGCGTGCATTTGATATGGATACAGATATGTGGCTTTTACAACAGTCGCTCCGCTTGCGAGCATTTGCGCCGTATCTTTCGAATCCACGCCGAGCCCGTCGCGCGACGGCTGCTGCTTCATCCATTCGTGGATTTCCGATTGCTTCGGCAGTCCCACGCCCGCGCTCCATTCGACCTTGAGTTTGGCGGCGGCTTGGGCGGCGTACATCTGCTTTTCCGCCACCACTCCGACGAAATCCTTCTTGACGACCACCTTCACCAGGCCCGGAATATCCTTCACCGAGCTCTCGTCCACGCTCATCACCTTCGCGCCGACCACGGGAGGACGCACCACGCGCCCGTGCAGCATTCCCGGTAGGCGCACGTTGTGGGCGTATTCCATCCGTCCCGTCATGATCTCCGGGAAATCCACGCGCTTCACCGGCGTGCCCATAATCTTCCATTCGCTGGGCTCTTTGCGTTTGGCGTTCTTGTTGACGGCGAGCGCGAATTTCTTGCCGCCGACGAGTTCGCCGTAGGTGACTTTCTTCGAAGTGTCGTTCTTCGAGGTAATCACGCCGTCCCACGCGGTCAGTTGATCTGCCGGAACACCCAGCTTCTGTGATGCCATTTGCAGCAGCGCTTCGCGCGCCGTCGCGCCGGCCTGCGCCAGATTCTCGTGATTGAAATTCGCGGGATGCGATTGGCTGCCGGACGTTACTCCCTGATCCGGCGTCATCGACGTATCGCAATAAATCAGCGTGACGTGTTCCACCGGAACGGCCAGCTCCTCGGCCACCAGTTGTATTTGCGCCGTGACGATCCCTTGCCCCAACTCTTCCTTGCCTGTGTATCCGATCACGCGGCCATCAGCAGCGATCGCGATCCACGAATCCACCTGACCTGCCGGCGGCGATCCCGCCGCGGCGCGCTCCTGCGCGGAGAGCTTGTGCGTGTCCGCTAAAGAAAATCCTACAATCAATGCGCCGGTCGCCTTCAGGAAATCGCGACGATTTGTGCCGGTCCTCCCAGAAAGCCCAGCCTGCTGCAAGGCCGCGCGCGCGTCGCGTGAGAATACCCCGATCCTTTTCATCGCGCACCTCCTTTGGCAATGGTAGTGGAGGAGAGCGCCGCATATTTGCCAATGGCCTTGTGCATCCTCGCATGCGAGAAGCAGCGGCACAGTACGCCCGAAAGCGCCTGTTGAATATCTTTTTCGCCGGCCTTCGGATTCTTGTCGAGGAAAGCTTTCGCCGTCAGGATCACGCCATTGACGCAGAAGCCGCACTGCGCGGCCTGCTCGTCGATGAACGCCTGCTGCAAGGCGTGTGGCTTCTCGGGCGATCCCAGCCCTTCGAGCGTTGTGATCTCCTTGCCGACCACCGTGCTCACCGGCGTCACGCAACTGCGGATCGCCGTGCCGTTGACGATCGCCGTGCAGGCGCCGCATTGGCCCAGGCCGCAGCCGAACTTCGGACCGCGCAACGCGAGCTCGTCACTCAATACATAAAGCAGAGGCGTAGAGGGATCAACGTCCACCGAGTGGCTTTGGCCGTTGACCTTAAGTGTGATGGCCATATCTTAGTTCAGCGTATGGCCTCAGACGATTCGGGTCAAGTGAGGCCTCTAAGACCAGTACAGGATTGGAGCGGGGAGTCTCGAAATCCTGCGTCCGCGTCGCATAGAGTCCAAGCGCAGAGTCCACGCAAAACACGCTACAGTTGAGTGGGAGCTCATTCGATTGGCTAAGAAAAAAGAAAAAGAAGTAGCGGAAGCGAAGGCGCCGGTCGCGCGCACAGGAAAGCCTGCGGCCAAGGCTGCGCGTCCCGGCAAGCTGCCGCCGAAGAACAAAGCTCGTCTGCCGCGTTTGGAGAAAAAGGCGAAGAAAAAGGCCGAGCAGAAGGCCAACGATAACGCCGCCGGTCGTCTGTAACGCAACTGGCACTGCCGCCCGCGGATGTTACGGCGCGTCCGAGAACCGGAGTTTCGCAGCGGCGGCGCATTCCTGGCCAAGGATGAAATAGCGCGCGATGGCTTCCTTGCCGATCTCAAACGGATGCGGCTCGCCGGGCTTGCGCGACGCGATCATCCTGATTTTCGCCACTGCATTGTCGAATTCGCTGTGGTTCGACAGGAACACCGTTGCGCCCGCCGCCGCGGCAGCAGCCGCCAGCTTAGCCTGCGACCGGGCATAAATATCGAAGTTCGGGCCGGTGCTGGGGAAGTTGAACGCCGTTCCACCGGAATAAACCACGGTCAAGGGCTTTCCGTTGTCCTTGACATTGAATATCATCGAAAGCGTGCCCGGGGTGTGGCCGGGAGTCGTCACGACCGTGACCGACGTGCCGCCGAGAGTGATCTTCTGACCGTCGTCGGCGGTGATATCGCGCTTGGGCTTTCCTGCCGGATAACCATTCACCGACCTCTCAATCGAGTCCCAGTCGGGCGCCCCCATGACGATCTTGGCGTGACTCAGATCCTGCAGCAGTTTGGCTCCGCCGACGTGATCGCCGTGCGCGTGCGTGATGATCACGTACTTCACCTGCAGAGGATCGAGGCCCAGCTTTTTCAGGCCGCCGACGATCTCTTCTTCCGAGTTGTAGGTGAACAGCGTATCGAGGATGATGATCCCCTCGCTGCTCACAAGCGCCCACGAATTGTGGATCTTCGATCCGACGAAGTACAGATTATCGAAGATCTTCGCGGGGTCAATGTACCAGGTGTTGCGCGCGGGCACTTGAGCGTTTGGGGCGGCGTCGCGCACCACCAGTGGAAATCTTGCCGGCGCGACGCACAGCCGGGCCAGCGTGCCGGTAAAGTCGAAGCCCGCGGCCTCGCGGGCTTTCACGAGGTGGGCATCAATGGCCGCGTCCCTTGCCAGAATCGCGGTTACGTCATTCTTCTGGATCTGCTCCGGGCCCTGTGCCCAAGCGCGGATTGAAAACAGCGCCACAAGCGCGAAGGTGATTGTGCCGGGTTTCATTTAGACTCTACTCTAATACAGTCTCCATGGCGGTCGAGTGGTGCCGCTGATCGACTCGCTGCAGTGGGCAACGCCTTCCGATCACCACGCGTCACCGCCTATCGGCCATCCGGGGTCATTGACACATCAAAGCCGCCCGCTTACGCGAAAGTTCTCGGCAGTCCGCGCCTTCCGTGGTAAAAATGCCCAAGTTCCGGCATTCGGTTATGCTTTTGAAAACTCTGATCGTCGACGATGAACCGGTCGCTCGCAGGATTTTGCGTGAGGATCTGGAATTTATCGAAGATGTCGAGTTGATTGGAGAGGCGGACAACGGCGAGTCGGCGCTCCGTCAGATCGCCGAACTGAAACCGGATCTCGTGCTACTGGATCTTCAGATGCCCGGGATGGGCGGGCTGGAAGTCGCGCGCCAGATCGAGCGCGGAAAACGCATGCCGGTGATCGTCGTCGTAACCGCCTACGACAAGCATGCCCTGCAGGCTTTCGAAGCTGGGGCGATCGACTATCTGCTGAAGCCGGTGGGGCAGGAGAGACTGACGGAAGCGGTGAAGCGGGCGAAGCGTGTTTCGGGCCTGGAAGCCGCGGAAAAGCTCGCAGAACTGCATGAGATCGCCGATCCGGCATCCATGCCGAGGCCCAGGAAGATTGTCGGTAAGTTGGCGGACGAATACTTCCTCTTAAACGCCGATGAGATTCTTGCCTTCCTGGCCGAGGGCAATATTGTTTGGATCGTCACGAGTAAAACGAAGTATTTCGCCACCCAGACACTCACCGCGTTGGAGAAGCGGCTGGCACACGCTAACTTCCGACGCATCCACCGCAACGCTCTGGTGAACGTGGATCAGGTCCGTAAGATCAGTTCGCTTAGCAGCCAGCGATGGCTGATCACGCTGAGTAACAATCAGCAGTTTGTCGCCAGCAAGAGGCAAGCCCGAGGCGTGCGGGAAATCTTGCAGTGGTGATCGTGAGCCAGTATCGGCATGCGGTGCGGCAGGCCCGCTCATTCGGGCAAATGGCCCGGCCACAGCCAGTTTAGGCCATCCGTCAAATTGTTCTAGGACTCCTTAAACCTTCCGTAGACAATTCGAGAATGAACAGGTTACGTAGTCTCGCGTGGGTAGTCCTGGCGTTCAGCAGCAGTGTTTTTATTTATGGTCAATCCTCGTCGGGCAGTGTCCGCGGGACGGTTTTAGATCCGTCAGGAGCAGCAATCGGCGGTGCCGTGATTGAAATTTCGAATCCGGTCTCCCACTACCAGCAAAGCGTGAGGACCAACGGACAAGGGGCTTTCCAGTTCGCGAACATTCCGTACAACAATTATCATTTGACAGCCAATGCTGCGGGATTTCAGAGCGCGACGCAGGATGTGGATGTGCGTTCGGCCGTGCCGCTGGATGTAAGAGTGAGTTTGCAAGTCGGCGTCGCAACAACCAGCGTGACCGTCGAAAGCTCCGCTGATTTGGTCGAGACCGATCCGACGACACACACCGATGTGGATCGGAATTTGTTTGATAAGCTGCCGCTGGAGAGTAGTTCCTCTTCGCTGAGCTCACTGGTGACGCTCGCGTCGCCAGGCGTTTCGGCCGACTCTAACGGACTTTTTCACGGACTCGGTGATCACGCATCGAACTCATTCTCCATCGACGGTCAGCCCATTACCGACCAGCAGAGCAAGGTATTTTCGAACCAGCTTCCGTCGGACGCGGTGCAATCCATGGAGGTGATCGAAGGCGCGCCTCCGGCCGAATATGGCGACAAGACCAGCCTGGTGATCGTGGTGACCACGCGGTCAGGTCTGGGACAAACCGAACCGCACGGCGATATCACCGGTTCCTTCGGGAGCTTCGGGACGGCGAATGGTAGCGCCAATCTGGCCATCGGCGGGGAGAAGTGGGGGAATTTCATTTCCCTGAGCGGACTCAACACGAGCCGGTTTCTGGACGGACCCGAGTTCACTGTGATGCACGACCACGGGAATCAGCAGAACATCTTCGACCGGTTGGATCTGAAGGTGTCCTCCAAAGACACGATCAACTTCAATTTCGGATTCACGCGGAGTTGGTTCCAAACGCCCAATTCTTTCGATTCCCAAAACGCAACGGCGTGGTCGGGGCTAGTGGTGGACAACGGCGGTCTCGGCCCGAACGGGCTGCCCGTGGGATCCACGGATCAGGTGTCGAAGATCCGGACGTTCAATATCGCGCCCTCATGGACGCGGGTGATCAACGCGAATACGGTGTTCACATTCGCCGGGTTCGCACGCCAGGATCAATTCAACTACTATCCCAGCGCCGATCCCTTCGCGGACTTGATTCCGGATCTTCAGACCGCCACGATCGGCCAGGATCGCAGGCTGACCAACCTGGGACTCCGCACCAGTTTGGCGATGGTGAAAGGGAAGCACAACATCAAGATCGGCGCTACCTGGCAGGATACCATTTTAACGGAGAAAGATACCTTTGGGATTGTCGATCCGACGTTCAACCCGGTGTGTCTGAACGCGGACGGGAGCCCGAACACAAATCCGCTGCTGACAAATCCGGCGCAGTGCGGCGGCGCCGCGCTGACGAACTCGGGTTTCGATCCGCTGCTGGCCTGTATCGACCTGACGAGAACGGCACGACTTCCGGCGTCCGACGGATGCCCGAATTCCACCAGCAGTCCCTATACCTTCAACGGGCGCGCCAACATCCACCAACTCGCCCTCTATATCCAAGACACGATCACGCTGAAAAACTGGACGTTCAATCTGGGGCTGCGCGGAGAGGTGTATAACGGCATCTCCAGCGCAACCCAGATAGAGCCGCGTGTCGGAATTGCGTACAACATCAAGCCGACTGGCACGGTTCTGCAGGTCTCCTACGCCCGGACGCTCGAGACGCCGTTCAATGAGAATCTGGTCCTGGCGAGTTTGGGATGCGACGATCCGGTGATCAACGACCTCATGGCGACCATCCAGGGCTATCCCTGCATCACGTCGCATCTGACTCCCGGTTTTCGGAATGAATTCCATGTCGGCCTGCAGCAGGCCTTCGGGCGGTTTCTAGTGATCAGCGGCGAATACATCTGGAAATACACGCACAATGCCTACGACTTCAGCGTACTGGCGAACACGCCGATTACCTATCCGATTGAGTGGGCCAGTTCCAAAATCCCCGGTTATGCCGTTCGCGCCAGCGTTCCGAACTTCCACGGCTTCACGGCGTTCGTCGTGATGTCCAGCGTGGCCGCGCGTTTCTTTGGGCCGCAGGTGACCGGAATTGGGACTACCCCGTCGAGCTTCGGCGCGGGCGGCGTATTCCGCATCGACCACGACGAAAACTTCAACGCGACCACTCACCTGCAATACCAAATCGGCAAGCGAGGACCGTGGATCGGCTTCAACTGGCGCTATGACAGCGGTCTGGTGGCCGGTCCCGCGCCGTGCGCCGGAGGGAATTGCAATAACGGACCGAATGGAACGGACACAGTGGTCGATGTCTCCAATCTGACCCCGGATCAGCAGTTCGAGGCCGGCCTCTACTGCGGAAGCGTGCATGCGACGCCGACGACGCCGATCAGCGCGACCGGTCTGTGTCCAGCATCGCAGTATGGTTCAACGTTCCTCAAGATTCCAGCCGCGGGAACCGAAAATGACGACCACAATCCGCCGCGCATCGCCTCTCGAAATCTTTTCGACTTGGCGATCGGGCACGACAATCTGTTCCACGGCGACAAATATAAATGGAGTGCGCGATTCTCGGTGATCAACCTCGCGAACACGGAAGCCCTGTACAACTTCCTTTCGACGTTCAGCGGAACGCACTATGTGACACCACGCGCGATGACGGCGACGATCGGATTCCATTTTTAAAAAGCCCCTGCCGCGTTGGGCTCGTTGCTGACCTTGCGGCTCGTCATTTGGAATCTCGCGCCCGGAATCTCGCGCCGCCATCCTCCCGCGGAACGTGTTAGCCTGAATTATCAAATAATAGTTAACCATGGTTAACGCGCGGTTCACTCGCATTCTCGCCGTGGTCGCCTGCCTGGCGGCGCTGGCGCCGTTCACCGATCGCGCTTCAGCGCAGGGCGAGACCACCAGCGCCATTGTGGGCACGGTGGTTGATCCCAGCGGAGCCGCCGTTGCAGGCGCCACGGTGACGATCCTTGGAACGGAGACGGGAGCAAAGCGTAGCGCCAAGACCGACGACGCGGGTCGTTTCAATTTCCCGCAATTGAAGCCCGGTTCCTACTCCGTCCGTGCCGAGGCCGAGGGCTTCGAGCCACAAACCAACGCGTCGGTCTCTGCAGGTCTCGGGCAGAGACAAACGGTCGCTTTCCAGTTGCAGCTTGCCGCGGCCAAAGGAGAAGTGACAGTGACCGGCGAGGCACCCCTGGTCAATACCGAGAACCCGAACACATCGACGACGCTGAACGCTGTAGCGTTGGAAAACCTGCCCAACCCCGGCGGCGATATGACGTATCCGCTGCAATTCGCGGCGGGCGCTTTGATGAATACCGCGGGTAGCGGCAACGACTTCGTCGGCGGCACGAATGGTTACGGCAATGTGCAATTTAACGGATTGCCGGCGCTCGCCAACGGCTACATCGTCGACGGGCTGGAAACCAACGACCCGCTCACGAATCTCAACAGCGGCCTTTCGACGAATCTGGTGTTGGGTCTCAATTCGATCGCCGAGGTCACGGTGAACACGCTCTCGTATGCCGTCGACCAGGGCCGCTACGGAGCATCGCAAATCAACTACATCACGAAGTCCGGGACGAATCAGTTTCATGGCAATCTCTATGAGTTGTGGAACGGATCGCGTTTCAACGCGGCGGATTTCTTCACGAACTCCACGCCCGGCGGCCAGCAGCCGCGCTCCACCGTGAATCATTTCGGCGGCAGTCTGGGAGGGCCGATCCTGCACGACAAGCTCTTTTTCTTTTTCGACAGCGAATGGATGCGGATCGCTCTGCCCATCGTCACTGCGACTACCGTCCCGACGTCCGCCTTTCAGAGCTACGTCCTCGAGCAACTGCCCTTGGGAGGGCGAGATACTGTCACCGGTTCCTTCTACCAGCCGGCACCGCAACTGGTGCCCTTTTATCAGAAGATGTTCAATCTCTATCGAAACACGGCTGGGACACCGCTCGCCGTTCTGGGATGTCCGTTCAACAGCGACGGCAGCGTCGCGGCAGGCGTTCCGCCCAACGGCAATGGTTGCGTAAATCGGCAGAGCATCTCCCATTCCAGCGACGATCGTGAACAGGTGCAGACCGCGCGCATCGACTACAACATCAACGAAGCGAATATCACGTGGTATCGGTTTCAAGCCGATACCGGCTTACAGGCTGCCTACACGGACCCGATCAATCCCATATTCGATGCCGTCTCTCCCCAACCCTTGTACTCGCTGGCAGCCGGCTACACACATATCTTTTCTTCCCGCCTGGTGAACTATTTCAATCCGGCGTTCTCCTGGTACTCGAGTCTGTTCGGGCCGAACAATTTACAGCAGACCTTGTCGGCTTTCCCGATCGTGCTGCAGGGCAGCGGATCGGACGCGCCCTTCACGACGCTCGGCGGTCTGGACAACACCTGGGTGCAGGGACGCAAAGCCTCCCGCTTCTTCATCAATGACAATCTGGCGTGGACCGTGGGTGCGCACGAGCTTCGCTTCGGTACCAACACGCGCATCTTCCGGCTGAATGACTATGACTTCGGAGAAGGCGTGGTTCCGCTGGTCACCTACACAACCTTGCCGCAGTTCATTTATGGAGTGGCTTCGACAGCGACGAAGACATTTCCGCTCGCGGATTCTCAGCCGTATAATTTCCTGAATCTCGATCTCTACGCCCAGGACACCTGGAAAGTAACGTCGCGCCTCACCTGGACCTTCGGGATGCGCGCCACTCACAATGCAAATCCACTCAATCCACACGATGCGGTGGCGCGGCTGGACGGTTCTTTCGCGTCGATTTCTCACAATGTCAATCAGCCCTTGGACGCCGCGATTCAGACCGGACTTGGAAATATCTTTCAGTCCACGCCGCTTGCTCTTCTGCAACCGAGAACCGCACTTGCTTATCAGATCGCGCCCAAGACCGTCCTGCGGACCGGTTTCGGATTGTTTAGTGACCTGCTGCCGGGAAGCGTCGCCGACCTGTTGGGTGTGAATCCTCCCTACTCTCAGACGTTCCAAGGCGGTCTGCTCGGCACCGTAGGAGGAACGACGATCGCGCCCAGTGTGCCCGGCAGCGCCGTCGATGCGACTATTTCCGCCAATCAAATATTCAATTCAGGTTTCGCGACGGGCCAACTTTCCTGCGCGTCTCCGTTGTCGAATGCAAATACCTGCCTGCAACCCGTGGCGATGACCGCCGTCCCGGATGGAAAGTTGCACGCGCCCTATTTCATGCAGTGGAGCTTCGCGCTGGAACAGCAGATCGGCAACACCATCAATTTGCGAGCGCAGTACGTCGGCACGCGCGCGGTGAATCAGCCTTACACCACGCAGATCAACGGCTACCAAACGGTGTGTCAAGGCTGCTTCGCGCCGTTCCCTTATGGCGGACCGGCGGATCCGCGATTCGCAGCCGTGACACAACTCAGCACCGGCGCAAACAGCCACTACAACGGCCTGCAAACGACGGCCGAGAAGCGGCTCGGGCATGGATTGCAAGTCCAGTTGAACTACACCTGGAGCCACTGCATCGACACCGTGTCGAACGGAGGATTCCTGTCGTTCTCCGCGGGTGGCATTCTTTCGCCGATTCCCGGAGATCTACAGCGCGACCGCGGCCCCTGCGATTACGACGTGCGCCATAACCTCAGCGCCAACTACCTCTACGAACTGCCGCTCAAATTGCGCGGCCGGCTCGGCACTGCGCTGAACGGCTGGCAGGTTTCTGGATCGGCGTTCTGGCATAGCGGTTTGCCGTTTTCTGTTTTGAGCGCACCCTATTCCGCGGATGGCAACGGCATCGTGAATGGCAGCGGGCCGCAATTTGCGAGCGTCGTTGCAGGTGTGCCGCTGTACCAGCGCAATGCGATTGCGGGCGTCACGCAGCCGGGCACGATTCAGTGGCTGAATCCGAATGCATTTGTTTCCAGCGTCGATCCGAGTACGGGCGCTTGCGTGGGAGGCAACACGACCTGTCAATTTGGTAATTTGGGACGCAACGCGCTACGAGGTCCCGATTTCATTTGGAGCGACCTGTACATCACCAAGTGGTTCACCTTGAGGGAACGCCTGAAACTGCGCATCGATGGCCAATTCTTCAACCTGTTCAACCACCCGAACTTCAGCCTGCCGTCGAATGTGATCGCGGGTATCCCCGGCAAGCCTGCGACGCAAACCGGATTCGGTGCCTTCACGTCAACGACGTCTCCGCCCACGGGTCTGCTCGGCGTCGGGTTGGGCGGCGATAGCTCGCCACGCATGATTGCGTTTCAGTCACGGCTGGAGTTCTGACCGGCGACGGTTCGCCCGCGACGGTGAACACATGACCTTTGCGAAGCCCAATGGAGGGCGCAGGTTGCCCTAGCGCGCCCGGTGCGCGATCAATTCCACAAAGAAGGTACGTCCCGGCTGGGGCATGCTGTCGACGACAGGATAAAGCGCGATCGGGTCGGAGTATTTCCTGTTGAATGCGTTGCGCAAGCCGATGCGCAGGTCCAAGTTTGGCAGAAGATGTTTCGTGGTGAGCGTAAAATCCGCCAGGAAAACCGGGGACAGGGTATTTTCCGCAAGCGACAGCCGCGCAGATTCGTAGCGCATACCGCCGCTGACGTCGATTTTTCTACCCAGCGGCAACGCGAAGTGCAGCTTGGCCAGGTGATTCGGTGAATTTTCGAGTTTGCCGGTGTCATCGCGCGACTGCTGCACCGCGTAGCTGGCAGTCGCCTCCAGCCAGTCCGTCGGACGGCCGTTCATTTCCAGCTCGATCCCTTCGGCTTCGATCCTGTCGACGTTCTGATATTGAATGAGTCCGTCGGGGAGCGCTAAGCCCTCCAGGAAATCGTGCAACCGGTAGCCGTAGGCCGATATCTGCAAGTTCATCCGCTTCCCGAGCTTCCGCTCCACATCCACCTCGACCGTGTCGGCCGATTCGGGGCGCGCGTTGGGATTGGCCTGGGCGGCTAGTCCATCGCTAAAGAACAGTTGAAATGCGCTAGGCTCGCGAAAGCCACGGCCGTACAGGAACTTATAAGTCCACGCCGCACCTTGATGGATCAGAGCCGCCCGCGGTGATAGGAAGTTGTAGCCGTACGAGGACTGATCGAACCGCAATCCTAGATCGAGCTTCCATCCGGCCGGCAGCTTCTTCTCGTCCTGGAAGATCAAGCCGAGCGAACGGTTGGGGTTGCTGGTGCGCAGGTATTGGATGGGCACTGGGGACACGTCGTAGCTTTCCTGGAGGTTTCGCAGATCTATTTTGCCGTCCACGCCCACGGTCACGTCGCCCAGGAAGACCACGGGGCGGCGGTAGGTGAGCTCGGTCCCGATCCAATTGCCGAGGAGGCTGGTGCGGTTATCTTCGATGCTGTTGGCGCTCAGTTGGTATTCGGCGCGGCCTTGGTAGTGGAAGGAATCGTAATAGATGCGCAGCCGTAGGATGCCGCCCGCGATCTCCCGCGCATAGACGGCGTCGACGAAGTCGCGGTTGTCCGCGTTCTGGGTTCCCCGGTTATTGAAGATGGCGGGGCCCCAGGATATGGGCTGAATCATATCGTGGCCCGCGAAGGCGGACGTTACGGTCCAGTTGCGCCAGCTCAGGCTGGAGAAGAAGTGATAGCCGCGCTCGGTATTCATATTGATAGCGTTTCCGTAGTTGTTTTGCGGAGTGTCAAACTGCGGAAAGTAGAGCGGACTTTGACCGGCGTTATTGAGAACCGACCCCGAGAATAAAACATTCACGCCGCCGAAGGAGGCAGTCTCCATCACCTGCACCTTCTTTTCACCGAAGCTCCCGCTATCGGCGGTGATGGTCAACGGTCCGGCTTCGGCCGGCGACTTGGTGATGATGTTGATGGTGGCGAAAATGGCGTTGCTGCCATAGAGAGACGAGGACGGTCCGCGAATGATCTCGATTTGTTTGATCAAGTTCATGTCGATCGGAAAATCGTTGCCGAAGTACAGCATGTAGTCGAAGACGTTGTCGGCCATGTTGTGGCCGTTCACCATCACCAGCAAGTGGCTGGCATAATCGCCGGGCAGAGCAAAGCCGCGCACGCCCACGGTTTCGTAGCTGCGGTCGTTGGTCATATAGAATCCCCGCACCGACGCCAGCGCTTCGCCCAGCGTGCGGTAGCCATACTTGCGGATATCCTCGGCGGTGATGACGGTCACGCTGGCCGGGGCGTCCTGCAGCGTTTGCGGGTGCAGGGCCGCGCCCACGACCTGGACATGCATCAGTTGCTCGATGGTGAGCGCATTCAGATCCTGGGTCGGTGGGTCGTCGGGCCATCCCAGCGGAGCAAACAGCGCGGCGGCGCCGAGCAGGAGTGTAAAACGGCTCACAAATGCGTTATCGACCGCGCCCGGTAAACCTTACTCCTTGCGGCGCTCTATTCCCGCCTAAGACAGTTACCTTCCGGGTCGATCAGATGTTTGAGGCATGCTAGTACTCACGAAGATTCCGCGCCGTTCTTCCTGCCCCCAGCGGATCGCTTTCCCCTCCACGGCCTGGGAGGTTGCCCCGGTCCTAATGGCAATCACCATCATGTTGGCGATATTAAGGGCCTCGCGGCGGCCGATGAGAACAGATATGTCCGCCTCCCGAGTCGCCGGGCTGGCGCTGGTGGTCGTGTTGCCCTTGGTCCCCAGCCTGGCACAAACCTCCAATCCGCCCGATCTCACCCAGGCGACTCTGGAAGACTTGCTGAAGATGCAGGTCACCTCGGTATCTAAGAAAGAGGAACCTCTTTCGAAAGCCGGTGCGGCGGTTTTCGTGATCACCCAGGAAGACATCCGGCGCTCAGGGGCCACCAACATTCCCGATCTTTTACGACTGGTGCCTGGCGTCAACGTGGCGCAGATCGATTCGAATAACTGGGCCATCGGCATTCGCGGCTTCGGCGATTTGTATGCGGACAAAGTCCTGGTATTGATCGACGGCCGCTCGGTGTACAACCCGATGGCCTCGGGCGTGAACTGGGACGCGCAAGACCTACCGCTCGAGGACATCGAACGCATCGAGGTGATTCGCGGTCCGGGCGGGACCGTGTGGGGCGCCAACGCGGTCAACGGCGTGATCAACATCATGACCAAGAGCGCGAAGAATACGCAAGGCGGACTCGTCAGCGCCGGCGGGGGCTCGTCCACGACTGGGCAGGGATTGGCGCAATATGGAGGCGCCATCGGCGACACGGGAACCTATCGGGTCTTCGGTAAATACTCCGATATTGCATCCACCACGCTGCCCGGCGGCGGAAGCGCCGAGGACGGCTGGCATTCGACGCACGGAGGTTTCCGGTCGGATTGGGACCTGTCGCCTACCGATACGTTGACGGTGCAAGGGGATCTTCTGCAAGCCCGGGAGGGCCAAAACCAGACGACCGTCATCGCGAGCCAGCTGCCACTGACCGAAACCTTCACCGAACGGTCGGATATGAGCGCCGCGAACATTTTGGCGCGCTGGAATCACACTCTTGCCAATGGATCTGATACTTCCTTGCAGATTTACGACGACTATACGCGCCGCGTCGTCGCAGGAGGCCTGATTTGGCAAGACACCTTTGACGTTAACTTTCAGCATCACGTGAAGCTTGGCTCGCGGCAAGACGTTGTTTGGGGCCTGGACGCCCGCGTCTCGAGCCTGCATATGGGCCAAGGTTATACAATCGGCTTTCTGCCGGACCAGCGAACCGATCTGCTGGTCAGCGCCTTCGCTCAGGATGAAGTAAAAATCGCTAGCACTCTCTCGCTGACCGTCGGCTCGAAGTTCGAGCATAACGACTATTCGGGCTTTGCATTTGAACCCAGCGCGCAGCTCGTGTGGAATCCGACGGCGCGGCAGGCCCTGTGGTTGTCGGCGGCCAAGGCCATCCGGCAACCCGATGTCGTCGATACCTCGCTGGTAAGTGACGTCGCCACGTTTCCCACGGGCCCGGGCACCTTCGGGGTGGTGGAAATCCTCGGTAGTCCCAACCCGAACGTCGAAACACTCAACGACTTCGAAGCCGGTTACCGCATCCAGGCCGCCAAACGGCTGTCCGTCGATGCGTCGACCTTCTTGAGCTATTACCACAACCTCCGGACGCTGGAGGCGCAAGCGCCGTATTTCGTTACCGGCCCCGGGGCGCCGTATGTGGTGGTGCCCACGGTTTTCGAGTTCATCGGGACGGCTCGCAGCTTCGGTGGGGAGCTCTCCGTGAACTGGAACCCGGTCGATCGATGGCGGCTCAGCGCCGGAAGCGCTTTGATCCAGATGAAGTTCTCCAAGAACGCGGCGGATGTCGATACCCAGCCAGGAGACGGCGCAACCGGCACTCCCCAACAGCAATATCAGCTGCGGTCCCAGCTCACTCTGCCGCATCGCTTCGAATGGGATGGCAGTCTCGCGTATGTCGGGCGGCTCACGGTGGGCGTTCCCGCTTATACGCGCGTGGATGCGCGCTTCGGGTGGAGGATGAACGGGCATACGGATTTCAGCGTCGTCGGCCAGAACCTGCTCAGCCCGCGCCACGCCGAGTTTCCCAGCGAGCTCGGAGTGAATTACACGCTGGTCGTCCGCAGCGTGTTTGCGAAAGTCAGCTGGAGGTTTTGAAGACGGTGCATGAATCGGATGATTTTCAGGATAAGCCTCGGGATCGCGCTGGGTACCGTGCTCGGCACAAGCGCGCGCGCGCAAGTCGTCGACGAGTATCAGCTGAAGGCGGCTTTCCTCTACAACTTCGCCAAGTTCGTGGACTGGCCTCCCCAGGCTTTCAAGAGCCCCACCGACCCCATCGTGATTTGCATCGTGGGCAAGAACCCCTTTGGCCGCAACTTAGACCAGGCGGTGAAAGGTCAGGTGGTTCGAGGCAGGTCGTTCATCGTGCGTCAAGTCGCGGATCTGCAACAACTGAGCGTCTGTCACATGGTATTTGTGGCGGCGTCCGAGCGGAAGCAGTTGGCCGCGATCTTTGGAGAAATCAAGACCTCCGCCGTCCTGACTGTCGGAGAAAGCGAAGATTTTACGGCGGAGGGAGGAATGATCAACTTCCGTATCGAAGACGGGAACGTGCGCCTGCAGATCAACGCACAGGCAGCCGCACAACAACAGATCCACATCAGTTCGAAGCTCCTGGGCCTCGCCCAGATCGTGCGGAAGTAGCGCTATGAATATCGCGACAAAATACCGAAATCTGTCCGTAAAGCGCAAACTGCCGCTCATTATCATGTCCACGGTGGGGGCGGCGCTGATCCTCGCCTGCGCGGCCATGGTGACGTACGACCAGATTGTGGCGCGCAACGTCATGCGCAACGATTTGGCGGTGCTCGCGGAGATCATCGGATCGAACAGCACCGCGGCGTTGACATTTCACGACGAGCGGGCGGCTGAGGAATTGCTCGCCGGGCTTAAGGCGAAGCGCCATATCGTTGCCGCTTTTCTCTATGGGGACAATGGCAAGCCCTTCGCTGGTTATCGTCGCCTCCGCGACGGCGGTGGTGGGGCGCCCCCGCGACGATCCGATGGAAGCTGGTTTGAAGCCGGCCAACTCATCGTCTATCGCAGTATCTTCCTGAACCAGCAGTTGGCGGGCACGATCTACCTGGCGTCCGACCTGGGAGAACTCGATGCGCGGGTCGCGCGCTCCTTGTGGATTGTGTTGCTGATCCTCCTGGGCACGTCCGCGGTTGCCGCGGGCGTCGCCTCGCGTCTTCAGCGCGTTATTTCCGATCCGATTGCGCACCTGGCCGAGGTCGCCAAGCGGGTTTCCGAACAAAAAAATTACACTGTGCGGGCCGTCAAATACGCGGATGACGAGCTGGGCCAGCTGATCGACACCTTCAACGGCATGCTCTCGGAAATCGAGTCGCGCGACGCCGAGCTGCTGAGCAAAGGCGACCGCCTGGAGCACGAAGTGGCCACGCGCACGGCGGAGCTGGTGATGGCCAAGGACAAGGCCGAGGCCGCCAGCCGCGCGAAAAGCGAATTCCTGGCCAACATGAGCCATGAAATCCGCACCCCCATGAACGGCATCATGGGAATGACGGACGTGGTCCTCGATTCCGACCTGACGATCGATCAGCGCGAGTGCCTGACGCTGGTGAAGGGCTCGGCGGAAAACCTGCTGATCGTCATCAACGACGTGTTGGATTTCTCCAAGATCGAAGCCGGCAAATTCGACTTGGATCTGGTGCACTTCAATTTGCGGGACCGGCTGGAAGAATCCGTGAAAGCGCTGGCCGTGCGGGCGCACACCAAGGGCCTGGAACTCCTGCTGGACGTGCCGCGGGAACTCCCCGACTTCGTCGTCGGGGATCCGGTGCGGGTGGGGCAGATCATCACCAATCTGGTGGGCAACGCCATCAAGTTCACCGAGGCCGGCGAGGTCACCGTCTCGGCCGCGCTCGAGGAAACTTGCACCGGCGGCCGGATTCGCGTGCGCTTCGACATTCGGGACACCGGCATCGGCATCCCCGAGGACAAACAGAAGCTGATCTTCGAGGCTTTCTCGCAAGCCGACGGATCGACGACGCGCAAGTTCGGAGGGACCGGACTGGGCCTGACCATCTCCACGCGCCTGGCCAAAATGATGGGCGGCGATCTGTGGGTGGACAGCCAACCCGGACAGGGAAGCTGCTTCCATTTCACGGCCGGCTTTGAGGTCGCCGGCGAGTTGGAGCAGAGCGACACGGATCACGGCAGCCTGGCGGGCATGCCCGTCCTGGTGGTGGACGACAACAGCACCAATCGTCGGATTCTCACAGAACTGATGTGGCGGTGGGAGATGCGGCCCTCCTCGGCGGCCAGCGGAATGGAGGCGCTGGGAATGCTGCGGCAAGCCTCTGAGCGTGGCGACCCGTTCTCCCTGGTACTGACGGACTGTCACATGCCGGGCATGGATGGATTCGATCTGGCCATGCGCATTCGCAACTCCCCGCATCTGACCGAAGCGGTGGTGCTGATGCTTACCTCCGGGGAACAATCCGGAGACATCAAACGCTGCCATGAGTTGGGGATTCGCGTGCACCTCACCAAACCGGTGCGCCGGGCGGAGCTGCGGGCGGCCATATTGAGATCCGTGACCCGGCGGCAGCCGGCCGTTCCGGCTCCGCCCACGCTGGTGCGCATAGCCCCGGCGCCGCTCCCCCCGGTGCACACGGCGGCGGCCCCGCTTCTCCCCCGAACCAAAATGAATATACTACTGGCCGAAGATAACGTCGTCAACCAGCGCGTGGCGATCCGCATTCTGGAAAAGGCGGGATTCCATGTGAGGCTGGCCATCAACGGGGTCGAAGCCTTGCAGGCGATCCGCGAGGCTGAGTTCGACGTGATTCTGATGGATGTGCAGATGCCGGAAATGGGCGGCTTCGAGGCCACCGGAAGAATTCGCAACGAGCATCTGGGCGGCCGGCACATTCCCATCGTCGCCATGACGGCGCACGCCATGACGGGGGACCGGGAGCGCTGCCTCGCTGCCGGTATGGACGACTACATCTCCAAGCCTCTGCGTGCCTCCGCACTGATCGAACTGGTGGAAAAATACGCCCCAGTGCCAGTTGTTTAAGGGACCATCTTGTCGTCCGCGAACCTGTCGAGACGCGAGGAAGCGAGGTTTACCGTCCGGGGCAGTCAAACGGGATCATGCGAGTCGCCGCGCGGTTCTCGTAACGCCAGGAGGCGTTCTATCTTGCCCAGCAGACGAGGCATGTCGACAGGCTTGGTGTCGTAGTCGTCGCAGCCCGCCTCGATCGCCTTCTCAAAATCCCCGGCCATGGCATGCGCCGTCAAGGCGATCACCGGCAAATGAACCGTGGCCGCGTCGGACTTCAAGACCCGCGTGGCCTGCCATCCATCCATTCCGGGAAGGCTCATGTCCATCAGGATCAGGTCCGGATGAGACTCGCGGGCCAGCCGCACGCCCTCTATCCCATCCGCGGCATGGACGACATCAAATCCCTTGCGTTTCAGGCGCCGCGCCAGAAGCTCGCGGTTCAGATCGTTATCTTCCACCACCAGGATCGTCATAAAAGATCCGATTTCCGGCCGGTTCCGGCGTTTGCCGTCGTACGGGAGGTGCTCAGGTTATGCAGGGCTGCCGCCAATTCGCCGCTCTCGGACGGCTTTTGCAAAAACGCCGCCGCGCCCAATTCCCGGCCCAAAGCGCGGTCGTCGCTGACGGAATGGACAATCACCGGGATCCGCTTCAGTTCCGGCGTCGCCTTCAGCCGCGCCAACACCGACCATCCGCTTGAGCCGGGCATCAGGATATCCAGCACAATGGCCTGCGGACGCTCCGCGAACGCCAGGTCCAATCCGGTTTCTCCGTCGGCTGCCAGCAGCACATGGTAGCCTTCCTTGGTCAACAAGCGCTGCAGCAGTTCCCGGGCCATCGCATCGTCGTCAATCACCAGGACAGACTGCTTCTCCGCTGCCGGGTGTGCTTCCTCCGCACCGAGGCTGGTCGCCAATGCCAGTAACGACTTCTCCGCGACCGCCTGGCGAGAGTGCACCGGCAGATGAACGGTAAAGGCCGATCCCTGTCCTGGCTCGCTCTCCACGTCAACGTATCCGCCCATCATCTGGCACAGCCGCTGGCTGATGGCCAGGCCCAGGCCGCTTCCCCCGTACTCGCGTGTCGTCGACTGATCCACCTGCGAAAAGGGGAGGAACAACTTCTCACGCTGGCTCTGGGAAATGCCGATGCCGGTATCCCGCACCTGCCAGTGAATCCACCGCTCGCCCTCCCGTTCCGATAACCGGACTTCCAGATTGACCGTGCCATTCTCCGTGAACTTACAGGCGTTGCTTAGCAGGTTCAGCAGCACCTGGCGGAGCTTGACCCGATCGGCCACCATCGTCACATCGGAGAATTCGGAGCGGCCCACCAGTTGGTTGTGGTTTGCGCGCGCCAGCGTCTCCGCCGTATCCATCACCTCTCTAAAAATCGAGCCGACCAGAAAGGGCTCCATGCGCAGCTCGGTTTTGCCCGCCTCAATCTTGGACAGGTCCAGAACGTCGTTGATGAGCGAAAGCAAGTGCTTTCCCGAAAGGACAATCTTGTCCAGGTCGGAGATCGTCTGAACCTGGCCTGCGTCTTCGGCGTCTTCCCGCAGGATTTCGCTGTAGCCGATAATCGCGTTCAGCGGCGTGCGCAGTTCGTGGCTCATATTCGCCAGGAACGCGCTCTTGGCGCGGTTGGCTTCCTCGGCGGCTTCCTTGGCGGCCAACATCGCCGCCTGTCCGTGCTTCTGGACGATAGAAGCGCCCAGCATCTCGGCAACCGCCCGTAAACTATCCCGCTCGGCTTCTCCCCAGTCGCGGTCCCTGACGAAGTCTTCGAGGCCGAGGACTCCCCACCAAACGCCCCGCACCACGATGGGCGTATGGATGATCGACCGGATCCTGGGATCCGTGCCTTCGCGAACGGCAGCGGCCATGGCAGAGGGCTTGGCGGTAACGATCTGGCCTTGCTGCAGAAGCTCGATCGAAGCGGCCCCGCTCTCGCTGCGCCACGGGAAGTGGTCCCACGGGTGCCGCTGCGCCGCATCCTCCGACGCCCACTCCTCCCTGACCACCGCCTGCCACTCGCCCTCCCTCGTCTCGATCTTCAAAATGTAGGCGCGCTGGACCCCCGTCGCCTGGCCGATTCTTTCCAGCACCTGCGCCACGGCGTCCGTATCCAGAACGCTGAGAAATTTTCCCGCCGCAAAGCTTACGCTTTCCACAATCCGGTTGCGGGCGAGAATGGTCTCCGCCATTTCGTTGAACGCGTTGGCCAGGCTCTCGATCTCATCGCGGCTGTCGACGGCGGCGCGGGCGCTCAGATCGCCGCGCGCAACTTTCTGGACGGCCGCCCGCAGAATCCGGATGGGCCGCACCAGGTGCGCCGCATACGCCAGCGAGATCAGCAGGCTGAGGGCGCCGCACAACAACGCCAGTTTGGCGGTGGTTTGGTAGGTGCGCCGCACGCTGGCATTATAGGATTCGAGCGACAGGCCGACGTGAGTCCAGCCCCACGGGATGCCGCCGTAATCGAACGGGAAGGCGTACTGAAATACCAGATGCCCAAACAGCGGCGACACGCCAATGGAGCTGTGGGCGATTCTGCTGGCAGGCCGCCATTCTGCCCCCAGCTTCTCGGTCTTCCAGTTGGACCGGTCGATCACCATCGAGAAGCCGTCGCTCTTGGTCATCACGACATACTCAATCTGCGGATCCTCCGACAACACCCGCATCGCCTGGTCTACGACCGCCGAATAATCTTCCAACACAGCCGCCCCGGCGGCAACGCTCTGGATGGACACGGCGACGCTATGCGCCTCCGATTCTAGCCCCATCTGGAATTCGCGCTTTTGTTCCGGCACGATGACGACGATAAACAGGGCCAGCGTCACCAGGGTGACCATCCATCCCAGTAACGTGATCCGCAGCGTGATGCCGTTCCAGCCTCTCATCGGGTTGATAGCGGCCCGCCCACGCCGGGCGCTGTCGGCGTCTGATTCGGAATCGAACCCGGCAGCCGGAAGTAATCTCCCCATAGTTCGCGCGCGGCATCCAGGTCGGCCGGCTGAATCGGGACCGCCCGATCGGCCTTGAATACCATCATGATTTGGCGGCCCTGCGGGCTTTGTTGCGCCGAGAGCATGCTCTCCTTCCACTCGTTCTCGTAAGGAAGCGACCAGACGGGTGTGGCGATGACGGTTTCGATGATCGGCCGCGAGCGAACCAGCACTTTGAGCTGCCCCAGTTGAGGATTCAGCTCCTTCGCCAGGTCCAAATTCACTTCGTCCACCACGCACGCGTCAACGGTGCCGAAGAACACCGGCAAAATGCACCCCTGCGATTTATCGGTGACTTTCATCGAAGCAAAAAACGACGACGTGCGCCCCAACCGTTCTTTCCCGAGCAGGACGTCCAGCCAGGCAATGCCGGCGTTCTCCAAGGTTCGGGAAAACACCAGGACATTTTTTCCCCGTAGCCCGGCAATGCCGGTCGCCGTGGACGAACTTTTCACCACCACCACGTAGGAAAAGTGCGATTCTCCCCGCGCGCCTCGGCCACTGGTAAAAACCGGGATGACCAGGTGGAGGGATTCCAGTTCCAGGAATTCGGTCACGCAGACCGCCAGCACGTCCACCGAACGGCTATTCAGCCGCGCGATGAGTTCCCCGACGGTGTCCACGATGTCCACTTTGGTGTCCAACAGAAAACCCTTCTGTTTCCCCATCAGTTCCGCCCACACGGTGAGCGCCGCCTGCGCATCGGTGCGGTTGACGTTGTGCAGTACTTTGCTGCTGACGACTTCATAAAGACGAGCGTGCCGGAGCCCGCCCTTCGGCGGCTGATCCGCCCAGGCCACCACCGTCGTGATGCCAGCGATCGCGATGGCGCCAGCCAACCACGGCGCGATCGAGCGTTTGTGAGTTGAGAATCTCATTCCATTCCCTAGTCGCCCCCGGCGGGCGGCGCTGCCGCGTTCTTCACGTTCATTTCACCTTGCGCGAGATTTCCTTGCCGACGACCAGCGAGATCTGCGACTCGATCGACAATTTGTCATAGCGGGTCTTTAGATACTGGGCCTTCATCACGGCCTCGACTAACTGCGCTCGAATGACCTTCTCGGTCTCCACCAGATCGCTTTGATAAGCGCGCGACGTCAGGTCGCGATTTTCCTCGGACGCCGCCATCGCCTTGCCGGTGGATTCATAAGTCTTCGACACTGCCTCGAGACTCAGGAACAACTCGCGGAGCTGCAGCCCGATCCCATCCCGCAGCAGAAGTTTTTCTTCTTTCAGCTTCGCCACGCGGGCCAGCGCTTCCGCCACTTTGCCCTGCGTCAGAAATCCGTTGAAAATCGGGATCTCCGCTCCCGCCCCGATGGACCATCCCGCCTTATTCTCCGGCGTGGCTGCCCCCGCGTTGTAGCTGTTCCACCAGCGATGCAGCTCGCCGGTCAACGCAATTTTCGGATAGTAGGCGCTGCGCTCGGTCTTCACCGCGCCGTTCAACGCCCGCAGGCCGGCTTCCAGCTTGGCCCAATCCGGATTGAATTCATAAGCCGCGCTGACCATCTCGTTGAGGTTGCCGGCGTAGGGTTGGTAGGGGATCTCCTCGGCCGCAGGACGCACCGTGGAATCCCACGCCAACCCCATGGTGTAAGCCAACGCCGCTTCCGCCGCCGCTTCGTTCTTTTCGAGCTCCGCCACCAGGGACCGGATCGTCTCCACCGCGACAACGTTGTCCAGATAGTCGGTCTTGTTCACCTTCCCCGCGCCGTTCTTGTAGAGCGCTTCGGTAAGCTGAAGCGTCACGTCCATGCCTGCCAGGGTGTCTTTGCCCACCTGGTGCAATTGCCGCGCCAGCACGGCTCCGTAATAGAGCCGGACGACGCTATCGGTCAGCTCCAGATCCGTCCGCCGCGCATCGGCCTCGGCCGCTTGTATCGCGCCCAGCGACTGCTCCCGGTTACCTTTGCGCATCCCTCCGTCATAGAGGAGCCAGGTCACGTTCCCGGACGCCGTGGCATTCTCCGGATTCAGCGGTTTCAGGCTCTGCTGGGGAACGGCAAACGCCTGCGCCGCCGACGTAACACTCTGCCCGGGGACGCTGACCGGCACTTGGACGGCGGCGGGCGGAAATCCCGGACCGAAGGCATTCGCCGGAATCGTCACCGCCGCGGTGCCGCCGGGAATGTTCACCGTTTGCGACGGGATATACATCTCGGTTGCCGGAATAATAAAGTTCGGCGCATGATCCAGGCGCAACCATCCCGCCTTCGCGCTCACCTGCGGCCAATAACCCGCCAGCGCTTGCCGATACTGCGCCTCCGCCATCGCCACCGCAAACCGAGAGGCGGGACGCTGATGATTTTTCTCCATTGCGATCCGCAGGCAATCGTCCAGACTCAGGACTTGAACGGGCGCGCCGCATAGCGTCACCACGGCGCAAAGCGCGGCGAACAGAACCTTCATGACAGTCCTATCGACCAATCATGAAGGCGTAAGATGCTGGCTGAGGAGTTGCTCGGCCGCCGCGGCATCCACGGGCCGGGAGAAGTAGTACCCTTGGCCCACATCGCAGCCGAGTTTCACCAATTCGGCCAACTGCTTTTCGTCTTCGATGCCCTCGGCGACCACCGTCATGTCCAAGGTATGCGCCAGCTTGATGATGGTATCGACAATCGCGTGAGCTTCGGCGTCCTCGGCCATCCGGCTCACAAAGGAACGATCGATCTTCAGGGAGTCGAAGTGCAGCCCGTGCAGGTAGCTGAGCGACGAATACCCCGTGCCGAAGTCGTCCAGTTTTAGTCCAATGCCGATCTGCTGCAGCTCTCGAATCACCGTCCGGGCGGCCTCCCAGTCGGTCATTAGCGCGCTTTCGGTCAACTCCAGCTTGAGCGTCTGCGGCGCGATGCCGGTGTCCCGCAGGACGGACTGAATGCGTTCCACCAACAGCGGATCCGCCAGCTGTTTGACGGACAGGTTGACGTTCATGCTGAGCGGCGCCAGGCGCTGCCACACCGCCAGCTGCCCCGCCGCTTCGCGCAAAATCCACTCGCCGATGGGGACGATGAGGCCGGATTCCTCGGCGAGGGGAATAAACTGGAGCGGGTCGAGCATGCCGCGTTCCGGATGCCTCCAGCGCAGCAGCGCCTCGAAACCGACGATGCGAAGAGTTTTGAGATCGACTTTGGTCTGATAAAAAGCGCACAACTGGCGGGCCTCGATCACGTGGTGCAGGTCCCGGATCAGTTCCACGCGAACGAGGGCGAGTTCCCGCATTTCCGCCACAAACAACTGGCTCCCGTTCCTGCCGGTCTCCTTGGCCCCATACATGGCTAATTCGGCGTCCCGCAGCACGTGCTCCGCTTTGCCGTTCCCCGGCTCGGCGATCACGATGCCGGCGCTGGCCGTCGTCGTGATCTCGAATTCATCCAGCAAAATCGGAAGGTGAATGCGCGCGAGAAGTTCGTTGCACAACGCGCGGACCTGGACCGGCGAGCAGGCTTCCGTCAGCAGCACCGTGAATTCGTCTTCGCCGATCCGGGAGATCGCCGCGCCCGCGCAGGCCGTGTCCGCCACCGTCTGCCGGATGCGTTGCCCTACTTCCACCAGGACCCGATCGCCGATGCCGACGCCATAAATATCGTTGACCTGTTTGAAACGGTCCAGACCGAACAAAAGGAGCGCAAAAGGGCGTTGTGCTTCGCTGATTGCGTCGAGAAGCATCGGCCGGTTCCCTAAACCCGTGAGCTCATCCGAAAATTTTCGCACGGCCAGATCCGTCAGCAAGCCGGCAATCCGCACGGCTCTGCCGTCGGCTGTCCGCACAACGGAGCCGCGCACCTGCACCCACCGATACTTGCCGGCCTTGGTGCGGAAACGAAACTCGCTGTTAAACTCGGAGCTTCGATTCTCCATCGCCGCCTGCAACTCGGCCACCACGCGAGTGACGTCTGCGGCATGAACCAGCGCTAGGTACGCATCGATGGTGTTCTCTAATTCCTGCGCGGCGTAGCCAAGTTGGGCAAGCCAATCCGCCGCGACATGGCATCCCCCGGTCACCAGGTTTAAGTCCCAGATGGCGTCGCTGCCGCCGCGCGCCGCCAGCGCCAGACGTTCCTCATTCTCGCGAACCTTCCGTTCCGAGCGCGAGCGCGCCAGTTGCGCCTCGATCCGGGCGGAAATCACAGGCATATCCACGGGTTTGGTGACGTAGTCGTTGGCGCCCCCATTGAGCGCCGCCACCACGGTCTCGCTTTGATCCACCCCCGTCACCATGATCACGGGAAGATCACAGGATGAATAGGTGGCGCGCAGAAGCCGCAGCAGGTCGAGTCCGGTCATGCCGGGCATCGTCTGGTCCAGCAGCACCAGATCGTAGGTCGTGGCCGTGAGCTTTTCCAGCGCCTCCGCTCCGCCGTCGGCGACTTCTACCGTGTAGCCCTGCCGCGTCAGGCGCCGCGAAAGCATATCACGATTGTTTTCTTCGTCGTCCACAACGAGTAGTCTTCCCTGCGGCGAGATCAACCTGTGGGCTCCTTATGTTCATTTCGACCGCGCCCGGCGGCTCTTGAGGCAGGTTGACCAGCAGAAGTGGATGGTGGGCCGGGTGCAGTTCAGATGGCGAAGCGCGATCTTCGTGTGTCCTCAGAGCTTTACATCGCGCGCAGCAGGGTCTCGGCGAACGGCCATGGCCCGTCGATCCATTGGCATTCCTGGCGAAAGCCCGCGGCGTGGACCAGTCTTGCGACTTCATTCACGGAGTACTTATGGCTGTTTTCCGTCCAAATCGTTTCGCCGCGCTCGAAGGCGACGGAGAGCTCGGCTCGGGCGATGAACACGCTTTGCGCGCACAAGGAGCGCAAATGCATTTCGATGCTGCCGGTCGCGCGGTTCAGCCGGGCCAAATGCTCGAATTGGTCTAACCGGAAATTCGCGTCCAATTCGCGATTGATGCGCGCGAGAAGATTCAGGTTGAAGGCGGCCGTGACGCCCAGCGGATCGTCATACGCTGCGAGGAGTTGTGCTTCCGGCTTCTCCAGGTCCGTGCCCAGAAGGAGCGCGTCATCGGTCTCAAGCAGTTCGCGAATGGCGCGCAGGAAGAGCCCGTCCGCGGGAGAACTAAAATTGCCGATCGTGCTTCCCAGGAATAGAACCACGATGCGCTGGCCAGGCTTGCGCGCCGCGGCGACTTCGTGCAGACCCTCCAGGTATTCGCGTTCCAAACCCACGATGGCCACCGATTCCAAATCCGCCAGTTCGCGCCGGCACAGCGCCAGCGCGGACGACGAAATCTCGATCGGAAAATAGAGCGTGTGGCGGCGCCGCGCGAAGGTTTCCAGAATCCGCCGCGTCTTCTTCCCGCTGCCGCTGCCCAGTTCGCACAGAATCGCGTCGCCGGGAATGCGCTCTGCGATCTCCGCCGCGTGCGCGAACAGCAGCTGCTCATCGGCGCGGGTCAATCCATATTCCGGAAGTTCGCAAATCACTTCGAACAGCTTGGAGCCCACGGCGTCATAAAAATATTTGGACGGCAGTTCCTTCTGGCCCGGCTTGGTGAGACCGGCCCGGACATCCTCGGCGAAGATGCCGGCGGGATTCGGAGCGACGGCGACGTTTGGCATAGCGATTCTCCCTCTCGTCCCATATGACGTTCTACAGATCGCGCGCGCAGCGGAATCCCGCGTACACATACTGGTAGTGGGGCTGAAACCAATTGCGGAAACTGCGCCGCAACATGCTCCGATCCGTGCGGGGCGAGCCGCCTTTTAACACGTAGTGCAGCCCATCGAAAAAATTATTGGAGTACCCTTCGTAAAAAGGAAACGGCCGGAAGCCGTCGAACGGCGCGAAGACAGTTGAGGTCCATTCCCAACCGTTGGCTAGCGCTCCCTGAACGCCAAACGCGCTTTCACTGGCGGCGAACGCATTCACCGGCGCAGGATCCCAACGAGCGAAATCGAAATAGCCGTGCCTGGGTTCCGGTGCTCCGTCGCCCCACGGGAACGCGCGATCTGGAACGCCCGTGGCGCCGTAGCAGGCGCGCTGCCATTCCTTCTCGGTCGGCAATCGTTTCCCCGCCCAGGCGGCGTATGCGCTGGCTTCGGCGTGGCTCACATAGACAGGCCAGTTCGCGGGCAGCGCAAACTCTCTAAACATGCCGCAATAGAGCCAGCCCTCGCCCGCGGCCCTCCAAAAAATCGGATGCTCGATTCCCTGCGTGGACTTCCACGCCCATCCTGCGGGCGTCCAAAGGTTCCGGTCGCGGTAGCCACCGTCCTCGACGAAGCGCGCGTACTGCGCGTTGGTGACCTTGTAGCGATCGATTGCGAAAGCGTCCACCGCAACGCTGTGAGCGTCGTATTCGTTGTCCCAGCCGAAGGCATCTCCGTCGCGCGCCAGACCTAGCGTGACGGCACCCGCAGGAATCTCCAGCATGCGGCTATCGGCGAGTTCCATCTCCGGTACGCGCGCTTGCGCTTGCGGCGTCTTCTTCTCGTAGGGTAAGTGATGCAGCATGTAGGCCAGAGTCTCGGCGTGCATCAGGCGGTGTTCGATCGCGACATCCAGAAGTACGTCGAGTTTTTCGTCATGAGAATGCCGCGTTTCGCTTGCGATGGCCAGATCTAAACGCTGGCGAATTTCGTTGCAGTACCGCTGGACTTCGCCGTATGCGGGCCAATCGGAGGGTTGGTCGGACGGAAGACCGCTGTTATTCAACGGATCGATCCCGAAGGCGAACAACCGGTCGAACTCGGGATGAACGGGCTTGACATGGGCCGACGCGCCCTGCAATAAATTCCAATCGAAGGCTTCCAGATGGCCGAGGTAAAAGATGATGCGATGGCGCTCCGGGATCGGCCTGGCGTAGCGCGCATCGGGATCGACCAACTCGAAGAGTTTGTCGGTTTCACGACGCGCTTGTGCCCAGCGATCGAGCAACAACGCGCGGCTTTCCAGGCTCTCACGTTCGGCGAGCACACCATCCTCCGATTCGAATGACGCCGTTCCCTAGGATCGCACGACTCCGGCCGTCTGGGCGGACGTGGGTAGTGTCCTAAATCTGCGTTGAGGATCTAGGCCCTGTGAATTCGCGTGATCTCTAGTCCGGGTGGATTATTGGAAGGATCGAACAATACGGTGAAGTGTTCAAAGAAACCGTGCCTGCCTAGAATACCGGCAAATCCGAGTTTGTCGTAGAACCCCGCATTGATCGTGACAATATGCTCCGCGATGCACAGTTTGACCGAATGATAGTAAACCCTCGCAGGAGGCCCATCGACTACACCCTTCAACTCACCAGGAGCTCCGCTTTCCACGTTGAGTCCAAGTTGCCGTCCGATGTCGGATCGGAAATAAGTCGTGAAAGCACCCGAATCTACCAGCGCAGAAATTCGCACACTTTTCGCATGTTTGACTAAAAGAGACACTGGCAAGATCGGCATCCACGTGCTTGCGGCACCAGCATAACCCGGATCGTCGTTGACGGGGAAAAGCTTATACGGAATTCATCCCCGCAAGAGAGTTGGTGCCCACGTCGGTGGAATAAGGGTAAGAACTGGATCTAGCTCCCCTGATTCGTTAGCGTTCTTGCAGGCTTCCTCGAAGGTTGTTCCGCGAGCGACAACGCGCTCCTCATCAGCAGAGAACGCTATCCACGTATTTGGTGTGGCTTCTCGAAGTACAGTTAGACGTTCTTGGGTGGACATTCCCGCCTCCAGTCCCTCTACCAGTATGACGCACATTCGGTAGGTTTCGATTCTAGGACTTTATCGGCATCCGCGTCAAGCAGGATTAGCGCGATCCGTGATCCCCGCCTGCATCGCAGGCATGAGGCGCGCCTGCTCACAGCCGTGCGCGGAAACCACAGCAGCGGAGCGAAGGGTCATCCAGCGCTGAGGAAAACCATTTCGGCGGGAGGTCAAGGATGATATACTGCCGACTGCCTGGAGGCAAAAAAACGAATGGGGTCTTTTCTGGAGGCACGCGTATGAGCACTGGTGGTAAGAAATCGATGAAGGTCTTTTGGTCCGCTCTCCTGTTCAGTCAGCTCGCATTTACCGTGGCGGCTGTGGCGCAGAACGCGACGGAAAACACACCCCAGCCGGACGCCTGGAATATGGAACTGGTTGGGGCCTCGCAGAACCAGGGACAGGTGGACCTCGGACCCTATTCGAAAATGAGCCCCTGGCCGAACCCCGACGGCGACATTTTCTATTCGGGATGTTACGATCCCGCACCGCTCGACCCCAGACCGGAGGCGGCGCAGTGCTTCATGACGGTGAGCGTGAAGGATCCGAACAAGCCGCAGCGTCTCGCCACGGTTTACGTCTTTGACCCGGTGGCGTCGCCAGAGCCTCCCGCCTCACACCCGGTCTGGAAATCCAAGGCGCTGGCCAATCTCCCCGTCAAAGTCCCCTGCGATACTTTCAAGGACCCGGCGGTGCTGGCTGGAACCAAGCGTCCCGCTTGCTGGGATCCCGGCTGGAACACCCACACGCATTACGTCGCGGAGGGACCCGGGAAGATCCTGGCGGTCAATGAGGAGCGGCGGCGCGGCATCGGCACCGATAATCAGGCCAATTACCACGGCGTCAGTTTTTACGATGTTTCCAATCCCGCCAAGCCCGTGTTCCTCTCCCGCTGGCAAGCCCCGATTTCCGATCCGGTGGATGGGGAGTACCCGGAAGACGCGGACGGCATCCACCACTTCAACTTCCGCAACCAGGGT
>Ga0182030_10001449_pt1 | contig 48874 bp, 44 predicted proteins | sample 812S3MmetaG_FD_121299 | JGI IMG/M metagenome (GOLD analysis project Ga0182030, IMG submission 121299) | Permafrost microbial communities from Stordalen Mire, Sweden - 812S3M metaG (Illumina Assembly) | ecosystem: Environmental > Terrestrial > Soil > Wetlands > Permafrost | place: Sweden... | reverse complement strand
GGTTACGACACCATGGCGCGCGTCCATCAGGCCGTCCTCCGCAACGAGGTGGACCTGGGCCTCGTTCCCTGCCCGCGGCACCTGCCGGGGCTGGCCATCGAGATCATCCGTCAAGTGCCGTTCATGCTGGTGTGTCTGCCGGAACACCCGTTCGCCCGGCTGCCGCTGGTCACGCTCGCGCAATTGCCGGGGCAAGACATCATCGTCTGGACGCAACTGCCGTGGCGGCCGCTGATCAAGGCCGTGTCCCCGCCCGAACGGCATTTCTACCGGCCCCGCCACCAGTTCCATGAAATCGAGCCGCTCAAGCAGGCGCTGAAGGTGGGGGCCGGCGTGGCGATTTTGCCCGAACGCCTGGTGCGCGACGAAGTGGCCCGGGGCGAACTGGCGGCGGTGCCGTTTGAGAACGGACGGCACACCGTGCCGGTGGCCGCCATCTACCGCCGGCACCGCAGATTGCCGCCCGCCCTGCGGCAGTTCATCGAATTCCTGAAACAGCCCGAGCCGGGGGAAAAGGTTTAACCGCAGATTACGCGGATTTCAATTTTCAGCCACAGATGAACACAGATTCACCTTTGACAAAATGAACCGAATGGAAAATCAATGCCGCCTCATTCTGTCATTCTGTCTAAAACTGCTTTCAGCTTTTGTCCCCAACCCTCAACCGATTTGGGCCACAGATGGACACAGATGAACACAGATTTTGAACCGCCAAGACGCCAAGACGCAAAGGGTTTAACCGCAGATTACGCGGATGAAGGCGGATGCCGAATCAAAGCCCTGACAGGGCGAAAGATAATAGCCTGGTGTTGGTGCGCCAGCACCTACGCCGGGAAATCATCCCACAAAATAATTTCCCTCGCCCGTGGGAACGGGACTTGAGGCATTTGGGAAATGACGAAAGGAGTTTGGCGGAGCCGAAAGCCCGTAAGGGCCGAGCGAGCGGGCGCGAGCGAGTCATTGGGTGGCACGAAGGACGGATGAGGTGGACCGCGAACCATCACCAACCACGCGAACGCTTCTCCCTCTCCTCGCCCAACGAGGAGAGGGCCGGAGTGAGGAGTCGGAAACTATTTCCTTCCCCGCACCCGCTGGGGTGAGGGCTGCCGCAGGCCGGACGAGGTGAACCGCAAAATTGGCTTCCCAAGCCCGCCATAAGATTGAGTCCCAAAATCTCGCTGTTCGCTGACGCGAATCATGGTCGCGAACCACACGCACGGATTCCATCGTCTCCCGGACAAAAATCCAGGCCAATCGCTTGGCCCGGATTTTTTTTGGCCGAACTGTAATTCCAAAGTTACCTGTCAACGGTCTCCACGACCTCTTCTTCCTCATAGTCCCAGCCGCGGCGTATGATGGCGCGGTCTTGCATCCAGGTTTGCCTTCTGGCCGGGGCAATCTCTTCCCATTCGTCTTTAAGTTGTGCCTCCAGTTCATCATTCCATTTCGGATACTCATCTTTATATTCTGAACGCGCGCCGAAACCGTAGCGATAGGCCGGCTCCGCCTCTTCATAGGTCGGCACGCCGCGCGGCGGGATGGCTTCCTTCCCAGCGGCCTGCCGGGTGGTATTGCTGATTTTTTGATTCGTGTCCGGCTGATGGCCGCCCACGTCATGCTTGGTCTGGTCCCAATCCCGCTTGAACGCGGCCTTGGTGCGTTCCCATGCGGAGTCGTTTTCCTGGCTCCACCAGTGTGGATTTGTGTATTGGTTCATGATGTTGTTTTTTATGTTTGACCGGTCGTTTTTTCTTCAGCTTTTCAGTGCCATGACAATTTCCTGAAACATTCGCGGAAATCTCATCGCACCTTGCAATGAACCGTCTTGCTTCGTGCAAGGGTCCATCGTCCAGCTTAATTTCGTTCGCCGATCTCGCAAGGGGGGTGAATACCCCATACCGCACCCTCAGCCAGCCGTATCACGACTTCACCCGGCGCGGTCCGTGCCGGACTGGCCACCGGGACGGTGTGCAGGGCTACATCGCCTTTCTGCGCGGCAAGCGCGTCACCTACTGGGGCCGCACCGGCGACCAGCACACGGAATGGTTTCCCGGCGCGGAGCCTTAAACCACGGTAGGGCGGTGGTGCCCCGCCGCCCAAACATTCTCCCCCCGGCGAAGCGGCAGCTTCGCCCTACCATGTTCGCGTGTTTGGAGTTTTGGCGGTTCAGTATCTGTGTTCATCCGTGGCCTAAATCGGTTGAGAGTTGAGAGCGGTGGGCGGAAGGAGAAAAAAAGGCCAGAGGCTGAAGGCTGAAAGCAGTTTTAGACAGAATAACAGAATGATGCGGCGCTGATTTTTCATTCGGTTCATTTTGTCAAAGGTGAATCCGTGTTTAGCTGTGTTCATCCGTGGTTGCAAAGGCAAATTCTGAAATCCTAAAGGTTGAAATCCGTGTCATCCGCGGTCAAAGCCGAAATGTCCGCCCGGAAACCAGGATTTTGGGGTGACGAGACGCGAATGTCGCGGCGTTTGTCGCGAATGTCGCGGCGTTTGCAGCGCAACAAACGATGTTTGATTCGAATCTCGTGACGCTTGCAGCGAATCAAATGACGTTTGTTTCGCATCAAACGATGTTTGCTGCGAATTTGCGCGGTGGATTGATCAACCCGCCGCGTTTGTTTACCAACACACGGCGTTTGTTTCGCAACAAACGAGGTTTGCAGCGCTACAAACGATGTTTGTTTCGCGTCTCGTGGCGTTTGCAGCGAAACACACGTCGCGACATTCGCGTCATGTCTCGTTTGTTTCGCGTCTCGTCCCATTTTTGGCGGCGGAAAAAAGCGGAAAAGCGCGACGTTTTGGCACACCCATTTTTCACAACGCATTGCGGGACAGAAATTTGATTCCAAATGCCCAGCATACCAAAACTAATGGCGCCGTTGCGGCAGGATTAAAGTTAGTTTAGATAAACTGTGGTATTGTGATTGCTAGATTAGCTGCTGTAACACGGGCGCGGCGCGAAGCCGGGTAGGTTTCCTCCGGTCGGCGCCCGGTTCATCAACAGTTAAAGAGAAAGAATACTGCCATGAAAAAACAACAAGTAAACACGGTCAGCCTGGCCTACAAACGGCTGGCGGTGGAGGCGGTCCCGCCCTGCGCGGGATGGATCGTCGTCTGCATGTCGGGGAACGCGGCGTTTGCCAAACCGCCCATTCCCTACGCGCCACCGGTGCCGCCGGACCCGACCGCCCCGCTGGACATGACGACGCGCATCACCAACCTGCAAACCGGCATCAAGAATTATGAAGATGGCGGCCAGCAGGCCAAGACAGCGCGGGATGTCGCGCTGGCGGCGGTGATCGAGGGTTTGGACGCGCTGGCGTTCTATGTCCAGACGGTGGCCCGTTTCAACCTGCCGCTGCTGCTGGCTTCGGGCTTCCAGGCCAAAAGCAACAACCGCGCGCAGTCGAAACTGGACACCCCGGTCATCACGGGCATAGACAACGACAGCCCCACGGAGCTCGACGTGCATGTCGCTGCCGTGGCCAATGCCTATGGCTACGAGGTGCAGATCTGCACGGGCACCGGCGCGTGGACGTCGGTCAAATACTCGCAGCAGGCCCGCACGATCACGCTGACCGGTCTGACGACCGGCACGGTGTATAACGTGCGTGTCCGCGCGCTGGGCGGCAGCACCGGTCAAAGCGACTGGTCCATGCCCGGCTCGAGCATTGTGGACTGAAGGTAGGGCGGAGCTGCTGCTCCGCCAAATGGCGGCGGGGCACCGCCGCCCTACCAACTCTACAGGCTGACAAAATCAAGCCGGAACGGGAAACCGTTCCGGCCCTTTTGTTTTCGGAAGTGACTGTAGCAGTTTATTGCACGGCAGGCTCATCTGCGCCCTTCAACAAGCACCGTCGGCCGGCAATTGAAGAAACCCATTTTCAACATCAACCGGTTCAAACCGCAGATGCCGCGCCTCAATCAGCCGGCGGCCCGTCCAATGGGATGATTCGGTAATATCCCGCCGGATTTGTCGCCGCACCGGGGTCAATAAAATCAACCGAGCCGTCCAAAACCTGATTCGTGCAGGTCGAAGTCCAGTTCACCAGATCGGCCGAATTCTGGAGGACAAACCACGCGCCATCCGGCCCGGTGCCGCTGAAATGAAAGCCCCCGTCGGGCAGCAGCAGGGGCAGCGGACGCGGCCAGTGGTAGAGAATGACCGCCTCCGCGCGCGGCGGGATGCCCACGAGATAATCCGGCGGCGTGTTGGTGGAGGGCTGCAACGTCAAAATCATGGTCTTGGGAATGTTGTTCGAGCCGTTGTCAATCGGCACCACCGGAATGTGCGCGTAGTGGCTGCCGGCGGAAATGCCCACCGAGCCGGGCAGCGCCACGTAATCCACGCCGTTGCTCGCCGTGCCGCCAATGCTGTAATTCACCGTCACTGCCGACGCGGCATCGCCAAACCGGCGCACGGTGAACAGCGCGGCCTTCGGTCCCCAGTTGGTGAAGTTTTCCCAGCGTGCCGGCGGCCAGGCCGACCAGGCCGGCACGGCGTTGCTCGCACCCGGCCAGACCCAGGAGATGTTTGTGCCCGCTATGGCCACCGGATCCGTGGCCACAATGTTCACCACATTCGTCAGTTCCGGAGGCACCACCGGCTGCAAAATGGTGATGTTCACCGGCGCGGAAGTCCGGTTGATGATGATCGCAGGAACAAACACTTCGTCGCCCCTCGCCACCGCCGTCAGGGCATAGGCGCCCGCCGGCGCATTCGTCCAGACGAAACACCACAACCCATGCAACCGGCTGATGGCCGTTGGCGGCATCGTGGACGGCTGCGCCAGCTCCTTGTAAACGGCGCGGTTCGTCACGGTCAATTCGGTGCCCGGTCCCAGATCCACCCCGTTCGCGTAAAATTCCACGTTCGTGAACACCGCCTCCGGCCGCGTGTAGGCGATGATGGGGATATCCGCCGGTGCAAAAAAGAACTCATGATTGGCCGGGCTGACAATGCGCACCGGCGGACCCAGATCCGGGCCGAAAATAGGATCTTGAACCTGGCCAAGGGCGGGACGAGGAAGACACACACCGGCCAAGACAACCGCCACGCTGCCGACGGCAATGAAACGCGAAAAACACGACCTGTTCATAACAATGCCTTTCGATCTGGCTTTAACCTAGTATCGCTACTTTAGCCATTTCGGAAAAAGTTGTCAATCGGGCCAAACCCTACAAAATCGTGTCCACCGGAAACGGACTCCTGCCCTGATGGGCTGCCTCAAAGCCTGGAAACAGCCGGCGGGAGTGGCCGGTTGATTTGATCGCGGATTGACGCCGGTGCCGGGTTATGGAATCACCTCAAGGTCGCCGTGGCCTAGCAACCGGTAGGGGCCGGTGTATTTCAGCTTTTGCTCCTGATCTTTGACGATGACAATTTCCTTTTTGGTGGGTTTGCCATAGGAAACCTGTTCGCTTTCTGCCGGGTTGCTGGAGACCGCATAAAATTTCAGGGAATGCTTCCCGGCGTCGAGCTTCACCTCAACATCGCTTTGTTTGGAAACGACCTGCGCAGGATGGGAGTCAATTTTGACGGCATATTTTTCAACCACCAACTGGTAGGTCGGTTGTCTGAATTGAAGGGTCAACCGGCCGGCATCCGTCCCGGGTGTGGACAGGTCAAAATTAAAATTGACGATCTTCGGCGCAGTTTGAGTGGACGCAACTTTCTCCCCGATTAACGTGGAGATGCACCCGCACAAGGCCAAAAGCATCAGGCAACTGACTGGTAGGATGAATTTCGTTTTCATTTGATTTCTTCCCGGTTGTGGATTGAAGGCATGGTTTCCGACTTAAGTTTCTGCCCGCGACCAACGCGGGCCTTGTTCGTGATTTTCCTCCTGCTCAAAAGATTAGCAAGCCTTTTGTTTTATCATGAAGTATTGTGTCGTTCTTCTGGTGCGGGAGCGGGTTTTGACTGCGCCCCTCCAGCCTTTGGCCTTCCTTCCGCCTGCTGCCTCCCGACCCGCTTTTCAACCGCCAAGGCGCCGGGAACGGCAGGTTTTTATCCGCCGATCACGCAGATGAACGCAGACTCAGAAACTGAAAACCGAATAGATGAAAACAATCAATCTTCAGGCACAGGCCCGGAACTTCAAATAAACGAAGCCCCAGATTCGGATCATTTCTTCCGCTTCTTCGGTTTATTCTTTTGTTCCCTCCGCGAACCTGCCAGCGGTGGCGTTCCGGAAATGGGCGCGCTCAGGTTGGGAGTGGATGTGGAGAAGGATTGTTCGGCATAGATCATTGTCAAGATCGTGGCGAACCAAGACAACAATACTGGCAGGAGATATCGTCCGGCGATGGTATCGTCCGTGTACCCCGTCGCCCGTGCCAGGTTGGTGATATTAACGAAGCTGGCAAACACAAGGCAAAATGAGGCCATGGTTCCGGCCAGCATCGCCATTATCCAGATGATAACTTCACGTCGGGCCGGTACGGCAAACCACAAAGCAATCGTCATGAACAAGCAGACCCAGGCCAGACCCATTGTCGGATGATTGAACAACGACGAAGGTCCATCCCACCTGCCAATCCAGTGAAGCTGTCCGGACTCCCAGCTCCAACGGGCAAAATCCCGAGCCAAAAAGAATTGGCCGAGCAGGCACAAAAAGAGCCCGGGCCAACATGAAAGCGTGCCGGCGGGATTGTGGAAGGCATAACCCATCCAGCCCGATTCGAAATGCAAAGACGGTGTCTGGACGCGCAAACAGATGAACGGTAACGCGGCCAGAAGGCAAAATGCCAGTATTCGAAATGCGGATGGTGAAATTTTCAAAGAGTGTCGGACTGAAGGCAGCAGCAACAGCCAGCTTCCCGCCAATGCCAGAATTATGAAGCCTTCAAACTTTGCCATTGCCGCTCCAAATAGAAGTGTCAGCCCGAGAGCAAGCCGGGACTGGTCCCTCGTAACCAGCCATAGGCCAAATTGCACAAGCCCCAAAACGGTGAAGAAGACCATGGGCAGGGTGCCGCCTTCCATCTGGACAAATGTTTGAACAGCTGGCAACAGCAGCAAGCCCAGAAGAGCAACACCAGGCACTGGAAGCGGGCTCTTCCCGTTACGATTGATGGACAGCAGAGCGGCAATAAGCAGGAGTAACATCCAAGTGGGCCAGAATTTGGTGACAAACTCGTCCACGTGACCCAGAGAGTCATAGGTGGCGGCGTGCAAGGAAGGCACGAGAGTGGGATAATCGAGATGTGCATCCGTCAGCCGCGGGCTCGAAAACCATTGTACAAGATCATTTCCAGCATACAGATGCATAATTTTCGCCTTGAGTGACCAAGCCATCACCGCATCGAATTCAACAAGTCCCTGCAAGCCGGCCAGCCGGAATAGAACCAGGAACACCAGCAATCCCGCGGCAAGCAGAGCCAGGATGACGGGACGAACAGCCACCCGGCGGCAACCAGCGTTCATCTCCATAAAAAATGTTTTCCGGTCGCGCCAGACTTCTGCAGCGCTACCGGCGGCAGTCATCAGGAATATCAGACGATACCCGTGAAAGCCGCACAATTTGACGCCGAGTGTAATGGCGGCCAAGGCCATCATTCCCAGACCGAAGGCATATGCCAGTTGCTCAACGAGCGGCATCGGCTTGCTCAAACTGGGGAATAACAAACGGAACAGCCACATCCCCGCCAATGCGGTCAGCAGTGGAAGCAGGAAAGCAATGGCCGTGTCGGAGTTCGAATTGAACCAATCCGGATTTCTCACTTCCCTCCAGGGGATTCCAGGGGGTATTTTGCACTGCAACAGATTGTCCGGTCCCAAGTCCATTCTCATGCTGTATCCTTGGGAAAATATTTCTTGATCGGATCCAGTGCCCCGGCCGGGAAAGCCGTCCTTGGTAATGCGGGTTGGCTGGTCCAAACTTACCCCAATTTCTCGGGGAAAAAGGTAATAGGTCATGTAATAGTAGAATCCAATCTTGCTGTAATTGGTGGGACCGGTCATGTCGGTCATGAATACCCGTGCATTTGCCGGCAGCATCAAATCAAGATGTCGACCGTCTCGCGAAGCTCCGCAAATTTCCATTTCCCTGTCTTCAATGTTGGAAGTCTTCGTCATTTCTGCTCCCAGCATAAAGGACTGGATGATGTTCGAAGTGGCTGCCAAGTTTAATTGACCAGGCCGATTGAGAACTTGCCACACGATCAGGATGCCGACATATACCACAAGGGTCAGGCTAACGGCGGATCGCCAAGGGTTATTCATGCAGTTTAGAGCGCAAGAGCTTGACATGGGTTGCAGAAATCGGGCAAGAAGATAAAGATCTCTCAAGCCATTAAACCAACATGAACCCAGTCTCCGGACTAACTCGTGAGTGGTAAAGAAAAATGAACCCGGTCACTTGCGGGACAGAACTTGGAACACCATCTCAAGTTGCTTGAAGCAATTTGTTAAACGGCAGATTCCCCAAGAGGCCTAACGGCTGCCTCCTGCTTATATGTGGTGTGCCAGGTTTTCTGGCGGCAATGTGGACACAGCATCATTCGCACAGGATGGCCGGTTGCCTTCCATCGGATGCCGCCGGCATCCCACCATGACAGTTCAAATCCGCATGGACATTGTAACATCCAGGCGCGCGATTCAACCTCCATGCTTTTACTCCACTTCTTGGGAAGCAGCACCAGGAACAATTTCTGCAGCGAACTCATAATCTCCGCCTTTCCGGGCCAGTTTGGCGTGCCGCCAACCGCATCAAGCTCGTTGACGGGTTGCAGAACGTCCGGTGGTGGGATTCGCGGCGCTCCCCAATTGAGAACGTTCAATGCAACTCAACAGCAGTTGAGACTGATCGCCGTCGGCCTGGGTCTTCAGGAATTTAGTGCCGTTGGGAGTCCGTCCAACTTCCAGCTTAAAGACGCGCGCATCTTTTTCCACGTAGTAACAAAACAGTTCCTCTTCAATGGATTGGATGGCCTGGGCATGGCTGTGTTTCCATTCAAATTTCCTTGAATTGCCACCGATATGTCTGAGGCGCTGATAGGGATCAGGGTGGTCCGCCAAATCCACCCACTTTACTTTAAGTACTAAAGCCATAAAACAACCTGACTGGATTTACTCACACTTTTAAAATTCTGTAAATCCACATTTCATGTCCTTTGGGCGGCAAATAAAGTTGCATCTGGAACGTCCCATTCCTTTCTGCCCGTTGGGGATGCGCAGCCGCGGCGCGGCATCAGGTTGAACGGGGCTTTTGGGATGCGGTTATCCGCGGCAATGCGAAGAAGATTGACCGGGAAGTTCCGGCTGCGGAGGATTCCGGAATGGAACATTCGACAGGCAGGCAGGTGCCGGGCTGGTGCCGCTCGCGCTGGGCGGGGCTGGCGCTGGTGGGCGTGGTGTTTGTTCTGGCGGCTGCTCTGTCCTGGCGTCGCTGGGCGGACGTGCTGGTGGATTTCGGGATGCAGCTTTACCTGCCGTGGCGGATTTCCGAAGGCCAGGTGCTGTATCGCGATATGCTGTATCTGACGGGAGGGCCGTTGTCCCAGTATTTCAACGCGCTGCTCTTCAAAATTTTTGGAGTTTCGTTCCGGACGCTGATTTTTGCCAACCTGGCCATTACGGCGGGTCTGCTGGTCTTGGTTTACCGCCGTTTTCTCGCCGCCGCCGACCGGCTGACGGCCACGATGATTTGCCTGGGGATTGTGCTGGTGTTTGCGTTCCAGCATTCCGGCTTGATTGGCAATTACAACTACGTGACGCCGTATTGCCACGAGGTGTTTCACGGGCTGGTGCTTTCGATTTTGGTGGTGGCGTGGCTGTCAAGCTGGGTGGAAACGCGGCGGCTGCGGTATGCCGCGCTGGCCGGCCTGGGTTCCGGGCTGGTGTTTCTGACCAAGCCGGAGGTGTTCACGGCGCTGATGGTTTGTGTGGGGATGGCTTTTCTGGTGGTCGGCTGGTTTCACAAGCTGACCGGTCTGGCGGCGAAGTCGTTGGGGGTGTTTTTGGTGGCCGGGCTGATTCTGTTGCTGACGTTTTTTGCGCTGTTCCTGCGGGTGGAGGATTGGCAGGACAGCGCGCGGTCGGTGGCGGCCGCTTGGGCGCCGCTCTGGCAATCGTCCATCACCCGGGACCCGTTTTATCAATGGTGCCTGGGATTGGACGCGCCGTTTCGCCACCTCGGAAAAATGGTCGGGCAATTCATTTGCATCGCGCTGGCCACCGGATTTTACGCCCTGGCTTTCCGGCGCGGGACCGAGGCGAGGTTCAAATGGATGAAATCCGAGCGGGCGGTCTGGCTGTGGCTGGTCGCCCCGCTTTTTGGTCTGGCCGTCCTGTGGAGCTGGGATGATTGCGGCCGGTCATTGCCGCTGCTGGGTCTGACCGCCTGCGGATTGATTTGGCTCAATTACAAAAAAGATGCGACCGGGCAGGCGGCAATTTTTCCGTTGTTGTGGAATGGGTTCGGGCTGGCGTTGCTGGCCAAGCTGGGGTTTTTCACGAGAATTTCTCATTATGGATTTGCGCTGGCGATGCCGGCCTTTGCTGGGGCGGTATATTTATTTGTCTGGCTGCTGCCGACGCTGCTTGAGCGAAGATATCAGGTCCGGTTTCAATGGTTCCGTCTGACTGCCTGCCTGGTACTGGTGACGGGTTTTGTGCATCTGTTTCTGCACTCGGAATCGTATTATCGGCAGAAGAATGTGCCGGTGGGGCGAGGCGGAGATGAAATCATGGCGCTGGACCCTGCAGTGGATCCGTTTCACGGAAACGTCCAGCTCGCGCTGTCGTGGATTCAAACCAATGTACCGCCAGAAGCGACGCTGGCGGTGCTGCCCGAGGGGGCGATGATCAATTACCTGAGCCGCCGGGTGAATCCGACTCCCTGCCTCGTCTGGGTGCCGCCGGTGATGGCGGTGTACGGCCAGACCAATATGAACGCCATGTTTGAAGCCAGTCCGCCCGACTACATAGTGATCATCGCCCGGAGTACCGCCGAATTCGGGGCGGGCTATTTTGGTTATTACCATGATTATGGGACGGAACTGATGCGGTGGATTGAAGGTCATTACGACCGGGTTTATCCGGCACCGGCCCCAGGCGGCAACCAGCCGTTTGCGAGGCTGCAAACCTGGAAGCGGCGGGCAGCCATTTTGCCGGCCGGAAAGAATTGAAACACGCTCCGGTTCCATTATGGATTGGCGGGTTCGGGCCACCGCGTCATTGGTGCCGGTCATCGAACCGCCATTCGCCCAGTTCGTCCTCGAGGTTTAAAATCTACTGGCTCAACGACGGTTACGCGACGTGGCAATGCTCGGCGTTCGGGAAAAGTTTCCGGTCCGCGCCACGGCGACCACGCAATGAAGTTGATGTGTTTCCATAGGCAGCGCCTGTGGCAGCAAGAGAAAAAAAGTATTTCAACAATACATCAATAATTGGTTTAATGAATCCACATCAACCAAAAATAAAGGAGGATCACATGTCAACCGAACCCAAATGTCCTTTCAACCATGGTGCCGGAGCCGGCCAGCCGAAACCCACTGCCACCGGCGGAACCACGAACCAAGACTGGTGGCCGAACCAGTTGAAGCTCGAACTCCTGCACCAGCATTCCTCCAAGTCCGATCCGATGGACGAGGACTTCGACTACGCGAAAGAATTCAAGAGCCTCGACTGGGTGGCATTGAAGAAGGATCTCGCGGCGTTGATGACCAACTCGCAGGAATGGTGGCCGGCGGACTTCGGCCACTACGGCCCGTTGTTCATCCGCATGGCGTGGCACAGCGCTGGCACCTACCGCACCGGTGACGGTCGCGGCGGCGGCGGTCGGGGCCAGCAGCGCTTCGCGCCGCTTAACAGTTGGCCGGACAATGTGAGCCTCGATAAGGCGCGCCGGCTGCTCTGGCCGATTAAGCAGAAGTACGGACGGAAGATTTCTTGGGCCGACCTGATGATCCTCACGGGCAACGTCGCGCTGGAAACGATGGGCTTCAAGACGTTCGGTTTCGGCGGTGGGCGTGTGGATGTTTGGGAACCGGATCAGGATGTTTATTGGGGCCGGGAGAAAAAATGGCTCGGCGGCGACGTCCGCTACGCGCACGGCTCGCCCGGTGTCCCGGGGCACGGCGTTGTTGACTCCGACGACAACAGCGAGAAGCCGCACACACGCGACCTGGAGAATCCCCTCGCCGCCGTGCAGATGGGCTTGATCTACGTCAACCCAGAAGGCCCCGAAGGCAACCCCGATCCGCTCGCGGCGGCCAGGGACATTCGCGAAACCTTCGCGCGCATGGCGATGAACGACGAGGAGACGGTGGCGCTCATTGCCGGCGGTCATACCTTCGGCAAGACCCACGGCGCCGGTCCGGCGTCCCATGTGGGGACCGAGCCCGAAGCCACCGGCCTCGAGGAGCAGGGATTCGGTTGGAAGAGCAGCTTCGGCACCGGCAAGGGCGGTGACACGATCACCAGCGGCCTGGAAGTCACCTGGAGCCAGACGCCGACGAAGTGGAGCAACCACTTTTTTGAAAACCTGTTCAATTTCGAATGGGAGCTTACCAAGAGTCCGGCCGGCGCGCATCAGTGGACGCCAAAGAATCACGCCGGCGACGGCACCGTGCCGCACGCGCACGACGCGTCCAAGCGGATTGCGCCTTCCATGCTGACCACGGACCTCGCGCTGCGTTTTGATCCGGCTTACGAAAAGATTTCGCGGCGTTTCCTGAAAAACCCAAAACAGTTTGCTGATGTGTTCGCCCGCGCGTGGTTCAAGCTGACGCATCGCGACATGGGACCGCGCGCACGTTATCTCGGCCCGGATGTTCCCGCCGAGGAGCTCATCTGGCAGGATCCCATTCCCGCGGTGAATTACAAATTGATTGATCCGCAGGACATTGCCTTGCTCAAGGCCAAAATCCTGGCGTCCGGTCTGTCCGTCTCGGAACTGGTTTCGACCGCGTGGGCGTCGGCGTCCACTTTCCGTGGCTCCGACAAGCGCGGCGGTGCGAACGGTGCGCGGATTCGTCTGGCTCCGCAAAAGGATTGGCAAGTCAACCAACCGGCCCAACTGGCCAAGGTACTCAAGACCCTCGAGGGTATCCAGAGCGCGTTCAACAGCGCCCAGTCTGGCGGCAAGAAGGTCTCCCTGGCGGACCTGATCGTTTTGGCCGGTTGCGCCGGCGTCGAGAAAGCGGCGAAAAATGCCGGTCAAGAGGTCACGGTTCCTTTCAGCCCGGGACGCATGGACGCCTCGCCGGAGCAGACCGACGTGGAATCCTTTGCCGTTCTTGAACCCATAGCCGACGGCTTCCGCAATTACCTCAAGGGCAAATACATTGTGTCGGCCGAGGCGCTGCTGATTGACAAGGCGCAGTTGCTGACCCTGACCGCGCCGGAGTTGACGGTGCTCATCGGCGGCATGCGCGTTCTGAAGACCAGCTTCGGCGGCACGCAGCACGGCGTCTTCACCAAGCGACCGGAGGCGCTGACCAACGACTTCTTCGTGAACCTGCTCGACATGGGCACGGAGTGGAAGCCGGTCTCGAAAGATGCGGACGTGTTTGAAGGCCGCGATCGCAAAACGGGCAAAGTCAAGTGGACCGGCACGCGGGTTGACCTTGTCTTCGGCTCAAACTCCCAACTCCGCGCCCTGGCGGAAGTATATGGAAGCTCCGACGGCGAGAGGAAGTTCGTCCACGATTTCGTCGCTGCCTGGGCCAAGGTGATGAATCTGGACCGCTTCGATCTGGCATAATGTGTGACTTTCTCCGCGCGCAACTGGACGCCGTGCTGCTGGCCGTGAAACTCCAGCCGCGCGCTTCAAAAAATGAAATCGGCGCGCCGCTCGGCGGCGAATTGAAAATCAAGGTCACCGCGCCGCCGGTGGACGCGGCGGCCAACGAGGCGCTGGTGAAATTGCTGGCGGAAAAACTGAACTGCCCGCGCGGGAAAGTGGAGTTGATTCGCGGCCACACATCGCGGCACAAAGTGGTGAAGCTTCATGGTTTTACGGCGGTGGAAGTGCTGCAAAAGCTAACCGGTTGATTTTCCGCCGGATTTTCGCCTGCCTTCACGAGCAAGCCTGCCATTTGCCAGTGTACCAGTGGGATTCTCACTTTGTCCCATTTGAGGACAAGGAAAAGCTAGCGATGGCAGGCAGAAATAGCAATTAGACTAATAAAAGGTGGTGCTAGATAGCAAAGGCACTTAAACTGCTTTTCATCGTCCTAAAGTTTTGCCCATGAATACAACCAATCATAACGGGAACCTGCCAGAGGCTGAAGTTTTGGTTTCAGCTCAGAACGGGCATCCGGCGGGCGTTTTGGATGGTTCCAGAGGCGACGAGGTCAACGCGCAACTGGCGCAGGAAAATGCCAAGCTGGCGCAGGAAAACGCGCAGTTGATGCAGGAGCGGGATTTGATGCGCATGGTGATTGATAATCTGCCGGATTTTATTTACGCAAAAGACAAGCAAGGGCGATTCGTCCTGAACAATCTGGCGCATGCGAAGGATCTTGGCATGGCATCGCCCGCAGAATTAAAGGGTAAAAGTGACTTTGACTTTTTCCCGCCGGAATTGGCCGCGCAATTTTACGCCGATGAGAAAAAAATCATCGAAACCGGCCAGCCAGTGATCAATCAAGAGCAGTACAAGTCCAAACCCGGCGACCCATCGGGCAAAAAATACTGGTCGGTCACCAGCAAGGTTCTCTGGCACGACGCCGAAGGCAAGGTGATGGGAACCGTGGGCATTACGCGGGACACCACGGAACAAAAGCGCACGGAAGCCAGGCTGGCGTACGAACAGCAACTGTTTCAGACGCTGCTGGAAACCACTCCGGACAACATCTATTTCAAGGACCGTGAATCCCGTTTTGTGCGGGTGAGCCAGTCAAAGGTGGAATCAACCCTGCAAACGGTTCGTCGCGTCCATCGCGCCGCCCATCCAACCGCCAACCAGGACGAGTGGCCGTCCCACATGGTGGATGCCAAAGCGTTTGCCGAATGGTTGATCGGTAAAACCGATCTCGACACTTTCCCGGATGAACATGCCCGCACGGCGATGGAGGACGAAAAGGAAATCGTCCGCACCGGCCAGCCGATCATTGGGAAACTCCAACAGGTGACTTTTGCCGATGGTACGACCAAATGGTGGCTCACGACCCGAATGCCCTGGCGCGACAAGGACGGGAACATCATCGGCACGTTTGGCGTCACCCGGAATGTGACGAAACTCAAGGAAGTGGAAGCATCGTTGAACCAGGAACGCGTGCTGTTGCGCACCTTGATTGATAACCTGCCGGATTACATTTACGCGAAGGACCAGGAGGGGCATTTTGTGTTGAACAACCTGGCACACGCAAAGTCGTTTGGTGTCACGCCCCAAGAGCTGTTGGGCAAAAGCGATTTCGACTATTTTCCCCAAGAATTGGCCCAGCAATTTTACAACGATGAGCGGAAAATCATCGAAACCGGCCAGCCGGTCATCAACCAGGAACAATACAAATGCAACCGTGGGGACGCGTCGGGTCAAAAGACTTGGTCGGTCAGCAGCAAAGTTTTGTGGCGCGACGAACAGGGCGTGATTTTGGGTACGGTGGGGATCACCCGCAACATCCATGAGATGAAGCTGGCGCAGCAGGCCCTGCATCAAAGCGAGGAACGGTTGCGTGAAGTCATGCGGCGTACGCGTTGCATCTTGAATTTCGGTGAAGTGGAGGCGCCGGAGAGATGGCGGGAGCATGCGCTGGACCCGGTATCGCCGTTCCGGTGGAATTTCCCCGTGGTCAACGTGGAGGCGGCGCAGGAGGTGTTTCCGCTCCACCTGCTGCCGGACCAGCATTACCAACAGGTTTGGAGCCACAGCCGCCACCCGAACGATTTCAAACAGATGAATCAGGTCTCCGGGGAGGCATTCCTGAAAGATTCCCCGTTTTATCGCAACCAGTTTCGCGCCACCGACAAAAATGGAGTCGAGCACTGGATGCAGCAATTCGTAACCGTCAACAAACTGGCGGAAAACCGGTGGCAAATCTTTGGCATCACCACCGACATCACCGATTTGAAGGAAACCGAGAATGCGTTGCGTTCCAGCGAGGACAAGTTGCGCCAGTTCACAGTGCAGCTCGAACGCAGCAATCGCGAGCTGCAGGATTTTGCCTACGTGGCTTCGCACGACCTACAGGAGCCTTTGCGAAAAATCGTGGTCTTTGGCGAACGACTCAAGGAGAAGAACAGCGCCGCGCTGGGGACGGAAGGGCTGGATTATCTGGAACGGATGCAAAAGGCGGCATCGCGGATGCAGTCGCTGATCAATGATCTGCTGTCCTTTTCGCGCATTACGACCAAGGCCCAGCCGTTCAAGCCGGTCAATCTGGCCGAAGTTGCCAGCGACGTGGTCACCGACCTGGAGGGGCGGATCGAGCTGGTCAAGGGCCGCGTTGAATTGGGAACGCTTCCGGTCATTGACGCCGAACCGCTACAGATGCGCCAGTTGCTCCAGAACCTGATCGGCAACGCGCTCAAGTTCCGTCGTCCCGAAGTGCCGCCCGTGGTGAAAGTCGGGTCGGAAATTGTCTCCGACCCCGCGACGCCCGGGGAAAAAATCTGCCAGTTGACGGTCAGCGACAACGGCATTGGCTTTGATGAGAAATATCTGGACCGGATTTTCAATGTCTTCCAGCGATTGCACACCCGCAATGAATATGAAGGGACAGGCATGGGGCTGGCCATTGTTCGGAAGATAGCGTTGTATCACGGCGGTGATGTCACTGCCAAAAGCAAGCCGGGGGAGGGAGCTACATTCATCTTGAAGCTGCCTGTGGTTCATCGGCAAGAGAGTCCAGACGAAAATAACAAACCTGAAACCAACCATGAAAACTGAAGGAAAAATGATTACGATATTGCTGGCGGATGATGATCCGGACGATCGCAAGCTGACGCAGGACGCATTCGCGGAGAACCGTCTGGTCAATGTGCTCCATTGCGTGGAAGACGGCGAGGAACTGCTGGAATATTTGCGCCGGCAGGGCCGTTACTCCGATCAGAAAAATTCGCCGCTGCCCGGGCTGATTCTGCTGGACCTGAACATGCCGCGCAAAGACGGTCGTGAGGCCCTCAAGGAAATCAAGGCCGATCCGGAACTGCGCCGGATTCCCATCGTCGTCCTGACCACCTCGAAGGCGGAAGAGGACATTTTGCGCACTTACGATTTGGGTGTGAACTCCTACGTGACCAAACCTGTTACGTTCAAGTCCCTCGTGGAGTTGATCAAGGTTCTCGGCCGATACTGGTTTGAAGTGGTCGAACTTCCGCCGGGCGAGGGTTGAACCGATATGCCCAATGGCCCGGTCAAAGTCCTGTTGGTGGATGATGATGAAGATGATTATATCATCACGCGCGATCTGATTTTGCAGAACGCGGGCCGTTATCGTCTCGACTGGATCAATAATTTCCAGGCCGGCCTGGAAGCCATCAAGCGCCGGGAGCACGACATTTACCTGGTGGACTACCGTCTTGGGGAACGGACCGGACTGGAATTGTTGAGCGAATCACAGCCGTTCACCGCCCGGGCGCCCATGATTTTGCTGACCGGACAGGGCGATCAGGAGGTGGACATGCAGGCCATGAAGGCTGGCGCGGCGGATTACCTGGTCAAAGGCCAGCTCAATGCCGACATTCTTGACCGCGCAATCCGCTATGCCATCAAAGGCAAGTACGCCGAAGAAAATCTCCGCCGCGACCGGGACCTCATCAGCCGGATCATGGAAACCAGCCCGGTGGGCATTGTGGTGGCCGATCAGGCTGGAAAAATCACCTTTGCCAATCATCGGGCAGAAGAAGTTCTGGGGCTGTCCCGGGACGCCATTGCGCGGGGAGTTTGCAGCGTTCTGACCTGGCGGATGACCGATCCGGAGGGACATCCGCTGCCATCGGCACACGTCCTGCCGTTGAAAGCAGTTCTCGAGTCCGGCCAGCCGGTCCAGGATATTCATCATGCCATTGATCGTGCCGACGGGCTTCGTACGCTGCTCTCGACCAATGCGACGCCGTTGTTCGATGCCGCCGGCAAGATTGATGGCATGGTGATCACGGTTGAAGACATTACCGAACGGCTGATGCTGGAGGCGCAATTGCGGCAGTCGCAGAAAATGGAATCGGTGGGCCAACTGGCCGCCGGGGTGGCGCACGACATCAACAATATTTTGACCGTCATCCAGGGCCACGCGGGCTTGTTGCTCAATGCCGTTCCGCCCGGCGACGACTCGACGCGGTCCATAAAACAGATCTCGGCGGCGTCGGAACGCGCCGCCAGTTTCATCCGGCAACTGCTCACCTTCAGCCGCAAGCAGATATTTCGGTCGAAGATCATTGATTTGAACGCCGTGCTTCAGAATTTGAAAGGGATGCTGCCGCGGCTGATTGGCGAGGACATTACGTTGGAAACCCACTGTGAGCCGAACCTGCCATGCATCCAGGCCGACACCGGGATGGTCGAGCAAATCGTGATGAATCTGGCAGTCAACGCGCGTGACGCCATGCCCAAGGGCGGACGGCTCGCCATTGCGACCTCCGCCGCGGAAATTGAAGACGCATACTTGCGGCAGCATCCCGAAGCTCAAGTGGGCTGGTTTGTCTGCCTGACCGTGAGCGATACCGGCTGCGGCATGGAACCCAAGGTCCTACAGCGGATTTTCGAACCTTTTTTCACGACCAAGGAAGTCGGCAAGGGAACCGGCCTGGGCCTGGCCACGGTTTATGGCGTCGTCAAACAACATCACGGCTGGATCGAAGTGCAAAGCGAAGTCGGGGCCGGCACCACCTTCAAGGTTTTTCTTCCCGTGGCCGGCAAAGCCGGTGATGGGCCCGCCGATCATCCGTTGGTAAAACCATCCGAGGCCATCCGGGGCGGAAACGAAACCATTCTCCTCGTCGAGGATGAGGTGGGTTTGCTGGAACTGTTGCGGGAGATTCTCCAACAATACCAGTACCGGATTTTGGTTGCCACCTCGGGTGTCGAAGCGCTGCGGGTTTGGGACCAGTACGAAGGCCGGGTTGACCTGGTGTTGACCGATATGATCATGCCCGGCGGCATGACCGGAGGCGACCTGGCCGCAGAATTGAAGAAGCGCAAGCCTGAACTCAAGGTGATCTACGCGAGCGGCTACAGTTCCGCGCTGACGGGCAAGGAATTTACGCAGGGCGAAAATATTTTTCTGGCAAAACCCTATCAAACCAGCCAGGTGGCGCGACTGATTCGAGACACCCTGGATGGCGTTCCCCAGGACCGGCTCCGGGCGGTTTCCGCCCGGATTAACGGTGACACAGAGATGATGCTGCGCGCCCGAACAACGCAGCCGGTGGGAACCTGAACCCGCCTTCGCCTCGTGCGTTGTGCCGGACTGCCGGTTCCGTCAGGAAATTTGCGCCGCCAATTCTTCCGCCGGATAGCTCCAGATTTCCGCAAGGGTCGGATGATAATGCGGCATCACGGCCAGCTCCTGAACCGTCATCCGCCCGGCCATCGCCGCGACAATTTCGTGAATGAGTTCGCCGCCCAGCGGGCCGACGCAGGCGCCGCCCAGAATTTCGCCGGACTTCGGGTTCGCCAGCAGCTTCACGAAGCCATCCTTCGCTTCCATGATGAGCGATTTGCCGTGGTCGTTGAATGGATAGCTCGCCGCGAGAAATTTGATTCCGCGCGCCTTTGCCTCCTTTTCCGTCAGTCCAACGAATGCCACCTGGGGTTCGGTAAAGACCACGGAAATCAGCAGCCGGTAATCCATCCGGCGCGGCGATTTCGGGTTAATCAGGTTGTGAACCGCCGTTTCACCCTGCTGGATTGCGATGTGAACAATCTCGTGCGGCCCGGTGCAGTCGCCCGCCGCAAAAATATGTGGCGTGCTCGTCTGCATTTTGTTGTTTGTGACGACGCGGCCATTTTCAGTTTTTACGCCGGCAGCATCCAGGTTCAGCGATGCCGTGTTCGGCACCCGACCCAGCGCGAACAGGATTTCATCGGCGGAAACGAAAATTCTCCTTCCATTTTGTTCAAATACGACGGTTTTTGATTTTTCATCACGCTTCGCGTCCAGGAGTTTGGTGCCGGTAAAAACCTGAACGCCTTCGCGACAGAAAACTTTTTCAACTTCCACGCCGGCATCCGTGTCAAACTCCTTCAATACGTGCTGGCTGCGCTGGATGAGCGTGACCTTGACGCCGAAACGGGTGAAGAATTGCGCGAACTCGCACGCAATCGCCCCGCCACCCAGAATGATGAGCGACCTGGGCAGTTTTTTCAGCGCCACCGCATCGTCGCTCGTGATGAACCCGGCTTCATCCAGGGCGGGCAGGGGAGACGGCGCGACGCTTGAGCCGCTGGCGATGACAAAATATTTCGCGGCGAGCGTCGCGATTTTCCGGGAGGGCCGGCGTTCAGGGGCCAGTTCAACCGTGTGCGCATCCACAAACCGCGCGTTGGCGCGGATGAATTTAAATTTACCGCCGGCAAGCTGTTGCGCGCGGAAACCGGCAAAGTCCTTTATTTGCGCATTTTTTCGGGCCATCACCTTGGTAAAATCAAAATCCACCTTTCCGGCGCGCACGCCCCACGTTTCCGCATGTTCGGCGAGATGCTTCACTTCCGCCGCGTACAGCAGGGCTTTTGTGGGCATGCAACCGCGCAGGATGCACAGTCCGCCGATTTCATGGCCGCCTTCGATGACGACCGTTTTCAAGCCTGTGCCCGCTGCGGTCCGCGCCGCGGCATAACCGGCACTGCCACCGCCCAGAACGGCCACGTCATAATCAAACTTTCGCATGGCTTGAAAATGGTCTGCTTGGAGCAAATATCAAATTCAATTGTTTGCATTTTTACATTGCGATGTGCGCCCGGCCGTTTCATTTTTCCCCCATGAACAACATCATTTACCCCCGTAGCCCGCGCGAAACGATGGATGGCTGGAGCTACCTGCCGCGTTACGTTGACAAAATCCGCCTGCACCTTGCCGGCAAACTGCACGCCGATTACCAGGAGAACCTCGGAAAGGGCTTTGATGGAATGTGGCTCAAGGCTGCCGGCGTCACACACGAGCAAATGCTTGAACTGGTGAAAAATTCCATCACCGACGGCGAAGTCTGCGACTGGGTCCACCGGAATGTGAAAAAAACGCCGGCGGAAAAAGCCGCGCATTGGAAGGAGGTTTTGAGCCGTCCGCTGGCCAACGACGAGGCCGCCCTGGCCCGCTTTAAAATGCGGAAGGAACAATCCGGCATCGCCCACCGGGACGACATCAAAACGTTCGTGGACTATATTGACGCGGATGAAAAACGCCTTTAGCCCTTTGGGAGATGGCGCTTACTGTCCGGCGTAGAAGGCTTCCACCTTGGCCGTGACGTCCCGGTAGCTCGCGTCCATTTCGTAAATCTGCTTGAATTGTTCGATGGCCTCGTCCTTTTTGCCCATGCTTTCGAGCACGATGCCAAGATTATAGACGAGGTCCTTTTTCTCATCGTCAAAAACCGGCTTTTCCTTGATCGCCTCCTGTAGCTTGCGCGCCGCCAGGTCGTACATCTTCCGTTTGGCAAAACACTGGGCGAGATAACCCATGGCCGCCAGCCGCTTGTTCGGATTTTGCTGCGCCTTTTGGAATTCCGAGATTGCCTCGCTGATTTTGCCCGCCTGAAAATAAAGCTGTCCCAGCTCGAACCGGAGCACCAGGTCCGTCGGGTATTTTTCTACGCGCCTCTGGGAGTTGGTCATTTGAAAATCCAGCTTCGCCGCCTGGAGCTTTGCCAGCTGGTCGGCGTAATCCGGCGCGGCCGCATCCAGTTGTTCCAACTGGAAATCATAACGTTTCAGGATCGTTTCACCCATGGCGCGTTCGAGCGACGGGTCATTGCCCATCTCGGAATTCTTGATGCGGTCATACAACGCGAGCGCTTTTTCGAACTGTTTTTTTTGCGTGTAAAGTTCCGCGAGTGAACGCACCAGCTTGAGATTGTTCGGCTCGGTCTGCATCCGCTCCTCGTATTCGCCGATGAGCCGTTCAGTTACGTCCTCGTTTTTGACGACCCGCTTTTCCTGCTCCAGCGAAACCGCCTGCTGTTTGTCCTTCAAAATGTCGCGGTAGGACCCCTGGCCGCCTTCGAGCGCGCCGTAGCCGCCCTGGTCCAGCGTCTTGCGCGCGGACAAATCCTTGAGCGCCTGGTTCAACTCGCCGTCGTTGGGCGATTCGGCCAGGAGGTCCATCAGGAGTTTTTCCCCGCGGTTGTGCTCGCCCGCGGTGACGTCACCCGCCGCGGCGAGCGCGCGGGCAAATTCAATGGCGAGGTCTTTGTCCTTCGGAGAATTGTTCGACAGTGTTTCAAGGGACAAGGCGGCCGTGCGCGGCAATTCCAGGGCGTTCGCCGCGTCCACGATAATCCGGTGCGCGGCGGAGCTGTTCGGGTCAGCGTTCAAAACCTCCTCGGCAATGGCCATGGCCTCGGCGGGATTTTTGCTCAAGGCCATTTTGGCCTTGGCGACCTGGGGCGAGGAGCTGGCGCCGCTCAACATTTTTTTGAAAAACCCGCCGCGGCTGCCGCATTTCTGGAATTGGGCCGCGCGCAGTGCCTTGCGGCATTCAAAAAATCCCGGTTCCTTTTCCAGCACCTGGTTGAACAGGGCGATGGCGTAATCCAGGTTCTCCCGTTGCGCGGCCTCGTTGGCCTTGACGAACGACAGACGCGCCTCGCGTGATATTTCGTTGATGCTTTTCTCTGCCATTTTATTTGCTTGGTTGAGTTAAAGGTTCGCACCGACAGTCAAAAAATTCAACCGCACTGTGCCTTGTGCCGCAGCGCGTGATCCACCAGCACCAGCGCGGTCATTGCCTCCACCATCGGCACGGCGCGCGGCAACACGCACGGATCGTGCCGGCCGCGGCCTTTCAATGTCGTGTTGTGCAATCGCGTGTCCACCGTGTCCTGCTCGTGCATGATCGTGGCCACGGGTTTGAATGCCACCCGGAAGAAGATGGTTTCGCCGTTCGAGATGCCGCCCTGGATGCCGCCCGAAAAATTCGTAGACGTAAAAACCTTCCCGCGCCGGGCGCGGAACGGATCGTTGTGCTGGCGTCCGGTGAGCGTGATGCCACCGAAGCCGGAACCGATTTCAAAGGCCTTGGACGCGGGCAGGCTCAACATGGCCTTGCCCAAATCCGCTTCCAGCTTGTCGAACACCGGTTCGCCCCAGCCGGCGGGAACGCCGCGCGCAATGCCCTCGACAATGCCGCCGACGGTGTCGCCGGCGCGCCGCATTTTTTCGATGAGCCGGATCATTTTTTCCGCCGTTTTGGGATCGGGACAGCGAACGATGTTTGACTCGACGTCCTTGAGCCGGACCTTGTCCGGATTCACGTCGGCGATGAGTCGTTGGACCTGCTTGACGTAGGCCAGGATTTCGACGCCAAACCGTTCGCGTAGAATCTTCTTCGCAATGGCACCGGCGGCGACCCGGCCTACCGTCTCGCGCGCGCTCGCGCGGCCGCCGCCCTGCCAGGCGCGGATGCCGTATTTGGCGAAGTAGGTGTAGTCTGCGTGCGAGGGACGAAATTTGTCCTTCATCTCCGAATACGCCTCCGCACGGGCGTCCTCGTTCCTGACCCAAAGGCAAATGGGCGTGCCGAGCGTTTTGCCGCCGGTGGAAATGCCGGACATGATTTGCACCGTGTCGGATTCCTTGCGCGGCGAGACAATTTTGGATTGTCCTGGCCGGCGGCGGTCCAAATCGGGCTGGATGTCCGCTTCGCTGAGCTTGAGACGCGGCGGGCAGCCGTCCACCACCACGCCGACGCCACCGCCGTGGGATTCGCCCCACGTCGTGATGCGGAACAGTTGCCCGAAGGTGCTTGCCATTCCAACATCATGCTAAAATATCGGAGCAGGGTCAAATCCCGCTTGAAACTTGAAACTTGAAACTTGAAACTGTCCGTTACATGAATCGCATTGTCGAACAATTCGCGCGCCTGAAGCGCGCAGGCAAAAAGGGTTTTGTCGTCTATATCGGCGCGGGAGATCCCGACCTGGAAGCCACCCGCCGGCTGGCGCTGGCTTTTGACGCGGCGGGCGTGGATGTGCTGGAGCTGGGCGTGCCATTCAGCGATCCGCTGGCCGACGGCCTGGTGAATCAACTGGCGGCGCAACGCGGGCTCGAGTCCGGTGCCACGCCGCCGAAGGTTTTGAAAACTGTCGCTGCGATCCGGTGCGACTCTCAAATTCCGGTGGTGCTCTATATTTATTTCAACCTCATTCACCGCGTCGGCTTGAAGCAATTCATCAAGGATTCGGCCAAGGCGGGAGTGGACGGTTTGCTGGTTCTGGATTTGCCGCCGGAAGAAGGCGGCCAGTACGAGGTGTTGATGCGCAATGCCGGTCTGTGCCCCATTTATCTGGTTGCGCCGACGACGCCGGAGGATCGAATTGAGTTCATCGTCAAACGCGGCGCGGGTTTTATTTATTACATCTCGCGCGAAGGGGTGACCGGAATGCAAAGCAAAGTTGCGTCGAATCTGGCAGAGCAAGTTGCAAAAATCCGTGCGCACACGACATTGCCGGTGGCGGTCGGTTTTGGCATTTCAAATCCCAGGCAGGCGAAGCTCGTGGCGGCGGCGGCGGACGCCGTGGTGGTGGGCAGCGCGGTGGTGAATCAAATTGCTGAACACGGTAAATCGCCGCGGTTGGTGCAACGCGTGGGTGATTTTGTGAAATCCCTGGTGGCGGCAGTGAAGGTTTTGTGAAACCAGGCGCAATACCGGCGCTTTAATTATCTGGATCCGGCCGGCCTGGATCAGGGAGCGGTCTGGACTGCAAAGTCTGGCTTGAAATGCGCCATTGCCTGCGGGCTGCCCTCCAGGTTTCTTTTTCTAATTTGTTGAGTCGTTCTTGGGGTGCCTGTTTCACCGAAAGAAATGCCGGGCTGCGCGAGAAAATTGGCGGCTTCCAGCAAGGCGATTTGTTCCTCGGTGTCCGCCGTGTTCATGGCCGTGGCCTTCAGGGCGGGGATGGCATTGCTGCTGCCGAATTCCTTGGTGGCTTCGATGGCGGTGTTCCGGATCTCTTTTTCGGGATTGGTCAGGTCGGCCAGGATGCTGGAGAGGGAGGCTGGGTCATCGTTCATGGACAACTGGTGGAGGCGCTCAACCTCGGTGTCAATGGCTGCCTGGCGTTGATCCGGCGTCAGGCCACTGGTGACCACCGGCGTGGCGGAAACAGGCACAGGTTTGAACGACTGGGAAATGCTGGTGACGACACTTGGGGCCGTCGTCGAAGCCTTGGTCACGGATTCAAAGCCGGCGCGAGTCGTGACACTGTTTCCGTTTTGTTGTTTCAGATAGAAGGCGGCACCCAATGCCAGCACAGCCAGGGACAACATCGCAATGACTAGCTTTGGTTTCATAAAAATTTCAAAACGTCTTGGAATCAAGGAAGAAACCAAACCCGGCGATGCACGGGTTGGTTTGCTTCGAACGCATTGATTAATCTTGAATATTGTTCCACCAGTAGATTGAAAACGGCAACTGGCCGGCGGCTACCGTGCCACTGCCGGTAAAACTAAATGAACTGGTGGTTAATACTCCCTCGTCACTGTTGTTAAGCGCGGCATAACCGTTGCCCTTTTCAGAGATGGTCATTTTGGCCACGCCGGTTGTTTTGTTTTCGGACTCGGTCAAGGTGCCGCCACCGATGGCATCAAATTCCGCAGTATAGGTGTTGCCGGGAGGGCGCACGTTATGGACCCACAGTTCCACCGTCAGCCGGTCGCTTTCCGATCCGCTGGCATTGCCGCTGAACGAGGTCACAACATCGCTGAGGAAAACATGGGCAATATCGTTGGTGCTGAAATCCTGGGTGCTGAGCACATAGGACCAGCCGGCATTCGTCAGGTAGCAGATGTCGAGGTAAGGATCGTACATCAAATTGTACGCCAGTGGCGTGCTCGATCCCCGAAGCTGGATTTCATTGGTGATGCACATCAACACCTTTTTCAGATTGTAAGAACCCGATGCGATTTTGTTGCTGGTGATGGTCGGGTCGTTGGTGGGGCCGTAATAGCCGGTAATGTTCATCGTGCCGTTTTCTGACGTCAGCTTCAACGGGAAGGCTGATGCAATGTTTGTGGCAAGAATCATCACTCCGCACGCCACGGCACCCATCAGGATTTTGGTTGGTTTCATAATTTTTATGGTTTGGCTGCTCGCCTTTCTCTTGTTCTCCTTCAACTCAAAAGCAACTTCCGAGCCACGCCGGCGAATCCAGCTGGGTTATGCCGCTGTGAATCAATGTAAAAAATGTGGGCACATTGGCTCAAAATTGACCCGGTCAAAAATGAACAGGAAATCCCTGTGAAAAGCAAAGAACAGTGTGGACCGCAATGGCCGTTGTCCCGAAATAGCGATTCTTGTGTCTTGAATCAGTCAAATCGGAGACGCTGGCGGCGAAGATTGCGCCAGGCAAAGACGGGGCCGATGTGTCTCAATTGTTAGGAGGTCCGGGCTGTGGATTCTGATCAGATCCGGGTGGCGCGTTCTGGTTGGGACCATGTCCATGCATTTGATGATTTGGCTGGTGGACATTGCCTTGTTGTTGAGCCATCTGGATTTGCTCCGGGGTTGGCGGATTTGCGCTTGGCGCGGTTAAATCCATGCTGGGCAGTGCAAGAAAATCGGCGGCTTCCAGATACGCGATTTTCTGCTGAACATCATCCGTGCTTTCGGCGGCGGCCTTCAAAGCCGGGATGGCGTTGGTGCTGCCAAATTGTTTGGCGGCTTCCACGGCAGCATCCCGGATTTCCTTTTCGGAACTGGTCAGGTCGGCCAGGATGTTGGACAAGGAGGTGGGGTCATCATCCGTGGACCATTGCTGGAGGCGGTCGGTTTCGGCGTCAATGGCCGCCTGACGCTGTTCGTCCGTCGGGGCATTGGCGACCACTGGCGCGGCGGGAATGGAAATGGAGACTGGCTCGGGTGGCGGGGCGACACTCGCCACCGGAGCCGGAGTCGCAGAATCATTGAGGGGTGGCGGGGTGATGTTCCCAAAATGTTGCCTTAAAAAAATGGCCGCGCTCAATACAAGCAGCGCCAGCAGCAACATCCCAAAAACAATTTTAGGTCTCATAAACTTTTGTCAGCATAAATAAAAACCGGCAGGCAGGCAACGTCTGTCTTAAATGGCTTGTTAAGGGTTGTGGCTGTTTTTTTTGTTTGGCACCTTGGATTTTAGGCCGGCTTCCCCCCGGCTTCCCCGGATGATTGAGCTGGAACTGCGGCCTCCAGGAAATCCGGCCGGCCGGGCATCAGATCAAGGTGCGCTTAATCGTGCAAAATGAGTGATTTAGCACGAAACGGGCGGGTAAAATTGTTGTTGACATCTAATACTTTGAATATAAAAATCTCACCAGTTATTTGGTTGCACAAATAAAACGTTAACAAACAAAACTGGGTAAATTAAAAACAAACACAATCGGATCACTTATATGAAAAAACTCAAACTATGCGCCGTGGCACTGCTGGGAGTTGGTGCTTTTGGCATTAACACGCTCCAGGCTCAGTTGACAGCATTGCCGTTTCAAACCAACGACGTTCAATCGCTTAACGCTACGCTGACGGGTGTATTCCAAGCGACCAACTACACAAAAACCAGCGCCAGCAGCACCAATACAATTGCCAAGGTGAAAACTGGCAAAGTCGCCAGCAAGGATTTGTTGGGGTTGATTGGCTTGGCTTATGCCGGCGACAAGACCGCATATACTGGCAAAGGCTACAATCTTCAGATCAGCTTGCGCAACCTTGATACAAATGACGACTACCAGGAGTGGTATGTTCAAGTGTATAACGGAACCAATCTGGTTTTGGATACCTACACGGCCACCCCAGTGGTGCCGGCAAATTCGAGTTCCGCAGATGCTTACTTCGATATCTGGTCCGACCAGGGTCCCATTAATGCCAGCGTGAACGAAGGCAAAAGCGGGTCGGCAACGCAGACCCGTTCAGCTGGGTTTGAATTCTATTACGAATATTACAACACGAACAGTTCGTCCTGGACCGAACCGGTTTATATTTGGGGCGATGGCACCTTGGTTCAACAGTTCTCTGGCAATGACAAGGGCGTCAAAGGTTCATATTCCATCAAGAACATCTCCGGTGAATTTGACACCTACTCCAACAATGTTTCGACTGTTGAGGCGGTCATTACTGGCGGTCAGTTCTCGGGTCAGGGGAAATTTATCCGTAATAATTAATTGATGGGTAGCAACTGACTTCTAAGAATATCAAAACTGGTTCGATGTGTGGCAATGCCCGCATCGAACCTTTTTGTTTTCAGCCGTGGAAAACATTTGCCGGCGCGGTCAGGACCATTAAGCCGAATCCATGCAGCAGGAGTTGAATTTTCATGTGGGTTGACTGGTGAAAGCGGGTTGGTTTTCTACTGCATGGATTCGGCTTAAACTGTTTCGGCATGGCTGGAAGAATCAGGCAGGAACGGCGGTGACGGATCAAGACGCTGGCTGGAAGGCGGTTTGTTTTGGCGCTGGTATTGCGATGAGGGATTTGTGAATCCGAACGGGACTCGCCATTTACGCCATGAGTTGAAGCTGATTCAAGGTTGTGGTGACGGAGACGGAGGATCCTGTGGCGGCGCAGCGTCTTGCGTTTTGCCGTCCGGTTTTTGTGCCTGAATTTCCGAGACTTTCGGCAGATCAAGGAATGCGGCGGCATCCATCAGGGCTTTCTTCTCGTTCGCATCGTCGGTACGGGATGCCAGCTCCCTCAACTCGGGGATGGCGTCGCGGCTGCCGAACTGGATGGTTGCCTCGATGGCGGCTTCGCGGATTTCCTTTTCTGGACTGGTCAACTCGGCCAGGATTGCCTGCAAGGACACCGGATCGTCTTCGGCTTGCAGTTCCTGAAGTCTGTCAATGTGCGCCTGAATATCGGCCTCATGCGCCTCAGCCAGGGCATTGGTGTCAACCGGTTCGGAGGAGGCGACGGTTTCAGCGGGGTTTGCCATCGCAGGCGTATTGGTGGCGCGAACCGGGCTGGCTGCCGGCAACACAACAGCACGGACCTGTTGAAGGGTCATTGGGGCTGTTGCCGGTTGCCGAGGTTCAGTCAGTTGCTTCAGAGCGAACATGCCGACGATGCCTGCCAATCCGGCAAGCATCAAAAAAATGACAATTTTGGGTCTCATCGTTTTTCCCATTGTACAATAGAAAAAGCAAAAAACCGATCCAAAACAGCGCGCACGCCATCTGGGATCGGTCTGAAAGCTGCTGATTTGTGATTAATTGTCGGGCAACACCTTGCCGCTGGCGCTAGCGGACGCACTGCCGCTCAGAGGCAAATTGGTGTTGAGTACGTCCACGGCGAGGTGACCGACGCCGCTTAGGTTCGAAGCTTTGAAGCTCACAGACTCGCTTACCAAGCCCTTGGACGGAGCCGAATCACTTTCACTAAGTGTGTAATTACCTGTAAGGGTAAACGCGACTCTATTGTTTTGAATATTTGTTTTTACTGCATCGTCAAAAAAACCAATATTGACTATGCCAGCTTCGGATTTGCTGTATTTTGTCACGCCATTCGTGCCTTTTGACGAGACAATAGAATCACCCGTGGCGAAAGTAAAATAGTTGCTCGTGGAAAGGTCAGCGATCACATTGGTCTTATTGATGATGACAATATCACCATTGAAAACGGCCAGCGTGACGCCTTTTACATCCGTAAATTTACTCAAGACATCCTTGGAAGTGACCGTGGCCTTTTTGATTACGTTATTGGTGACATAGTTGATAGTCACCTGGATGTTCAACGGAACATACAGGTTGGTATCAATGACTGCCGCTTGAGATTGAACAGGTGCGAAAGCCATCAGCCCGGTGACCAATGCGCAACCCAAGGAGAGTTTAGTAAGTTTCATATCATTCGTTGTTTTTCTTAGTTGTTTGTCAATTACCGATGTTTTCGGTTTGTTCCCTCGCAGCTTTAAACATAACAAGCTGAAGCTGAATAGGATTATAGGGCACCGGGCGGCATGGTCAAACAATATTATAACGGATGTTAGAATTCTAAGTATTGCTAATTCAAAATCTAAGCGCGGCTAAAAGAGCCTCTCCCGAGGCTGGCCGGGGTATTCTTCAGGTGCGTGCGCGTGGTCAGCAATTCGGATGCACATCGGGAATTGCAGTTGATGTTTCCCGGGCTTTTGCCCTTAATTCATGGCTGAAACGATGAAAATATCAATGGATGTCAAAAACCGTTTCGTCATCATCATGGCGGGCGGGCGCGGCGAACGGTTCTGGCCGGTGAGCCGCGAGCGGATGCCCAAGCAGCTGCTGACGCTGTTCGGCAAGCGCTCATTCCTGCAACAGGCCGTTGACCGCGTGCTGCCGCTGGTGCCGGCCAAAAACATCTTTGTCATCACGAATGAGGCGCAATTGCCGGAAGTTCGCAGACAGCTTCCCAAAATCCCCCGGACGAACTTGGTCGCCGAACCGGTTGGCCGGGACACCTGCGCGGCCGTCACCTTGGGCGCGGCCTTGGTCGGTGCGCGTTCCACCACGGGCGTCATGGCGGTTTTGCCCGCCGACCATGTCATTCCCGACGAAAAGAATTTCCAGCAGGTGTTGAATGATTCCTTTGATCTGGCGGCGCGCGGCCAGGCGATTGTGACCATCGGGATCAAGCCGACCGAGCCGGCGACCGGATACGGATACATTCATGTCGGCGAGCCGTTGCCGCCGCCCACCGGCGGCAAAAAATACAAGACCACGTTTTATCGCGCGGAACGTTTTGTCGAGAAGCCGAATTTTGACCGAGCGCTGGAATACGTCAACAGCGGTCAATATCGCTGGAACGCGGGGATGTTTGTCTGGTCCTTCGTCACGGTCACGGAAGGTTTGCAGAAACATCAGCCGGAAATGTACGCAGCCTGCCAGCGCTGGTTCAAGGTCGCAAACCATCCCGCCAAGCTGGTGAAAGTTCTAGCGAAAGAATATCCCGGCATCAAAAAAATCTCAATTGATTATGCGCTGATGGAGCACGCGCAAAATGTCGTCGTGGCCGACGGGGCGTTTGAATGGGATGATCTCGGCTCGTGGACGGCGCTGGCGCGGCATCTCAAGGCCGACCCCGAGGGTAATTGCGCCGTGGCGGACTTCATCCACGTGGACGCCGCCCGGAACATCATCTTCGACGCGCGTACCAAGAACCGCACTCCCATTGCCGTGGTCGGCTTGCGCGATTCCATTCTGGTGCAGACCGACGACGCGGTGCTACTGGCGCACAAGAGCCAGGCGCAGAAGGTGAAGGAACTGGTAAAGAAACTCGGCGAGGATGCGCGTTTGAAGAAACTGGTATAGCTGCGTCTGCGAAAATCGCGCCAGCCAATAACAAATCAAAGGATTCCGGGTCTTTACAAGTGCGGCCGCACCCCAGTGGTCCTTCAAGTGCGTCCAATTGCCTCCAAACGCGGCTTGACCTTTTCCGCCAAAAAGACAGACTATCCGACTCGGTTTATAAATTTATGCAGCACATAAGAAATATTGCCATCATCGCGCACGTGGACCACGGCAAGACGACGCTCGTGGATTGCCTGCTCAAGCAGTCGGGCACATTCCGCGCCAACCAGCACGAGTCCTCGGAAGAGCGCCTGATGGATTCCATGGATTTGGAAAAGGAAAAGGGCATCACCATCCGTGCCAAGAACGCCGCGTTCAAATACAAGGATTACCACATCAACATCGTGGACACTCCGGGCCACGCGGATTTTGGCGGCGAAGTCGAGCGCATCATGAACATGATTGACGGCGTGTTGCTGGTGGTGGACGCCGCCGAAGGCCCGCAGGCGCAAACACGGTTCGTGCTCCGCAAGGCGCTCGAGGCTGGCGCGAAGCCGATTGTGGTCATCAACAAGATTGACCGCGAGAATGCGAATCCCAAGAAAGTGCTCGACGAGGTTTTTGAACTGTTCATTTCGCTCAATGCCACTGATGAGCAGTTGGATTTTCCATTCATCTATTGCTCGGCCAAGGGCGGTTACGCCAAGGTCGAACTGGAGCATGTCAGCGGCACCATGGAACCGTTATTTGACGCCATCGTGAAACACATCCCGCCGCCCCGCGCCAAGGCCGGCCATGGTTTTCAGTTGCTCGTGGCGAATCTCGACTACAGCGATTACCTCGGTCGTATCGCCTTCGGAAAAATTTACGAGGGCAAGGTGAAGGTTGGTGATCCCGCCATCTGCCGCCACGGCAATGGCAAGGTGTCCAAAAACAAAATCACCGCCATCTACCATTTCGAGGGCATGAAACGCATCGAAATTCAACAAGCCAGCGCCGGCGACATCGTGGGCCTTACCGGTTTCGAGGAGGTTTTTATCGGCGAAACGATTTGTGATTCCGAGTTGCGTGCGACGCTGCCTTACATCCCGATTGATCCGCCGACGATCCAGATGGAATTTGCCGTGAACGACGGCCCGCTGGCCGGCCAGGACGGCAAGCTCGTCACCGCCCGGCACATCTGGGACCGCTTGGTGAAGGAAATCCGCACCAACGTCGCCCTCCGCATTGCGCAAACCTCCGACCCGAAAATTTTTGCCGTCAGCGGCCGCGGCGAAATGCAGATCGCCATCCTTGTCGAGCAAATGCGTCGCGAAGGCCACGAAGTTCTGGTGTCGCGCCCCGAAGTGCTTTGGAAAAAAGCCGCCGACGGCAGCCTGCTGGAGCCGATCGAGAAGTTATACGTCGAAATTCCGAGCGAAAATCTCGGCGCAATCATGGAAAATCTCGCCAGTCGCAAGGCTCAGATCACGAACATGAACCACGTTGGCAACCAGGTCTCCGTGGAAGCTCTCGTGCCGATGCGCGGCCTCATCGGGTTCGAGACCGACCTGGTCAATCAGACCAAGGGCATGGGTGTGATGAGCCATCTCTTCCACGAATACGGTCCGGATTGCGGCGAAATTGCCGCGCGCAAGAACGGCTCGTTGGTTTCCATGGACAACGGCGAAGCCACGGCCTACGCGCTCAACATGGTGCAGGAACGCGGCCGCCTGATGGTCGAGCCTGGCGACAGCATCTACGTTGGCATGATCGTGGGCGAGAATGCCCGTGAGAACGACATCCCGGTGAATCCCGTGAAGGAAAAACGGCTCACCAACATGCGTTCCCAGGGCGATGGCAAGGGCATCCAGCTCAACCCGCCGATGAAGCTGAGCCTCGAACGCGCGCTGGAATACATTGACGTGGACGAATACGTGGAAGCGACGCCGAAAAACCTGCGTCTCCGGAAAAAAATCCTCGACGACAATCAGCGCAAGCGTTCCGAGAAAAGCCGTTCCGTCAAATTCGTGGATAACTAGGCGGAAGTTGTCCCCCGTGCAGATCGGCCGAAGGCGCGTCAGCTTTTCAGCCCGGGTTTTCCGGTGAATTCCAGGCCCACGAGGCAGACGTCGTCGTCAAACTCGTGATCCACGGAAAACGCGCGGATGGCTCCCAGCAGATCATCGAATATTTGTGCGACGGGTTTTTGCAGCAGGTTTTGCACATCCAACAGCAGCCGTTCCTGCGAATAGAGCTCTTCATTCATGCCCTGTACTTCATAAACCCCGTCGGTGAACAACATCACGAAATCGCCGGGCGCGATGTTGACTTCAGTGGTTTGATAGGTCGGGTTGTCGAACAAACCAAGCGCGGGCTCGCTCCGGCCGGTGGCATGGACCAGCAGTTCGATCCGGCCCGTGGAACGGTGTACGAGCAGCGGTTTGGGATGCCCGGCGTTGGCAAAGCGCATTTTGCCGGTCCGCCAGTTGGCCACGAGATAAAACGCCGTTGTCAACATCGGCGAACCGGTGCTTTTGAGAATGCTGTGCAAATCGGAATTGAGCTTGCGCAGAAATTCCCCCGGCTCGCGCGCCAGTGGTTTCAATTCCTCCGCCAGCGCGCGAATCATGGCGGTGACGAGCGCGGCCCGCGTGCCGTGGCCGGTCACATCGCAAATCAACACGGCGGCCTCGGAATCCGAAAGCGCGGACACGTTGAAAAAATCGCCGCTCACCAGTTCGGCGGCCTGGTAGCGATGCACAAAGTGGAACGCGCTTTGTTCCGCGGGAACCTCGCCGGGAAAAATCGGATACTGTTGCGGCAGCATGGCCAGCTGGATTTCCCGGGCCATTTGCAGGTTGCCCTCCATGAGCTGATTTTTGACGCGCAATTCCTCGCGGCTGCGGGCCAGCTCGGCGGTCGTCCGGCGGATTTGTTCCTCGGCGTGCTTCTTCTCCGTGATGTCCCAGAACATTCCCTGCAGGCCGATGACCTTGCCGGACTCGTCGCGCAACGGCGTCTTGATGACGTGGTGATACATTTTCTCGGAGGTGCCCACGGGCTGGGTCTCCTCGGTGATCTCCATCGTCTCGCCCTTTTCCATGATGACGAGGTCGTCGCGCCAGTATTTTTCGGCGGCCTCCCGGGGGAAAAGGTCGAAGTCCGACTTGCCCAGGATATCCTCCAGCCGGCGGTTCATGAATTTGCAATACGGCTGGTTGGCAAAGGTGAATCGCCCCTGCAAATCCCGGCGGAAAACGCCCTGGGGCATCGTCTCCACCAGCGAATGGTAGAGCGATTCGGAGTGCTGCAAGGCTTCCTCCATCCGCCGCTGCTGCGTGATGTCCTGCACCGTGCCTTCGTAATAGAGCAGGGCGCCTTGCGGGTCGCGCACCGCCCGGCAGTTTTCCGAAATCCAGATCACCGAGCCGTCCTTGCGGTAAATCTCCGATTCGAAATCCGTGAGGGTGTTGTTTTCCCGCATCAACCGGACGAATTCCTCGCGCCGCCCCGGTTGGACGTACAGCCGCTGGGCGATGTCCTTGATGCTGGCCATCAACTCCACCGGCGAGCCGTAGCCGTAAATGCGCGCCAGGGCCACATTGGCCAGCAGGTAATGCCCGTCCGTGGTCGTGCGAAAAATGCCTTCCACGAGATGGTCAAACACGCCGTAGTAATCGTCCTTCTCGTCAATCAGCGCCACGTGTTCATGGTGACGCTCAATGGCGCAGCGCAGCGCATGCAGCAGCGCGCGCGGTTCGATTTCATTTTTGTTCAGGTAATCCTGCGCGCCCGCCCGGATGATTTGCGCGCCGAATTCTCCGTCATCCGCCGGACCCAGCACGACAATCGGCAGTCGCGGAATTTTGGTGGCGATCTGCGTGACCTGGAACAGGCCCGCGGTGTTGGCGGTGGGAATTTCAAAGAAAACGGCGTGGTAGGCGCTCGCCACCAGCTCTGTCAGCCCGGCCTCCAGGGTCGGTACTGTGGCAACTCCGGCCACGCCACCGCACTCGCGCAGCATTTTTGCCGCGCCGTGCGCAAAACGTTCGTCGTTGCCAACGAGTAAAACTTTCAGTGGTTCAAATTCCATAGCGCGATTCAGTCCCACGCCGGGCGAAACCAAATCCCCAACACCGCCCCGGACAGGATACAAGGTTAACCCGCCGCCGCAAGCGGGTTGCGCTCCCGGATTCCGCTTTCCAACCTCCACGCCCCAAAGTATCCTGCTTATCTGAAACATCATGCCAAGTGTTTTCATCAAAACCTACGGCTGCCAGATGAACGAGCGCGACAGCGAAGCCGTCGCCGCGCAGCTCGTGGCCAAGGGTTATACCCTCGCGCCGGCCGAAGCCGCTGCCGACGTGGTTCTGCTCAACACCTGCAGTGTGCGCGATTTCGCCGAACAGAAGGCCGTCAACAAGATGAAAAACCTCATTGGCACGGCCCGAAGCGAGCGCCGCGACCAGGTCGTCGGCTTCATGGGCTGCATGGCCCAGAGCCGTGGACAGGAATTGATTGATAAATTACCCGACGTGGATCTGGTGCTGGGCACGCAAAAATTCCATCGCACGGCCGAATACCTCGATGAAATCCTGGCCGGTCGCCGCGACAAGATCGTGGACGTGGCGGCGGAGCCAGGCAGTGAAGCGACGATTCGCGAACATCTGCTCAACGGTAGTGCCAAGACTTCCGTGTCCGCTTTCGTCAGCATCATGCAGGGCTGCAACCAGCATTGCACGTTTTGCATCGTGCCAGCCACCCGTGGCGAGGAGCGAAGTCGCACCATTCCTGACATCGTTGCCGAATGCCGCGAGTTGGTTGCGCGCGGCGTGCGGGAAATCACCCTGCTCGGCCAGATCGTCACCAGCTATGGCAAACGGTTTTCGCCCGAAGAATTATTCGGTGGGGCGAACGTCCCCGCGAGCCGGCTCATCAGCGGCCTCGCCCCACCAAAAGATTCCGCTTTTGTCCAGCTCCTCGACGCCGTTCACGAAATCGAAGGGTTGGAACGCATCCGTTTCACCTCGCCGCATCCCAAGGGTTACGGCGACGATCTGGTGGACGCCTACGCGCGACTGCCGAAGCTGTGCGAGAGCGCGCACATTCCGCTGCAAAGCGGCAGCGACCGCATCCTCAAGCTGATGCACCGCGGCTACACGCGGGAGAAATTCCTCGGCATCATTCAGAAATTGCGGCAGGCAAAACCGGGAATGGGAATTTATACCGACATCATCGTCGGTTTTCCCGGCGAGACGGAGAATGATTTCGAGCAGACCCTTTCGCTCTGCCGCGAAGTGCAGTTCGACAACGCGTATATCTTCAAATACTCGCAGCGCCGCGACACGCCCGCCGCCGACATGCCGGACCAGGTGCCTCTGGAAATCCGCGAAGAGCGGAATCACCGGCTGCTGGAATTGGTGAACGAAATCGCTGCGCGCAAATACGACGCCTTCATCGGGCGGCAGGTGCAGATTCTGGTGGAAGGGCCGAGCCGGAAAAATCCTGCGCGATACACGGGGCGCACGCGCTGCAACCGCATCGTGCTGTTCGAAGGCAACACCCGCCACCAGGGGCTGCTCATGGATGTGAAAATCGAACGCACCGGTTCCTTTACGCTTTACGGCGACCCGGCAATTTTGGAATGAACGGATTTATTTTCTTCGTGTCTATTCGGGTGCATTCGTGTTTTAATTTCCAGGCATGAAACTGTCGTTATTATCCATTTTGCTCGGCGCCGGGTTGAGCGTGCCGCAGATTTACGGCCTGGCCCGGCCGGCGCAATTCGCCGCCACCGTGCGCAGGTTTCCCCGTTCGTTGCCGGCGGGCTGTGTCCTGATGCTGCTGGGCACGTTATGGTTTTTAAATAATGTGAACAACGAACCCATCGCGGATTTCTCGGTGTTCAAACCATACATGATGGCCGGTTTTTTGGCCGTGGGCGTTCTATCGTGCATCTTTGTCCAGGACTTCCTGGCCGTGCGCGGGCTAGCCGTCGTGATGGTGTTGTTGGGAAAATTGATGGTGGATACCGGGCGTCCGCATCTGGACGAATCGCCGTTTGTGCTGGTCATCCAAGCCTGGGCTTATCTGTTCGTCGTCGCAGGCATCTGGTTTACGGTGACGCCATGGAAACTGCGCGACATATTGAACTGGGCGACGGCGACAGAAGAACGCATCCGCATTGGCAGCAGCATCCGCCTGGCGTTCGCCGCGTTCGTACTGCTCCTCGGCGTGACCGCGTTTCGCGCGATGTGAGCGCAGTCAAACCCAAAATCCTGGTCATTCGCGGCGGAGCCATTGGCGATTTTATTCTCACCCTCCCGGCGATAACCGCCTTGCGACGTCAATTTCCGCAGGCACACCTCGAAGTGCTCGGCTATCCGCACATCGCCCAACTCGCAGTGGCGGGCGGTTTGGTGGACCGGGTGCAACCGATTGAAGCGCGCGGTCTCGCGGGGTTTTTTGCCCGTGGCGGCCCTCTCAATCCGGAGCTGATGGATTACTTCTCCGAATTTGAACTGGTCATTTCGTATCTCTACGATCCGGACGAGATTTTCAAAGCCAATGTCTGCCGCTGCCTGGCCGGCCAGTTCATCGCCGGTCCCCATCGGCCTGCCGAAACGGGACAGCTCCACGCCACGCAGGTTTATCTGAAGCCGCTGGAACGCCTGGCCATCTTCGATGCGGACCCCGTGCCGCGCCTTTCCCTCAACTCGCAAGATTTTTCCGGTAGGGCTGACCTGCCGGTCAGCCAGGACGCGCAACAACGCGTCCCTACCATTGCTTTTCACCCCGGCAGCGGCAGCGAAAAGAAGAACTGGCCGGAAAAGAAGTGGGCCGCGTTGATCCAGCAAGTTGTGGAAACCACCGGCTGGAACCTGTTGCTGGTCGGCGGTGAAGCGGAAGGCGAACGCCTGCAGCGGCTGGCTGCGACAATACCGTCAGATCGTTGCGCCATCGCCCAAAGTTTGCCGCTCGCGGAACTGGCGGGGCGAATCCAATCTGGTGCGGCGTTTGTGGGTCATGATTCAGGCATCACGCACCTGGCTGCTGCGGTGGGCCTGCCGTGCCTGGTCTTGTGGCGGAAACGCTGGAAGCGGTTTGGCGATCGCAAGGCGAACAACTGATCGTGTTGAAGGAAATCAGCGGCGTGCGGGCCATCCGCGTGGAAAAAGTGTTCAACGAATTGCGCCAATTGGTCCGCGAATGATTCAAGCTTTCGTTCCGTTTCCATTTCGATTCGCCGGCGCGATGACCACTTCAATTCCCTTTGCGCGAAGCTGTTCCACCAAATCCTGCGGCGCGTGTGAATCGGTGACCACGGTGTCCACACTGTCGAGCCCGCACAACGGCAGCACGGATTGGCGACCGCATTTGGTATGGTCGAGGCAGAAAATCACCTGATGTGCCGCGCGGATCATCGCCAGTTGAATGTCAATCAGCAGGCCGTGGGAATTCGTGACGCCGTCCAGCGTGATGCCGCCGCCACTCATCACCGCCACGTCCGCATGAATTTTTTTGGAGAACGCTTCCACCGCCATCGGTCCGACCAGCACGCCCAGCCGGGGATAAATGACGCCGCCGCTTAAAACCAGTTCCACACTGGTTGCCGCCGCGAAGAGGTTTGCCACCGGCAGGGAGTTGGTGATGATTTGCAGCGGCTTGTCCTCCAGATGGCGCGCCACGTGATAACAGGAGGTTCCGGCATCAATAATCACGCTCTGGTTCGGCTGAATCAAATCGGCGCACGCCTTGCCAATGGCTTCCTTTTCGGCCAGTTGATGAGTATCCCGGGTTGAAAAAATGAACTCATCGCTTTTCGGATTCAAGAGCCGCGCACCGCCATGAGTGCGTTTCAATCCGCCACCAGCTTCTAAGATGGTCAGGTCGCGCCGAACAGTCGAGGTGGAAACTCCAACCTGCCGTGAAAGCTCATCAAGTGACGCAAATTCAACATATTGCAGGTATTCTTCAATCCGATGTTTGCGTTCGTCTGACGTCATTCTGGCAGCATTATGATATATAATGGAAGATTTTGCAAGATATTTGTTGACTATTTTTCCAAATCGGTAAAAGTTCATGTGACTTTATGACCGCAAATGCCCCAGCGCCACATCGTGCTGTAGTTGAGCACTTGGTTCGACAAGCCGTTTATACACGGCTGGGCAAGCCGTTGCCGCGTGCTGCGGCAGCACCGAATCCGTTGGTCGTGAACATCAGCGCGCGGCATTGCCATCTCACGCAGGAAGCGGTGGAAGCTCTATTTGGCAAGGGAAACCAGTTGCAGGTTCACAAGTGGCTTTATCAGGACGGGCAGTTCGCGGCCAAGGAATCCGTCACCCTCATCGGCCCGCGCAGCCGTGTGATTTCAAATCTTCGCATTCTCGGCCCCTGCCGGAATTTCAACCAGGTTGAACTCGCCTACACGGACGCCATCGCCCTGGGCTTTGAAATTCCGCTGCGCGCCTCCGGCAACATCAAGGACACGCCGGGCTGCATGTTGATGGGACCGGCCGGTTTTTTTGAAATGAAGGAAGGCGTGATCCGCGCAGCACGCCACGTCCACATGAGCCCGGCGGACATGGAATTTTACAGCGTGAAAAACGGCGATGATATGAAATTGAGGATCGGCGGGGCTTGCGGTTTGATTCTCGACAAGATGCTTTGCCGCGTGGACAAGAGTTTCAAACTGGAAGTGCATATTGACACGGACGAGGGGAACGCGTGCAATCTGCAGCCGGATACGACGTGCGAACTGATCAAATGATTTCCTGCGGCATAATTTAAACCATTAACGAAAGACAAACCATGAACGAAGCAATAGGCATGATCGAAACCAAGGGCTACACCGGCAGCGTCGAGGCCAGCGATGCGATGGTCAAGGCGGCCAATGTGACCCTGATAAAAACCATCCTGATTGGCGGCGGCTTGATCACCGTGCTGGCCAAGGGAGATGTTGGCAGCATCAAGGCGGCCGTGGACGCCGGCTCCAAGGCGGCGGCCAAGGTGGGCGAGCTCGTCAGTTCGCACATCATCGCGCGGCCACACGAGGACCTGCTGAAGGTTTTCGTTACCAATGCTGCCAAGTGATTCACCCAACCAGCAACTCTCAACCAAAAACCATTTTATGTCACAACAAGCAGTTGGAATGATCGAATGCAAGGGCCTCTGCGCCCTGCTCGAAGCAACCGATGCCGCGCTCAAGGCGGCGAATGTCACGTTCACGGGCTGGGAAAAAATCGGCAGCGGTTACGTGACCGCTTTTTTCCGCGGCGACGTGGCCGCGGTGAAGGCCGCAACCGACGCCGGCGCGGCCGCCGCCTCGCAGGTGGGCGCGGTCGTCAGCGTCCAGGTCATCCCGCGTCCGCACGAGGAGCTCGGTTTGCTCGGCAAGTGGCTACAGTGATTTAAGAATTACGATTTGCGATAGACCGGCCCGTCGATGGAATCGCCGTCAGTCAAGGCAGTGCGTAAATCGTAAATCCAAGATCGTAAATTGATGAAGATACTCGTCGCCAACATTGGTTCGACCTCGCTCAAGTGGCGGCTGTTCGATTGCTCGGACGGCGCCGAACGCCTGTTGCACAAGGGCGGCTTCGAGCGCGTGTCGGATTATCCCAAGGCGATTGATGATTGTCTTGGCCAGTTGCGCGAGGCCAAAGCCATTGCCAGCGAGAGCGAACTCGCTGCGGTCGGTTTCAAGACCGTCATCGCCAAGGACGTGACCGGCTGTGTGCGGCTCGATGAGCGCGTACTCGGCGCGATGGCGGCTTACAACGGCCTGGCGCCGGCCCACAACCCGCCTTACATCACCGGCATCAAACTGTTCGCCCAACGGATGCCGGCCGTGCCGCTGGTCGGCCTGTTCGAAACGGCATTTTATCAATTTGCTCCCGAGGCGCTGACCCGTTATGCCGTTCCCGAAACCTGGCACAACGCCGGCATCCGCCGCTGGAGTTTTCATGGGGCGAGCCACAAGTTCATCGCTGAACGCAGCGCCGAACTACTGGGCCGTGACGATGTCGCGGAACGCGCCCGCCGGCTTTATCTCGACGGCGGTAAATCCAAAATTAACGGGGCTCCGTTGCGGGTCATTTCCTGCCACCTTGGCGGCAGTTCCAGCATCACCGGGATCCTGAACGGCGCGGCGATTGGCAGCAGCATGGGCATGAGCCCGCAGTCCGGTTTGCCGCAAAACAATCGCGTGGGCGACCTCGACTCCGAGGCGATTCCTTACGCGATGAAAACATTCGGCATCACCATTGAGGAAGCGCAGCGCCAGTTGACGAAGGAATCCGGACTCAAGGGTTTGAGCGGCGTTTCCAATGACATCCGGGAAATCAGCGATGCCGCGGCCAAAGGCGACGCCCGGGCTAAACTCGCGATTGACGTTTTTATCGCCAGTGCGCGTCATTGGATCGGCGGCTATTTTCTGGAACTCAACGGCGCGGACGCGCTCGTGTTTACGGCCGGCATCGGCGAGAACCGGGCGGACATCCGCGCGGCGATCTGTGCGCGTCTCGACCAACTCGGCATCGTGCTGGACGAGGCAAAAAACAATGCGACGCGGGCGACGGAAGCTGTCATCAGCAGCGACACTTCGCGCGTTAAAGTCATGGTCATCCCCACCAACGAGGAACTCGTGGTGGCACGCGAAACCAGGCGTTTTCTCGAGAACAAAAAGAATTGAATCACGCACTCAACATCAACCAACAACCAGCAACTGATTTATGGCACAACAAGCAATAGGAATGATTGAAACCCGCGGTCTGGTCGCCCTTGTCGAGGCGACCGACGCCATGCTCAAGGCCGCGAATGTGGAACTCGCCGGCCCGATGACCCAGGTCGGCAATGCGCTCGTCACGGCGGTGGTCGTCGGCGACGTCGCGGCAGTGAAGGCCGCCACGGACGCGGGCGCCCAGGCCGTCAAGGCCATCAAGGGCGAACTCGTCAGCGTACACGTCATCGCCCGCCCGCACGCGGACGTGGAGCAGATACTGCCGAAGAAAAAGTAGTCAGAAGTCAGGAGCCAGAATCCAGAATTGCGGCATCGCACCGCTTCTGAATTCAGGATTCTGAATATTGGATTTTATTTTATGTTCCTGGCCAAAGTCGAAGGCGCGGTGGTCGCCACCAAAAAAGACCCGTCCATGAACGGGCGCAAACTGCTTTTGCTCCGCCCGCAGCTCGTGGACGAGAAGGACCCGACCAAATTTCGTCCCGGGCTGAACACCATCGTCGCGGTGGACAGCGTGGGTGCCGGCATTGGCGAAATGGTGATGTTCTGCCAGGGCAGTTCCGCCCGCCTCGCGCCGAACCTCAAGGACGTCCCCGTGGACGCCGTGATCATCGGCATCGTAGATACCGTGGACGTGCTGGGCAAGGTGATTTTCAATGCCAGGAATGAAGCGTAAGGCTCAGATGAACCATGAGCACATTGAATGAAAATTTGATTCGTGACGTCGTCACCGAAGTGATGGAGCGGTTGAACGGCAGTCCTGCGCCGGCCAGAGTTTCCCCGGTGCCGACTCCTTCAGCGCCTTCAGCTCCATCGTCGTCCTGCGGCTGCGAACACAAGGGCAAATCTCGGCCGGCACCTGCCTTGCGCGGGAAGTTCGGTGTTTTTTCCGATGCCAACGAAGCCTGTGCCGCGGCGCAGGAATCATTTTTGCAATTGAAGGAAAAGGGCATCGCTGGTCGGCGCAAGATTGAGGAAATCGTCAAGACCCTTGCCGAGAAAAACGCCGAGGTCTGGGGCAAGCTCGAACTGGACGAAACCAAAATCGGCCGGCTTGACCACAAGATCGCAAAACTGCAAATCATCAAGCTCGTTCCCGGCGTGGACTGGCTCCGGCCCGACGGCCGCAGCGGTGACCATGGCATCACGCTGGAGGAATACACGCCGTTCGGCGTCATCGGTGCGGTGACGCCCAGTACGCATTCGGTTCCCACGATGAGCGGGAACATCGTGAACATTGCCGCCGCCGGAAACGCGGTCGTGTTCAATGCGCATCCGGGCGCAGCGAGGTGCGCCGCCGCCGCCGTGCATGCCTATAACGAGGCGATTTACCGCGAAACCGGCATTGAAAACATTGCGTGCGTCATCGAGAAGCCGTCGCTGGACAGCTTTGCCGCGATCTGCAAAAACGAGTTTGTTCGCCTGCTGCTTGTCACGGGCGGCCCGGTGGTGGTGAAGGCGGCGATGCAGACCGGCAAGCGCGCGATCTGCGCCGGCCCGGGCAACCCGCCGGTGTTCGTGGACGACACTGCGTGCATGAAACGCGCGGCCAAAGCCATCATCGAAGGTGCGGCGTTCGACAACAACCTGCTCTGCGTTGGTGAAAAGGAAGTTTTCGCGCTCGAAAACATCGCCGACCAGCTCATGGGTGAAATGGAAAAGAACGGCGCGGTGCGATTGACCAACGCGCAGCTCGACGCGCTGACCAAGGCCGCCTTCACTTTCAAGGAAGGGCAGGGCGGCGGTTGCGCCCACGCCTCGGTCAACAAGGATTTCATCGGCAAGGATCCGTCCGTGCTGGCCAAGGCGGCAGGTGTGAATCTTCCCTCCGGGACGCAATTGTTGTTCGCGGAAACGGACGCGAAACATCCGTTCGTGGAGGAGGAACAGATGATGCCGTTCCTACCCATCGTGCGCGTGAAGAGCGTCGAGGAAGGCATTGAGCGTTCGTTGGAAGCCGAACACGGTTACAAACACACGAGCATCATTCATTCGCACGATGTCGAAAACATGACGGCGATGGGCCGGGCGCTGGACACGACGCTGTTCATCAAGAACGGTGCGTGCATGGCCGGCCTGGGCCTCGGTGGCGAAGGTTATTTGAGTTATTCGATTGCCACGCCGACCGGTGAAGGCGTGACGAACCCGCGCACGTTCACGCGCGTCCGCCGGTGTGTGATGGTTGATAATTTGAGGATTTATTGATTTATGTTGTTAGCCCGCGTCGAAGGCAATGTGGTGGCGACCCGCAAGCATCCCAGCTATGAGGGCTGGCGGCTCGTCCTGTGCCAGCCGATGGGCACGGCGGGCAAGCCCGAAGGTTCGCCGATGGTGGCGATTGACGCCCATGGCGCGGGCATGCACCAACAGGTGATCCTTTCGTCCGACGGCCTGGCCGCGCGCAAAGCTGTTGGTGACAACAAAAGCCCCGTGCGCTGGATGGTCACCGCTGTCGTGGACGAGAAAGAGCCGGGGGTGCGCGTATGAAGCTCGGCACCGTTATCGGCCGCGTAACGTTGAGCCGCAGCGTGCCTGCGCTGACTGGCGGACGATTTTTGATTGTCAGTCCGTTTGGTAGCGAGCAATACCAGCGCGGGTTGGACGCGGCGTTCAGTTTTGGCGCCGACCCGAGTCTCGTGGTTTATGATGACATCGGCGGCGATGTGCGGCAGGTGATCGGTTATGAGGAAGGCCGCGAGGCCGCGCAGCCGTTTGACCAGCCCACGCCGGTGGACGCCATCAACGCCGCGCTGGTGGACGAAATATTTTATTCGCCATTTAAATGAAAAACATCATCAGTCTCCGGGATTTGGAAAACATGGTCCGCAACGGTCAGGACGTCAAAAATCTGCCCGCCGATGCCATCCTCACGCCGTCGGCTCGCGACTATCTGCTCGAATTTGAAATGCGCGGCACCAAGCCGTCCGCGGCCTCCAGCGGCGGAGCCTCCGCGCCGGCCAAACCGCTGAGTTCCAAGAGTTCGAAATCCGAGCTCGAAGCGTATTTTAATTCGTCCTATTGCCAGGAATTGAAGCTGCAGATTTGTGACATTGGCCGGCGTTTGTGGGGACGCGCCTACGTGGACGGCAACGGCGGCAACGTGGCCATTCGCGTTGGTGATGACATCGCGATTTGCACGCCCACGTTGGTGAGTAAAGGCTTCATGAAGCCGGAGGACATGTGCCTGGTGGACTTCGAGGGCAACCAGCTGTTCGGTCCGAAGAAGCGCACGAGCGAGATCCTCATGCACCTGCAAATCATGAAGCGCCAGCCGAAGGCCGTGGCCACGGTGCATTGCCATCCACCGTACAGCACGGGCTTCGCGGTTGCGGGCGTGGAGCCGCCCACGTGCATGATTCCGGAATTTGAAGTGTTCGCCTCCGTGGCCATTGCGCCGTATCGCACCCCCGGCACGCCGGAGATGGGCCAGCTCGTCGCCGACCTCGTGGACAAGCACAACGTCATCCTGATGGCCAATCACGGCGTCGTTTCGTGGAGCCACAACAACGTGGAAGACGCCTACTTCAAGATGGAAATTCTTGAATCCTACTGCCGCACCATCCTCGTGGCCTCGCAACTGGGCCGGACGCCCAACACCATTACGCCCGCGCAATTGCAGGACCTGCTCAAAATCAAGAAAAGCCTCGGCATCCCCGATCCGCGTCATGGTCTCAAGGAATGCGAGCTTTGCGACAACGACGAATGGCGTCCGGGCGTCTCCTGCGCCGTGCCGCCCAAGGATGAGGCAGCAGGCCGGGACCCGGAAGCCGAAGCCGCCGTGCAAGCCATCACGGAACAGATCCTCAACAAGTTGAAGGGGTGATTATCCACTGAAGCTTTGCTGGGCTTCACTGAATCCAGCCGATGGCCTGGGCCACCTTGACCAGCAGGTAAGCCACACTGCCGCTGGCAGGCAGCGTCATGATCCACGCCCAGATGATGCGTTCGACCACGTCGAGCTTGAGATGATTGAATCCTTTCGCACAGCCGACGCCCATGATGGAGGTGGTGGCGGCGTGGGTGGTGGACACGGGCATGCCGAAATGGGCGGCCGTCACCAGGATGGTGGCGCTGGTGGTTTCAGCCGCGAATCCATGCACGGGATGGAGCCGGACCATCTTGTGGCCGACGGTTTTGATGATGCGCCAGCCACCCACGGCGGTGCCGGCGCACATCGTCAACGCGCAAACCACCTTGATCCAGGCGGCGATGACCAGCGGCTGATTCGCTGCCAGCGGCGCGGAGTGCAAGAACGACAACCAGCCGGGGAGTTGGTCGAACAGGCCGCTGCTGGTGCCGGTCAACAGCGCCAGCGCGATGATGCCCATGGTTTTTTGCGCGTCGTTGGTGCCGTGACTGAAACCCATGTAGGCCGAACTGAGGAGTTGTAGTTTGCCGAAGGTTTTGTTGACGTTGGCCGGACGCCAGTTGCGCAGCAGAAAATAGAGCAAACCCATCAGCAGAAAACCGAACACCAATCCACAAACCGGCGACAGAATCATCGGCATGACGACCTTCCAGAGCAACCCGGCGCCCTTCCACCAATGTTCGTGGTTGGGCACCGACCAGACCAGGACGTGCCAGTTGTTGCGCGCGGCAGCCAGACACGCGCCGCACAAACCGCCGATGAGCGCGTGGGATGAGCTTGATGGCATGCCAAACCACCACGTCAGGAGATTCCACGCGATGGCGGCCAGTAACGCACACATCAGGACTTCCGACGTGGCCACTTTCGGGTCCACCAGGCCGGAGGCAATCGTGGAGGCCACCGCCGTCCCGGCAAAGGCACCAATCAGGTTGGTGACGGCGGCCAGCCCCACTGCCTGGCGCGGGGTCAACACCTTGGTGGCCACGACGGTGGCGATGGAATTGGCCGTGTCGTGAAAGCCGTTGATGTAGGTGAACACCAACGCCGCCAGGATGACGAGGAGGATGAGGGTCATCGCGCGCCCGGTCAGGAATTTTTCAGCACGATGTGCATGACCACGTTGCCGGCGTCGCGGCAGCGGTCAATCGCCTTCTCCATCAATTCGAAAAGGTCGCGGATGACCATGGCCTTTATGGTGTCGTAACGTCCGCTGTAAAGCTCCTTGAGCAGGTCCATCATCAATTTGTCCGCCTCGCCTTCGAGATATTGCAGCTTGGTGTTCAATTCGTGGATTTGCTCCAGGTGCCGGAGGTCGCGCAGATGTTTAACCATCGCCAGCACCACGTCGGTGGACTGTTCCAGGATTTCAATCTGACGGGTGAAATCCACGCCCTGGATGTGCTGCCGGCCGAGGTTGATGCGCTCCGCCAGTTTTTCGACCGTCTTGGGGATTTTGCGCAGCGCCAGCGACAACGCCTCGATGTCTTCGCGTTCGAGCCCGGTCACGAAGGTTTTCACCAGCTCGGCGGTGATTTGATCGGCAATTTTCTTCTCTTTGCGGCGCGTGAGCGCGATGTCGTCCAGCCCTTTGGCGGAATCCGGCGCCTTGATCATGGCAACAACCAGCCGGACGCTTTCATGCGCTTCCGTTGCGGCGTCTTCCAGCAGTTGATAAAACCGGTCGGCCTTTCCGAACAGCATTTGGAGCGAAAACATGGTGCGTTCAGGTTCTCGGAAACGGGTGGAAAGTCCATGAAATTCTGGCGCGGAGGTTGATCGCAAGTGACTTGGGTGCGTGTCTGGGAGCGCCGGCGCTCCCGGGAAATGGCGGTCGTGCCCGGCCAAAATTAATTCGCTGAAAATCCGCTGCTGTTGTAAGGTTCGCACGATTATGCGCATGGCGGACATCAGACGGGACTACTCGCTCGGCGGTCTGGATCGCGCGGATCTGGATGCAAACCCGCTGGTGCAGTTCAATCAGTGGTTTGTGCAGGCGTCGGCGGGCGGCCGCTGGCGGAAAATCGGTATTGCCCTCTTCAAGCTGTGGCACGCCCTCCTCGGTCATTCGCCGGTGGATGTGAATGCGATGACCCTGGCCACCGTGGATCCGGCCGGCCGGCCTTCCACCCGCACGGTATTGGTCAAGGGAGTGGACGAGCGGGGTTTTATTTTCTTCACGAACTACGACAGCCGCAAGGGGCGCGAACTGGCCGAAAATCCCAACGGCGCGCTGACTTTTTTCTGGGCGGACCTGGAACGACAGGTTTGCGTCGCCGGCACGGTCAGCAAATTGCCGGCGGCGGAATCGGAGGCGTACTTCAAAAGCCGTCCGCAGGGCAGCCGCCTGGCCGCCTGGGCATCGAATCAAAGTGACAGGGTGGCCGACCGCGCGGCGCTGGAAAAAAAGTGGAACGACATGGCGGCAAAATTTCCCGGCGACGTGCCGCTGCCGCCGAACTGGGGAGGTTATGTATTGAAGCCGGAGCGCATTGAATTCTGGCAGGGCCGGCCGAGCCGGCTGCACGACCGTTTTGGCTACACGCGCCAGCCGGATGGTGCATGGAAAATTGAGCGGCTCGCACCGTGACCGAGGGTGCGGGCCGGGGAGAGTTGTTGAAAAAAACGGCGGCTCTGAAACAACCAGAACCGCCGTTGCAAATGGAATTCGTCAGAACTTGTAGGTTATGCCGCTGACGAGCTTCATGTCGTTGTTCTTGCGTCCGGCCGCAGGTTGATCAACAAAGTTGTCCTGCAAGACGACCGAGAGGTTGAAGTTCTTGGAGAGTGCGGCTTCCGCGCCGACTTCGGCGTTGACCAGGAAGTTTTGCAGTTTGTTCACCTGGGGCAGGAGTTCGGCCTTTTCCCACACCCGGGCATTGGCGCTGAACTTGTGTTCGAACCGTTCGGCCACGCGCAGAGATCCGTAAGTAGTGGTATTGGTTCCTAGTT
>Ga0182030_10001448_pt1 | contig 48891 bp, 36 predicted proteins | sample 812S3MmetaG_FD_121299 | JGI IMG/M metagenome (GOLD analysis project Ga0182030, IMG submission 121299) | Permafrost microbial communities from Stordalen Mire, Sweden - 812S3M metaG (Illumina Assembly) | ecosystem: Environmental > Terrestrial > Soil > Wetlands > Permafrost | place: Sweden... | reverse complement strand
GGAAGTGCTCGGTCAACTGGCCGATGCGCTCGCTGAGAAGGGCAATCTGTACTTCAGGGCTGCCGGTGTCGGAGGTGTGGGTCTTGTACTTCTCGATGATATTGGTTTTCTGCTCTCGTGCTAGCACTGGGAACTGACGCGCTCCTGCTTCTACTTTTTCGTTGTTGTAACCACTTCAAAATACCATGTTTACCGAACAAGTGCAAAGACTGGCACAAGTTGCAGGGGCATATGCCTCCCAAAGCCCGATATCTTGTGCATCAAGCAGGGTTCATGCGCAACATGTATTCATTGCCTTCTTGAAACTCATGCCGCGGCGCGCAGAGTGTTCGCAGCGCAATTCTTGACCGTGTCAATTCTTGTACTGCTCCACCATCCGCAAGAACTCCGCATGAACCCGCGTGTCGGCGCTGAGTTCAGGATGAAACGTTGCGGCCAGCAACTTGCCTTGCCGGATGAGCACGGGGTGGCCATCGCGCTCGGCGAGCACCTCGACCTCCGGACCTACCCGCTCAATGCGTGGTGCGCGGATATAGACCTGCTCCAGCGGACCGCCGGGGAGTTTGGTGGCCCCTTCCAGAATGACCGAGTCTATCTGGCGTCCGTAGGCGTTCCGGCGCACCGTGATATCCAGCGCGCCAACACCCTTTTGTGCGGGATTCTCAACCTCTCTCGCCAGCAGGATGCAGCCTGCACAAGTTCCGAACGCAGGCCTGGAAAGGACGAAGTCAGAGAGCTTGCTGAATCCATGCTCGCCAAGCAAACGCAAAAAGACTGACGATTCCCCGCCGGGAATGACCAGGCCGTCGATTTCGTCGAGTTGCTCCGGATTGCGAATCAACACCGGCTCCGCGCCAAGTTCGGCGAGCCTACGGCTGTGCGCGTCAAAGTCGCCCTGAAGGGCAAGAATTCCAATCTTCATCTTCACTCGTTGATTTTAGTTCAATCTATTCTGGGGCGTACGAGGAAGGTTCCGGAGGGGGAATTCGAGGAAAAAATCTTCGCGCGGACATTGGGCGTTCGATGAAATAGAGGCTTCTCCTCGTGAGAAGCTCAGGCCTCGATGCATTCGTCAATCTTTCACGCGCAGCGCGTTGGTGTTGTAGTGGTCGTGCGGGGCATGACCGTCTTTCGTCACCGCGTGCAGTTCAAGGTAGAAATGGTCCTTAAAGGCAGGGTCACTCCATACCTTAGACTCTTCCGTGGAGCCGGCATGGATACCGGCCCAAGCGAAAAGAACCGTTTTCGCAACGTCAAATGAAATAAGGGGTCGCTCGGGGCCTCGATACCGCTCGAGCGAGATAGCTATGCCATTGCTGCTCGCAACCGAAGCGATACTGCGCATATCCTTTGTTGTGCTTGCCTTGGCGCGCGGCACGTACTTCAATTCCAAAAAGCAGATCGCCTCACGAGAGTTGCAGATCACAATGTCCGGCCGGATCACGCTTCCGTCAGCTAGTTTCACGGCGGGCTCAACAAAAATGCGGCGGGCGGTCTTCTCTTCCGTGAACACCGCACGAAGATTGGCGAATAGCGTCGCCTGGAGGCTGCGCTCAGAATTAATGTAGCCTTTGCAATACTCGCTCTCCAAGGTTCGCTCCCACGCTTTGATGATGTGGTTTCCAAGCTTTGACCGCCGCGCCATGTGTGCCCCGTTCCTCGTGTACCGACCTAGCCGTTTCGTCCACGCGGGCCGTCTTACCAGCCGCGGGTCTGCAGCAGGTCCTTCTCGTCAATGCCCGAGATCGCGAGGCCCTTCATGGAGCCGGTCATCTTTTCGCTGACTTCGGCGAGGATCTTGGGATCCTTGTAGTGTGTGGTTGCAAGGACAATAGCCGTGGCGCGGGACTCCGCTTCCTCGCGCTCGCTCTTAATCGCGAGATCGAGCGGAGTTGCGCCGCCCTTCATGAAGATTCCGCTGCCCACGAAGACGGCTTCTGCTCCTAGTTGCATGACCAGCGAAGCGTCGGCCGGAGTGGCAATGCCGCCCGCGCTGAAATTCGGCACCGGCAATTTGCCAGCCTTTGCAACCATCCGAATCAGTTCGTAGGGAGCCTGGTGGGTCTTGGCCGCAAGGTAGAGTTCCTGTTCGCTCAGCACGGTGAGTTCCAGCATTTCCTTGACGATCTGGCGCATGTGCTTCACAGCGTGAACCACGTCGCCCGTGCCAGCCTCGCCTTTGGTGCGGATCATGCAAGCGCCCTCGGCAATGCGCCGCAGAGCTTCGCCCAGATTACGTGCTCCGCAAACGAATGGGGTCTTGAAGGCGTGCTTGTCGATGTGATGCGCCTCGTCTGCCGGGGTAAGCACCTCGGACTCGTCGATGTAATCCACGCCGAGTTCCTGCAAAATCTGGGCCTCGGCGAAGTGGCCGATGCGGGCTTTGGCCATGACCGGGATGTTCACCGTGCTCATGACTTCCTTGATGACCTTGGGAGAGGCCATGCGGGCAACTCCGCCCTCGGCGCGAATCATGGCTGGAACGCGTTCCAGGGCCATCACGGCGACTGCGCCGGCTTTCTCGGCGATCTCCGCCTGTTGCGCGCTCATGACGTCCATGATGACGCCGCCCTTCAACATCTCCGCGAGGCCAATTTTCAAACGCAGCCCGTTGCCATTGGTGTCCGACATTGCCTTTTCTCCCTGCAAAAATCTTATTTTCGCCCACGGTGCGGATGACGGCGCTGCGACTCAGCGCGGCGGGGAACCTGTGGGGCGAACAATTATTCTAGCGCGTTCCAGCAATCCCTGCCTGACATCAAGCGCCAGCGCGGATGCCAAGCATAAAGAGCAGAACGAACTCTAGTCCGTGCGGAAAGCCGTGATGCGCAAATCTCCGTGGCTTCTGAATTTTTTCCTTGGTTCTGGCGCGGTTTCTGATAAATTGTTGAGTCAACTCCAGCACGACACAATATTTGCTCATTTGATTGTTCTCGTCACCTTTCAGGTTTCAAGGAGACAACGTGGCTTCTACCGCTCAATCCACAAGTACTACCGTGCCTAAGGGAGTAGCCCCCCTGCGTGCGGGCACTGGAACATCTTTCCTGTGGCGCCGTCTCCATTCGCTGACAGGAATTGTCCCGATTGGCTTGTTTCTGCTCGAGCACTTCATCTCGAACGCAGAAGCGCTGAACGGCGTAAATGCCTACAACGGGCAGGTGAAGTTCCTCACAGGACTTCCCTTCCGCCTTGGAATGGAGATCTTCGGCATTTTCATTCCGCTCGCATTTCATGCTCTCTATGGGGTCTATATCTGGTGGCGTGGAGAAAACAACGTCATCGATTATCCCTGGACCGGCAACTGGCTCTACACCGTGCAGCGCTATTCTGGAATCCTCGTCTTTGCCTATGTGACCTATCACATCTGGTACATGCGTTTCGCCGGAGTCCACCTGGTGGAGCACTACGACGCATCGTTCTGGAAGGTGCAGAATGAGCTATCGCATCCTCTGGCGCTGGCCATCTACGTTATCGGCGTGGTTGCCGCTTCATGGCACTTCGGCTATGGACTCTTCCTCTTTGCCGCCAAGTGGGGCATCGTCACCGGAGTCAAGGCACAGAAACGCGCACAGGCCCTCGGCATCGCGATTTCAGCCGTGCTCGTGCTCGCGGGACTTTTCACCATTTATGCCTTCGCAGCCAAGTTCCCAACCCAGCAGCGTAATCCTGCATGGGATCAGCATCCGGAGAGCGTGGAACAGAGCCAAATGATTCCTCAAAGCATTCCCAGCAGCCAGGCGAGATAGGCGAGGACGAAAGAGACTTTATGGCAACAACCACTCCAAGAATCATCATCGTCGGCGGCGGACTCGCAGGCCTCTCCGCCGCAATTAAAGTTGCGGAAGCGGGCGCGAAAGTCGATCTATTTTCGCTTGTGCCCGTCAAGCGTTCGCACTCCGTCTGCGCGCAGGGCGGCATCAACTCGGCCAAGAACCTCAAGGGTGAAGGCGACTCAACCTGGGCTCACTTTGATGACACGGTGTACGGCGGCGACTTCCTCGCCAACCAGGCGCCTGTCAAGCAGATGTGCGAGATGGGCCCCGGCATCATCGACCTTCTGGACCGCATGGGAGTTCCCTTCAGCCGCACCGACGAGGGACTGCTCGACTTCCGCCGCTTCGGCGGCACGCTCTTCCATCGCACCGCATTCGCCGGAGCTACCACCGGCCAGCAGCTTCTCTACGCGCTCGACGAGCAGGTGCGCCGCTTCGAGTCCGAAGGCAAAGTCAAAAAATACGAGTATTGGGAGTTCCTCTCTGCAGTGCTGGATTCGCAGGGCGTCTGCCGTGGCATCTGCGCCATGGATCTACGCTCGATGGAGGTAACAACCTTCCCTGCCGATGCCGTCCTCATCGCAACCGGCGGCGTAGGCGCGATCTTCGGCAAGTCTACCAACTCCGTGGTCTGCACCGGCTCGGCGCAAGGCTCGCTCTATCAACAGGGTGCGGCCTACGGCAATGGCGAGATGATCCAGGTTCACCCCACATGCATTCCCGGCGAAGACAAGCTCCGTCTGATGTCAGAGTCGGCGCGCGGCGAAGGCGGCCGTGTCTGGGTTCCCAAGAATCCGAACGAGACCCGCCCCGGTAAGCAGGTGCCAGAAGGTGACCGCTGGTACTTCCTTGAAGATAAGTATCCCAAGTACGGGAACCTCGTACCGCGCGACATCGCGACCCGTGAGATTCATGAGGTGGTGTACGACAAGGGCCTCGGCATTCAGGGCCAGCCGATGGTGTACCTCGACCTCTCGCATATTGACCGCGCCACGCTGGATCGCAAACTCGGCGGAATTCTCGATATCTACGAGAAGTTTGTCGGCGACGATCCGCACGAAGTGCCGATGAAGATCTTCCCCGGCATGCACTACACCATGGGCGGGCTCTGGGTTGATAGCGACCAGATGACCAACATCAAGGGTCTCTACGCCATCGGCGAGTGCGACTACTCGATCCATGGCGCAAACCGCCTGGGAGCCAATTCCCTGCTGAGCTGCATCTACGCTGGCTTCGTCGCCGGTCCGAACGCAGTCAAGTATGCCAAGAGCCTGGCCGCGGCTCCGGAAAATCTGGCATCGTCCTTCGAGAACGAAAAGAAGCGCCAAGTTGAGAAGAACAACCAGTTGCTCAACAACCAGGGCACGGAGAATCCTTTCAAGCTCTGGCGTGAACTCGGCGAAGTAATGTCTCGCAACGTCACAGTGAGGCGCTACAACGACAGGCTGAAGGAGACCGACGTCAAGCTGGTGGAGTTCCTGGAGCGCTACAAGAACGTCGATCTCAGCGACAAGTCAATGTGGTCGAACCAGTCGTTCCTCTTCACCCGGCAACTCCAAAATATGTTGCAGCTTGCCAGGGTCATCACGCAGGGCGCGTTCCTGCGCAATGAGTCGCGCGGCTCGCATTACAAGCCGGACTTCCCGGAGCGTGACGACGAGAACTTCCTGAAGACCACCAAAGCATACTTTGCACCCGACGTTGACGAGCCGCGCTTCGAGTGGGAACCAGTTGACATTTCTCTGATCAAACCGCGTCCACGGCGCTACGACACCAAGTAGGAACGAGATCCCAGTCATCCGCCTCTACCGGGGCGGATGACGAAAAGGTTTAGAAACTCATGGCGAATAAGAGCGTACTTTTCAAGATCAAGCGCCAGGCATCTCCCACAAGTGAAGCGCACTGGGAGGAATTCGAGCTGGCATGGAGGTCGGGCTTGAACGTGATCTCGTTGTTCATGGAGGTCGCCATCAATCCGGTGACGCGCGACGGCAAGCCGACGACTCCCATCAACTACGACTCCAACTGTCTCGAGGAAGTCTGCGGTTCCTGCGCCATGCTGATCAATGGCAAGGCTCGCATGGCCTGCTCTGCCCTGGTGGACAACCTGGAACAGCCACTCACAATCGAGCCGTTTTCCAAGTTCCCGGTCCTTCGCGACCTGCAGGTGGATCGCACCGTGCTCTTCGAGAACCTCAAGACCATCAAGGCCTGGGTTCCCATCGACGGAACCTATGCCCTCGGCGACGGCCCAAGAATGGTGCCTAAACTACAGGAACAGGCCTATCAGCTCTCGCAGTGCATGAGCTGCTGCTGTTGCATGGAAGCTTGTCCGCAGTTCAACGAAAGCACTGGTTTCGTGGGCGCTGCCACCATCGCGCAGGCACGGTTATTCAACATGCATCCCACCGGCAAGGTACTGAAAGATGAGCGCTTACAGGCGCTGATGGGAGACGGCGGAATCCAGGAGTGCGGCTACGCGCAGAACTGCGTCGAAGTCTGCCCCAAGGATATTCCGCTCACCCGCTCCATCAGCGATGTCAGCGGAGACGTGATGAAGAAGGCAATTCTGGACTTCTTCCGCACCTAATCCGCTCCCGTAAACCGAAGAGCGCGTGGAGGTTTCCTCTGCGCGCTCTTTACAAATTGGACCTTAGTCATCGACCCCATACCAAAACAGTAACGCGCCTCCGCTATTTACCCGAGTAGAAATTCTGAAGCGCTGGGTTACACTTGGGCATGTTGAGTCATCCCACTGGTAGGAGTAGCACTATTCCTCACATGATGCGTCGAATCTCTGCCACTCTAATCTTCCTCTTTGCGCTGGGATTGGCTTTTGCCTCGGCTGCGACGATTCGTTCACCGTACCGGACTCCCCGGCGTGCCCTTCATCACCCTCGCGTCGCGCATTGGAATCCTGTGCTGCGCGGCTCGCATGACTCCATGCTGCGCCAGAATGAAGAGATCGACCGCCTCAAACTTACCCGGATCAACGATGACCAGCAGCTCGAAGACCTCGAACTGCGCGGCGAGTTGGTAAGCATTCACGAATCAAAGGCAATGTTGATTGCCCCGAACATTGAGATGAACCGTCGCTTCTGCCGTCCGTGGACCCGCGCCTTTCTGGAAGATCTCAGCCAGGCCTTCTACACGCAGTTTCATCAGCCTATTCAGTTGACGTCCGCGGTCCGTACGGTGGACCAGCAGGCTCGTCTTCAGCGCTGGAATCACAACGCCGCCCCGATTGACGGGGACACCGCTTCTTCGCACCTAGCCGGCCTCACCATTGATATCGGCAAGCGTCCCATGTCGATCAGGCAGCGCGCTTGGTTTGATCAGTATGTGCTCAAACTTCAGCAACTCGGCCTGGTAGAAGCCGCCGAGGAGCGCCGTCAGGCCTGCTACCACATCATGGTCAGCAATCGCTATGACGATTACCGCGATGCTCCTGTCGATTTCAGGGCCAACCGATAACCCAATTCTTCGTCAAAGACAAACCTCTCTTAAACGTCCGGGCATCTTGCCGGACGTTTTCGTTTGGCCCTACCGTGGCGCCGTCCCGCGCTTCGGTATAATCTGAACACTTTGACGGAGACAGGATGAGAACTGAGCTCGTTGTAACTTCTCTCGCCTTACTGCTTGCCGTTTCCGCAGCCGCCCAGCCAGTTTCCAAACCCGGACGCGCCGCCAAGAGTTCCAAAATGACTACCCATCAGGCCGACCCCGCCAAGATCCACAATTCGGCCATCGTGATTGACACTCATGCCGATACGCCCGACCGCTTTGTCGATGACTCCTTTGATCCCGCCACTGACTCGGGAAACGCGCATTGGGACTTTGCCAAAGCCAGAGTCGGGAATCTCGGAGCTGAGTTCTTTTCCATCTGGGTCGATCCGACTGTTTACAAGGACCACTACACGCGGCGCGCGCTTGACATGATCGATTCTGTCCACCAGGCCGCTGAGAAGCATCCCCGGGATCTGGTGATGGCCAACTCCGTCAAAGACATCCTGGAGGCCCGCAGTGGCCCGCACAAGCGCATAGCGGCCCTGATTGGCGTCGAGGGCGGACATCCGTGTTCTGCGCGACTTCTACCGCCTTGGTGCCCGTTACATGACGCTCACATGGGCCAACTCCAATGAGCTCGGACAGTCCTCTGGAGACATAAAGCTGGGCGACAATGGCAAACCCAAAGACCCCGGACTCACCGATTTTGGCCGCGATGTTGTGCGTGAGATGAACCGGCTGGGAATGATGGTTGATATTTCGCACGTCAGTGATCGCTCGTTCTACCACGCGCTGGTGGTCAGTCGCGCTCCGGTCATCGCTTCCCATAGCAGTTCGCGCGCCATCACAAACCATCCGCGCAATATGACTGATGACATGCTGGTGGCGCTGGCCCGCAACGGCGGTGTGGCTCAGGTCAACTTCAACTGCGGATTTATCAGTGACGAGTACATCGCTAAATCAAAAGCCTTTGAGGATGCGCATCCTGCGGAGATCAAGCGCGCCCAGGAACTTTGGCTGGCGCCGAAGACGCCGGAATCCAGGGCCGAGTTGGAAAAGCTGATAGACAGAAAGGAAGCCGCCATTCCGCGCCCGCCGCTAAGCGCATTGATCGACCACTTCGATCACATGATCAAGATTGCCGGCGTCGAACACGTAGGCATAGGCTCGGACTTTGACGGCGTCGAGTGCCTGCCCCAGGGAATTGACGGCGTGCAGGATCTCCCGAAGATCACCGCCGAACTGTTCAAGCGCGGCTACAGCGCTGAGGATCTGCGCAAAGTTCTTGGCGGCAATCTGCTGCGTGTCTTCGGAGAGGTGGAGCGCGTCTCACATCAGATTCAACATGAACAAAATCCGGACCTGCGGCCTGAAGTCGCAATTCCGCACTCGAAATAGCAGGAACTTGGAGGAAACTGAACCATGCGCAAACTCTTGATAGTAGCTGGCCTGCTACTGCTGGCCGCAAACGTATTCGCACAATCCGCGCAACCGGGCACCAAGGAGCAGCCCGTAGCCATCATTCAAACCAGTATGGGCGATCTGCACTGCCCGCTCTTCCCCAAAGCTGCACCGCTCGGCACCGCCAACTTCATCGGACTCGCCACAGGCACCAAAGATTGGCACAATCCGAAGACAGGTAAGACGATGCACGGCGTCCCACTCTATGACAATACGATCTTCCATCGCGTCATCCCGGAGTTCATGATTCAGGGTGGCGACCCCGCCGGAACCGGCTCGGGTGACATCGGCTATAAATTCAAGAATGAAACCGTAGCTGGCCTCACCTTTGACCGTCCGGGCCGCCTTGCCTATGCCAATGCCGGGCCTGACACCAACGGCTCACAGTTCTACGTTACTGAAGTAGCGACTCCCTTCCTGAACGGCAAGTACACCATTTTCGGCCAGTGCGACGACGCCAGCGTTGAGTTGGTCAAGAAGATCGCCCGCCAGCCGCGGAACGCTAGTGACAAACCCAATACTGACATTGTGATCAAACACATCAAAATTGATGACGGAACTTCGGCAAGAATTCCGGCGAAGAAACCGGCGAATGCGACCAAACAGACAGCGGCGCGATGACCCTGGCAGTTCCCGTGCTGCACAGACCGCTGCCGCGCAGCATCTCGCATTCGAACCAGCAAAGTTTTTTCTGTTAGTCTGACTAGTCGGTAACTCACCAGTAAGGAGCCAGTATGGCCGAACGCACATCGGGTTTATACGCCACCATTCTCACCAATCAAGGCACCATCGTCTGCCGCCTCTTTGAAAAGGAAGCGCCAAAGACGATCGCAAATTTCGTGGAGCTTGCCGAGGGCAAGCGCGAATGGAAGGACGGCGTCAGCGGCAAGAAAGGCCCCGGCCCGCTCTATAACGGAACCGTCTTTCACCGTGTCATCCCTGATTTCATGATTCAAGGCGGAGATCCCAGCGGTACCGGAATGGGCGGACCGGGCTACAAGTTTGAAGACGAGACCAAGGGTTCGCCCCACAAGTTCGACGCGCCGGGCAAACTGGCGATGGCAAACTCCGGACCGAACACCAACGGTTCGCAGTTCTTCATTACCGTCGCTCCCACGCCATGGCTCACCGGAAATCACACGATCTTCGGCGAAGTTGTCGAGGGCCTGGATGTCTCCAACAAAATCAGCACCCTTCCCCGCAATCATCAGGACCACCCGAAGAACGAGGTTGTGGTCGAGAGCATCACCATCGAGCGCGTCTAGCGCTTCCCCGCATCTTGATTGCGGCAAAACAAAACCCCGGGGCCTGAGCCTCGGGGTTTTGTTTTTTCTTGATCTGAACTACAGACCAATTACGGTGATCAGTTCCTTGACGGATGCAGCGCTCTTGTTCAGGGCAGCCTGCTCGTCCGCCGTCAGTTTGATCTCAATGATCTGTTCCAGTCCGTTGGCGCCCAACTTCACTGGCACGCCAACAAACAGGCCATTGATTCCGTACTCGCCTTCAAGATACACGGCGCAGGGCAGAATTTTCTTCTTATCCTTCAGGATCGCTTCCACCATCTCCACGGCCGAGGCCGAGGGAGCATAGAAGGCGCTACCTGTCTTCAGGTACTTCACGATTTCGGCGCCGCCGTTGCTGGTGCGCTCGATCATTGCCGCCAGCTTTGCCGGTTCAATCAGTTCGGTGATCGGAATTCCAGCCACCGTCGAGTAGCGCGCCAGCGGAACCATCGTGTCGCCGTGGCCGCCCAGCACAAACGCGGTCACGTTCTCCACGCTGACGTTCAGTTCCTGCGCGATGAACGTGCGGAAGCGGGCCGAGTCCAGCACTCCGGCCATGCCCAGCACGCGATTGCGCGAGAAGCCGCTCAGCTTAAACGCAGCCTGCGCCATCGCATCCAGCGGATTGCTCACCACGATGATGATGCAGTTCGGAGAATACTTGACGACCTTGCCCACCACGTCCTGCATGATCTTGTAGTTGGTGTTGAGCAGGTCGTCGCGGCTCATGCCCGGCTTGCGCGGAATCCCCGCCGTGATAATGACGATGTCAGAGTTCGCGGTATCGGCGTAGTCGTTGGTGCCAAGAATCGCGCTGTCGCGCTTCTCCACCGGCATCGCCTGCAACAGATCCAGAGCCTTGCCCTGCGGAACGCCTTCCATAATGTCGATCAGAACCACATCGGCCAGTTCCTTTGAGGCGATCCAATGGGCCGCTGTGGCCCCCACATTTCCCGCTCCAACAATTGAAACTTTCTTGCGCATTTTCTTCCTTTCAAGCCACTAAAGGCCTATAGACATGAGTACGGTAATAAGACGTTGCGCCGATCGGACAGAATCGATTCAGGCGCATCCGAATTATCGCGCACTTGTAGCTTTCGCCGCCATATTTTCGATGACTGCCGAGGCAAACTCGCTGGTCCGCAACTTCGTCGCACCCTCCATCAAGCGCTCAAAGTCATAGGTCACGCGCTTCTGCTCGATGGTGCGCTCCATGCTGTCTTCAACCAGTCTCGCGGCCTCCGTCCATCCCATGAAGTCCAGCATCATCACCGCCGACAGTATGACGGAGCCGGGATTGATTACATCCTTGTCCGCATACTTCGGGGCGGTGCCATGGGTCGCTTCAAAGATGGCGTGTTCCGCGCCGATATTGGCGCCGGGCGCAATTCCCAAGCCTCCCACTTGTGCCGCACATGCGTCGGAGATGTAGTCTCCGTTCAGGTTCGGAGTAGCCAGCACCGAATATTCGTCGGCGCGGGTCACCACTTGTTGGAAGATCGAATCGGCGATACGGTCGTTGATCAGCAGTTTCTTCTTCCACTGTCCGTTGCCGTGGGTCGCATAAATCGCATCCAGTACGCCTCGCACTTCGGCGTAGACTCCCTGGCGGAAGTCCTCCTGTGCGAACTCCATGCCCGGCTCGATCAGCGCGGCGTTCTGCTCAATGGTAATCGCTGGGTTGCTGTCCTTGTTGCCCAGAATCCAGCTCTCGCGCTCGGTGACACTTTCAGCGCGGAATTCCTGCGTCGCAACCTCGTAGCCCCACTCGCGGAACGCGCCTTCCGTAAACTTCTGGATGTTTCCCTTGTGTACCAGGGTCACGCTGGGACGTTTATGCTTCAGCGCAAACTCAATCGCCATGCGCACCAGCCGCTTCGTCCCCGTAATCGACATCGGCTTGATGCCGATACCGGAGTCGGCGCGAATCTGCTTCTTGGTTCCGGCGAGCATCACGTTGTTCAGGAAGTCGATCAGCTTCTTTACTTCCGGCGTTCCCTCTTTCCACTCGATTCCTGCGTACACGTCCTCGGTGTTCTCGCGGAAGATCACGATGTTCATCCGCTCGGGATGCTTCACCGGAGAAGGGATGCCGTTGTAGTACTTCACCGGACGCACGCAGGAATACAAATCCAGAATCTGGCGCAGCGCCACGTTCAGTGAACGGATGCCGCCGCCAATCGGCGTGGTCAGCGGCCCTTTGATTCCGATTCGCAGATCACGAAAAGCGTCCACCGTCTGATCTGGAAGCCAACTGCCGAATAGTTCCTTCGCCTTCTCTCCCGCAAATACTTCGTACCATGCGATGCGGCGCTTTCCGCCGTATGCGCGCTCTACCGCTGCGTCGACCACCCGCACCGATGCCTTCCAGATGTCGCGTCCCGTGCCATCGCCCTCGATGAACGGAATGATCGGGTTATCCGGAACCAAGAATTTTCCGTTGACAAACTCAACCGCACGGCCATCGGCCGGCAGCGGAACTCCATTGTAGGAAGCCGCCATTCAACCCTCCTGTGAGATAAACATGGGAGTGGACCGGAAGTTTCCGGTGATCGCCACACGCAACGTAACGGCAGCACCCCACGAACCGCCATTACCAGTTGATGAGCCCCTTAGATTGCTTGCGAGTGAACAATCGAGACTACCACCAGAAGAGCCGCTCTTCAATCGTAGAAAAACGATTCAAAAATGGACCGCACCGCCGCCATTTCCGCCCGTAGCGTCTCCGGCAGGTCAGGACATCCAGCTATCTTCTCCACATTTGCCCGCAAGACTTCGCTCTCAGGTAGCCATTTCCGGGAACGTCCCTCCACAATTCGTATGGCGTGGTCCACGCGGCGGAACAGCTCAGCCGCATGCAGCAATTCCTGGCCCTGCTTCAGAGAGAGTAGCTCTCTTTCAACCAGCGCGCCCAGCCGCGTCGGGAACTGTTTCCCGGCGGATTCCAGACCGGCGCGAGCCTCCAGCAGGCCCAGCAGGAAGTCCATATCGTAGAGGCCACCCGGGCCGGTTTTGAAGCTATCTCCCCTCACCGAATCCTCAATGCGCTTGCGCATCGCTCTCAGTTTCGAAACAAACTCTGGCAATGCGGCAAATCGCTTCCGCAGCGTATCCAGCCCCTTGCTGACCTGCTCTGCAATGGGCGCGGCTCCCGCGACCAGGCGCATTTTGTTGAATGCGAGTGTCTCCCAGGCCTTCGCTTCGTTCTCAAAATACTGCGTCAGTTGCCGCGCGGACGCCACTAGTTCGCCTTCGCCGCCATGTGGCCTTAGTCGCGTGTCCACGGCGATTACCGATCCTTCACGCGTGTACCCTGAGAGCACGGAAACCAATGAGCGTGCACAGCGCTCCGCTTCCTCTGGTGCGCACTCCGTATCCCGCACGAACACCAGGTCCAAATCTGAAACCGCGTCCAGTTCGCAGGTGCCAAAGCGCCCCACGGCAAAAACGGCAAAGCCTTCCGGAGCCTCCGCATCGCTGAGCGCTTGCTTCAGAATCACGTCAAAGCTCCGCGAATGGTCGAGCAGAATCTCCCAGACAGGTATCTCCTCCAACAGTGTTCGTCCCGCGCAACGCAATATGCAGCGGCGCGATTCGATGCGAAGGTGATCTGAAATCGAGTCGCCCGTATTTCTGGGTTGGTTGCGGAAGAGCGCGACAATGTCCTTCGGATGCCTCGCCAGAATGTCTGTAACCAGCGCGCTCTGCGCAAATACCGGAAGGGCGCGCTCAACCCACTCCACATTCTCCAGGGTGATGCGTATGCGCTCCTCTTCCGTGGATGCGGCTGCCAGAAAGCGTTGCAGATTGCGCAGCGCCGGATCGCCGACGTCTGCCGCCAGCGCGCGGGCCAGCCCTGCGGAGCGTGCCGCCAACTCGCGCATCAGCCTCTCTGCACCCGGTGAGCCCAGCCTCGCCGAAGTGGATGTACCTTCCCCGCTGCCTTCTTCAGACCCCAGGCGCAGCACACGTGCGCAAAGATCGCTGGCGGACTTCATGATCCGCTTCAGTTCCCGCGCGCTCCCAATTGCCGGGTTCCCCAGCGAGCGGAATAGCGCGGCCTGCTCCCGCGCCCCCCGTGGAAGGCGGTGCGACGGCACGCCCAGGAGACATTGCAGTCTGTGCTCCACCGCGCGCAGCACTCCGTATGCCTCACAGAGTTCACGAAACTCCGCATCCCCCATGTGCCCCTTGTCCTGGAGCTTGTGCAGCGCTGACAAGGTTCCACTCGAACGCAGCCATGGCTCTCTACCGCCATGAACCCTCTGCAAACACTGGACGACAAACTCAATCTCGCGAAGCCCGCCCGACCCCGTTTTCACGTCCAGCTCGCGCGCGCCCTGCCGCACCACCCCGCGCTGAATACGCTCCAGCGAACGGGCCGCGGTCTGGATAGCCGACAAACTAAGCTGATCGTGATAAATCAGCTTCTGGACTTCCCGCACAAATTCGCGCGCCAGGCTGCTCTCCCCGGCGCTGAGGCGCAGCTTCAGAAGCGCTTGTAATTCCCAGTCCTGGGCCACGGAGCGGTAGTAGCGTAGCGCCTGCGCGCAGCCAACTACCATCTCCCCGCTTGTTCCCTGCGGTCGCAGCCGCAGATCAACCCGGAACACCTGTCCGTCCGGACTCACGCTGCCCAGCACAGCCGTCAACTCTTGTGCCAACCGGGTAAAAAACTCCCGCGCCGGGATCGAAATTGTTCCAGCGTCCCCGGCATCGTCGCAGAGATAGAGCAGGTCGATGTCAGAGCTGTAATTCAGCTCATTACCGCCCAGTTTTCCCAGCGACAGCACCGAAAAACGCGCGGGATAAACCCGTCCCCGGCTGGAGCGCAGTTGCGGCCATCCCTGGTAGCGGCGGCTTAGTTCGCTCTCGCAATGCGCCAGCGCCTGTTCGATTAGAACATCGGAGAGCGCTGATATTTCCTCCGTGACTTCCGCCAAAGAGGCCAGTCCGAGCAACTCACGGATGAATATCCGCACGTACTCGCGGCGCTTGAAGCGCGCCAACAGTACCGGCAATGTCAGTTTGTGAAAGCGCAGGCGGAAGCGCGCAAACTGCTCGCGAAGATCTTCGGACAGCCGCGCTGACGCCAGCCCCATAGGCCGCGCAAACAGTTGCAGCAGGTCCGGATTCTGTATCAGCGATTGCCCCAGCCATTGGCTCGCGCCAAACAACGCTACGCAAGAGCGCAACGCCAGCGTGCTTGCCTCAAAAGCCGTACAGGCCTCCGCTGGATGCTGCTGGAGAAGCACTTCCATTTGCAGAATGGACTGATCAGGATTGCCCGCTTCCGCAAGAAACTGGGGGAGCAACCCAGCCGCTATGCCGGGAAGCGCTTCGCGAACTTTTGCGTAGCGCGCAGCCGAAGTTGCCTCCGCAAAACTGAAAGCGGCGGCACTTCCGTGGACGTTCGCATCGGGCCCGGTCACATGATCGCCTCAGTGAAATCTCGCCCAAAGAATAGCATCTCGTTCGTAGGCCCCCACATCTGCCGAAGTCGGCAGATGCGGGGCTTTCACGGTCGGGCATAAGCTACGCGGGTGGTCTGTCCTCTATACGTCGTAGTAGAGCGAGAACTCATACGGGTGAGGTCGCTCGCGAAGCGCGTTCACTTCCTTCTCCCGTTTGAAGGCCATGTACGTCTCCAGCAAATCCTCGGTAAAAACATCTCCCTTCAGCAGAAACTGATAATCCACCGAGAGCGCGTCCAGCGCGGCTTCGAGCGATGCCGGAATCGACGGCACTCTTTGCAACTCTTCCGGCGCAAGGTCGTAAATGTCTTTGTCGAGCGGAGCACCGGGATCAATGCGGTTCTCGATGCCGTCAAGCCCCGCCATCAGCATGGCCGAGAACGCAATGTACGGATTGCAACTTGGGTCCGGCGGACGGTACTCGACGCGCTTTGCCTCCGGAGCGGAAGAGTACATCGGAATTCTGCACGCAGCGGAACGGTTGCGGCGCGAATACGCCAGGTTGACTGGCGCTTCCATGGCGGCGGAGAGCCGTTTGTAGCTGTTTGTCGTCGGCGACGTCAGCGCGGCAAGCGCGGGCCCATGCTTGATCAGGCCTCCGATATACCACAACGCCATCTCGGAAAGCCCCGCATAGCCGTCACCGGCGAACAGCGGTTTGCCGCCCTTCCATAGCGACTGGTGAGTGTGCATGCTGCTTCCGTTTTCCTGGAACAGCGGCTTTGGCATGAAGGTTGCCGTTTTACCGTGCTGGCGGGCCACGTTGCGGACGATGTATTTGTAGAGCATCACCGCGTCGGCTGAGCGCAGCAGCGTGTTGTAATGCAGATCGATCTCACCCTGGCCGCCGCTGGCGACTTCGTGGTGATGGCTCTCTACGTCAAGACCACACTCCTGCATGGTCAGCAGCATTTCCGTCCGTAGATCCTGATGATGGTCAGTGGGAGCGACTGGGAAATAGCCTTCGCAATAGCGCGGGCGGTAGCCAAGGTTGTTCTCCCGGCGAGCCGAGTTCCAGCGCCCCTCGTCAGCGTCAATGTAATAGAAGCCATGATTCGCGCCTTGGTCAAAGCTCACATTGTCAAAGACGAAAAACTCCGCTTCGGCCCCGAACATCGCCTCATCGCCCAACCCCGAGGAGGCCAGGTACATCTCTGCCTTGCTTGCGATGTAGCGCGGGTCACGGTCATAACGCTGCCGGGTCACGGGATCAATCACATCTGCAATCATTCCCAGCGTTGGAATTTCCGTGAATGGGTCCATTACGAAGGTGGTGGGGTCCGGAATCAGCAGCATGTCGCTCTCATGGATGGCGGCCCACCCACGGATTGACGATCCGTCCATCCCAAATCCGTCGCGAAACGAATCAAGCGTCAGCTTGGCAATTGGATAAGAAATATGGTGCCAAAGGCCGTGAAGATCGCTGAATCGCAGATCAACCATCTGTACGCCCTGCTGCTGGGCAAAGTCTAAAACCGTGGGAGCACTGATCTCACCGGGCGAGCGCATTTGCGTAAGTCCTCTTTAGTGCCATGAAAGGCACGACGCGACCATGATACCGACTCATGTGTAGTTTTTGCTGGACGAACTTCAAGAAAAAACAGACCATTGAACTCGGGTTGCCTTCTGCGTCGTATTCACCGTTATCACTGGCGGTGTCTAAGACTATGAAGCAGCGGCTCTTGCAGGAAATCGATAGTTCTTATGGGACGCATAAACGTTTCTTATGTAATCCTGTTTGCGACATTATGCGCCGCCGCATCCACATCGGCGTTTGCAGCAACCTCAGTGCGCGGAAAGTACTCGAACCTCAGGCTCGGGTATGAGATAAAGCTGCCGCCCGGAGTCGTATGCATGACCTCCGAACCCGATCACGGCTGCGGATTCAACATTGCCCTACGCTTTGCCGAGTCGGAGTTTAAGACAGATGCGCTTCCGGCACGCTACATGTGGGTGAGCGGCGAGATGAACACCGGCAACGTCAACACACTCGAGCGTGCCGTGCAGCGGGCCATCACCGTTGGCGCCGCTGGCCGCGCAGGAGCCGTTGTGCTGGGGCGAAAGTCATACATGGCCGCGGGCCTGCCCGCCTCTGAAATTGATATCTCTTACAATGCAGAGGAAGGCGAGGCCCTGGAGAAAGTCATAATTCTTTATCGCGAGCGCAAGAGCGGCCCGAATGTGATTTACACTTTTGGACTGCACACGCCGCGCACAAATGAAACTGAAGATGTCCGGCTGTTACACGACTTCATTTCCGGGTTCCGAGTGAAATAACTATGGATTTCGATCAGCTAGAGACCTTCCTGGAAGTGGCGCGCAACCTGAGTTTCTCGCGCGCAGCCGAACGGCGGTTCCGTACCCAGCCCGCAATCTCCGCGCAGATCCGCGCCATGGAGGAAGAGGTTGGAGCGAAGCTGCTGGATCGTACCGGTGGCAAGGTTTCCATCACTGCGGCTGGAAAAATATTCCTCGTCTACGTGGAAAGCGCTCTCGAAGCCCGCAGGGCCGCGATGCGCGCCGTCGCCGAGGCTGACCGCGTGCCCGGCGGAGAGATCGTCGTCGCCGCCAACGAAGGCAGTTGCCTGCATATCCTTCCCGAGGTTTTTGCCGAGTTCAAGCGCAGCTACCCGGATGTCGGAATCACCGTCAAGCGCTCCGAGACGCGCGAAGTCCTCGAAGCCGTCATCGACAATTCGGCTGATTTTGGCGTCGCCGCGATGCCTGTTTCCGACAAGCGCATCACCGCCGTGCCCATCCACAAGGACGAGTTGATTCTGATTGTGCCCACCGGGCATCCGCTGGCAAAATTTAAGGAAATCAAAATCTCGCAGATTGGCGATTACCCGCTTCTGCTGCCGAAGATGGGACGCACCCGCGACAGCATTGACGCTCTCTTCGATGAGCGCAATATGAAACCCAACGTCAGCATGGAACTCGATTCCAGCGAATTGCTCAAGCGCTTTGTCTCCGCTGGCGTGGGCATTGGTTTCAGCGCCTATTCCAACGCGCTCGGAGATCAACGCCTCGGCATCACGGCCATCGTAAGACTTGCGGACGCCCAGATTCGCCGCGACATGGCCCTGGTCTTCCGCAAAGACAAGGCGCTCAGCCGGGCCGCGCTCGCCTTCATTGATATTGCAGTCCGGTTAAAGTCGCCGCAAACAGCCCGCAAATAGCGCTTAAGTGAGATTCCGGATTGCACCGCTCCCCGGAATCATTTAATTTCAATGTGCCGTCCATACATTTCCAGTCTGGTCGTATGCTTCCGTTCAGAGGAGTCACAAGAATTGGCAAAAGACATGGTCCCCAAGCGCATCTTCCTCACCAAGGGCGTGGGGAAGCACAAAGAGCGTTTGACCTCATTCGAACTCGCCCTGCGCGACGCGGGAATTGCCGCGCAGAACCTGGTCCGCGTTTCCTCCATCTTCCCGCCTAACTGCAAGCTGCTTACACGCGCACAGGGAGTGAAGTATCTGAACCCTGGCGAAGTTGTCTTCGCTGTGGTGGCCGAGAATTCCTCGCGCGAACCGCACCGCCTGGTAGCCTCCAGCATCGGCCTCGCATTGCCCGCCGACAGCAAGACATACGGCTATCTGAGCGAACATCACAGCTTCGGCGAGACCGATCAGATTGCCGGCGACTACGCCGAGGAACTCGCGGCCGAAATGCTCGCCACCACGCTGAACGTGGACTTTGATGCCGACAAGAGCTGGGACGAGAAGAAAGAAGTCTATCGGCTCTCCAACAAGATTGTGCGCACCACGAACATTACGCAGAGCGCAATTGGCGACAAGAGCGGAATCTGGACCACGACCATCGCCGCGGCCATCCTGATCTTCGATTAACCAATGTTTATGCGGTTCCCGAGGCCCTGGAGACAATCCGGGGCTTTTTTCTGCGTCCGGAGCGGAGGATTTTACGAAATGGCGACGATTAGCACACTGGTTAATCGTTGGAGAAGCGATGTTTACTAACTGGTATATCGTTGGGCAGGGTCCGGAAGGATTGGCTTTGGCGGCAATGATCTTCGGGGGAAATAGGTACTACCTGGTAAATCCTACGATGCCTGGGAGAAACGGGCGCTTGGGGGATTTGTCACCAATTCGGTGTCGCACTTCGGTTATCATGGTGCGGAATTCGCCTCGCGTCCGTATCCGGCACTGACTTTGCAAGCCTGCCTCGCGATGACATCGCGTCCAAACGAAGTGACTCGTCTTGTTCGGAGAAATTCTAATGCTGCGTGGAATCCGTTCTCTTTCCAAATCATTTCAGTTTCGTCTTTTCACTTTGTTGGGCGTGTTCGTCTGCATCCTGCTCTCGGTGGGCGGCAGCTCTGCGTTCGCGGCCACGGCTACCTCGACGTCCCTCGCAGTGACAGTGCAAGGCAGCGCGGTAACCACGGTCGAGTCAGGAATCATTGTGGCACTGACGGCAACGGTTGAGGCGGGCGGCAACCCTGTAACGGTGGGGCGGGTGAATTTCTGCGACGCGACGGCGCCCTATTGCACGGATATCCATCTGCTGGGCACGGCACAACTGACGAAAGCTGGGACGGCCACGATCAAGTTGAGGCCGGGCATCGGAAACCGAAGCTATAAAGCTGTCTTCGTTGGGACAGTGAACGCAGCGGCCAGTTCCTCGGCTACCGCGAAGCTGGCAGTAACGGGATTGGTGGCTTCAGTAACAACGATTGGCCCCGTAGGCACGGTTGCGGGCTCAACGCTGAGTTACAACGTGACGACGACGGTGGGCGGCGTGGGCAGTGTGGCCCCGACGGGAACAGTGTCGCTCCTTGACACGAGCAACCAGAACGCGGTGCTGGGCACGGCAACGCTGGGTGCGGGGACTGCCGGACTTACCTTCACTGGTTCCACGATCGCAAGCGGCGACACGAACTCTGAAGCCAGTTTCGTTGCATCAGGCGACTTCAACGGAGATGGCATCCTGGATCTGGCCGTCGCAGACTTTTCCTATGGCACAGTGACGATCCTGCTGGGCAATGGCAATGGGACATTCACGGCCACGACGACGAGTCCAACGGTGGGAACCGCGCCTAAATCCATCGTGGTCGCCGACTTTAACGGGGACGGCATTCTGGATATTGCCACGGCGAACTCGGGGAGCAATAACGTAACGGTGCTGCTGGGGAATGGCGATGGGACGTTTACGGCGACAGCGACGAGTCCGGTATCAGGCACTTATCCCATGTCCATTGTGTCCGCTGATTTTAACGGCGACGGCATCGCGGACCTGGCCGTGGCGAACTCGACCAGCGACACGGTGACAATTCTGCTAGGCAATGGCGACGGAACATTTACAGCCACACCGGCGAGTCCGGCGACAGGCAGCGCGCCTTCCTCCATGGTGACTGCAGACTTCAACGGAGACGGCATTGCGGACCTGGCGGTGGCGAACCGGAGCAGCAATACGGTAACGGTTCTGCTGGGGAACGGCGACGGGACGTTTACGGCTACGGCCGGAAGTCCGCAGACGGGTGGCGGCCCCAGTTCGATGGTGACGGCTGACTTCAATGGGGACGGCATTCCGGACCTGGCGGTATCGGCCTACGGCAGCAGCTTGAATGTGCTGCTGGGCGATGGAAAGGGAAACTTCACGCCCACAGCCACCAGCCCGACGCAGTGGGGATATCTTGCGGTGGGCGACTTCAACGGGGATGGCGTGGCGGATCTGGCTGTCGCCAACTCTGACGTTCCGAACCCGCTCTCGGTGTTACAGGGAAACGGGGACGGGACTTTTACGCTCGCAACGTCGTACCCGGTGGGAAGCTATTCCGAATCCATCGCGGTGGGCGACTTTAACGGGGACGGCGGAATGGATGTGGCCGTGGCAGATTTTGGGTGCTGCGGCAGCGGCGACGCAGTGACCATCCTGTTGACGGAGGCGCAGACCGCGACGGCGACCACGAACGGCATCGTGTTTCCAGTGGCGAGCGGCGGACATGCGGTGGTGGCGAGTTTCGGAGGCGATGCCACTTACAAGGCCAGTACTTCCGCCCCGACCGGCATGACCGCAGCACAGGGCACGGCGACGGTGAGCCTGACGGCTTCGCCGAATCCGGGGACCTACGGCGCATCGGTGACCTTGACCGCAACGGTCACGGGAGGCGGCGTAACACCCACTAACTTTGTGACCTTCTACGACGGCAGCGAGCGGCTGGGCAACGGCACGCTGAGCGGAGGAGTGGCAACCTACACCACAAGCACATTCACGGCGGGGGCACACTCCCTCACGGCGACCTATGCCGGCGATAGCAACTACACTTCAGGCGCCACGGCCAGCGCCAATCTGACGATCACCCAGACGACACCAACGATTGCGCTGAGTGCCTCGGCCACTTCAGTTACCGTGGGCACGTCCGTGGTCTTCACGGCAACGCTGAGCGGCGGCGGAGTCGATCCCACAGGCACGGTCACCTTTCTGGATGGAACGACACAGCTAGGCACCGGCACGCTGAGCGGCGGTGTCGCCACCTACTCGACAAGTACGCTTGCGGCAGGCACGCACTCCATTACGGCCCACTATGGCGGCGACAGCAACTACACGGCAGTGACCTCAGCGGCAACCACGGTGACGGTGGTGGTGCCTTCGTATACGCTGAGCGCGAGCACTACGGCGGTTACGATCACAGCCGGGAACACCGCCGACGTAACGATCACTGCGGCCACGACGAACTACACGGGATCGCTTGCTATCAAGATTGTCAGCTCGGACCCTCTGCTGATGAACGCGAACCTAGTGAGCGGAACGCTGTCAAGCGGTGGGATAGGTTCTGGAACGCTGGAGATCTTTACCACGGTGAGTGCGCAGAAGCACTCACCGGCGAAGCCTTGGAAGAGCGGCGGCGCGATGATGGTCTGCGCGGTGCTGCTGGGCGCGCCGTTTACGCTACGCCGCAGAAGGGCGGTTGCGGTACTGATGATGGCGGTGGCGATCTCGCTGGCGGGATTTGCAATGGCCTGCAGTGGTGGCGGAGTGAAGGTTCCGCCAAGGATCTACACGCTGACGCTGACACCGACGGGCACCGGGACGGTGTCAAACCCGGCTCCGATAACGATTACGGTGACGGTTCCGTAGGGCGTTCCTGCAACTGCGGCGATTGCGGAGACAGGTTCCAAAGCAGGGACAAGAGCAAAGACAAGAACAAAAACAAAAACAAAAGCAAGAACAACTACCCCACTCAACGAAAAGAACGTTGAGTGGGCCACCGATACGAAAAGGTTGAGTGGGCCACCGATACGAAAAGGTTGAATGGGCCACCTGAGGTTTGGATAGAACACCCGATGCAACAAAGCGGCCACGTTCGAGGACGTGGCCGCTTTGTTGCAGATCAGAGGGGGCTACTTTTTCTTGAGGCGTTCGAGGACGGCTCCGGCGACGAGGGGGAGAGCTACGGTGGCGTCGTCGAAGACTTCGGCGAACTTGCCGCCCTCGGCGGGAGGGACGAATTTGCCCCAGGAGATGGCTTCGCTATAGGGCGAGCCGCTGAGTCCGCCCCAGTGGACCGGCTCCGGGCAGATGCGCAGGCCGTAGTGGTAGCGCTTGAGCGGGAGATCTTCTCCGCCGCGGCGATGGCGCAGCTCGATGTAGGGGCCAAACTGCTGGGTCCAGTTGCGGGGGACGCCGCCGCCGATGGTGAAGATTCCGAGGCGGGTTTGCAGAAGATTCTTCTCGGCAAAGTGGTTGAGGTCAAGGAAGGGATCGAAGCGGATGAGTTCCCTGCCCTGCTTGGCGCGCTTGCGGTTGTGGAGGGCGACGTCGAGTCCCATCTCCGAGTCCGTGAAGGCGGGGATGTAGACGGAGGCTCCCTGCTCATAGGCAGAGCGGAGGATGCCGCGGCCTTCGGCGTTCTCAGAGAGGTACTTGCCGATGGCGTGGGTGAACTTGTAGGAGCACATGACTTCGGCGGCGTCCCAGGATTCGAGCATCTGGGCGACGATGGCTTCGACAAAGTTGAGGTTGGTCTCGGGTTCCAACGTGTCATAGACGCGGTTGTATCCGGCTTCGTAGAGCTCGACGTCGTTCATCTTTTCATCCCAGACGAAGTGAGACTTGCCGGCGGCTTCGACGAGGCCGTGCGCCATGAGTGCTCCGGTGGAGACGACGGCCTTGACGATTCCGGCGTCGATGAGGTCGGTGACGACGAGCCCCTGCTTGGCGACGGTCATGGCTCCGGAGAGGGTCATGATGACGAAGGCTTCCTTGTCGCGGGCCATGGCTTCAAGGACATCCGCGGCGTGGCCGATCTGGCGGCCGGTGAAGGCAGTCTTGCCCATGGCGCGGACGAGATCATCGACGGTGGTGATTTTGGAGAGGTCGAGCGGCTCCAGGGCTACGAGTTTGTCAGAGATTGGATCGTGCAGCTCGCGCTCAATGCCGGAGCCTTCGTCGGGGGAATGGCCATGATTACCGTGATTCACTTACACACCTCTTGATTTCTTAAGTAGTTCAGAGTGCAAAGACAAATTATATAGGTTTCAAAGTTTCCAGGTTGCAGGCTGGGGGCGCAAGCAGAAGCGGGGCGGAACTGGTGGCGACTGGCTGCGCGCGCCGAAGGGAGGTGACCGTTTGTATGCTGGACGTGTACGTTCGTAATCAGGTAAGGGCTAGGCATTTCATAGGGGGCTCAAGCATGATCAATGACGGTCCGATCTACTGGTTGAATTTCATAATCCCATGAACGCTTGATGATAGGTACGTATGCCTCGGTTGTTGCAATGGATTCTGGTGTTGTGTCTGGTAGTGGTTCCTCTGCAAAGTTTTGGAGAGAGCACGAACTTAGGCGGCGGAAGCCGGAAGGTTCGGGTGGGTAGCAAGCCGGAGTATCCGGATATAGCGCGGAAGATGGCGATCCGCGGCGTGGTGCAGTTGTGGGTGAAAGTTACGAGTGAAGGCTCGGTGCGGGAAGTCGGCGTGGTGGGCGGTAATCCGGTGCTGGTGGAAGCCTCGATCACGGCGGTGAAAAAGTGGCACTACGAGGCGACGGGGAAAGAGTCGCTGGAGCCAGTTAAGTTTACGTTTAACTAATTTGCGAAATTGGGTTGCAAAGAAGCCGCCTGCATCGATGGATGCAGGCGGCTTTTTGCGCGCTGGATGCGAGGGAGAGGCGTAAACCGCGAGCGGGGCGGGATGATAGCATTGAGGGTTAAGACTCTGAAGCGGAGAATCCGATTGCGGATACTGTTTATTGGGGACATTTTCGGGCGGCCTGGGCGGAACGTGGTGCGGGAGCATCTGGCGGCACTGGTGAAAGAGCACGCGGTGGATCTGTGCATCGCCAACGGGGAGAACGCGGCGGGAGGCTTCGGACTGACTCCGGCGATTGCCGAGGAGTTTTTCGACCTTGGGATTGACGTGATCACCACGGGAAACCATGTGTGGGACAAGCGCGAGCTGGTGGAGTACTTCAACGCGGCGGTGAATGAGCCTTACAGTCCGGCGCGGAGGGTGCTGCGCCCGGCAAACTATCCGAGCGGGACTCCGGGGGTGGGGGTTTACGAGGGCACGACACGGGCAGGAGTGGCGTACGCAGTGGTGAATCTGCAAGGGCGGGTGTTCATGGCGAACATCGACGACCCATTCCGCTCGGCAGACCGGCTGCTGGAGAAGATTGCGGCGAAGGTGATTTTTGTGGACTTCCACGCAGAGGCGACGAGCGAGAAGGTGGCGCTGGGGTGGTATCTGGACGGGCGAGTGACGGCACTGATCGGAACGCATACGCATATTCCGACGGCAGACACGCGGGTGCTGCCGGGCGGCACAGCGTACCAGACGGATGTGGGAATGACCGGCCCGTATGACAGCGTGATCGGAGTGCAGAAGGAACAGATTCTTCAGCGGTTTTTGACGAGCCTGCCGGGACGCTTTGAGGCGGCAATCAACGACGTGCATTTGTGCGCGGTGCTGGTGGAATGCGACGAGACGACGGGGCGGGCGCGCGGTATTCAGCGCATAATTCTGGATGAAGATGGGCACAGCGACGAAGGTAAAAGCTGGCAGAGGGTAAATGGAAGGTAATCGCGAGGACGGGGCAATCGTAGTTGCGGCCGACGGCTTCAAGGGAAACGAAAACCTGCCACGCGGCTTCGACTGGCGTGGGTTCGACGCGTACCTGTTCGACATTGACGGGACGCTGCTGAATTCACGAGATGGGGTGCATTTCGAGGCGTCCCAGATAGCAATGCAGGAGATGTACGGACGATCAGTGGAGTTGGAGGGAATCACACTGCACGGCAGCACCGATCCGATCATCCTGCTGGCGGCGCTGGAGCGGGCGGGAGTGTGCGAGGCGGATGGGCGCGCGGCGCTGGGAGAAGCTATATCGCGGATGTGCGCCGAGGTGGAGAGACGCGCGGAAGAGCTGCGTCCTGAGCTTTGCGGGGCGGTGGTAAGGCTGCTGACGGAGCTGAAAGCCGGGGGAAAGCTGCTGGGCGTGGCGAGCGGCAACGTGGAGCGGATTGGCCAGGCGAAGCTGAAAGCGGCGGGGATCGACGAATACTTCTCCTTTGGCTCCTACAGCGACCGCAACGAGACACGAACGGAGATCTTCCGATGGGGCGCCGAGGAGGCGCGGCGGCGGCTGGGCGAAGCGGCGCGAGTGTGCTTTGTGGGCGACACTCCGGCGGACGTTCATGCGGCGAAGAGCTGTGGATTTCCGGTGATTGCGGTGGCGACGGGGATTTTCTCGCTGATCGAACTGGCGAAAGAAGGTCCTGATATGTGCATCCCAGGTTGCGAAACATTGTGGAGCTACGCACGATGAGCGGAATCCGGTAGAATTCGGATCATGCTTCGCGCTGCCCTGCTGGCTGTTGCGCTACTGATTCCCGGCTTGACTTACGCAGGGGACGAACCTGCGAAGACGGACGCCCCCGCAAAGGGCGACACTCCGGCAAAAGTGGCTGGAGCGGCAACCGGGCAGCCCTGCTCGGACTACCAGAGAGAATTTCCACCCTGCGGTTTATCCAAGACAGAAAAGAAGAAAGCCAAGCATCTTTACGTGCAGGCCACGCGGCTGGCAAAGAAGAAACAGTTGGACGAAGCGCTGAAGGTGATGCAGGCGGTGAGGGCAATCGCTCCGCAGGACGCCGTATACGCGGGGGCGGAGAGAGCGATCCAGGAGAAGGTTATCTCCGACGCGATGCACACGGGCGACAAGGCAATGCAGAAGGGCGACGCGAACAGCGCGCTGGGGGCGTTCCGGCGGGCGGTGGGAATTGACCCGACGAACGAGTATGCGCAACAGAGATTGCGCGATGCGTTGCCGGCTCCGGAGCAGTTTGGCCCGGCGCAGTTACGCGCCGAGGAGGGCGAGACACAGCTGCGGCCTTCGACGGGATTGCAGAGCTTTGACTTCCGTGGAAGCTCGACGGATCTGCTACAGCAGTTCGCACGCTCGTTTGGCATTTCCAGCGTTCCCGACGAGGGACTGACGGCACGGCAGGTGAAGATCAAGCTGGACAACGTGAGCTGGGAGCAAGGCTCGGAGATTCTGGGACACCTTTGCAAGGTTTTGATTATTCCCATGAGCGAGCACCAGGTGCTGCTGGCGAACGATTCGGAGGAAAACCGCCGCGACCTAGTGCGAATGAGCCTGCAAACATTTTATTCGCTGGGCGGGGACGCTCCGCAGGATCTAACCGACATTGTGACTGCGCTGCGCGTGCTGTTTGATCTGCGATTTATTACGCCGAACGCGCAGATGGGCTCGATTGTGGTGCGCGCTCCGCAGAAGACGCTGGAAGCGATTACGCAATTCCTGACGTATCTGCAGGATGAACGGCCAACGGTCATGCTGGAGGTGAAGATTTTCCAGATCTCCAGCACGTTTACAAAGGACCTGGGAACCACGCTGCCGAACCAGTTCACGGTGTTCAACGTGCCGACCCAGGTGAACAGCCTGCTGAGCGGCAGCGCGTACAGTCAACTGGTGGCTGCGCTACAGGCGGCGGGACAGCCGGTGAATGCGACGACGATCCTGGCGGGATTGCTGGCATCGGGTTCGAGTTCGAGTTCGACCCCGCTGGGACAACCGTTTGTGACCTTTGGCGGCGGCCAGACGCTCACCGGCGTAACGGTTCCGGCGACGACGCTGAATTTTTCAGTGAACAACTCGATGGCTCGCACGGTGAACGACGTGGTGCTGCGGGCGGGACACGGCAAGGCGGCAACTCTGAAGGTGGGCGAGCGCTATCCGATTGTGAGTTCGCAGTTTTCAGCATCGAGCGCGACGAGCAGTTTGCTCTCAAGCCTTGGGATCAATACGGGAACGACGAGTTCGGTTCCGTCGCCGCAGTTCAGTTATGAGGACATTGGGCTGACGCTGAAAGCGACTCCGCAGGTTCATGGAAAACTGGTGAGCCTGGACTATGAGCTGACATTGCGGTCGCTGGGAGCGGTCCAGAGCAATGGGCTGCCGCTGCTGACCAACCGCGAGATGAAAGGCACGATCAGCACGGACGACGGCGAAGCAATCGTCATTGCAGGAATGGTGGACAAGGGCGAGATGGCCAGCATCAACGGATTCCCGTTAGTCTCGATGCTTCCGGTGCTGGGGAGTGCGCTCTCCGCAGAGACAAGGGAAAAGACCTACGACGAACTGATGGTGGTGGTGACTCCACATATTACGGCAGGGCGCGTGGGTGCGGGATCGTACATTCCGGTGCCGATGAATGTGCCTAAGTAAGGGCGAAAGTTCAGAACGCTGATAAGAACGCTGGGAAGCTGCCAAGTACGATCAATTCCAGCCGCGAGTACAACTACCCGAGTTCACTGTGATTCCCGAATCTGGATAGTGAGATAAAAGTCCTGTTATCGTCCACAACGTGAAATTCACCTCGGCTTGGCGTACAGTTCTGCTCATGAAGAATGTGCGCCTCACTCTCTTCGCGCTGGCACTTTTAGTGGTTGGGGTCTGTCTATCCGCGTGCGGTGGCGGGGGTAGCACGCCTCCCCCCAACAACCCCAACGAATGGGCCTGGGTAAGCGGCGCTAACACCGGTAATCAAAAGGGGACATATGGAACCCTGGGCGTAGCTGCTTCCGGTAATGTCCCCGGTGCGAGAAACAGCGCAGTGAGTTGGTCCGATGCAGCGGGCAACTTCTGGCTCTTTGGTGGGACCGGTGCCGACTCTACCGGGAACACTGGACTTCCCCTCAACGACCTTTGGAAGTACAGCAACGGCGAATGGACGTGGGTGAGCGGGGCGAATCTGGCAGGTCAATCGGGAAGTTACGGGACGCTGGGAACGGCCGCAGCCAGCAATGTCCCTGGAGCGCGATTCGGTGCCGTCGGTTCGAGCGATCCGGCGGGCAATCTCTGGCTCTTCGGAGGGTATTTCATCTCCCCAAATGGACCAGCTTACAACGGGATTCTCAATGACCTGTGGAAGTACAGCAACGGTGAGTGGACGTGGATGAGTGGGGCAGACACTTTCAATCAAAATGGGACATACGGGACTGAGGGGGTAGCCGCTCCCGGCAACGTTCCGGGGGCGCGCGCCGGTGCGGTGAGTTGGACCGATGCGACAGGAAATTTCTGGCTCTTCGGCGGTTATGGTCCCGACTCATCTGGGAACTGTTGCGGTTACTTTAACGACTTTTGGAAGTACAGCGCGGGCGAGTGGACATGGGTAGGTGGTTCGATGATGGGGAACCTAGAACAGGGAAATTACGGGACTCAGGGGACGGCTGCCCCTAGTAACATTCCCGGGGCTCGCTATGGGGCGGTCAGTTGGACCGATGCAACTGGAATATTCTGGCTCTTCGGCGGGAGCGGCCTCGACAACGGGGGACAAGGAAACCTTAACGACCTTTGGAAGTACAGCAACGGCGAATGGACGTGGATGAGCGGGTCGAGTTCGCCCGATCAGGTGGGTACTTATGGGACTCAAGGAACCGCCGCCCCTAGCAATGTTCCAGAGGCACGATATGGGGCCGTTAGTTGGGCAGATGCATCCGGAAATCTTTGGCTTTTTGGTGGGGCGAACTACGACGAAACCGGGGGAGGTGGCACCTTCGACGATCTTTGGAAATACAGCAACGGTGAATGGACCTGGATGGGCGGGTCGAATGGACTCAACCAGCCTGTAACCTATGGTAAGCGGGGGACGGCTTCACCCGGCAATACACCCGGAGCGCGATATTCTGCTGTTGGCTGGACCGATGCGTCCGGGAATATCTGGCTCTTCGGCGGGCAATACGGAATAAATAGCACATCGTCTCAAAGCCCAACGGGTAACTTCAACGATCTGTGGAGGTATGAATTCTAGTCGCGCTGCGGGGAGTCGCTGGCGAAAAATCGCCAAGTTGCTCACTATCTTGGTGGCCGAAAAGTTTGGGGCGGCATGTGTAGATGTGAGCTGGGCTGGGGTCCTTCGGCTACGCCTCAGGATGACTCTCTTAGAAGATGACCCGCTTAGAAATGGACACATCGTTCAGAAACGGCGCATCTTAGGCGCGTTGTGAGAGCGATAGCTGCTGCATAATCGTCTAATAGCTCACAATCCCTTGGCAGAAACCCGGTCGGTTTGATCACTCTTTCATTCCGTTGAGTTCAGCACCAGAAAAGGCGGCGCTCCAATCAATCTGGAGCGCCGCCTTTTCTTGTGGAGATTATTTGCCGGCTGTGGCCTGTTCGGCTTCGTAGGCGGCGAGCGCCTTGAGAGCGTCATACTGCGCGGCGCCGGGGTTGCCTACATGGCGGCCATTGATGAAGAGGGTGGGGGTTGCGGTGATGCCGATGGAATTGCCGATGGCTTGGCTGCGCTTGATACGCTCGGCGGTGGCTGGAGTCTCGGCGCAAGTCTGCGTGGCGGCGGGATCGGCTCCGGCGAGGAACGCGTAGTGGCGCAGACGATCCGTGACGGCGGCATCATCGATGGTGGTTTTGCCAGCGGCGTCGGTCTTGCGAACTTCGGACTCGATCTCCTTCTGGTGCGCAAAGACGGAATCGGCGAATGTGAAAGCCTGGTCCTGATTGGAGCGCGCAAGGCAATCCATGTAGGCTGAGGCGCGCAGAGCCCAGGGATGGAGCTGCGTCAGCGGGAAGCTCTGAAAGATGAAGCGCGCCTCAGGGAAGTCATTGCGGAGCTTCTCCATGACGGGCTGCGCCTCTTTACATGCGGGGCACTCAAGGTCAGCAAACTCGACGATCAATAATTTGGCGTTCGCCGGACCCTTGGTGGGTCCGAAGGCGGACTTGGCAAGCTCCTGGCGCTCGCGCTCAAACGGGTCGGCACCAAAGGGAAGGACATCCCCGGCGATGGCGTGCTTCAGATCCCTGGAGACGTACCAATGCACGAACTGCTGACCTTCCGGAGTGGCGAAGAGAGCATCGACCTCGAAGAGCTCCGGGATGGGCGAAAGCTGGATGTTGGCTACCTGAACCTTGAGGTTTGGATCATAGCCGAACATGCGCTTGAAGTAGGCTTCCGCAAGTTCCTTGCTGGGCGCTCCGGGAGGAAGCGCAGGAGCAGCGGCTTCCGCAGAGGGCTTGGATGCGGGCGCAGCGGCCGGTTTCTTTTCAGAGGTCTGCGCGAAGAGAGAAAGAGAAAGCAACAGAACGGCAGAGCACTTCAATACATTACGCATGGATCATCCTTGGGTACAGTTGTTGTGGGCCGGTGATGCCCGGCGCATCCCATTCCGAAGTTGTACTAGACCTGATGGCGGGCCGCAATGGGAAAGCGCCGGCCAATGCCGAAGGCCTTGGTTGAGATTCTGATGCCGGGAGCGGCTTGCTGCCGCTTGTACTCGCTGCGGTCAATGAGGCGGATGACGTGGCGGACAACGTCTTCGTCAAAGCCGGTGAGAGAGACAATCTCCGAGGCGGATTTCAGGTTGCCGACGTACTCATCGAGAATGCGGTCCAGCACGTCATAGGGCGGAAGCGAATCGCTATCTTTCTGGTCAGGGCGCAACTCGGCGGAGGGAGGCTTGGTGATGGAAGCCTCGGGAATGACGGCGCGGCGCGAATTGACGTAGCGGGCAAGACGATAGACGAGCGTCTTGGGCACGTCAGAGATGACGGCGAGTCCGCCAACCATGTCTCCGTAGAGAGTGCAGTAGCCGACGCCGAGCTCGCTCTTGTTGCCGGTGGTGAGGACGAGCGCAGAGAACTTGTTGGCGACGGCCATGAGGATTCCGCCACGGGTACGAGCCTGAAGATTTTCTTCGGTTACATCCTCGGAGAGGCCGGTAAAGAGGACTGAAAGAGAGCTGCGGTAGGACTCGAAGATTTCGCGGATGGCAACCACCTCAAAACAGATGCCAAGGTTGGTGGCGAGTTCGCGCGCGTCCGTAATGCTGCCTGAGGAGGAATACTGGCTGGGCATGGCGACGCCAATCACGTTTGCGGCGCCGAGCGCATCGACGGCAATGGCGGCGGTGAGGGCGGAATCGATGCCGCCGCTGAGTCCGACGACGACTTTGTGGAAGCCGCATTTCTGGACGTAGTCGCGGGTGCCGAGGACGAGGGCGGCGTAGGCGGTTGGCTCGACGCCGGAGAGCTGGTCGTGCATGTCTCCGGTCATGGATGCGGTATCGACAAAGATGAGGTCTTCCTCAAAGGAGCGAGCCTGGGCGATGACCTCTCCGGCGGAGTTCAGGGCGAGGCTCGATCCATCGAAGACGAGACTGTCATTGCCTCCGACCTGATTGACGAGGAGGACGGGAACGCGGTGCTGGCGGGCAATGGAAGCCAGCATGGCCTGGCGCAGGTCCGGCTTGCCGACATGGAAGGGTGAGGCAGAGATGTTGATGACCACCTGCGCACCGGCGCGGACGAGATCCTCAACGGGATCGGTGCCATAAAGACGGCGGCTCCAGAAGGCTTTGTCATTCCACGCGTCTTCGCAGATGGTGAGGGCGATGGACTGAGTGCCGATGGAGAAGAGGCTCTGCGAGGCGGCGGGCGCAAAGTTGCGCATCTCGTCAAAGACATCGTAGGTGGGCAGCAAGCGCTTGGACTGGATGAAGTCGATGCGTCCGTTGCGCAGGAGGGCCGCGGAGTTCATGACGCTCTTGCCGGTCTCGGAGGCGGCGGGCGAAGGGAATCCGGCGACGATGGCGATGTCTGGAAATTCGGCGGCGAGCTGCTCCAGCACCTGGCGGGAGCGGGCGACGAAGGCGGGAAGCTCGACGAGATCGCGAGGAGGATAGCCGCAGACAGAAAGCTCGGGAAAGACGACAAGATCCGCGCCGCGGGAACGGGCGAGGGTGCTGTTGTGGCGGAGCTTGGCCGCGTTGCCGGTGAAGTCCCCGACAGTGGGGTTGATTTGAACGAGTGCGATCTTCACAGGAATAGTGTAAAGCGCGAATGGGTGAGGGACAAAATTTGTGAGACTGGGAGTGGGGAAAATCGATTGCTGGCAGAAGTGCCTTGGGGGCGGAAGAGCCTATTTGAGCGGGGCTGGGATTCCTCGCGAGGCTCGGAATGACACATCAAAAACAAGAGCAAGGGCAAGGGCAACTACCCCGTTCTAAACTCGCAAAAAGCGCGAGTTTAGAACGGAGCACCTTGAAGTTAGGCTGAGATTACTGAATAGGCACGAAGCTAGTCGATGTAAAGGACATCGCTGGCCTGACCCTTGACGTCAGTGTTGTACTGTGAGGAGATGGGATTCGCCTTTTGGTCATAGATGCGGAATTCGCCACCCTCGATGGTGTAGACCTCGCCGCTGTTGACGGAGAGCGAGATGCCTGTGGCATCGCCATTGGCAGTGGGCAGAACGTTGGCAGTGCCGGACGCGTTCACCATGGTGATGCAGCTCTGCACGCCGCAGTTGAGTGAGGCTACCCAGAAGACACCGTTGATATTGCGAATCCAGCGCTTGATGCCGTTGCCGACGCGGATGCTCGTGCCTGCGGTTCCGGCAGCGAGGTCGATGACCGTGAAGTAGCCGTCCTGGACATTGTTGCCGCCGTTATTGGTGGCGCAGGCGGGGGTGCCAAGATCGGCGAAGGGACAATCGTTGGCAATCGAGGTGGTCGTGGAGCCGGCGACGTAGAGCTTGTTGGCCGTCAGGTCGATGAGGCCGTGACGCGCACCTTTGACCGGCCAGGTATTGATCACCTTGGCGGTGATGCCCGTGCCGGTGGCGACGGAGGCAGGCGTGGTGATGGTGGTGGCGTCGATCTCCGTGACGCTGGGCGCCTGCGTACCACCGCACTCAAAGCCGCAGTTGAGGACGTAAGCCTTGGAACTATCGGAAGAGAAGAAAGCGGCGATCGGACGCGAGAGCAGGACGGGAGTTCCGCTGGCATCACTCAGGGTGACGGGATAGTAGGGCGGAACCTCGGTAGTTGGGTCGGTGTTGGTGAGATCGACCCAGTTGACGCTGTCATCGGACTGGGTGAAGGCCAGGAGGTGCTTCTCGGCGGCGTCCATGCCAATATAGCGGACGTTGGGAAACTGAATCTGGGTATTCAAGCTGCCGTCCGTGGGATTGAAGCGGACGATTGCGCCGGGAGTGCGGTAGGTTCCGTTGGGGTAATCCGGAACGGCGGCAAAGCCGAATTTATTGCTGACAGAAGTGACAAAGCTCTCGGTATATCCGCCAAGGGCGATGGTGGCCTTCACGCTCTCCAGATTATTGTTGAACGAGGAGATGGAGCCGCCGCCGGTGTTATTGACCAGGGTCAACGTTCCATCGGGCGAGGGCTGCATGTAGGTGGGCTGGGCACCAGTGGCGAAGGTAAAGGTGGTGAGCTTGTCCTCATAGGCGTCCATAACCTGCAACTGGCCCGCGTAGTAGTTGGTGATGAGACTACGATGGGCGAGGTGGGTGGTGGGCTTGAAGGGCTGATTGCCGCTTCCGTTGTTGAAGGTGGTCTGACTGGTGGTGTCGCTGTTGCCGCATCCGGCCAACAACATTGCGCCCGACAGGGCGATGAACAATAACGCTCGCTTCTTCAAGCAACGCACTCCAGACGAGATAGATTTCGAAGATGCTGGAAAAGCCGATTATAACATTGCGGATGCGGCTTCCCGAGGGGGGAGCTATGGTAAGGTTCCAGAAAAGCAGTTAATTGCAGTCTTACGATAAATGCAGGATGAAGGAACCCGATGTCTTCGTTTCTCGAACGCCTGAACCGTGGGCCCGTACTGTGCGACGGCGCCATGGGCACACTACTGTACGCCAATGGTGTGTTCATCAACCGATGTTATGACGAACTGAATGTCTCCCAGCCGGAGATGGTGGGCACGATTCACGCGGAATACGCGAAGGCCGGGGCGGAGGTGTTGGAGACCAACACCTTCGGGGCCAACCACTACCGCCTGTTACGGCACGGCTTTGAAACACGGGTGCGGGAGATCAACCGGGCGGGAGTGCAACTGGCGCGGGCCGCGGCAGGAAACGACATTCTGGTGGCGGGCAGCGTGGGGCCCTTGGGATTACGCATTGAACCACTGGGAAAAATTGCTCGCGAAGAGGCACGGGCCGCTTTCCGGGAGCAGATTGCAGTGCTGGCGGAAGAGGGCGTGGACCTGATTCTGCTGGAGACTTTCGGCTATATCGACGAACTGCACCAGGCAGTGCTGGCGGCTCGCGAGGCGGCTCCGGGATTGCCGGTTGTAGCCGAGGTGACGATTGACGACGAAGGCAACGCGCTGGACGGAGCGGAGCCGGAGGCGTTTGGGGTAAGGCTGACGGATTTCGGAGTGGACGTGGTGGGCTGCAACTGCTCAATTGGCCCGGCAGCGATGCTGGACACGATTGAACGGCTGCGGAGAGTGACTTCCCTGCCGCTGGCAGCGCAGCCGAACGCAGGAATGCCGCGCAGCGTAGAGGGACGGAACATCTACCTGTGTTCGCCGGAGTACATGGCGAGCTATGCGCGAAAATTTGTGGCGGCGGGAGTTTCATTGATTGGCGGATGCTGCGGAACGACTCCGGAACACATCAAGGCGATGAAGTCGGCGCTGCGGGTGGGCGAGGCGCGGGCGTCTTCATTCCATGTGACGGTGGCGAACCGGACCGAGGCTCCGGCAGTGAAGCCGCTGGAAGAACGGTCGAAGCTGGGCAGGAAGCTGGCGGCGGGCGAGTTTGTGACGATGGTGGAGATTGTTCCGCCCAAGGGCAGCGATCCGGCGAAAGAGCTGGCAGCGGCGAACTACCTGCGCGGCGTTGGGATCGACGCGGTGAATATTCCGGACAGCCCGCGGGCTTCGGCACGCATGGGCAACCAGGCACTCTGCACACTGATTGCGCGCGAGTGCGGGATTGAGACGATTCTGCATTACACCTGCCGTGACCGTAATGTGTTGAGCATCCAGAGCGACCTGCTGGGAGCGAGCGCGCTGGGACTGCACAATCTGATCTGCATTACCGGCGATCCGCCAAAGCTGGGAAATTATCCGGACGCGACGGCGGTCTTCGACGTGGACGCGATTGGACTGGTGAATATTGTCCGCAACCTGAACCTTGGCGTGGACCTTGGCGCGAATCCCATCGGCTCCGCAACCTCGTTCGTGATTGGAGTGGGAGCGAATCCGGGAATCAGCGACATCGACGAAGAGGTTCGGCGATTTGAATACAAGTGCGAGGCAGGAGCCCACTTTGCGGTGACTCAGCCGGTATTTGACATGCGGCTGCTGGAGGAGTTTCTGCGTCGCGTGGAGCACTGCCATATTCCTGTGATGGCCGGGATATGGCCTCTTTTGAGCGTGCGGAATGCAGAGTTCATGCGCAACGAACTGCGGGTTTCCGTGCCGGATGAGATTCTGCGGCGGATGGCGGCGGCGAGCGCGAGCAGCGAACTGGCACGCGCAGAAGGCGTCCTGATTGCGCGCAAGATGCTGGTGGAGGCTCGCGGCATGGTGCAGGGCGTACAGGTCAGCGCACCACTGGGGAAATTTGCTGCGGCCGTGGACGTGATTGAGGCGCTGGGAGACAGGGCGAAAGGCTAGACGCGGGTTTCAGCGTTCAAGGGCAACGGCAAGAACAACGTCCCCTTACTTCTACAAGAAGAGGGGCACCAGCGACTCCAGCTTTGGGATAGTGAGTGGTAAGGCCTGTTGGCGACAGCTGAAGTCCAATGTCACCGATAATCCGATGGCAAGTAAACAATAGCTGACTTGCGGCGATGGTTTCAATTCGAAAGGCGTGGATTCGCGTTGAACTGTGCATGTACACGGCCTCGCGATGCTATATCTCCCTGTTAGGGACTGACAAGATTGCATCCGCTGTACTGGTGAATGCTGCCTATTCAGCTGTAGACTTCAATTTCGGCTTTAATCCACTTCGCGGTAGACACCACTGCGCAGTCCTCTCTAAAGCACCTGGTATCGGGTTAGCTAAGTACTTTTCATCCATGTAAACACTTTCCCATGACGGATCGACAGGGAGATCGTTAAGCGCACGATGCCATAGTCGTTTATTCGGCTCGTCATTGTGACTTATGCACCACGCGAATAGATCGGCTAGTTGAATGGCCGGAGTACGGCGCATGTCAACTTCATCTTCAACTACGACGTTCTTAAATATCGTGCTCGTCCTTTTTACTCTTTTCGAATTGGCTCGAGCTAAGGCGTGGCCGCGATAATCCTCTCCTTGATCGAAATACAGGTAGTGCTGCTCTGCCCCTACCTTTCGACCCCACCTGAACACGAATCCAAGCACTTCAGAAGTGCACAGTTCATAAATGCTATTGGGCAATAATGGATTGGACTTTCTCGCATTTATGTAATCCTTTAAATATATCGACATCGTGACAGCACGCAGTCCCGCCCGAAATTCTCCCTCGACAAGCGAAGGCATAGCCGCATGCCGCTTGGCAATGCGTACACAGTCGAGGATGAAATCATCAACCAAACGGCGGCTCCACCCATTAAATGGTCCATTGAGGGTGACAGCATCGGTTACGTGCAGATAGGGCGCATCGTAGCGAACTAGGACCTCATTCCAATCAACAATAAAACCATCCCATTGCTCAAAGTTGCCACATACCGTTGCCAACACAACGCGATCATACTGCGATAAATCTGCATGATTCGAACCGTCGAAATAACTCTTAAGAATCATGACTAGATACCCCTTTGGAGTCGGCAAGTAGGGAGACAGACCCCAAGCAGCTGCGACGCAATAAAGAAGCACTCACAGGCGACCCCTCTTCTCAAGAATTAGGAACACTCTTATCCACTCCAGCGACCAGAGTATACGTGAATTCTGAATAATTGATTTGATGAGTCTTCGGTTCTCCTGACCGCGCAAGTCACCATCCGATGGAGCTTATGTCTGATTCCATTTTGCTACCGGCAAACAGACTCCCCGTCAAAGATCATCTCGGGTTGGCGCGAAATCGCCAACTCACTCACAATCCTGTGATCTCGGGTGGTTGGGGCGAGGGCGAGGGCGAGGGCGAGGGCAGAAGTGCCTCTGGATCGATTCTGCATATTTGGGCCTCGCTGGGGTCCCTTGCTTCGCTCGGGATGACCCTTCAAGAGCAATTTCCTCCTCAAAAAAGGGCGCAGGTATCAACACTCATTCGCCGCAATTCCCTTCCACAACAAGAGCAGGGTCAAGGGCAACGGCAAGAGCAAAAGCAACATTCCCACTTCTGCCAACAGCGGGCAGAAATGGGGCACCAGAAGCACTCGGAAACTACAGGCGGAAATGGGATGCGGAAAACACTAGCCAACTACGGGCGAACGAGGGGCAGGTGATTCAACGGTGGCGGCGACGGGTAGCTCGATGAGGATTTCGAGGCCGTGGGGCTGGAGATTGTGGGCGCAGACGCGACCGTTGTGGAACTTGACGGCGCCGCTGACGATGGAGAGTCCAAGGCCGGTGCCTCCGGTGCTGGTGTTGCGGGCGTCATCGACGCGGTAAAAAGGGTTGAAGAGTTTGGGTAATGCGGCCTCGGGGACACCGGGGCCGTTGTCGCGTACGGAGATGTTTGCGAGGCCGTCGGCGACGGCGACGGAAATCTCCACGCGCCCGCTGTCGCCGGAGTAGAAGATGGCGTTGCGCAGAACATTCTCGAAGGCGCTGCGCAGCATGTTCTCTTCGCCGGTCATGGTCAGTTCCGACCAGTTTTCATCGTAGACAATTTCGACGTTGGACTGGCTGGCTTCAAAGCGAGCGTCCTCGACGGCTTCTCCTATTACCTGATTGAGAGAAATCTGGCTGGAGACGGGCTTGATCTGTCCGCTTTCAATGCGGGCGACGGTGAGAATCTGCTCGATCATTCCGTTGAGGCGGAGGAGTTCGACTTCGATGCGGTCGAGCAGTTCCTGACGCTCCGGCTCCGGGGCAGTGGATGCGAGGGAGAGCGCGACACGGATACGCGAGATGGGAGAGCGGAGATCGTGCGAAGCACCCATCAACATTCGCTTATTGCTTTCGACGAGATCACGGATCTCGCCGGCCATGGTGTCAAAGTCCTTCACGAGATCGGCGATTTCGTCGCGGCGTGTACTGCCGGAGAGTCCGGCGCGGGCTTCGAGATTGCCACGGGCGATGGCGTGTGCGGCATCCCGCAGGCGGAGAATGGGGCGGGTGAGGTACTGCGCGAGTACGGCACAGAGCAATGACGTTAGCAGCGAACTGAAGAGAATTGCGACGAGCATGCTGACCGGCAATTGGTTGAGTAAAGGTGGCGCGAAGAATTCTCCGGCAAACACGAAGACGCGTCCCTTGTCATTGGTGAGCTTCTCGACGATGAAGGTTCCGTTGCGGCCCCGGGCGATTCCCTCACTCCGGAGGGCGCGCTGGACCGACTCTTTGGCGTCGGGAGGCATCCAGAAGCCGCTCAGCTCGGTCATGTGGTCGTCGAAGAGCCAGTAGGCAGAGCGTTTTTCAAGGGCGATGTCATGGAGAAGCTCGCGGAGGCCATCCTGTCCGCGGGTGGAATAACGCCAGGTGGCGTAGCGGGCAAGGACGGGAACGGCGCGGCGCTCGGGCTGCACCCACCAGGGACGATCCGGACCGAAGCTGGCATGGACCCGGTAGGCGAGGAAGAGCATGATGCAGGTCTGGAGAATCCAGAATGGGAGAAATATCTTCCAGAACAGGCGGCTCTTCACTGGGGCACCTTGACGGCGAGGGCGTAGAAGTATCCGATGCCACGGACGGGGCGGATGCGCTCTTCTCCCTCGGCAACGGAGCCCAGCTTCTTGCGGAGGCGGCTGACGTGAACGTCAACGCTGCGGTCAAAGGCGCTGAGAGGACGTCCGAGCGCGGCCTGGGCAAGCTCTTCGCGGGTGACGACCATTCCGGCGCGGCGGAGGAGAAGCTCAAGCATGTTGAATTCGGCTCCAGTCAACTCAACGGCGACGCTGTTGCAAAGGGCAGTTCGGGAGAGCAGAGAGAGCGAGATATCTCCGACGGTGAGGGATTCATCGCCCGTAGGGTCATTGTGGTTTTCCAGCGAACGGCGCAGAACGGCGCGGATGCGGGCGACGAGTTCGCGGGGATCGAAGGGCTTGGGGACATAGTCATCGGCACCGATCTCAAGGCCGAGGATGCGGTCCACGGCTTCTCCACGGGCGGTGAGGAGAATGACGGGAACGCGGGAGTGAGCCCGCAGGGACTTGAGAAGTTCAAAGCCGGAGCCGCCGGGAAGCATGACATCAAGGATGACCACGTCGTATTCGCCGGTGAGCGCGGCCTCAAGGCCGGAGCGATGATCGAAGACAGCATAGACCTGAAAGCCCTCGTTCTGCAGAAAGCGCTGGAGGAGGGAGACCAGTCCCTGGTCGTCGTCAACGATGAGTACGCGGCTCATGGGTTCCATTTTGCGCGAGTGCGAGGACGTTGGCTGTGAATAACTGTTACGAATTGGGCCAGAAGGGTTCACAAAAGTTTACGTTCCTTCACCGAGTCTTTACCCGAATTGGATGGGTAAGGGTCCATGCTAAAGAAGACGAAAAATGAGACACTTACCGAGGATATTTTTTCGCGCGAGACAGCCCGGAGGCACGATGAGGTTCCGCACCATTTTACTCCTTTCGATTTTATCGCTATTGACGGTGACGGCTTGTTCCAGGCAGAGCCAGCAGGCAGCACAGACTGCGGCGCGCAACGCGGCCAACGCACCAGTCCCGGTGAGCGTGTCTCCCGTGTTGCGGCAGGACGTACCGATCATCCTGACGGGGCTGGGAACGGTGCAGGCGTACAACACGGTAACGCTGAAAACACGCGTCGATGGACAGATCATGACGGTGAACTTTCAGGAGGGCCAGGAGGTTCGCAAGGGACAGTTGCTAGCCGTGATCGACCCTCGTCCGTATGAAGTGGCGCTGGAGACGGCGAAAGCGAACATGGCTCGCGACCAGGCGCAGTGGAATACAGCCAAGGCAAACCTGAACCGCTCCAAGGCCCTACTGGCAGCGGGGGTGGTGGCGCAGCAGGATTTCGATACGCAAGAGGCGGCGGCAGGACAGTTCTCCGGCACGGTGCAGGCGGACCAGGCGGCGATCGACAACGCCAAGCTGAACCTGGTTTACACGCGCATCACGTCTCCGCTGGATGGACGGATTGGATTGCGCCTGATCGACCCGGGCAACATGGTTCATGCAGCCGATACGACCGGAATGCTGGTGGTGACGCAGATGCGTCCGATTGCGGTGATCTTCACGCTGCCGGAAGATCAACTGCCCCAGGTGCTGACGCAGAGCCACAAGGGCACGCTGAAAGTGGACGCCTACAGCCGCGATGACCAGACGATGATCGCCAACGGCAAACTGGAGACGGTGGACAACCAGATCGATGTGACGACAGGCACGGCCAAGCTGAAAGCAGTGTTTGACAACAAGGACGGGGCGCTGTGGCCGAACCAGTTCGTGAACATCCACATGCAGATCTCGACGGCAAAGGGTGCGCTGGTGATTCCGATGGCGGCGATCCAACGCGGTCCCGACGGCAACCTTGCGTATGTGGTTGGGGCGGACAATAAGGTCACGATTCAGCCGGTGACGATTGCGATCACACAGGGCAACGTGGCGCTGATCTCCAATGGACTGCAAGAGGGACAGCAGGTGGTGACCGAAGGACAAGACAAGTTGCAGGCCGGAAGCCTGGTCACGGCGAAGAATCCGGCAGCGCCAAAGGGCGGAGTTCCGGCAAACGCGCAGGATGCGCCGAAGAGCGGGCCGCAGGGGAAGAAGGCTCCGAAAACGGCTGAGAGCAGCCAAGCAGGACCGAGCACGGCAGAAAACTTTGGAGGCAAGCGATGACCTTGTCGCGGCCGTTCATCCTGCGGCCGATTGCAACTTCCCTCTTGATGATCGCTCTGCTACTGGTGGGGCTGGTGGCGTACAAGGAGCTGCCGATCTCGGCCCTGCCACAGGTGGATTATCCGACAATCCAGATTGCCACGTTTTATCCGGGGGCGAGTCCGGACGTGGTTGGATCAAGCATTACTGCGCCACTGGAACGGCAGTTCGGCCAGCTTCCGGGATTGAGCCAGATGACCTCGAGCAGCACGTTTGGCAGCTCGGTCATTACCCTGCAATTCAACCTGGACGAGAGCATCGACGTAGCCGAGCAGGAGGTGCAGGCGGCGATCAACTCGGCGGGAACCTATTTGCCGTCCGACCTGCCGAACCCTCCGATCTACAACAAGGTGAATCCGGCGGACCCGCCGATTCTTACGCTGGCGCTGACCTCTGACAGCTTGCCGCTGTCGAAGGTGCAGGATCTGGCGGACACATCGTTTGCACAGAAGATTTCGCAGCTTCCGGGAGTGGGACTGGTTTCGTTAAGCGGCGGACAGAAGCCCGCAGTACGCATCCAGGCAAACCCGACGGCAATGGCGTCCTACGGCATCAGCCTGGAACAGTTGCGGACGACGCTGGGGCAGGTGAACGTAGATCTGGCGAAGGGGCAACTGGACGGAGCGCGACAGACTTACACGATCAATTCCAACGACCAGTTGTACTCGGCAGATCAATATCGCGACATCGTGATCGCCTACAAGAATGGCGCTCCGGTGCGTTTGAGCGATGTGGCGAATACGGTTGACGGCGTGGAGAACGCGGGCCAGGCGGCGTGGATGAACACGACTCCCGCGGTGGTCATGAACATTCAACGACAGCCGGGCGCGAACACGATCAAGGTGGTGGACAGCATCAAGGCGCTGCTGCCGCGGTTGCAGGCGGCGCTGCCCGCTTCGGTAAAAGTAAAAGTGCTGACGGACCGGACGGTGACGATCCGCGCCTCCGTGAGCGACGTGCAGTTCTCGATGATGCTGACCATTGCGCTGGTGGTGATGGTGATCTTCCTGTTCCTGCGCACGCTGGCGGCAACGGTGATTCCAAGCGTGGCGGTGCCGCTGTCGATTGTGGGCACGTTTGGCGTGATGTACCTGCTGGGCTATTCGCTGGACAACCTGTCCCTGATGGCGCTGACAATTTCAACCGGCTTTGTGGTGGACGATGCGATCGTGATGATTGAAAACATCGACCGCTACATTGAGCAGGGACTACCACCGCTGGAGGCGGCGCTGCGCGGTGCAGGACAGATCGGCTTCACTATTTTGTCGCTGACGGTTTCGCTGATTGCGGTGCTGATTCCGCTGCTGTTCATGGGCGATATTGTGGGCAGGCTGTTCCGCGAGTTCGCGGTGACGCTAAGCGTAGCCATCCTGATGTCAGCATTTATTTCACTGACGCTGACACCGATGATGTGCTCACGGCTGCTGAAGCAGAAGAAGAACGAAAAGCACGGACAGCTTTACCAGTGGAGCGAAGACGCATTCAACAACACGATTGCGTTCTACGGACGCACGTTGACCTGGGTTCTGCGGCACCAGACCGCGACCCTGGTGGTGACGATTGCAACGCTGGGGCTGACGTTCCTGCTGGCATACACGGTGCCCAAGGGTTTCTTCCCGGTGCAGGATACGGGCGTGATCCAGGGCATCTCAGAGGCGCCGCAATCGGTTTCGTTCGAAGCGATGTCCAGTTTGCAGCAGCAGTTGGCGAGGACGATTTTGCAGGACCCGGATGTGGAGAGTTTGTCGTCGTTCATTGGAATTGACGGCGTGAACACAACGGCGAACTCGGGACGTATCCAGATCAATCTGAAGCCGAGGGAAAAACGCGCATCCAATGCGACGGAGATCATCGCGCGTTTGCAGGACAAGCTGACGGCGGTCTCTGGAATTACGCTCTACATGCAACCAGTGCAGGACTTGACGGTGGAAGACCGGGTGAGCCGGACGCAGTACCAGTACTCGCTGGAAGCGGCGGACGCGGGCGAACTGGCAGTGTGGACGGACCGGCTGGTAACAAAGTTGAAGACGGTTCCGGGGTTGCGGGACATTGCCACCGACCAGATGAATGCAGGCTTGGCGGCGCAACTGGTGGTGGACCGGGACTCGGCTTCGCGGCTGGGCGTGGACATGACGTCGATCGACAACACGCTGTACGACGCGTTCGGGCAACGCCAGGTCTCGACGATCTTTACGCAGTTGAACCAGTATCACGTTGTGCTGGAAGTCGACCCGAAGTTCAGAGACGATCCGGACGCGTTGAAGCAGATTTACGTGGCTTCAGCTACGGGACAGATGGTTCCGCTGGGCTCGTTCTCTCACTTTGAAACTCAACCGTCATCGCTGGCGTCGAACCACCAGGGGCAGTTCCCTGCCGTGACCGTGTCATTCAACGTGGCGAAGGGAGTTTCCCTCGGGCAAGCGGTGAAGGATTTGAAGCAGGCCCAGTCCGAGATTGGCATGCCGCCGAGCGTGAATGGAAGTTTCCAAGGCACGGCGAAGGCCTTCCAGGGATCGCTGGCAAATGAGGGCTGGCTGCTACTGGCGGCCATCGTGACGGTGTATATCGTGCTGGGCGTGCTGTATGAGAGCTACATTCATCCGGTGACGATTCTCTCGACGCTGCCCTCGGCGGGAGTGGGCGCAATCATCGCGCTCTACCTGCTGCGCATGGATTTGAGCGTGATCAGTTTGATCGGCATTATTCTGCTGATCGGCATCGTGAAGAAGAACGCGATCATGATGATTGACTTTGCGCTGGAGGCCGAGCGAAACGATGGCAAGTCTCCGTATGACTCGATCTACGAGGCCTGCCTGCTGCGCTTCCGCCCGATCATGATGACGACGATGGCGGCGCTGTTCGGCGCGGTTCCACTGGCGTTCGGCACAGGTACGGGCTCTGAGCTGCGGCGGCCGCTGGGCGTAACGATCATTGGCGGATTGCTATTCAGCCAGATTCTGACGCTGTACACGACTCCGGTGGTGTACCTGTGGTTTGAGCGGCTGAGCGCGGCACTGAAACGGCTACAAGGCGACGCAACGGAGCCGGGCGCTACAACGGCCGCGCCGATTCCGGAGACACAGGGATGAGCAGCATCAGCGCACCGTTTATCAAGCGACCGATTGCGACCACGCTGCTGACGATTGCGCTGCTGCTGGCGGGAGGGTTGGCGTATTTCCAGCTTCCAGTCTCATCACTGCCGCAGGTGGATTTTCCAGTCATTTCGATTGGCGCGTCGCTGCCGGGAGCGAGTCCGGTGACGATGGCGTCGTCGGTGGCGACACCGCTGGAACGGCAGTTCGGGCGCATCGCGGGCGTGAACCAGATGACCTCGGCGAGCCAACAGGGCTCGACCAGCGTGACGCTGCAATTTGACCTGAACCGCAATATCGACGCGGCAGCGCGGGACGTGCAAGCAGCGATCAACGCGGCGCGCGGACAACTTCCTGCAAACTTGCCAAGCAATCCCAGCTATCGCAAGGTGAATCCGGCGGATGCGCCCATCCTGATTCTGGGGCTACAGTCGGACGCGCTGACTTTGGACCGGCTGTACGATGTGTGCGACTCGATCCTGTCACAAAAGCTGGCGCAGGTGGAGGGCGTTGGGCAGGTGTTTGTGGGCGGCTCCTCGCCGCCGGCAGTGCGGATCGAAGCGAATCCGCTGCTGCTGAATAACCTGAACGTCGGGCTGAACCAGATTGCAACGGCAGTCAACAGCGAGAATCCGAACCGTCCCAAGGGGTCGATCTCAGACGCGCAACACACCTGGGCGATCACGGCCAACGATCAGATCTCCAAAGCCGCGCTGTACAGGCCGATCATCGTTGCGTACCAGAATGGTGCCCCGGTACGGCTGGGCGATGTGGCCGACGTGCAGGACTCCGTGCAGGACACGCACAACGCCGGGAACATGAATGGCAAGCCTGCGGTGATGATGATCGTTTTCCGGCAGCCGGGAGCCAACATCATCGCCACGGTGGACAGGGTAAAAGCGCTGCTGCCGCAGTTGCAAGCCTCCATACCGGCCTCGGCGCACTTGCAGGTGATGCTGGACCGCACGACGACGATCCGCGCCTCCGTACACGACGTGGAGTACACGCTGATGATTTCGGTGGCGCTGGTGGTGATGGTGGTGTTCCTGTTCCTACGGAATTTGCGCGCCACGTTCATTCCGAGCATCGTTGTGCCGCTGTCGATTGTTGGAACATTCGGCGTGATGTACCTGTTCCACTACTCGATTGACAACCTGTCCCTGATGGCGCTGACGATCTCGACGGGATTTGTGGTGGACGACGCCATTGTGGTGATCGAAAACATCATGCGGCATGTGGAAGCCGGGATGACTCCGATGGCGGCGACACTGCTGGGAGCCAAGGAAATCGGCTTCACGGTGGTGACGATCAGCCTGTCACTGATCGCAGTGTTCATTCCGATTCTGCTGATGGGCGGCATTGTGGGACGGCTCTTCCATGAGTTCGCGGTGACGCTCTCGGCTGCGATCCTGGTGTCATTGGTGGTGTCGCTGACGACCTCTCCGATGCTGTGCGCGCGACTGCTGCGCAGCCAGAAGGAGGAGAAGCATGGAGCGCTCTATCTCTGGAGCGAACGCGGCTTCCAGGGAATGAACAACGGCTATGCGCGTTCGCTGCACTTTGTGCTGAAGCATAAGCGGATCACGCTGGTGACCCTGATGCTGACGATTGCGCTGAATTTTTATCTGTTCATGATTGTGCCCAAGGGGTTCTTCCCGCAGCAGGATACGGGACGCGTTTTCGGCGGCCTGGTGGCACAACAGGATATCTCATTCAATGGATTGCACAGCAAGATAGATGAGTATGTGAACATCATCCGCAAAGACCCTGCTATCGAAAACATCATCAGTTTCGCGGGGAGCTCGACCTCGGCGAACAATGCAGGGCGCATGTTCATGACATTGAAGCCGCTGAATCAGCGCGACGTTTCAAGCGATGGAATGATTGCGCGGCTGCGGCCTAAGCTGGCAAAGGTGGCGGGAGCGTCGTTGTTTCTGCAATCGGCGCAGGAGTTGCAAATCGGCGGAAGAATGTCGAACGCGCAGTATCAATACACTCTGCAGAGCGACAACCTTGGACTGCTCAACGACTGGGCGCCGCGACTGTTGGCGAAGATGCAGACATTGCCCCAGTTGAAGGAAGTCAACAGCGATCAGCAGATTCACGGGCTACAGATGGACGTGACGGTGGACCGCGACGCGGCGGCGCGGCTGGGCGTGAGCTCGGCAATGGTGGACAATGCGCTGTACCAGGCCTTTGGACAGGCGATCGTTTCGACGATCTACCGGCCTCTGAATCAGTATCGCGTGGTGATGGAGATGGACCCGCGGCTGAATCACTCGCCGGACGTGCTGAACACGGTGCGCGTCAAATCGCGCTCGGGACTCTCGGTACCGCTGTCGGCGTTTGCGAAGTTTGGGCCATCGAGCACGCCGCTGAGCGTGAATCACCAGGGACTGTTCCCGGCGATCACGCTGTCATTCAACGTGGCGACGGGGATTTCACTGGGCGAGGCGACACGGATTATCGAGCAGGCACAACAGGATATCGGGATGCCTTCGGTGATTCATGGGAGCTTCCAGGGCACGGCGGCGGCTTTTCAGGATTCTCTAAAAAACGAGAAGTGGCTGATTCTGGCGGCACTGGTGTCGGTTTACATGGTGCTGGGCATTCTGTACGAGAGCCTGATCCATCCGCTGACGATCATCTCCACGCTGCCCTCGGCAGGAGTGGGCGCAATGCTAGCGCTGATGCTGTTCCATACGGACCTGAGCGTGATCGCCATTATCGGCGTGATCCTGCTGATAGGCATTGTAAAAAAGAACGCGATCATGATGATCGACTTTGCGCTGGACCAGGAGCGCAACCATGGGAAGAGCAGCGAAGATGCGATTTTCCAGGCATGCATCATGCGATTCCGTCCGATCATGATGACAACGATGTCGGCGATGCTGGGCGCGGTGCCGCTGGCGCTGGGAACGGGCACAGGATCAGAACTGCGCAGACCGCTGGGAATCGCAATCGTGGGCGGATTGATGTTCAGCCAACTGCTGACGCTGTACACGACGCCGGTGGTCTACTTGTATCTGGACCGGTTGCAACTGTGGCTACAGGGTCGGGGAAAAGCTCCGGCTACGGAGACAGCCGCGGGAGATGCACTTCCCTCTCCAAGCATGTAGGCTCGTCTCCGCGTAAGAAATCAAAACGATTAGCGTTCGAGTGGAAGCAGCGCCCCGGTGAGCGTGCCGTCTGGGTCACGCAATAGCTGCGCGCATAGTTGCGCGAGTTTCTGCGGCGCGAGCCAGCGCGATGGGTCAGCGGCGGGCATGGCAGCACGGTTGGCGGCGGTGTTGATGGTTCCGGGGAGGATGGCGTTGAGGGTGATGCCGAAGTAGCGATTCTCCAGAGCAGCGGATTGGACGAGCGCATGGAGCGCCGCCTTGGTGGCGATATAGGCAGAGAGGTTGGGCTGGGGCTGAGCGGCCGCGAAGCTGCCAATCATGACGATGCGGCCATTGTGGCGCTCACGCATGTGGACCAGCACGGCGCGGAGCAGATAGAAAGCAGAGTTCAAATTGGTATCGACAAGGCGGCTCCACTCCTGATCAGAAAGCTCATGCAAGGGTCCGAGCGCGAAGCCGCCAACGGTGTGGACGACGCCGTCAATCCTGGAATATCGCTCGACAACAGCACGGACGACCTCGGCAGCGCCAGCGGTAGAGGAGAGATCCGCGGCGACGGAGAAGAACTCCTTTGCAGGCGGCTGAGAGGCAACTTCGGTGCGGTCGGCCCCGGCAACGGTGGCTCCGAGGGCTAAGAGGTGCTGGGCAACGACGCTGCCGAGAGCGCCGTTCGCCCCGGTTACGAGAATCACTTTGTCTTTCACATAAGCCTCCGATCGGCCTGTGTGACTTAGATGCAAAACAGGAAAAGAGGGCAGCCGAAGCCGCCCTCCATGTGCGGGAGTACAAGCCAGAGCAATTCCGAGATTGGTGCGTCCTGCTCTCCCACCTTGTATGTTCCGAGATGAAGCGTGATGATGGGTTGCGTTTCGGCGGAGAGGCCGGTCCCACCTGAGGCCAGCGCGAGCTGAAGCCTGGAGCTAAGAACGGCCCCCGT
>Ga0182030_10001447_pt1 | contig 48903 bp, 46 predicted proteins | sample 812S3MmetaG_FD_121299 | JGI IMG/M metagenome (GOLD analysis project Ga0182030, IMG submission 121299) | Permafrost microbial communities from Stordalen Mire, Sweden - 812S3M metaG (Illumina Assembly) | ecosystem: Environmental > Terrestrial > Soil > Wetlands > Permafrost | place: Sweden... | reverse complement strand
GAAATCGGCGAAGATATCGCCAGTTACCTTGCCAACTCGCAACAGATCCCGAGCGTCGTCGCGCTGGGCGTCCTCGCCGATCCCGCGGGCATTCGCGCGGCAGGCGGCGTGATCGCGCAACTCTTGCCCGGCGCGGCCGACGATACGATCGCGCGGCTTGAAGCGAACGCAGCGGCGATGGCGTCGGTCACGGCGCAAATCGTCGAGGGCGCCGATGCCCGCGGGCTCATCGAACGGCTCGCGCAAGGGCTGGAAATCCGCCCGCACGAGCACGCCTATGCGGTGCGCTTCGACTGCCTCTGCACGCAGGACAAGGTCGAGCGGGCACTCGTGGGTTTGGGACGCGACGAACTGATCAAACTTTCCAGCGAACAGCCCGAAACGGAAGCGACGTGCGAATTCTGCAAGCGCCGCTACGTGCTTACCGCGACCGACGTCGAGGGGCTGTTAGCCCGGCTCGACTAGTCGTACTGCGGGGCGTCGTTGTCCGAGCCGCCGATGCGCGGCCGGAATTCCTCGACGATCGTGCTGTGGCCGATATTGGTGTACCACCAGCCGCACTCGCAGCGGATCGGACGGTCGTAGTCGTGCGGGTAGGGGTACGAACGCTGGCACCGCGGACAGGTGAACGTGGGTCCGGGGGTCGCTTCTTGCGGCGTGTAGGTCCTAGGGGCGGCCATCGGGTCAGCCTTTCTCGGCGAGGACGCGAACGAATTTGCGGGAGCCGACCTGCAAAACCGCCGGCTCGAGGGTGTTCCAGAACGCTTTCGGATCGGTGACGACGCTCCCGTCGATTTTCACCGCGCCTTCGGCAATTAACCGTTGCGCCGCGCGCTTGCTCTCGGCAAAGCCCGCGGCGACCACGATATCGACCAGAGTGCGCACGCCCTCGAACCGGCGCTCCGGGATCTCCGCCGGGAGTTCGCCCCGCTGGATCGTCCGTTCGAAGTGCACGCGCGCCGCCCGGGCGGCATCGGCCCCATGATACAACGTGGCGACCGCTTGGGCGATACGCTTTTTCTCGTCCATGGGGACCACGGTGCCCGCGATGAGGCCCCGCTCGATCTGCTCGGCCTCGGCCCGCGACCAGCCCGCAGCCAGGCGCGCGTAACGCGTGAGCGCCTCGTCCGGAATGCGCATGACCTTGCCGAACTGGTCGTTCGCGCTGTCGGTTAGCGCGATGTGGTTGCCGGTCGACTTGGACATCTTGTGCTTGCCGTCGAGTCCCTCGAGCAGCGGCACCGTCATGCAGATCTGCGCCGGCTGACCGGCATGCACTTGATACGGCCGGCCCATCAGCAAATTGAAGAGTTGATCCGAACCGCCGAGCTCAACGTCGGCTTCGAGCGCGACCGAATCGTATGCTTGCGCGACCGGATAGAGAAACTCGTGCATCGAGATCGGCGTACCGGCGGCGTAGCGCTGCGCGAAATCGTTGCGGTCGAGCATGCGCGCGACCGTCGTTTGCGCCAACAGTTTGATCAAGTCCGCAAACGAGATCGTACTGAGCCATTCCGAGTTGTAGCGCAGCGTCACGCGTTCGAGGTCGAGCACTTTGCCGGCCTGATCCGCATACGTTTTCATGTTCGCTTCGATCGCTTCGCCGGTCAGCGCCGGACGCATCGTGTTGCGTCCGGTCGGATCGCCGATGCGCGCGGTGAAATCGCCGATCAAGAGGGTCACGTTATGGCCGCCATCGACGAACTGCTGCAGTTTGCGCAGCACGACGGCGTGACCGATGTGCAGGTCGGCCGTCGTCGGATCGAGGCCGAGCTTGACGTTGAGGCGCTTGCCGGTTGCGATGCGCGCCGCAAGTTCATCGAACGTCTCGACGTCCTGGCAGCCATCGGCGAACGCCTGCGCCGCTTCGCGCGCGGCGGCGCTCGGAGGTTGGGTCATCGTCACGACAGTTCGAACACCGTCACGCCGCTGCCCCCCTCTTGCGCCGTGCCGAAACGGACGTCCCGGACGTGCGGGTGCGCGCGCAAATACTGCTGCAGGCCGCGCCCGAGCAGCCCCGTCCCCTTACCGTGAATCAGCCGCAGCGGCGACGCGCCGGCCAGCATCGATTCATCGATCCACTGCTCGACGACCGGCTCCGCATCGACGAACCGTTTGCCGCGCACGTCGAGTTCGGTGCGGGCGCCGGTCGCGGCCGCCAGGCGCGCGGAGCCGGACTCGTGCTCCGAGCGTTCGGGCCGTCGTGGCGCGGCCGACCCGCTCCGGCTCAAGTCGCTTTTGGGCACCGTCATGCGCAGCGCACCGAGTTGGAGCATCACGTCGCTGCCGAAGTCTTCCACCACGACACCCTCGGTATCGAGCGAGCGCACGCGCACGCGATCGCCGACCGCAATCGGCGCTTCTTTCGGTGCGGATCGATCCGGCACGGTGGGTGCGTTCAGCGAAATGCCGAGGTTGGAGCGGATTTCGTCGATCGTCTTACCGAGCAATTCACTCTGCCCGCGCGTGACGCGCGGCGCGCGCGAGCGGTCGCCGCGGTCGGCCGCGCGACGTTCCAATTCGGCTGAGAAACTACGCAGCGCGGCGGCCAGTTGCATCTCTGCGCGCAATGCCAGTTCGCGTCGCTCGCGCTCCAGCGCTTCCCCGCGCTTGCGGGCACCGTCTTCGAGCGTGCGCAATTGGTTGCGTTCGTTTGCGAGTACTTCGCGTTCTTTGGTCGTGCGCGTGCGTTCGAGCACCAGTTCGGCTAGCGCCCGTTCGTAGTCGCGTTCTTGCGCCGAGAGCAGCGCCTCCGCGCGCTCGATCACGCGCAGGTCCAGATGCATGGCGCGCGCGAGCGGAAACGCCAGCGACTGGCCGGGCGAACCGACGTCGAGCTGATAGGTCGGCGCGTAGGTGTGCGGATCGAAGCGCACGCTGGCGTTGCGCACGTGAGCATTTTCGGCACCGAAGAGTTTCAGCTCGGTCGCGTGCGTGGTGACGAGCGCGCAGGCACCGACTTCGAGGAAGCGCTCGAGCAAGGCCACGGCCAAGGCCGCACCCGCGTTGGGTTCGGTGCCGGAACCGATTTCATCGATGAGGATCAGCGAACGAGCATCGGCCTGTGAGACGATCTGCGCGAGGCGGCCCAAATGGGCGGAAAACGTCGACGTGTTCTGCGCAATCGACTGGTCGTCGCCGATATCGGTGAAGATACGCGTGAACCGCCCGATCGTCGCCGAAACTGCCGGCACGTGCATGCCGCATCCGGCCATCGCGACGAACAAGCCGACCATCTTAAGGGCCACCGTCTTGCCGCCCATGTTCGGCCCGCTGATGATCGTGATGCGTACGTCGTCGTCGAGCGTGATCGATTGTGGTACGGCCCGCTCGTCAAGTAAGGGATGGCGGCCGTCGTGCACGTCGATCGTCGCCGCATCGACGATCAGCGGCGCCACGGCGTTCATGCGATCGGCCACGGCCGCGCGCGCGAGCGCGAGATCCAGGTCGACGTAGATCGCGACGTTGGTCCGGATCTGGATTGCCTCGGCACCGGTGATAGCGCTGAGCTCGGCGAGGATCCGCGCGACCTCGTGCTCCTCCTGCGCGCGCAGAGCACGGACGCGGTTGTTCGTCTCGAGGGTTTCGAGCGGCTCGACGAACAGCGTCTGTCCGGTCGCGCTGGTGTCGTGGACGATCCCGGGAAACTCGCCCGCGAACTCAGCCTTGATCGGAATGACGTAGCGCCCGTTGCGAACGGTGACGATTGACTCTTGAATCGCGCGCGCGTACTTGGCCGAACGCGTGAGCGCAGCGGTACGATCGCGGGCGTCATCCTGCGCTTGCGCGATCTGGCGACGCACGCGCGCTAATGCCGGTGAGGCCCGGTCGAGCACCGTGCCGCGCTCGTCGATGGCATCGGTAATCCGCGTAACGATGGTCGGCAGTGCGCGAAATGCCGAGGTAAGATCGCGCAGCCCCGGGACGCCTTCGGCCTCGCGGATCGCCCGCACGGCGGCACCGCCGGCCGAGAGCGCATCGGCGATCGCACGCAACTCCGCCGCCGGCAGAGACGCGCCGCGTTGCGCGATTTCGAGCGCTTCATCGACGTCCTCGATCTGCGAGAGCGAGAAGTTCTGCGTGCGCACGAGCGTCCGCATCTCGGCGGTCTGGGTGACGAGGCGCCGGACGGTCGTCGCATCGGAAACCGGCTCCATCGCCAGCGCTAACGCGTGCGCCTGCGCCGCGTGCGTTTGCCCCGCCACGCGCTCGCGCACGCGCGCGAAGTCCAGCGCTTCGAGCGACCGCGGATCAGCGAGCATCAGCGCGCCGCGATCTGCTCCCGCAAGAGTGCTTCGACGAGTTCGGGGTTGGCTTTCCCGCGGCTCGTTTTCATCACTTGGCCGACGAGAAACTTCAGGACGTTCTCCTTACCGGCCTTGAACTGCGTGACGCTCTCGGCATTGGCCGCGAGCACGTCGTCCACAAACTTCGCGATCGCGCCCGGATCGGAGACTTGCGCTAAGCCTTCGCCCTCGACGATGCTCTTGGCCGAGCCGCCGTCGGCCCACAGCCGCGCGAGCACGTCCTTCGCGATCTTCGAGTTGATCGTCTTCGCTTCGGTAAGCGCGATCAGCTCGGCCAGCGCTTCGGGCGTCACCTTACCAGCGATAACGGCCGTACCGCTTTCGTTCGCCAGCCGTGAGAGATCGCCGAGAACGAAGTTCAGCGTCGCCACCGGCGCATTGGTGATCGTCACGACGCGATCGAAATAACCCGCTAGCGCCGGATTGTCCACGAGTTGCGTCGTCTGCTTGACCGAGATGCCGAATTTTTCCGTGTAACGCTCGAAGCGTTCGAACGGCACCGGCGGCATCGCCGCGCGAATGCGTTCGACGACCGCGCGGTCGAGTTCGAGCGGCACGAGATCGGGTTCGGGAAAGTAGCGGTAGTCGTGCGCCTGTTCTTTGGAGCGCATCGAATGCGTAACGCCGGCCGCTTCATCCCAGCCGCGCGTCTCTTGGATCACGCGGCCGCCGCCCTCAATGACGGCGATTTGCCGGTCGATCTCGCTCTCAATCGCGTCGTGAACGCTGCGGAACGAGTTCATATTCTTGATCTCGGCTTTGGTACCGTATTCCGGTGCGCCGAACAGGCGGACCGATACGTTGGCATCGCAACGCAGGGAGCCTTCTTCCATCTTCACGTCGGAGACGCCCAGCTCGACGAAGGTCCGCTTGAGCGCTTCGAGATACCCGACTGCTTCGTCGGCCGAGCGGATGTCCGGCTCGCCGACGCATTCCATTAACGGCACGCCGGCGCGGTTGAAGTCGACGAGCGAATAGGACGAGCCCGCGATCCGGCCGTCGCCCGAACCCGCGTGGGTCGACTTACCGGTGTCTTCTTCAAGATGGATGCGCGTGAGCCGGCACGACTTCTTCGTGCCGTCCGGCAGCCAGTAATGCACGACGCCGCCTTGCGTGAGCGGCATGTCGAACTGCGAGATCTGATAATCCTTGGGCATGTCCGGATAGAAGTAGTTCTTCCGGTCGAACTTGGAAAACGCCGGAATCTCCGCATCGAATGCAAGCCCCGCCGCAATCATCAGTTCGATCGCCTTCGCGTTCGGCACCGGCAGCGCGCCGGGCAGCGCGAGGCAAACCGGACATACTTTCGTATTCGGTTCGCCGCCGAACTCGTTGGGACAACCGCAGAACATTTTGCTCGTGGTCTTCAGCTCGACATGGCATTCGATGCCGATAACCGCTTCGTATTTCCGGCGCAATCCCGTGTCACCCTGAGCTTGTCGAAGGGCCGCATCAGTCGCCGCCATTACCGCGGTCCCTCGACAAGCTCGGGATGACAGTGCGGGTCGGGCGTCAGTTTGATGGCGTGCTGCGTCGCGCGCTCGTAGGCGTGCGCGTAGCCGAGCAATGCGCGCTCGCTGAAGAGCGGGCTCGCCAGCTGTAAGCCCAGCGGCATCGGGCGCGAACCGCCCTCCGGCAGCGCCGATCCACACGGGATCGATAGCGACGGCAGGCCGGCCAGAGAAACGGGAATCGTGTAGTAGTCCATCAGGTACATGCTGTACGGATCGCTCTTCGCGTTGAAGGCAAACGCCGGTGACGAAGCGGCCGGCGACGCGATCACATCGCATGTCGCGAACGCGCGCCGGAAGTCGTCGGCGATGCGCGTACGCGCCTTCTGCGCCTTGACGTAGTAGGCGTCGTAGTAGCCGCTCGAAAGCGCATAGGTGCCGATGAGGATGCGGCGCTTCACCTCGGGCCCAAAGCCCGCAGCGCGCGTCTTCTCGTACATCTCACCGACATCGGCGCCATCGACGCGCAAGCCGTAACGGACACCGTCAAAGCGCGCGAGATTCGACGAGCACTCGGCCGGTGCGATCAGGTAGTACGTCGACAGCCCGTATTTCGCCGTCGGCAGTTCGACTTCGACCAGCTCGGCGCCGAGTTTCTGGAGATCGGCGTAGGCCGCTTCGTACGCGGCGGCAACGTCGGGCGCAAGATCGGACGTCGCGAACTCTTTCACGATACCGACGCGCACGCCGCGCAGATCTTCGCGCAGGTGTCCCGCGGTCGTTTCGAACGGCATGTCGACGCTCGTCGCGTCCATCGGATCGTGTCCGCCCATCGCGTCGTACGTCAGTGCCGCGTCTTCGACCGTCCGCGCAAACGGACCGATCTGATCGAGGCTCGACGCGAACGCGATCAACCCGTAGCGCGACACGCGTCCGTACGTCGGCTTGAAACCGACGACGTTGCAGAACGCGGCCGGTTCGCGGATCGAACCGCCGGTGTCGCTACCGGTCGAAATCGTCGCGGCGAAGCCACCGACGGCCGCGGCGCTGCCGGCGGACGAGCCGCCCGGCACGCGATCGAGATCGTAGGGGTTCTTCGTTTTTCCGAGCGCCGAATTTTCGCCCGAGCTGCCCATTGCGAACTCGTCCATGTTCGTCTTGCCGATCGGTAGCGCCCCGGCGGCGAGCAGTCGCTCGACGGCCGTCCCGGTGTACGGTGCGATCCAGTGCTCGAGAATCTTCGACGCGCATGTCGTCCGCGTGCCGAGCAAGCACATGTTGTCCTTGATCGCGGCGGGCACACCCGCTAGCGGCAACGATTCGCCGGCGGCAATCCGCGCATCGACGCGGCGCGCATGCTCGCGCATGAGGTCCGGCGTCAACGTCAGATATGCGCCCAGGTGTTCGTCGACCGCGGCGACGTGGGGAATCATCGTTTCGGCAATCTCGACTGCCGAAACCTCACGGGCATTGACCGCGCGCGCGATCTCGCGGGCGGAAGCGCGAACCGGATCCATCACCCGACCTCGGCGATAATCTTGGGAACGCGGAAAAAGCCGTGTTGCGGCTGCGGTGCGCCGGCCATGACGACATCGTGGTCGAGGCACGGTACCAGGACGTCGGGCCGCATGACGTTGCGCGACTCGATCACCTGAGCGGTCGCCGCGACGTCGGAGGTATCGAGTTGCTTGAGGTCGTCGACGTGCTTGAGCAAGTCCTCGAGCTGAGCGCCGTAGCGCTCGATCTCTTCATCACTGAGCGCGAGCCGCGCCAGCCGCGCGACCCCGCGCACGTCGATCCGTTCCGTAGCCATAACCCGGACTGTTTCGCCTTGCCCCAGCCGCGCTCCGGCCAGGGGCCTTATTTCGGCTTAGAACCGCTCCCGCCGGGCTGGATCGGCTGACCGCTCGAGCGTGACTAACGTCTCAACGTGCCCCGTTTGCGGAAACATATCGAACGGCTGGACCGTGCCAATGCGATACCCACGCCCGGCTAGATAGCGCAGATCGCGCGCTAACGTTGCCGGATTACACGAGAGATACCAAATCGCCGGCACGTTTGCGTCCGCCAGTGCGGCTAACGTTGCTTCATCGCTGCCCTTGCGCGGCGGATCGAGAAACACGATCTCGGCCTCGCGCAATGCCTTGCGGCCGTCTTCGTTCGCCAACGCGCCTTCAACGCGACCTTGGACGAAACGCACGCGCTCGTCGACTTTGTTCAGCCGCGCGTTCCCCCGAGCTTCGGTCACGGCCGATCCGTTTTCCTCGATCCCCACGACCGAGGCGCCGCGCGACGCGAAGTAGATCGCGAACGTTCCGGCACCACAGTACAAGTCGACGATGCGCGGCGTTCCAACGATCAATGGCGCGAGCGTCCGGAAGATCGACGCGACCATCGCACCGTTGATCTGAAAGAACGACGCCGGCGAAACGCGAAAGCGCACGTCCTCGATCGTCTCTTCCATCTCGCGCTTGCCCCACACGAAGTCCATGCGGCGGCCGATAACGGCGTTGGCGTTTGCCGGTTCGTACGAGTTGCTGATCCCCCCGACGCCCGGAATGCGTTCGGCAATTTGCGCTGCCGCGGCCGCGATCGCCGGCGACTTCGTATCAGTCGTCAGCGAGAGCACGCTATTGGGTGACGTCAACCCGGCGCGCATCACGACGTGATTCACGGCGGGGAACGCGGCCGCCGTTTCCGGATCGCGAGCCGCTTCGATCAAACCGCCGATCGCGGCGTCGAGCGGTTCGAGTACGATCGGACAGTGGTCGATCGGAACGAGATCGTGCGACCGTGCGCGGTAGAAACCAAAAACCGACTCAGGGGAGCCTGTCCTGAGCGAAGTCGAAGGATGCACGACGAGCGCCATTTTGTTGCGATAGCCGCGCGGCACGTCCATGCCGATCGGCTCGCGCACCGTGATGTCGCTAAAGCCGCCGATTCGCACCAGCGCATCGGCAACGATGCGATGCTTCCACGCCAACTGAGCCGGATACGCGAGATGCTGCACCTGGCATCCGCCGCACTCCCCGAACACCGGGCAAAATGGTTCTGCCCGATCCGGTGACGTCGTTTCGCGCTCGAGCAGTTCGCCGACCGCGTACTTTGCCTTCACCTCGGTCAAGCGAATGCGCGCGCGCTCGCCCGGCAGCGGCCCGTCGACGAAGACGACCATCCCGTCAAAGCGCCCGACTGCTTGGCCGTTGGCCAGCAAATCGGAAAATTCAACCACCCCGACAGAGCCTGTGCTGAGCGGCAGCGAAGTGCCCGGCTTGAGGCCGGTCACCACTTACTTTTTCTCTTCGAGCGTGCGAATCAAACGATTCGCTTCGTCGATTAGCGACTGGATGCGCTCCGACGTCTCGTCCGGCGCCCGTTTTTGCCACATCGCCCGAACGACGAAGAACGCAACGGTCGCGGTTGCCGCCGCGCCCAGCGCAACACCCGTCCAAATCGCCGTGCGCGCGGCAACATTCGCCCGGCTGCCGGCGGCTGCCGGATCGGCGGCGGGCGGCGGCGCGCCATTCAACTGCGTCTCGGTCACGGTGCCATCATTCGCTTAAAGGCGGCTCGGGTCCCGGGAATGTCATCCCGAGCGTAGTCGAGGGACCGCCACTACCGTGCAAGATTGCCGCTGTCCCTCGACTACGCTCGGGATGACAATCGAACGAATTCAGCCCAGTCCGCGGTTGCGTAGGTCGACTTGGCGCCGGTTGATGAATTCGATGATGGCCTTATCTGCGTCGGGTTTGAGCGGTTGGAAGCTCAGTCCGACGTTGTACTTCGACGTGCCCTCGATCTTCTCGACGCGGCGCGCGTCGGCGCGGACGTTGACCGGTGGGCCGTCAGTGGCCGACAACGGAATCTTCAGCTCGAGGATGCTACCGGTCTTGATGACCTTGTCGGTCGAGAGCGACGAGCCGGTGCGGCTGATATCGCTCAACACGCCCTTCTGCCATTCACTCTCGATTTTACCGCTACCACTGTAACGCCACTGAATCGTAACGGTTGTATCGATCCGCACGTTCGTGCGCTTGGCCGAACCGCCGAATTTCTGCACCGTTTCGATCTTGCCCGGAAGCGCGAACGTCGCTTGCTTCGCGTCGACCGCTTTGACCGCGGCGTTGAAGCGATATTTCCCGCCGGCGTTCTGGTAGTTGAAACTCGCCTGCTGGCCCGGCGACATCCCGGGGAGCACGCTCGTTACAAACGTCTTCACGCCGGAATTTTCGAAGCAGACCGATCCCTTCGGCCCGTTCCGCACGGCGATGTCGACAAAGCTATGCAGCGACGGCAGCATCTCGCGCATCTGTTTGCCCGACGGCGCCTTTTTTATCCCGAAGAGACTTAGGAATCCCATTGCTTACACTCCGACCGGCTCGATCGAATCATCGGCGGTTGTCGAAATTTGACCGATCGATTCGACCCGTAGGCCTGGCGCGATCTCGCTGTACGATAGGACGACGAGTTGGGGTGCCGCGCGTTCGGTCAAGCGCTTGAGCGCGAGACGCGTTTGCGGGGATGTCAGCACGACCGGCTGCAGACCCGATTGTTGCGCGTGCTGGATTTGCTTTGTGAGCGAACCGTAGATCTTCGCGACCGTATTTGGATCGAGCAAGGCATAGGCATCTTCGCCGCGTCGTGCCGCTTCCCCCAATAACGTCTCCAGTCGCGGGTCAACTGTGATGACCGACAACAAGCCGTTTTCGGTGTATTCCGCCGAAATGTGCCGGGCCATTGACGCGCGGACGCGCTCGGTCAAGAAGTCGATATCCTTCGATGCGCGCGCGCCGTCGGCGAGGTTCTCGAGGATCAGCAGCAGGTTGCGAATCGGGATGCGCTCGCGCAACAGATTCTGCAAGACGCGCTGGACTTCGCCGACCGTGAGCAACCCCGGCACCAGTTCGTCGACCACCACCGGATAATGCTGTTTGACGTTGTCGAGTAGTGCCGACGTTTCTTGACGACCGAGTAGATCCGGCGCGTGCGTTTTGATCAGCTCGGTCAGATGCGTCGCGATGACGCTGGTCGGATCGATGACGGTGTAGCCGGCCAACTCCGCGTCGCCGCGGCCGCTTTCCGGAATCCACAAGGCCGGCAAATTGAACGCCGGCTCGACGGTTGGAATTCCCTCGATGCCGTTGGTTGCCGTTCCGGGGTTCATGGCGAGCAAACGGCTGACCATGACCTCGGCGCGCGCGACTTCGAGGCCGTAGATCTTCACCACGTACGTCGATGGCTTGAGCTGCAAGTTGTCGCGCACGCGAATCGGCGGCACGACGATCCCGAGTTCGCGCGCGGCATGACGCCGGATCATCGTAATGCGCTCGAGCAGATCGCCGCCCTGGCTGACATCGACGAGCGGGATCAGGCCGAAGCCGATCTCCAGTTCCATCGGATCGTAGGAGAGCAGCGGCACGACCGATTCGGCCGGCTTGACCGCGGGCTGGTTCGTTGCGCCGCCCGCCGCGAGCGCGGGTTTGGCCGTCGCCTTCGCGATCGCCCTGCGGCGTTGGAAGAACAGAAACGTGAGGGCTGCGGCCATGACGAACATCGGAATCGGCGGCAGACCGAACAGGCCGAAGAGGATGAGCAATCCGGCGGCAATAGCGAGCGCGCGCGGTTCTTGCACGAGTTGGCTCGTCAGCTCTTCGCCGAATGACGATTCGGCCGCGGCGCGTGTGACGATGATACCGGTGGCGGTCGAAACGAGCAGCGCCGGAATCTGGGTGACGATACCTTCACCGATCGTCAGCAACGTGTAGGTCTGCAGCGACTGCTGCAGACTCAAACCTTGCTGAACGATTCCGATGACGAAGCCGCCGATGATGTTGACGAAAACGATGATCAATGCGGCCACGGCGTCGCCGCGGACGAACTTCGAAGCACCGTCCATGGCGCCGTAGAAGTCGGCGGAGCGCTGGATGTCTTTGCGCCGCTGACGCGCTTCGGATTCGGTGATCAGACCCGCGTTGAGGTCGGCGTCGACGGCCAGCTGCTTACCGGGCATGGCGTCCAACGTGAAGCGGGCCGCGACTTCAGCGACGCGGCCGGCGCCGTTGGTGATAACGACGAATTGGATGACGACGAGGATCGCAAAGATGACGAGGCCGACGGCATAGTTGCCGCCGACGACGATCGCGCCGAACTGCTCGATGACTTGGCCCGCGTATCCGTGGAGCAAGATCGAACGCGTCGCGCTGATGTTGAGCGAGAGCCGGAAGAGCGTGACGATCAGGATCAACGTCGGGAAGACGCTGAAAGCAAGAGCGTTCTCGGTATAGAGCGAGGTCAGCATGATGACCAGCGCCATCGCGATGTTCAGCGAGAGCAGCCCGTCGAGCACCCACGGCGCGACGGGCACGATCATCAGGACAACAAGAATAACCGCGGCGCCGGCGACCCAAATTTGGGCGGTCGCGGCGATACGCTCCCCGATCGTCGGGGTTGTGGGCTTGGGGGCAGGGGACGCTACAGCGGCCATGAGGTCACCGTCACTTCACTAAAAGTATCGGCACGACCGCCCATTCCCTATAGCCATGTCATCCTGAGCTTGTCGAAGGACGCTTAGCCGACGGCGCGGTTTTTGAGTTTGTAGATAAACGCGATCACCTGGGCGACGGCCGCGTAAAGGTTGGGCGGGACCGGCGAGTCCAGCTCGACCTTATCGTAGAGCGCGCGGGCCAGGGGCGGATTTTCCATGATCGGGATGTTGTACTCGCGGGCCAGCTCCCGGATGCGCCGGGCCATCAGGTCGGCGCCCTTGCACGTCAGGACCGGGGCGTCCATCGTGATCTCGTCCCATTCCAGGGCTACGGCGAAGTGGGTCGGGTTGGTCACGATCACGGTAGCCCGTGGGATGGCCGCCATCATGCGCCGGCGCGCAGTCGCTCGCTGCCGCTGCTTGACGGCTTGCCGCATCTCCGGGTTGCCCTCTTGCTGCCGGTGCTCGTCCTTGACTTCGTTTTTGGTCATCTTGAGTGAATCGGCCAGTTTCTTCTTCTCCCAGAAAAAGTCGGCCATGCCCAAACAGAAGAACAGGATGCCGAAGCGGATGCCGATCCCGTAGGCCATCCCCTCGATCGTCATGACGATATCGTAGGGCGACGCGTGCGCCAGCTGATAAAACATCGGGACCTGATCGTGAAGCTGCATGAACACGATCACGAAGACGCACGAAATCTTGGCCATTTGCTTGGCGAGTTGGACGAGCGCCTGCGCCGAGAAAAAGAGCCGCTTGAAGCCCGGGAACGGATTGAGCACGCCGAATTTCGGCTTCAACTTCGTCGGTGTGAACAGGAAGCCGAACTGCAGCAGGTTGGCGATAATCGCAATCGAGACCGCGGCGCCGAACGCGATGCCGACCAGCGCCGCGTAGGAGGCGAACGCCCGCGCGAACAGCCCCCAGGCCGAGTGGATGTTGATCGGCACGCGCCCGTTCGCCGACTGAATCGCGACCGCGAACGAATGCTCGGCGAGCTGGAACGTCGACACAAACGTCAGGTGCAGCGTGATGATGATGGTAAGGAAAATCAGCGAGCCGCCGATATCGGCGGAACGCGCTACCTGGCCCTTACCGCGAGCTTCCCCTTGGCGCTTGGGAGTCGCTTTCTCAGTCTGTTCCGGGCGCGCCATCGGTTAGCCCGGAACCCGCATCGCACGGAGCACAGCATCGAGTTCTCGAGGCGTCTCCGAGAATACCTGCGGCAGTACGATGGCGAGCAACGGCAGAGAGATGATCATCATCGACAGGCCGATGATGATCTGCAGCGGGAAACCCACCGCGAACACGTTGAGCTGGGGTGCGACCCGGGCCATCAGGGCCAAGCCGATGTTGGTCAGGAAGAGTGCGATTCCGATCGGGCCGGCAATCTGGAACACCATGAAAAACGCCTGGACGAAAAACGTCATGACGTCGGTTTCGAGGACCGGAGTGAACGACGCGAAGGGCAGCGGCACCAAATTGAACGAGCCGGCTAGCCCCTGGAAGAGAAAGTGGTGGGCGTTGGACGTAAGGTAGATCAACGAACCGAGCGCCAATTGGAACTCGCCGATGATGCTGACGTTTTGGCTGGTCAACGGATTGATGACGTTGACGATCGAGAAGCCGACCTGAAGATCCATCACCTCACCGGCGAACTGGATCCCAACGAACACCAAGAAGGCGACGAACCCGAACACGAAGCCGATGAACACCTGGGAAAACATCGCCGCCGTCAGGCCACCGAGTCCGATGAGCGGTACGATCGGCGGGACGGTGTGCCAGACGACGAACGTGACCGCGAGACCAAGGCCGAAGCGCACCATCGGGTTGACCTGCGCCGACTGGAAGATCGGGATCATGAACAAGATCACCGAGACTCGGACCATCACGAGAACGAACGTTTCGAACTGCCCAGCCGTCAAGCCGAGGACGGTACCCCCGCCGATCACTTCACATAATCCGGTATATGGCTAAAGACACGTTGCATGAAATCCGTGAGCATCGCCAGCATGAACGGTCCGAAGAACAAGATCGCGAGCGCGACGACGACGATCTTCGGAATGAACGTCAAGGTCGGTTCCTGGATCTGCGTCGTCGCCTGAAAGATCGAAATCACGAGCCCCGTAATAAGCCCCAAGAGCAGCGCCGGCCCGCACACGAGCAACGCCACCACGATCGCATCCCGCCCCAAGGACAACGCTGCGGCGTATGTCATCTGGTAAAGCTCGCGAAGAGCGCGCTTACGGTCAGGTTCCAACCGTCGACGAGCAAGAAGATTAAAATCTTGAATGGGAGCGAGATCAGGACGGGCGGGATCATCATCATGCCCATCGAGAGCAGCACCGAAGCCACCACCATGTCGATGACGATGAACGGGATGTAGATCGCAAAGCCGATCTCGAACCCGGTCTTCAGTTCGCTAATCGTGAATGCCGGAATCAGTAGATAGGTCGGAACGTCGGCTTGTTTAGCCGGCCGCGGCTCCTTGGTCATCGAGTAAAAGACCGCGATGTCTTTTTCGCGCGTCTGGCGGAACATGAACGCGCGTAGCGGTTGCTGCGCGCGGTCCATCGCTACCGATTGCGAGATCTTCGCGTTGAGGTACGGCTGGAGCGCGTTTTTGTTGATGTCCTCGACCACCGGCGCCATCGTGAAGAACGTCAGGAACATGGCGAGCCCGATGAGCACTTGGTTCGGCGGATTCGATTGCGTGCCGAGCGCTGTGCGCACGAACGAGAGCACGACGACGATGCGCGTGAACGATGTCGTGAGGACGAGTAGCGTCGGCGCGATCGACAGCACCGTCAGCAACAGTAAGATCTGCAGCGAGAGCGCAACGTCGGAGGGCTTCGTCGCCGGCGTGATGCCGATGTTGACGCGCGGAATCGGAATCGTCGGCTCGGTGGGGCCGGGAATCGTCTGCGCAAAGGCCGGCGCCAAAGCCGCGATCACGACAAACGCTGCCGCGAGCGCGGCCAGGATCCACGGGAGGTTGCGGCGCGTCATGATTTCTTGAAGCGCGCGAAAGGCCGCATCAGTTCCGATCGTTGCGCCTGGAGCGCGAGACGTTGCGATTCGATGTAGGGTTCGATTTCATCCGCCGGCAATTCGGCGAGCAGCGCGACGCCGGCCGAACCACCGCCGACGAGAAAGTACTTATCGGCGACGCGCACGACGTGAACGGTGACGTGCTGCGCTAGGGCGGTCGACTCGATCGTCGAGACCAAACGCCGGCCGACGCTGCCGACGATGCGGCCACGTTGAATCGAGCGCCCCACGTACGCCATGACGACCAGCAGCAGCGCGACGAGGGCGAATGCCCAAATGATTTGCAGAACGAACGCGATATTCATCGCGATCGTTCAAATTCGATCGACGACGGGGTTGAGTTCGCTGATCTTCACCGCAAACTTGTCGTCGACCACAACGACTTCACCGCGGGCGATCAAGATGTTGTTGACATACAGGTCGATCGGTTCTGTCGAGAGCTTGTCCAGTTCGAACACGCTGCCCGGGACCATGGCAACGACCTCGCGCAATGACAGTTCGGTCTGACCCAGGACGGCCGAGATCTCGAGCGGGACATCGTGAACGAGGTCAAGATTGGACTGCCCCGGTGCGGCCGGACGGATTCCCGTCGGCTGCATGGGGGCGAACTGCGCGGCCTGACCTTCAGGCGTCGGACGCTGCCGGCTGGGTGAAACGGTCGGCTGCGTCATCGTCGAGGGCGCCCCGGCCATGGCGGCGGCCATCGCGGCGGCGGCATCGGCGGCAGGCGAAGAACCGGCTGCGGCAGCCTGCGGTTTGAGGTCCATCTTCGAGAGCGAGAGCCCGTCGAAGTCGATCGTGACCGAGGTCTGGAGCGAATCGCCGACCGAGATCGGGGCCGTGAACGAGGTAAACGGCGGCACCGGGAACCCGGTCGCGTCGTTGACGACTTCGGAGTGAACGCCCTCGGCCGAACCGCCGGTCTCAGCGGCCAGGGCCTCGCCCATTGCTGTCGCGATCTGGGCCACGGTCTCAGCAACGATCGAGAGCTGCATGGCATCCATCTCGGTGTCATCACCGGGGGTGCCGAGCATCATTGCGACCACGTTACCGATATCGGCTTTCACGAAGCGTGTGACGAAGGCCACACCAGCGGAGGGCACGCGGGTCAGCGTTGCTACAACGTCCGCCTCGACCTTAATCGATCCGTCGGCGCTGTCCATCGTTGACGCACCGGCCGTCGCGCCGATCCCCGCCAGCGTGGAAAACGCACCGGTAGCCGCAGCGAACATCGCTCCGGCCAGCGGCTGCAACGAGTCTTTCTGTGCCAAAACTACTCCTCGTCCTCGACGACCGATGCGATCTGCACGGCGACCCGGTCCTTGTTCACGCCCGGGTACACGCGATACTTCTCGCGATCGTTCACACGCATCAACAACGGCTCGTTCACCGGCTTATCGAACAACACCACGTCGCCGACCTGAAGTGTGACCAAGTCGCGCAACGAGACGATCGTCCGGCCCAGCTCCACTTCCATGTTGACGCCCGCGCGTTCGACGTTGCGCGCCAACTGCAGAATATCTTCTTCCGTCATGCCGCGTCCGGCCACGACCGACGGCGACCACTGGTAGTCGGCCAGCTGGGTCCCAATGGACTGCAGCACCGAGTAGGGGAGCGCGAAGTTCATGACGCCGGCGATGTCGCCGATCTTCAGTTCGCACGAGACGAACGCCACGATCTGATCGAGCGGAATGATGCGCGGGATGAACTGCGGGTTCGAGTCGAGGGCTTCGATCTTCAGCGAGAGCGTCAACAGGTAGTTCCACGCTTCGCGATAGCTGTTGAGCATGCGCGCCATGAAGCGCTGCATCAGCGTCCGCTCGATGTCGGAGAGATCTCTCAGCTTGGTCGGATACCAGCCGGGCCCGCCCAGCAAACGATCGAGGATCGAGAAGGCCAGGTTCAGGTCGACTTGGACGATGCCCGATCCGGCCAACGGATCCATCGAGAAGATCGAGAGGATCGACGGGATGCCGATCGAGGCGATGAAGTCGCCGTACGAGATCTGCTCGATCGAAACGATCGTGGCCTCAACGCGGGTGCGCAAGTAGACCGACAGCGAGTTGTTGAGCAGTCGCGTGAAGTTGTCGTGCAGCGTGCGCAGCGTCTGCAGCTGGTTGGACTGAAACTTCTCGAGCCGCTTGTTGAACCGGAAGTCGAACGATTTGACCTTGCGGCCTTCGAGCGAGGACTGATCGGCATCCGGAGAAGAGAGCTGATTGACGAGGGCGTCGATCTCTTCTTGGGAGAGCATGGACATTGGTTAGTTTCCCCCGGCGAGGGCTGCGGCTTCGGCAGCGGCTTGAGCGTTGGTCGCTGCATCCGTATCGAGGATGACGACGTCGACGCGGCGATTCGCCGCGCGGTGGGCGTCGGTGTCGTTGGGGAACTTCGGCCGGTACTCGCCGTACCCGAGAGCGGAGATGCGACGGGCGGCCAGGCCATCCTGTTCGACGAAATAGCGCGCGACGCCGGTGGCGCGGGCGGCCGAGAGTTCCCAGTTGCTCGGGAACTGATAGTTGGCGATCGGCACGTTGTCGGTATTGCCTTCGACGCGCACTTCGTTCTGGCGGGTCTTCAACTGCAGGTACACTTCGTTGAGGATTCTCTTGGTGCCGTCTTTGAGATCGGCCTTACCGCTATCGAAGAGCTGCTTGTCGCTCAAGAGCGTGATGACGAGTTCGCGCTTCTTGCCGTCGCGCGTGATCTTGGTCTGAACTTGCTTCTGCAAGTTGTTGCTCTGGATGAACGACTGCAACTGCGACTGCATGGCTTGCAGATCGTCCTTGGTGGCCGACGTGGTCATCCCGTTGGGCGGGTTGTTGATGGCGTCCTGACTGTTGAAACCGCCGCCGAGATCGCGGACCAAACGCTGCAGCTTCACCTTGTTGATGGTCGAGATCGAAAACAAGATGATGAAGAGCGCCAGCAACAGCGTGATCATGTCGGCATAGGTCAGCAGCCAGCGCATCATGCCGGCCGACTCCATCTCGCCGCCGCCGCCCTTGGCTCCGAGCCCCCTACGGAGTGCCAAAGGTTAGGTGCTCGCCAGTGTGGGTTCGCCGACCGTGCCACCCTCTTCGACTTCGGTCTCGCGCTCGTTCGGATCGAGGAAGGCGTGCAGCTTTTCTTCGAGCAGGCGCGGATTGTCGCCGGCCTGGATCGACAGAATGCCTTCGATCATGATCTCGCGCAGCAACAACAATTGCCCGTTGCGCTCTTTAACCTTCGCACCGAGCGGAAGCCACAGCAAGTTAGCGAGCGAGATGCCGAAGAACGTCGCGACGAACGCCTGAGCGGTTGCGATACCGATCTTGCCGGTGACGTTGCCGCCGGCCGTGTCGCCGAGACCCTTCAACATTGCGATCAGCCCGAGCACCGTACCGATGATGCCGAGCGTCGGCGAGAAGCCGCCCATCGTCATGAGGACCGCTTCCGCCTTCGCGTTGCGCTCTTGCACGAAAAGGACTTCGGTCTCCAAAATTTTGCGAATGATGTCGGCATCGCGGCCATCGATGACCAGCTGGATGCCTTTGCGCATGAACTCATCGTCGAGTTCCGCCGCCTCATTCTCAAGAGCGAGCAGACCTTCGCGGCGCGCCTTCTCGGCAAACGTTACCAGGTTGGCGATGATCTCGTGCTCGTGGTACTGCGGCTCGGTGAACGCCATGGCGAACCCAGTCCGCAGGCCGCGCACGAAGGTCTTCATCGGGAACGAGATCATCGTCGCTGCGATGGTACCGCCGAAGACAAGAATGAACGCCTCGTAGCGCTTGAACAGAATCGAAACGTCGACGTCACCGATGTAAGCCGAAATCGCGATCGAACATAAAGCTAGTACGAGACCAATGACGGTCGCTAAATCCAACGGACGGTTCCTCTAACGGGTAACGCGCTACCCACCGTATATCGGCGAACTACGCCGGCGATATTACGGTAGGCAGTGAAGGGCCCGGTTGACTTGTACGCCGTGCTTGTCCTAGACCTCTTTCGGACCATAGATCCGCCGCTTGAAATCGATAATCTTGGTTTGGATTTCTTCCATGGAATCCCGCACCAGGAGCTTGTTTCCGGACGTGAGGGTCACCACCGTGTCCGGGGTGGACTCCAGGCTTTCGATCAGGTCGGCGTTGACCATGATGGCCTGATTGTTAAGACGCCGTAACGAAATCATTTCCACCTCCGGAGGAGCGGTAATCGCCGCGCCATCGATCCGAGCGTTTCAACTCCGGGACCCGCTTCCCCGGCCCACCGGGCGGGTCGCCCGCGGGCAAATGCTGCAATGGAGAGGCTATGGGTAAGCGGCGCGTGCGGGCGACGGCTCAGGAGAAATCGGCCGCGGCCCTCGACTTGCGCGGCTTGTCGCTGGCGGAGTTGGGCCGCCACGGTGAAGCGGCCGTACACTTCGAGCGCGCGCTCGCGATCGATCCGCGCGCGGCCGAAACGGCGTTCCATTTAGGCAACTCGCTGCTGGCGCTCGAGCGATTGCCCGACGCGCAACTCGCGTTCGAGCGCGCGCTGCAACTGCGATCTAAGTACGCTGGGGCCAAAAACGGTTTGGGCGCGATACTCGCCCGCCTCGGCGATGAGGACGCCGCCATCGTGGCTTTCCGCGAAGCGCTCGCAATCGATCCGGCATTCGCCGATGCAGCCTGCAATCTCGGGACCGTCCTGCTCGAAACGGGCGACGTGGCCGAAGCCGCCCGTTGGTTCGAGCGCGCCATCGAGCTCGATCCCGGCAACAGCCACGTCTACTTGCAACTCGTGCGCAGCCGATCGAAGCCGCTCGAGGCAGCGCGCCTTGCGGCGATGGAGGCGCTGACCGCACGAACCAATGGTCTGGGCCGCCCGGCGCGCATCGAGCTGCATTTCGCCCTCGCGAAAGCATACGAGGACGCGGAACGCTACGACGACGCGTTCCGCCAGCTCGCTGCGGGCAACGCCCTCAAGCGCGCGGAGCTGGCCTACGACCCCGCACCGGAGCTGAGCCTTTTACGCAACCTGCAACGCGTGGTCGATCCGCCGCTGCTCGAATCGCTACGCGGATATGGTAACCCATCCGAGCAGCCGATCTTCGTTTTCGGCATGGCGCGATCGGGATCGACGCTCGTCGAACAGATCCTCGCGGCGCACCCCGCCGTCGCCGCGGCCGGCGAGATCGCGACATTCGGGCGTCTGACCGCCGAACTGCGACCACCGATCGGCACCGGCGCACCGCTCGCAGCAGTCGGTGCCTCACTGCGCGCGATCGGCGACCGTTACCTCGAAGCGACGGCGCTCATCGCCGGCGCCGCGCCGCGAATCACCGATAAGACGCTCGCGAACTTCAGCCTCGCCCCGCTCATCCACATCGCGCTGCCGAATGCGCGGTTGATCCACGTGCGCCGTGACTGGCTCGACACGTGCTTCTCGTGCTTTGCGACACTGTTCCTCGGCACGTACGTTCCGTTCTCGTACGACCTCGGCGAACTCGCGCGCTACTATCATGCCTACGACCAGCTGGTGACGCGTTGGCGTGCGATCCTTCCGGCGGATCGGTTCCTCGAGGTGAGCTACGAGGCCGTCGTCGCCGACATCGAGACGGAAGCGCGGCGGATCGTTGCGTTTTGCGGTTTGCCGTGGGACGACGCGTGTCTCGCGTTCCAAGGTGCGCGGCGCGCGGTTCACACCGCTAGCGCGTTCCAGGTGCGGCAACCGCTCTACACCACGGCAATCGGCCGCGCGCAACGATTCGGTGCGCACCTCGAACCGCTCATCACCGCGATGGCGGCGTGTAACCACCCGTGACGGCGCGATCCAGCAGCATCGCCCGCACCGCCGCAATCGCCCGCGCGTGGGCCGCGCGCCGGTAATCCCACGACGGATCGTCGGGCGGGGGATAGATCGCCATCGCGGCGTTGGCTTCGAACGCGATGATCCGGCCGTCGCGATCGCGGCCGAAATCCACGCCGCCGTAATCGAGTTGCATCGCATCGCGCACCGCTGCGAGCCTAACCATGCCGGCGTCACCGAGCACGGCTTCCATATCGTCGAGAAAGCGGCGCTCTTCTTCACGATGCGCGGCCGACTCGGCCATCGCGCCTGAAAAGTAGTGGACCTTCCACTGCTGCGCGAGCGCCAAGTGCACGGGATACGGGCGCCCGTCGATAAACGCAACGCGATACTTGCGCACCCAGCCGTCAGCGCCGCGCGCGTCGTGGAACGCGATCGCGTAGAGCTCGGCTCCGGGCAATGCTGCAAGCGCTGCCGGCAGATCGCCGGCCTGCGCGACCAGTTCGAAGTGATCGCCGGCGTGAAAGCCGGGTGAACGCAGCAGCAACGGGAACGCGAAACCGTCCGCCTGCAACCGCTCAGCGGTGACGTCGTCGCGCCGGAGCCGACGCGTGCGCGGTGCGATCAGCAACGGAATGTCCGCAAGACGCTCCATCATCGATTGACGATCGGTTCGCAACACCGCGCGCGGCGCGTTGATCAGCGGGGCCTGCGAGGTCGCAACGATGGCCGCCGCCCGTTCGAGGGTGCGCCGCGTCGTGTCGGGGTCGCCGATCGCGTTGAAGATCACGTGATGCGGCGGTAATACGGAACCGGCACCTAAGGCTTCCGGCACGATCACGACCCGTTCGACGAGCGAGTCGTCGAAGAACTGATTGCTGATCATGTTGCCGCCGCGCGGCGAGGTGAGCACGAGCACGCGCAGCGGTGCCCCCGTTCCGCGATACGGAAACGTCCAGACCATCGGCTTCTCGAACGCTAACCGCAGATGCTCGTCGGCGCGCTCGTCGTCACCCTCGCGTTCGTAGAGCCGCGAAAGGCCGTTATGCGCGTGCAACCGCGCGTGCGCGTCGTCGGGAAAGAGCCGCAACACGCGCTCGAAGTGTTCCCGCGCCGCCGCATAAGCGCCGGCATGCAGGTCGAGGAGCGCGATGTTGAGGTGCGCCAGCGGATCTTCCCAATCGCTATCGAGCGCGGCGCTGAACGCAGCGCGCGCGCCGTCGGGCATACCTTGCTCGAGGAAGAGCGTGCCCAAGTTCGTGAGCGCGCCAAAGTGCTTCGGCTCGAGGTCGAGCAGCGCGCGATACGCGTGCAGCGCGGGCTCGACCCGGCCCAGATCGTCCAAGCAGCGCGCGCGCTCGAACTGAATATCGACGTCATCCGGCTCCGCTTCGATGCGCTGCTCGATCGCGCGCAGCTGCTCGACGCTGGAAAACGGCGTTCCGCTAATGCGCATTCTCAGCTCCCGCAAGCACATCGTTGAGCTCGGGCTGCTTATAATGCTGCGCCAGTGCTTGGATTACGGCGCGACCCGCCGACTCATCACCGACTGCCAGCACTTGCCGCAACAATCCAGCGGCTTCGGCGCGGCGTTGCACGCGCAGCATCGCTGCCGCGGCAGACGTCAGAAACGCACGGCGGTAGTCATCCCCGAGCACCGGAAGCGCCGTCTCGACCGCGGCGAGCACACCGTCGGCCGATTCGTGGCGGAAAACGTAGTTGACGTACTCGATCGCGCCCGGTTCATCTTGGAACGTCTCCAGCACGGCGCGAAAATTTGCCAGCGCCGCACTGAGATCACCCTGCGCTTCGCAACAGCGGGCGACATTGAGGAGCAACGTGCGTTCCTTCGGCCTGACCTTCAAGGCCAGTTCGAGCCGTTGCCGGGCCTCGGCGAAGCGCCGTTCGATGACGAACGTCCCGCCGATTTCGTTGTGGGCTTTCCACGTCGCGATCTCGTCGTCGACGACGAAATGTTCGAACGCCGTCGACGATCCGGCGCGAATCGATTCCTCGAACGATGCGCGCGCCTCATCGTAGCGGCCGAGACCAATCAGTGCCCGCCCGCGCGCGAAGTGGCCGTCGGGGTAACTCCCGACGATCGCGATGCACTCATCCGCGACCCGCAACGCGTCGGCGGGCCGGGCCGCGTCGACATATAAGCCTGCCAACTTCGAGAGGGCCATCGGCCGGAAACCGCGCGGCGTCCCGGCCGTGAGCGAGATGACGCGTTCGAGTTGCTCGCGCGCAATCTCGTTCTCGCCGGCCAGCAACGCCGACATCGCGTAGTTGTATACCAACACCGGATCGCCGGGCGCGGCCTCGAAAGCGGCGCGGCTGACCCGCAGGTTGCGCTCGGCCTTGAGGCGCGACGACATCACGTTGTGGGTGTAGCCGTGGTGAACGATCTCGATCGGAGTCCGTTCGGCCGGGAGGGGACCATCGACACTCGTCCGCGCGATGTATTCGTGCAGCGTGCCGCGATAGCGGATGGCCGGATCGTTCGGAAAAATTCGCACGATCGCGTTGGTCGACGCGACGGTCTTCAGTTCGGCGTCGTTGTAGTTGCGGCAGCGAATCCAGCGGCCGCGGCCGTCGGGTTTCACGCCGCGCAACGCGCGCAGCAGTTCGCGCGATTCCGGTGCGAGCCGCTCGTCGGCATCGAGCACGAAAATCCACGCACCCGTCGCCAGTGCCAGCGCTTGATTGCGGGCCCAGGCGAAGTCGTCACGCCAGGTAACAACTTCGAGCTTGGAGCCGAACGATTCCGCGAGCGCGACGGTGCCGTCGGTCGAGCCCGTATCGACGATACAAATTTCATCGACGACGCCCTCGACCGAAGTGAGGGCGTCGCGGAGAAAACGCTCTTCGTCGCGCACGATCATGCACAGCGAGAGCGGATAGATGGCGCCGGATTGGCCCGCGGGAGATGTTCGTCTGCCCGCGGGCTTCCGGCGACTCATCGAAGCGGACCTATTGCTTGAGCCCGATCACGGTCTGCAGATCTTGATCTGCGGTCGTGATGCTCTTTCCGTTCGCTTCGAACGCGCGTTGAGCCATGATCATTTTGGTGAACTCACTCGCGATCGAGACGTTGGATTGCTCGAGCGAACCCGAGTCGATGCTCCCAAAGTCGGCTTGATTGGCGAAGCCGTATTGGGCGAGGCCCGAGTTGGCCGAGGCGGCGAACTGGTTGCCACCGAGGCGAGTCAGGCCGCCTTGGTTTCCAAAGGTCGCCAGCGCGAGTCGTCCCAGCGTCTGATTTTGGCCGTTGGTGAACGCGCCGGTGATCGTGCCGTCCTGGCCGATCGTGATGTTGGAGAGAATACCGGGCGCGTAACCGTTTTGCGAAACGGTATTGGCCGTGGCGGACGAGTTGAGGCTCGTCATGCTCGAGAAGTCGAGGCCGATATCAGCCGGATTCGCCGTACCGGTACCAACCGCCGTGGCGTTGTTCGCGCCGGCCGGCGAGGCCCAGGTGGTTACCGAGAAGATATCGCCCGTCGCTGTGCTCGGGGCCGAGCCCGCGATATGTTCGTCTGCCGGTAAGGCGGCGGTCGCGGAGCTCGAGGTGTTGATGAACTGACCGTTTTGATCGAAGAAGATGAAGCCTGTTCCGAGCGTCGTCGAGGCGCCGTTGCAGGAACCATCCGTCGAGGTGACCGTGAATGAGTATTCCGTCGCCGCTGTCACCGCGACACCGGCCGCGTTCAGCACGGTCGCGGGCAACGTTTTACCGGTACCCCCGTCGGCAACTGGAGCATCCGGCTGGTAAGTGATTTGGATTTGGTGCGGCCCGCCCAGCGAGTCGTACACGGTCGTCGTGATCGTGGTCGCGATGATGTCGGCACTTGCGCTCGAGACGGCCGTGATGTAGTTGGTCTGATCGAGGTTACCCCCGAGCGAGACGTCGTACACGCTGTCCGTCGACGGGCCGCTTTTCGTACCGAAGCCAGTGCCGACCGCGATCGATTTCAGTCCGAACGGGATCTGAATCGGTTGCGGAGGAGCGACCTGTGAGATGGTGCCGCCCGGTCCGACCGGGTAGCCCAAAGCGGCCAGACCGTTCGAAGCGCTGTAGAGATAGCCGCTCTCGTTGAGCGAGAAGTCGCCGTCGCGCGTGTACGTGGTGCTTCCGCTGCCGTTGATGTTGTTGAGCGCGAAGAACCCGTTGCCGTTGATGGCGAGGTTGGTGTTGACACCGGTGGTCTGCAGGCCGCCTTGCGTGAAGCTCGTGTCGATCGCGCCGATTTGGACGCCGTCGCCTTGTTGCTCCGCGTTAATGCCGCCGCGGGTCGTCGTCGGTGCCGACGAATAAGCGAGGTTCTGATAGAGAAGATCTTGGAACTCGACATCTTGGCCTTTGTAGCCGACGGTGCCGACGTTCGCGATGTTGTTCGAGATGACGTCAATCTGGTTCTGGTATGCGGTTAAACCACTGACGCCAATGAACAACGAATCGGATGCCATTCGTGTACTTTCATTTGCGGAGTCGCGGGACGTTTTTCGATCGGTCCCGCGTGGAAGCTCCTATCTCTAGGTCCTCTTCCAGAGTGAAAAATAGGCCTTACTTGATGATCGCCGCCGAGTCGATGTTGGTGAAAACGTTCTCCTTCATCGAGTCAGAGTCGACCGCGGTGATCACTACGCGGTTTTTGATGCTAACCACCATTGCGGTATCGCCCATCATGAACAACGACTGCTTGGACCCTTTGGCAGCGGCCTTATCGGCCATCTGGTTCATGCGGTCCACATCGTCGGAGGAGAGGGTGATATTGCGCGATTGGAGACGTTGCATCGCGTGCGCGGAGAACTTGAGCGGTTGACTGTTTGGCGCAACCGTGTCGCGCAGGACGTCGCGAAAACCCGGCCCGATAGTGGGCGGGATCTGAACGGGCGTACCTTGCGGTCGTACGGGTGCGACAGACGGCGGAATTTGGACGCCGTCGTTGATGGGGTCCACGCCTATTGAATACCGGTGATTTGCGACGTGGTGAACGTTTCCGGAGCTCCGTTAGTGCCGGTGATGACGTTGCCGTTTGCGTCCGTAAGCGTAAGCTGCGGAACTCCATTGACAACAGAAATCGCGGACACCGTACCCGAGAGACTCGACGTATTGCCCGTGGTTGCATCGGTAGTGTTGACGGTCACGGCCTTGCCGATGAGCTGGGATGATTGCAGCACCGCAAAATTCGACTGGAAGTTGGCAAACGACGTTTCGAGATTGTCGCTGGCCTGCAACGCAGAGAATTGGGCGAGCTGAGACACCGACTGGGTGTCGTCCATGGGGTTCATTGGATCTTGATTCGACAATTGCGTGGTTAGCAATTGCAGAAACGCACTGGGGCCGAGTTGACTGGTGATCGACGAATCGCTTGACGACTGAGAGGACGTGGTATCCGTCCCGGAGGTCGTGCCATTGTTGATCAGTTTTGAGATCGGGAGTCCCGAAGAGACGCCGGATGTTGCGGTTGTACCCGCCATTTGGGGTTACTCCTAGACTAAGTAGTTGAGTGCGCTCCAGCTCGTGCCCGCCAGAATCGGCGGACCAAAGGTTGGGGCGGCCACCAGCTGGCTATCGTCCGTCTCGGGCGTATCGACTCCGCCGAGTAAGTTGCGTCCGTTTGACGCGCCTTGTTGAGACGATTGCTGTTGCTGCTGTTGTTGGAAGCTCGCGAATCCGCCGGCGAGATCGACGTTGAAGCTCGTAAGCTTCAGGCCGGCATCGGCGAGGGAACGTTCGAGCTGCCCTTGTCCGGCGACGAGCGCATCGTGAGCGGCGGGCGTCTGCGCCATGAGTTGCGCGGAAACCGTACTGCCTTCGATGGTGAGCTTGACGCTGACATCGCCGAGTTCTTCCGGAACGAGTCGCATGCGCACGGTCGACGTGCTGTCGACGGTGTTCAGAGAAATGCCGCGGAGGATTTGGTCGACGACTTGGTTCGGATCTACCGTCTGTTGTGACGGTAGCGTTGACGGGGTTTGCGCACCGTTCGTCGAGACCGCATCGTTCTGCACGGCCGCTTGGACGGGCGCGAACGCGCCGATCGTCGGGGCCTGCGAGGACGAGACGGAGGTCTGAAGGAGCGTTCCCGCGTTGGGGTCGCTGGTCGTCGGCTTGGCGGTAGCCGGCGCGCTCGCCGATGCGAGTACGTCGGTGAAGGCCTTGACGAATGCCACGACTGCCGGGTTGAGCGGCGCCGGTGCTTCGGTCGCGATGTCGCTCGCCGACGAACCGGAGTTCGCGGCGGACGTCGTCTCGGCGTTGGCAATGACGCGTTGAGCGGCCGCGGCCGACGCATCGGTCGCGACTGGGGTGGTGGTGATCGGTGCCGCACCGTTACCGAGCGCTGCCGTTGCTGCGGCGAGAGCCGTGACGGGTTGAACGGCTGCGGCCGACGCATCGGTCGCGACTGGGGCGGTGGTGATCGGTGCCGCACCGTTACCGAGCGCTGCCGCTGCTGCGGCGAGAGCCATGATGGTAAGGCGGGACGGACCCGATGGAGCCGAAGACGCAGTGGCGTCTGACGTTTGCGACCCAGCCGGCGCTTGTTGCGGCGGGGTTGCGCGCGCGAGAATACGGCCGAGCAGGGTATCCCCGTTCAGACCGAGTGCCGGTGCGCCGTTGGTTGCGACGGTTTGGCCGTCGCCTTGAGATGCGGTGAGGGATGCGAGTAACGCCGTAGCGTCAGCCGCGATCGAATCGGCCGGGGTGGTTGTCGTGGTTGGGGCCGGTTGCACTCCCGCGGTGGTTGCCGCGTCCGAGATACTTCCTGCGAATAGTCGATTCGATTGCCCCGTCTCACCTAGCACCCCCGCCGCAACATCGGCTACTTGCCGAAACCGTTGTGCGAGGGCCGATGCAAGATCGGCGTTTGAAAGCGGCGGACCCGTCGATGTTGGCGGCGAGAGTGCCGATGCGAATGCCGTTTGCAGTTGGTTTTGGATTTGCGCCGGGTCACCGCCGAATTGCGCCGCGAGTGTTGTCGCGAGCGATGCAGCGAGTTGTTGGGCGATTTCCGAAACCGATTCCCCTTTTGCGAGCAGGTCGGCGATCTTCTTTTGAAGCGACTCCTGCAGCATGTCGGCTGCGACTGCAGATTGCACCGTCGAACCGGCGGTCGTGGCTTGCGCCGCGGTCGTCGTTGCGTTGGTGGTTCCTTGCGTGCTAGACCCGTTGGAATTCGTCAACGCCGCGACGGCTTGATCGAACTGCGACTTGAATTGCGCGGTCGATGTAGCATCCGTGGACGATGGCGTCTGCGGCGCTGCCGACGGAGTCGACGACGACGCAGCCGGAGCTCCGGCTGAGGGGGGTAATAGGGCTGCTAAAATTGGATTCATTCTTCACCTCCTTTCATCTTTAGGAGAGTCCGGACAGGGAACGGCAAAACGCCGTGCGAGGCCGGCTACCCTATTTATCGGCCCGGTTGAGCCGAAATCTGAGGGTTGGTGCCGCTTTCCACGATCAAGGCGGCAACTTTGGCGGGCAAAGCGTCCATAATGGGGCCGACCGAGTCGGGCGACATCTGGGCGAAAACGGCCGAAACGTAGCTAGTCGGCAGCTTCTGCACGAGGTCGGCGGCCTTTTCGGGGTCCATCGCCGACCACTGCTGGGCGGCCCGGTGAACAGCATCCGAGGCGGTCGCCTGAACGGGCGCTCCGCCGGCTGCAGGCGCGGCACCGCCCGGCTGAGCGGCGAGCGGGATCGCGGGGGCCGAGGTGGGCTCGGCGGGCTCAGCGTTCGCCGTGGCGATCTGCTTCTGAAGCTGGAGGACCTGAGCGTCCTTGTCGGCCTGGCTCTTGCGGTCGGTCTCGAGCTTGTCGTTGAGATCCTTGATCTGCTGGTTGCGATCGGTGATCTGCTGCTGCTGGTAGGCGAAGCTCAATGGCCGGGACACGGTTCCCCACACCCCGTCGAAAACGGTCGCGACGGGCTTGAGCGGCCCATTCGTGATGAAGTTTCGCGATGGCGGCCAGGTCAACGCAATCGCCAGCATGGCGATCGCGGCAATCGGCAGCAGGACCGGCAGCGAGCTTTGCTTCTTCTTTCGCTGGCGCGTGACGATCATGACGGAATCTCCCCGGATGTGGTGACGCGGTCGCCGCGGCGAGAGTTAATCTCGTCGCTCTCCCGTTGTTCGGTGGCACTGGCCTCGGACTCGAAGGTCTCGCGGCGCCGCTCTTTGAGGACCGAGAGCACTTTCTTGTCCCTGGACTTTGCAACGAGCTTCGTCCGCTCTTCATCGGCCTTGGCGAGCGCTTCTTCGACGAGGCGCTGCTGGCTCACGATCGAGCGATCGAGAAAATCGCAGTGGGCATAGGTCGCCCGCAACTCGATGCTGTCCATCTCGTTGTGGTGCTGGTAGAGACGGTCGCGCATCGCCGCGCGCCGCGCGATGTAGTCGTCGCGCTGGGCCTCGGCCAAGCGTTGCTTGGAGACTGCGGCGGCTAGCACGATTTGCTGTTCGTCTTCCAAGCGCTGGCGGTGGTCGAGTACGGGATCGAGACGGAACGCAAATTTAGGCATGGCTTAGATCACCCCAGCGCCGTCACGGCGCGTTGCGCCTCGTCTAAGGTCGACACTTCGTAGATGCCTTGCCGCATGAACGAGCGGATCGTCTCGTTGCGCGCGATCGCGAGATCCACGCGCGGGTTCGAGCCCGCTACGTAGGCGCCGATGTTGATCAGATCTTCGGCCTCGCGGTAAGTGGCCATCAGGTCGCGTACTTTCGACGCGGCTTTAAAATGGGCTTCCGAAACAACATCGGGCATCACGCGGCTAACGCTAGCCAGCACGTCGACCGCCGGAAACTGATTGGCGGACGCCAGCTTTCGTGAGAGCACGATGTGGCCGTCGAGGATCGCGCGGACCGCATCCGAGACGGGCTCGTTCAGATCGTCACCGTCGACGAGCACCGAGTAGAGCGCGGTGATCGTGCCGGTTTCCGACGTTCCGGCGCGTTCGAGCAATTTCGGCAACGCCGCGAAAACCGACGGCGTATAACCGCGCGTCGTCGTCGGCTCGCCGATCGCGAGTCCGACTTCGCGCTGCGCCATCGCAAACCGCGTCACGCTGTCCATCATCAACATCACGTCGAGGCCGGCGTCGCGGAAGAACTCCGCGATGCGCGTGGCCACATAGGCCGCTTTGATGCGGACGAGCGCCGGCTGATCGCTGGTCGCCACGACGACCACCGACCGTTTGAGTCCCGCTTCGCCCAGATCGCGCTCGATAAAATCGCGCACTTCTTTGCCGCGTTCGCCGACCAGGGCGATCACGTTCACGTCGGCGGTCGTGTTGCGCGCGATCATGCCGAGGATCGTCGATTTACCGACGCCGCTGCCCGAGAAGATGCCGATGCGCTGGCCCTTGCCGCAGGTGAGTAAGCCGTCGATGGCCCGCACGCCCATGCCGAGCGGTTCGGTCACCCGCCGGCGGCGCAATGCATTCGGGGGCGTCCCGGTGATCTCGGCCGGCGTGGCCTCATCGATGCGGCCAAGTCCGTCGATCGGACGGCCGAGACCGTCGAGCACGCGTCCGAGCAACGCCGACGTCAGACCGATCTGCAGCGGATGGCCGAGCGCGACGACGTCGGAACCGGCTGCGATCCCGCCGAGCTCGCCGAGCGGCATCAACAGCACTTTGGAATCGCGGAACCCGACGGCTTCGGCCAGCACGGGTTCGGCGGCGCGACGGAAGATGATCGAGGCGGTTTCGCCGATCGACATCGGCGGCCCATTCGATTCGATGACGGTGCCGATGACTTGGCGCACCTTACCGTTGGTGCGAAGCAGGTCCGCCGCCCGCAGGGTACTCAGATAGCGGTCCGCGTCGAACGGCGCGGTGCCGGTTACGACGTCTTCGGTTTGCACGATGGAAGCTACGACGCGCGAGCGGCGCGCAAGCTCGAATCGCGGGCGTCTGCCGGCGGGACGATGACTTCGTCCTCGATATGCAGCACGCGTTTGGCCTCGTTCACCTGCGTCGAGATGCGCGCATCGATGGTGCCGCCGTCGGTTTCAACGACAACGCCGCCACGGTCGACGCGCTGATCTTCGACCACGCGGAAGTTCTTTATTTCGCCGTTGCTCAGCAACTCGTCGCGATGTTCGCGCATGCGTTCGAGGTCGCCCGGATTGACGCGGACGGTGACCGATTCTTTTTCGACCAGGCGTCCGATCGCAACTTTGGCCATCTCGACCACGACGCCGCGATCGAGCGCGATCTGCTGGTGAAGAACGCGTTCGGCGATGCCGACCGCCAGGCGCACGAGTTCGGGTTCGGCGCTCTCCATGAGTTTGTGGCGTTCTACGCGCGCCATGTCGACAAGATTACGCATCGTCGTCATCATGTCGCTCATCTCACGGTCGGCGGCTGCCGAGCCTTCGGCGTGGCCGGCGGCTTTCGCCTCGGCTTGCACGGTCTCGACTAGTGTATCGCCGCGTTCGCCGGCCTCGGCCAACAGATGCGATGCACGCTCGAACGCGTTCTGCAAGAGCGCTTTGGCGTATTCTTCGGCGCTATCGATCAGCTCGCGGGCCTGCTTTGCGATCGCGTCGACGTCGATCGGCGGCGATTGCGGCGACGGCAATTCCATGAGTTCGGGTTCGGCCCCATGTTGCGGCGCATAGGCCGTCTCTTCGTCGCCTTCGGGGTACGGATGCTCGACGCGCGGAACGGAAACTTGATAGCGCTGCGTGTTGACGCGCGCATTCTTGACGACGCGGCCCATAGCTAGACGGTGCTCGCGATCGCCATACTAGACGAGTCGCTCTTCTTTTCCGCCGCGCGAGATGATGATCTGACCGTTCTCTTCGAGCGTGCGGATGACGTCGACGATATTCTGCTGCGCTTTGCCGACCTCGCGCATGCGAACCGGTCCCAGGACTTCGATGTCTTCGCGCAAGGTCGAAGCCGCGCGCGTCGACATGTTCTTGTAGATACGCTGCAGCAATTCGTCGTTCGCGGTTTTGAGCGCGAGCGAGAGATCCTTGCCTTCGACTTCCTTGAGGATACGCTGGATCGCGCGATCGTCGAGGTTGAGGATGTCTTCGAAAACGAAGAGCAGGTTTTTGACTTCTTCGGCGATCTCGGGGTCGCGTTTGGTAAGACCCTCGAGGATGTTCTTTTCCGTTTCGCGATCGACGAAGCCCATGAGTGCCGCGAGCGACTGAACGCCGCCGGCCTTGGTGAAGTCGGCTCCGGTGACCAGCAACCGGCGGCCGAGCAACTCATCGAGTTGTTCGAGCACTTCGGGAGCGGTTTTCTGGAGGATCGCGATACGCATCGCAACGTCGGCTTGCAGTTCGGGCTCGAGCTGCGAGAGCACGATACCGGCTTGTTCCGGCGCCATGTACACGAGGATGAGGGCGATCGTCTGCGGATGCTCTTCGCGGATGAATTCGAGCAGTTGGCCGGGCTCGGTCTTCTTGACGAGTTCGAGCGGGTTGCCATGCTTGAGGGCCGCGAACAGCCGGTTCGTCATGTCGTCGGCTTGGCCGGCGCCGAACGACCGTTCGAGGATCTCCTTGGCGTACTCGATGCCGCCTTCGTTGATGTACTTGAGGGCAATCGCGCGTTGGTAGGCTTCGGTAATGACCGCGTCGCGCTTGTCGATTGGGACAGTCGAGATCTTCGCGATCTCGAGGACGATCGTCTCGACTTCGTCTTGACGCAAGAACTTGAAGATCGTCGATGAGATCTCCAAGCCCAAGGTGATCATGAGAATAGCGGCCTTTTCGGGCCCCGTCATCTCGGGAACAGCCGGGTTCTCGAACTGATAGGTCGGTTTGCCGGGGCTTGCCCCGGCGCCCACGGCCCCGATAATCGGCTTGTCGGTGATCATGAGATTATTCCGCCAGCCATAGCTTCACGAGTTTGGCGAGACTGTCGGGGTTTTCTTGCGCGACGGTCGTCACGTATTCGATCATTTGCTCTCGGGTTAGATCGGCTGCGGAACGAATCGGCGCGGCGACGACCGGCGAGCCTTCGAGCATCGGATGCTCTTCGAAGGACGGGAGTTCGTCGGCGAGCGCCGAGTCGAAGGACGGCAGGTCGACCGTCGTCGCCAGCACCGCGCGGCGGCGGAGCGAGAGGGCGACGGCGCCCGAACCAACCAGCAGCAGGACCACAGCGATCGCGATGAGCGCCGGGACCGGAATACCGAGGATCGTCGTCGTGACGACGCGCGCGACTTCCGGCGGCGGAGCGAACGGAATCGCTTCAACCGAAACGACATCACCACGCGTCGGATCGATGCCGGCGGCAGCCGACACGACGTTGCGAATCTTTTGGACATCGGCGTTGGAAACGGTGTAGACTGCGGGCGCCGCCGCGAGGCCCGGCTGACCGGGGACCGGCGCGAGGGCGGCTTGGTTCGGAACGTTGACCAGCACCGCAACCGACAGACGCGATACCTTACCGGGCGCGTCGACGTGCTTCGCGGTCGTCTTCGTGATCTCAAAGTTCGTCGTCGACTTTGACTTCGTGTAGCGGCTGTTGCCCTGGTTGTTCTGCACGCCCTGATAGGTCGGGACCGTGTTGGTGGTCGTGCCCGGAACGCCGATCGGCGGTTGACGCGGCGGGCCGGTGCCCTGGAATGACTCGCGTTCGGTTTGCGTCGAACGGACGGTGCCGTTTGGCGCGTACGATTCGGTGTCGGTCGTGCCGGCGTCAAAATTCATGTCGGTTGCGACGCGGACGGCCGAACGTTTCGGACCGATCGCTGCATCGAGCAACCCCTGGATGTTCTCTTGCAGGTTCGTCTCGTAGCGCTGCTTGGCGACGAGTTGATCGGACGTCATCTTCAGCGCGTCGGCGCTCGACGAGCCATCCGGATTCGTGGCGGACGCCGACGGAATCAGAACGGTACCGTCCTGATTGACGATCGTGACGTTGTCGGCCTTGAGCCCTTCGACGGCTCCCGAAACGAGCTGCGTGATGCCGCGAACTTCTTGCGGCGAAAGCGTCATGCCGGGCTTCGTGCGAATCGCGACCGATGCGGTCGTCGGTTCCTGCGTCGTCGAGTAGAGCGTCGCGTCAGGGACCGCAAGATGCACGCGGGCAGAATCGACCGGCGTGAGGCCGGCGATCGTGCGCTGCAACTCGCCTTCGGTCGCGCGAATCTTCGCGATCTTCTCTTGCGTGTCGGTCATGCCGAGGTTCGTACGGTCGAACAGCTCGAAGCCGGTGCCGCCGCCTTTGACGGTGCCGTCGCCGGCGAGCTGGACGCGTTCGTCGGCAACGACGTCGGCGGGAACGTAGACCGTCGTGCCGTCGGGTGAAAGTTTGTGCGGGATCTTTTCCGCGTCGAGTTTCGTTATGACGGCATTCGCATCGTCGGGCGCGAGATTAGCAAATAACGTCGCGTATGGAACCGGACGAAAGCGGGTAAAGCCAAAGAACACGATGCCTAGAACGATCACAACGCCGAGCGCACCGATAATCATTCGGTTTGCTGGACCCTGTGACGACCAAACCTCGCGTAGTCGACCGCTAAACGAACCGAACGACGAACCTAAACGATCCAATTGCCACCTTCGTGACTCTGCCGAATCTCGTGTGTGCGCCGGCCATGGCAAGTTGAGAAACCGGGCTTCCATGCCCGGCCGTCCATACTAAGAGTACTATCGGTTCCGATGTGCACGGGCTTTACGTTATCTGCTCCTCAAGAGAAGCGTGCGCACCCTACCACGCCGCAAACGCCGTACGCTCTGGTCCTACAGAAACGAGAGCGACCGGTACTCCGGTTACATTTGCCAAGCGGTCCAGGTATGCCCGCGCATCCCTAGGTAAATTTTTGACATGGCGGACCTCCCGGAGACTTTCCGACCAACCGGGATGGTATTCAATCTCCGGTTTCAACCCAGGCTCGCCCATAGCCTCGACCCCAGCTGGCGATCCGTCCGCATGCCGGTATCCTGTGACGATGCCCACACGCTCGAAACCGCTGAGCACATCGAGCTTGGTCACGATCAAGCGGTCCAGACCGTTGACTCGGGCAGCATACCGGGCGGTCACCGCGTCGAACCAGCCGCAGCGGCGTGGCCGGCCGGTGACGACGCCGAACTCGCGGCCCGCTTCACGCAGCCGCGCGGCTTCAACATCGGACAGCTCTGAGGGGAACGGCCCGCTGCCGACCCGGGTGCAGTAGGCCTTCACGATCCCGGTCACCGAGCGCACCGCGCCCGGGCCGACGCCGAGACCGATGCAGGCACCGCCGGCAATTGTCGACGAGCTGGTCACGTAGGGATACGATCCGTACGTAACATCGAGTAGCGTCCCTTGGGCGCCCTCCGCAAGAATATCGTCCCCGCGCTCGAGTGCTTCGTTGATATAGGCCACGCCGTCCACGACGTGCGGCAAGAGGCGGTCGGCCGCCGTGAGGGTCTCGGCGAGGATGTCGGCCTCGCGCGGCACGTCGCCGGCGCCGGCAAAGAGCGGGGCTTTGGCGAGCATCGAGAGGCGGATCTTCTCGGCGAGCAGCGCCGGCGTTCGCAAGTCCCCGAACGTCACGCCGACCCGGCCGACGCGGTCGATGTAGGCCGGACCGATGCCCCGGCCGGTCGTGCCGATTGCCGAACCGCCGCGGGCCCGCTCCGCCGCCTGATCGAGGGTCGCGTGAAACGGAAAGACGATGTGCGCACGGTCGGAGATCGTGATGCGTGAGATATCGACGCCGATCGCCGCGAGCGCGTCGAGTTCGGTGATCAGACCGCGCAGCGAGACGACCGTTCCCGCGCCGATGTGGAGCTTGGCACTCGGAACGAGCGCGCCCGAGGGCACGATCCGCAGCGCGAGCTTGCGGTCCCCGACCTCGATCGAGTGCCCGGCGTTGTCGCCGCCGCCGAAGCGCGCGACGATCGCGTAGTCGCCGGCCAGCAGGTCGACGACCCGGCCCTTACCCTCGTCGCCCCATTGAATGCCAAGGACGATATCGACCGAGCCGGCGCGCCGGTGTTCGACCTGAGGCAGCAGCGGATTACTGCTCGCCACGGAAATCCAAGTCTGCGGTCGACCCGACCGGCAGCGGCGGGACGCCGTCAAACGTCGTCATGACGTATTCGCTGAAGAGCGCGTTCGGCCAGCCGAAATCGACGCGTGAGTATTTCGCCGGATCGTCCGGATTGAACGATTCGTGCAAGAGATGATCGCCGGGGTCGGAGTTGAGGAGTTGCGTGAGCACGTCCGCCTTTTCGCTGTCGGTCGTTGCGGTGAAGCCTTGCATCAGGATGGCCAGCGGCCACACCCAGCCATCGTTCGTGTGCGGCGAGCCGATCCCGTGTGCCAGCTTGCCGGTGTAATACGTCGGATTGTCCTTGGACAGCAAAAACCTGCGCGTGTTAGCGTAGATGAAACTCGTCGGTTTGGTGTAGCCGATATATGGCGCCGACAAGAGGCTCGGAATATTGGCGTCGTCCATGAGATTGGCGTGATTGAGTCCGTCGACTTCGTAGGCATAGATGTAACCATAGTTCGGCGTGAACACCACGCCGTACGTTTGGATGCCGGTCTGGACTTCATCGCGCAATGCCGACGCGCGGTGCGACTTGAGCAGGTTGTGATAAACGTCGCGCTCGATCTCATCGAGTTCGCCCAGGGCGACGACCGCCATCATTTCCGAGGGGATCGGGTAGTTGTAGGTGCAGGCGTCGTCGGACGGACGGAAGCCCGACCAAATCATCCCGGTGTAGCGAACGGGGTTGCCTTTGCCGTCTTGCGGAATTTCCTTATGGGTGTACGTCGAATTCTTCGCATGATCTTGCTCGCGTTCCATCGTCTCGAGCGCTTTGTCGAAGCCGGCCGATAAGTCGCTGGTAAAGATCGACGCATCGCCGGTCTCTTTCCAATACGTCCAGGCAAGCGTGATCGGATAGGCGAGCGAATCGAGTTCGAACTTCTGCTCCCACACGCGATAGTCGAGCGTGAAGGCATTCGCATACGGATCGATCTGCAAGTACTTGCCCATGCGCGCGATCATCGCGCGTAGCAACTGGGCGACTTGCGGATCGCTCTTCGCGAAAAATAAATAGGGGCGCACTTGTGCGCTCGCATCGCGCAGCCATTCGGCCGGAATATCGCCCGTCTTCACATACGCCGTGCCATCGCTCGCGATCGTCGCTTGGCGGCTCGTATTGAGCAGCGCCGCGCGGTACATGGCCTGAAGCTTCGCATCGGGGTTGGTGAAATTCGCCGCGGCCTTCGCGATCGAGTCCAGTTCCAGCGCCGACGCGCTCTGCGCGATCACCGTTGCGGCAAAGATCGCGGCCACAACAAATCGAGCGATTCGAAAACGCATCGAGTTCCCGCCTTTAGCGGGAGACGAAACGACTCCTAGGCCCTTCGACTAACTCAGGACAAGCCGTCAAGCATCGCTTGACTGGTCTCCCAGGAGGGGCCCAAGCTCATCCGCCGCGTGCTCTCGCAGCACGGCATAGATTAAACTCGACGGGAAACCGAGCCGTTCGAGCTTACGTGCGACCGACGGGTAGGACAGTTGCGGCTGGATACGCCGGATCTTCTGATATGCCGCCTCGACGCGCGCGTTCTGATCGACCTCCGCATCGGCGATCACGATCAGCGCCGCCTCACGATCGATTCCCCGCTTCACGAGGTCGGCGCAAAGCCGCGCATCGCCGACCGCCTTCCGCGCACCCTCCACGTAGAGCGATGCGTAGAGTCGGTCGTCGACATAACCGTTGGCCTTGCACGAGGCGACCGCATCGGCGATCTCATCGTCCTCGTAGCCGCGGGCTTCGAGCTTCTTCCACAACTGCGCCTCGGTGAGGCGGCGCTGCGCGAGAAGCGCGAGCGCCGCGACCCGGACCGTTCTGGTGCTAGTCCTCGTCGTCGGTGTCGGCAACGGCAACGGCTCCGACCGGCTTCGCAGAACCGTTCGACGATCCGCTGGCTTTAAGAGCGTCGCGGATCTTCAGTTCGAGCTCGGAGGCCACGTCGGTGTGCTCTTCGAGATAGGCCTTGGCGTTTTCACGGCCTTGACCGATGCGCGACTCACCATAGGTGTACCACGAGCCGCTCTTACCGACGAAATTGCGTTCGAGTGCAACGTCGAGAATCGAACCCATCTTCGAGATGCCGCGACCGTAGGTAATGTCGAATTCGGCTTGCCTGAACGGTGGCGCGACCTTATTTTTAACGACTTTGGCGCGCGTTCGCGAACCGACGACATCCGTGCCGATTTTGATCTGTTCGAGCTTGCGGATATCGATGCGAATCGAGGCATAGAACTTCAGCGCGCGGCCGCCCGACGTGGTTTCGGGGCTGCCGAACATGACGCCGATCTTCTCGCGCAGCTGGTTGATGAAGATCATCACGCACTTCGAGCGCGAGATCGCCGAGGTCAATTTGCGCAGCGCTTGCGACATCAGCCGCGCTTGCAGACCGACGTGCGTATCGCCCATGTCGCCTTCGAGTTCGGCTTTGGTAACGAGCGCCGCGACCGAGTCGAGGACGACGACGTCGACCGCGTTCGAGCGGACGAGCATCTCGGCGATGTCGAGAGCCTGTTCGCCGGCATCCGGCTGCGAGACGAGCAGGTTGTCGAGGTCGATGCCGAGGTTCTGGGCATAGGCCGGATCGAGCGCGTGCTCGACGTCGATGAAGGCCGCGGTGCCGCCGTTCTTCTGGGCTTCGGCGATCACGTGCAGCGCCAGGGTCGTTTTACCGCTGGATTCCGGTCCGTAGATTTCGATGATGCGGCCGCGGGGGAACCCGCCGACGCCGAGGGCGAGGTCGAGGGCGATCGATCCGGACGAGATGACGTCGAACGACATCTTGTCCGAAAACTCACCCATCTTCATGATGGAGCCCTTGCCGAATTGCCGCTCGATCTGGGCGAGGGCGTTGCTGAGGGCGGCTGCTTTTTCGTCGGCCATGATTCTCCGTTTCGCTTGCTTGTCGGTTTATGAATCCGACAGTATCGCGTCTGAGTGCCATCTGCGTGGCACACACTTCGACCAGCTCAGTGCAGGCCTTCGACAAACTCAGGGGCAGGCCCATAAATAGGGAGTCGATGAGCTAGTCACGCGTCGTTCCTTCACTCGTTCGCCCTGGCCGGCAATCGAACCTGTGTTCGATTGGTCTTATTTAAAAGTATTTACTTATTTAAGTACTTGCTATAATATAGACTTCATGGACGCCTTCGCTGCCCTCGCCGACCCGACACGCCGGCGTATCGTAGAAATGCTCGCCGAACGCGAACTCGCCGCCGGTGAGATCGCACGCCGCTTCGACATGACGGCGCCCGCCGTATCGCAGCATCTCAAGATTCTCCGTACCGCCGAACTCGTGCGCGTGCGCAACGACGCGCAACGCCGGATATATGCGCTCGAACCGCGCGGCCTCGCCGGCCTCGATGAGTGGCTCAACCGTTACCGGCACTTTTGGGAACGCTGATCAGCGCCGCGCAACGTCTTCCCGAGATGACCTCGTCGATAGTTGGAACGCGCGGTCGGCGGCGTTCGCGGCGCGGATCTCCCGCATGCCGAGCCGTTGCGCGACCGCGACCGAGGCGGCGTTGCGGCGGTCCATGTCGGCGACGATGCGCCGGATTGCGTGGGCGTCGCGCAGGTACTTGCACACGGCCGCCATCGCTTCCACCGCATAACCGCGGCGCTGATGATTGGGAAACACGATGTAGCCAATCGTCGCGGAACCGTCGCGCACGATCGTCGCTTGAAACGTGCCGACAACGGTGCGCGTCGCGCGGTGAAAGCCAACCCAGTTCTGAAACGCGATCGCTTCGGGCATTTCCGGCGGCGGCGGTGCCAGCCAGCGACGGAAACGCGCCCGCACGGCTTCGCGGTCGGCCGGCCGCAGCTGCGGAAGGTACCGCCAAACGCGTGCGTCGAGGAACGGTTCAACGAGCACCGCTTCGTGCGCTTCGCGCAGCGGCTCCAGATCGAGCCGCGCGGTGGCGAGCGCGTTCGTCACGCCGCCGGTTCGAATAGCGCTTTGGTGAATTCGTCGGGATCGAACGGCTGCAGCGCGTCGGCCGTCTCGCCGAGACCGATGTACTTGATCGGCACCGTCAGCTGGTCGACGATCCCGACGAGCACGCCGCCCTTCGAGGTCGAGTCGAGTTTCGTTACGATGACACCCGTCAGTTGCGTCGCCTCGTTGAAGAGTTTCGCTTGCGAGAGCGCGTTCTGACCCGTGGTGCCGTCGAGCACCAGCAGCGTCTCGGCCGGCGGCGCGCCGGTCTCGCGTTCGATCACGCGGCGCATCTTCTTCAGTTCTTCCATCAGGTTGGTCTTCGTTTGCAAACGGCCGGCCGTATCGACCAGCACGACGTCGGCGCCGCGCGATTTGGCGGCGACCATGCCGTCAAACACGACCGACGACGGATCGGCGCCTTCGTTACCGCGTACGATGTCGACGCCCGCGCGTTCGGCCCAGATCGTCAACTGTTCGGCCGCCGCGGCGCGAAACGTGTCGGCAGCGACCAAGAGCACCTTGCGGCGATTGCGTTTGAGCGCAGTCGCGAGCTTGCCGATCGTCGTCGTCTTCCCGCTTCCGTTGACGCCGACGATCAGAATCACCGCCGGCTTGCGATCGAGTTGCAATCCCATATCGGGCAGCGTGAGAAAACTCTTCACGTCGCGTTTGAAGCGCGCGATGACCTGGTCGCTCGTTTGATAGCGATCTTGTTTCGCAACGCCGACGAGAGCACCGACGATCTTCTCCGTCGTCGCGAAGCCAAAGTCGGCCCCGATCAGAATCTCTTCGAATTCTTCCCAGAACGAAGCATCGAGCGGACGGCGCGCCAGCGCCATCGTTTCCAGACCAAGCAACGCATCCCGCGACCGCGTGACGCTTGCTTTGATCTTATCGAACCAGCTCAAACTAAAGTCCACACTTCCATGACGGCGAGGTTCGGTGCTAGTGCTTGGCGGCCTCGGCATCGACCGTATAAACGAACGCCAGCACCTCGGCGACGACGGCGTAGAGTTCGCGCGGGATCACGCTGCCGATATTGAGCATCGAGAGCGCTTCGACCAGACCCGGGTCCTGGTGAATCGCGATGCCGTGCTCGCGCGCGACGGCGACGATCTCATCGGCCACGAGACCGCGCCCGGTGGCAATGATCTCTGGCGGCGCGGGACCGGTGGGGTCGTAATGCAGCGCCGCGGCGGCCGGACGATCGGGCGCGTTCCGTCGCGCGTTGAAGTACGCGCTGTTATTATTCATGCGCGCACGTTCACGTCGGAGGCAATGCCGCCGTCGTCCACGGGCTCGGCGGCCGCCGGCGCCGCCGGCGCCCCGGTTGCAGCCGAGCCGCGCGCGGCGACCGTCGCTTCGGCCGAGTTAACGCGGTAACGCAACGTCTCGAGACGGCCGGTGAGCCGGTCGAGTGAATCGCCGAATCGCTTTGCCGATAGCTCGCTCTCCGCTTTGACTGCCAGCGAGAAGGCGCGGCCGACCGTTTGCAAGTCAACGGTAACGGTGCCGAGATGTTTCGTATCGAGCACGAACGCGATGTGAAAGTTACTGCCGTCGAGCGCGCGGCTGCCGTCTTGCTCCGGCGCATCGCGATCGATTGCGATCCGTGCTTGCGCGTAGCTCGAGCCGAGCCACATCGGCAGCGTGAACGACATCGTTTGCGGCGTTGCGTTCATTGCTTGCGCGGCGTTCATTTGCACCGCCGTGACCGCGGTCAGCGCGCTCGCTGCGGCCGGAACGAGTTCACCCGCTTCTTCGGCGCCCGGCGGCGGAGCGTTGATCAGCGAGAACAGCTGCGTCTTCAAGTCGAACGTCAACGCGGCGCCGCGTTCGGCGATCTGGGCGAGCGCGAGCACCGGCACGGTTGCGGCCGACGGCAGGGTTCCGGCCGGCAGCAGGACTGCGGCCGGCAGCGGAGTTGCGGCCGGCGTGGCCGCCTCGTTCGCGGCAGCTGCAGCGGCGGGCGGCGCGGCTTCGGGTTCCTCGGCGGCGAGCTGCGCGGTCAGGAGCTGGGCGAGTTTTGGCTCGTTGCCGCCGACCACGTGATCGACGAAGGCGGAAATTTGCGATGCGAGTTGGGGCGACGATGGTTCGATCTTGCCGAGCCACGCCGTAAGCGTGCGCAGCGTCGCCACGCGCGGATCGTCGCTTTGCGGCAACGCGCTCTCGAGCGTGGCTAGGGCTGCCGGCAAGCGTTGCGGCGTATCGAGCGCCAGCCGCGCGGACGCAATGTTCGTCGGCGTGACGGGCAGGTTGAGCGCGCGCACGAGCGCCGCGGGATCGCTACGATACGCGGCTAGACCGGTTGGCCCCGGCGCTGCGCCGGCAGCGGTCGCGGCGGGGGCCGGCGGCGCGCCCGGCGCGGATTCGCTGAAGCGGGCCGACGGAAGGATCGTCGGCGGAATCTGAAACCGTACCGGAGTCGACGCGGGCGGCACGCCCGCGTTCGGCGGAGCCGGGGCGTTCGGCGGAGCCGAGGCGTTCGACGGAGCCGCCGCGTTCGACGGAGACGGGGCGGTCGGCAAGTTCACCGCGGTCCGCGAGGGCACGAGCGGAATATTCGGCGCCGCCGGCAACACCGGCGCTGAGGCAGCTGCCGGCGTTGGTGCGCGGGACGACGGAACGTTGATGGCGATCGAACCGGCACGTGCGGCGGCGAGGCGCGCCTCAATGTCCGCCAAGACGACGGCGGGCGGCTGGATCACCTGCGACGACGGCGGCGGCGTAAGGGCCGCGGCCGGGGATCCATCAGCTAACCCGGGTGCCGGCCGGACCGAGGCCGCGACAAACACCGCGGGCGGCGGAGCCATACTGGGCGTTACTCCATCGGGAAGCACGGGCCGCGATGCCGCTTCCGCGAGCGCACTCAGCGGTGCATCCGGCAGCGGTTCGAGCGGAACATTCGACAAGGGCGGGGGAGCCGTACCCTGACCGGGCTCGACGGTACTGAGAACTTGCAACAGAATCTGCGTTCCGTTGAAGCCGGTGACTTGGGCTGTGAACAGGTCGCCCGGCGCGAGGTTGGGCGGCAACGCAGCGGCGACGCGGTTGCCCAAAATGTTGATCAGGTCGGTCAAGCCGTTCGAGGGCAGCACCTGGGCCGTGACGACTTGACCCGTCGTCAGTTGGCCTTGGAGCGCCTGGGCCTCGGCGGCGAGTGCGTTGATTTCCGCCGCGATGAGCTGCTCGACGCTGGCGGCCGGGTTGTTCGCTGCGGCAGCGGCCGCGCTTACGGCGGCCGGGTTGACCGACATCAGCTCGACACGGGGACTCTACGCCGTATAGTCGATCAAGTGCGGGGTACCATCCGAAAGGCCCGCAGCTTCTTCAACGACTTCATCAAATGGATCGCCCGGTTTGCGCTCGCGCTTGCGGCCTTTGCCGCCTTGCTGCTGGTCGGGCTGCTCTTTGCCCGCGACGCGGTTCCCCTTGGCATCGGTCGTTTCGGTGACGCGTTCGTTGCGCTCGTCGGTCTTCGCGACAAACTCGGCTTGGGCAGCGCCCTGCGCAATGGAAGGCGCCGTCTCGGCGCGTTGCATGACGGGCGGAGCTTGCGTGGAAACGATGAGTGCGCTTTGCAGATCGGTCGGCCGGATCGCCATGAACTCTCCTCGGGAGCTAGGCCGGTTGCGGTTTCCGGGTATACTTCTGCTTCACGTTCGGATCGCCCTCACGATAGCCCAGATCCGTGGTCAAATTTCGCAGCTTGGACCGCAGATGGATCACCGCTTGGGCGTGGATCTGCGAAACGCGCGATTCGGACACGTTGAGGACGCCCTTGATTTCCTTGAGCGTGAGCCCCTCGAAATAGTAAAGCGAGATGACCGTCCGCTCTTGCATCGGTAAGGCGTCGACCGCCCGGACGAGCGCCGCCTTGATCTCGCGGGCCTCGACCGCGCTCGAAACCTCGTTGCCGTCGTCGCGCAGCGTGTCGAGCAGCGGGATCTCATACCCCCGCTCGTTGGGCAGAAACTCTTCGAGCGAGAGGACCGACGTGCCGCGGATCTTTTGCATCAGGACGTCGAGTTCTTTGACCGGCATCCCCATGCGCGTCGCGACTTCTTCTTCGGTCGCTGCCCGGCCGAACTCGATCTCCAATTCCTGGTAGATGCGTTCGAGTTCGCGGGCGCGTTGCCGCACCGCTCGCGGAACCCAGTCGAGGGCCCGCAGGGCGTCGAGAATGGCGCCGCTGATGCGGGTGATCGCATACGTTTCGAACTTGACGCCGCGGGCATCGTCGTACTTTTCGATCGCGTCGATCAAACCCAAAATGCCATCGTTGATCAAGTCGTTGATCTCGACGTTCGGGGGCAAGTTGATCGAGATGCGACCGGCCACGTATTTCACCAGGTGAAGATACTTGTGGACGATTTCTTCCCGGCTGAGTTCTGCGCCGGCAATAACGTATCGCCGGGTTTCGCGAGTAGCTTTCACACGGGACACTCCGAGACGAGTTCGGACCTAGCCATAGAATTCGTTTACCCAGGGCAGTTCCCCCGTCGTAGAGGCACTAGATTGTCGTGATACGGTTAACGTTTCTCGCAGATTTGGTTAGAAACGCCGCCTAACCGGCATACCTGATGCGCGGATTGGCCAGGGCGTAAAGCACATCGACGACCGTGTTGACGACCACGAAGACGGTCGCAAAAAGCAGCACGCAGCCGTTGATGACGGGCATATCGCGATTCGAAATGGCGTCGAATGCCAGCCGCCCGACCCCCGGCCAAGCAAAGACGCTCTCGGTCAGGACGGCGCCGCCAAGCAAGAGACCGGTCTGTAAACCGAGGACCGTTATGATGGGCACGAGCGCATTGCGTAGCGCGTGCCGCACCACAACCCGGCGTTCGCTAAGTCCCTTGGCGCGCGCGGTCCGCACGTAGTCGCTCGCCAGCACATCGAGCATCGAACCCCGCGTGATCTTGGCAACGATGGCGAGCGGAATGGTCCCCAGCGTGATCGCCGGCAGAACGAGGTGCCAGAGTGCGTCGAGTGCGGCGCGTCCGTTTCCGGCGAGCAACGCATCGATCACGATCAGGTGGGTGTGCGCCGGGATGTCGTAGAGCAGCGAGATGCGGCCGGAGATCGGGAAGAGATCGAAGCCGGCGCGCGCCGGCAGCACGGCCAGGAGATAGACCAGCATCCAGCCGAGCCAAAAGACCGGGATGGACACGCCGAGCAAAACAGCGCTCATGGTGAACGCGTCGGCGAACGAGCGTTGCCGCACCGCAGCATAGACCCCAACCGGGATCCCGACGAGCACCGCCACCAGCATCGCACCGAACGTCAACTCGACCGTCGCCGGAAAATGCGTGGCGAGCGTTTGCGCCACCGGCTGCGTGTCGGCGATCGACGTCCCGAGGTCGCCGTGCACGAGCGCGCCCAGATACTTTGCCAGTTGCACCCACCACGGCTGGTCGAGACCGTACTCGTGCGTGAGGAACGCGATCTGTTGCGGGCTCGCATGTTCGCCCAGACGGATCGCGATCGGATCGCCCGGGATCAGGTGCAAAAATAGGAAGCTGACGCACGTGATCGCCAGCAGCACCAACACAAGCCGCAGGCAGCGCTCCAGAACGAAGGTGATCACTCAGGCAAACGCGGCGCGGAGCCCGAAGCGCGCGGCTTGCGCGTACAGATAGAGCCACTGACGCCGCGTGTAATCGTTGCGATCGTGCTGCAAAAGGTCGGCGAAGCGCGGCGTGCCTTCGAGTTGACGGAAGAGAACGTCGAACCGGTCGGGCTTGCGTTCGAGGAACGACATCAGTTTCGCGCGATGGCGCAACCGCTTGTAGAAGGCGTGTTTGGTGGCGCGTTCGTAGGCCGGCGCGGGATCGCGGACATCGCGTTTTCCCGCATGCACGGCGCTGGCCGCATAGCGGCCGGTCATGGCCGCTTCGTAAATTCCCTCGCCGGTCGTCGCGTCGACGAGCCCGGCCGCCGTTCCGCCGACCATCACGCGATCGCTCGCGATTCCGGGCCGGGGCTGTCCGCCGTAGAGCAAGTTGCCTTCTTCGCGCACCGTGTAGCCGACGCCGGGAAAGAGCCGCGCTTGCACGCGCGGCAGAAACCAATCGAGTTCCGCGCGCAGCGCCGCGCCGTTGATCTTCGGCCCCATGCCCAGGCCGATCGAGAGATGATCGCGCTTGGGGAACATCCAGGCGATGATCGTTTCGCCCGAGAGCGGGCTACGATAGTAGTGCATCTCGAGCGTTTCGTACGCCGCATCGATCGCCGGCGTTTTCGGATACACGCGGTATTGGATGCAGGTGATGATGCCGTCGCGCCATTCGGGAAACCGGAACGCCGGATCGACGTCGTCGAGCCGCGCGGTCGAACCCTGCGCGAGGAACACGGACTTGGCGCGGATCTTCTTGCGCGCGCCGGCCTTCGTATCGGCGTATTCCACCACCACACCGTCGCGATCGCGTTCGAGCGAACGAAACAGCGCGCTCGTGCGAATGTCGGCGCCCTCGGCTTGCGCGAAGCCGGAGATCGTGCCGTCAAGCTCTTCGCGGGTCGTCGTGTGCGCCGGACCGAGCGTGAACGCATACGTCTTGCGCATCGTCGAGAGCGTCAGCCGCGGCGGATCCAGATGCACGATCGAGCGCGGCAAATCGAAGGTCTCGCAAAACCCGGGGCGCAGGCCGGCTGCGCAAACGCGCTTGGCACCGACCACCGCGTCGCGCTCGAGCACGACGGTCGAGACGCCGGAACGCGCGGCTTCCCGGGCCGCGGTTCCGCCCGCCGGGCCGCAACCGACGACCAGAAACTCCGTCGACTCCATCGCGCGCAGGTTGGCTCGGCCCAGCCCGCCCTCCTATGAACGAGGGCCTCAGGAACAGGACCGTGCCGGAACTGCGCCAAACGCGGCCTCCTAAGCGCTCGGCACGATCGAGCCTTTCTTTGTGTAATCGACTGCCTAGCCAACCGGCCGGGCCTGTTGTAAAGGACCAGAATGTCAGCATCCTTCGGGATCGAGCTCGGCCTAGCGGCCGGGATTCTCGCGATCCTCTACGGCTTGTACCTGATCTCGTGGATATTGCGCCAACCGGCGGGTAACGAGAAGATGCAAGCGATCGCCGCGGCCATCCAAGAGGGCGCCATGGCGTTCCTCAAGCGTCAGTACATGACGGTGGCCATCGTTGCCGCCATCCTCTTCATCGTCATCGGGTTCGCGCCTCAGCCATTGGGCTGGGAAGCCGCGATCGGGTTCGCGATCGGCGCGATTCTCTCGGGTGCGGCCGGATTCATCGGCATGCTCGTCTCGGTGCGCGCTAACGTACGCACCGCCGAAGCAGCCCGCGGCGGCCTCGGACCGGCTCTCAACCTCGCCTTCAAGGGCGGCGCGATCACCGGTCTGCTCGTGGTCGGCCTCGGACTCTTCGCGGTCAGCGGCTACTACGCGATCATGCTGCAAGTCAACAACGGCGACGAGACCAAATCGATCGCGGCCCTCATTGGCCTCGCTTTCGGTTGCTCGCTGATCTCCGTGTTCGCCCGCCTGGGCGGCGGTATCTTCACCAAAGCCGCCGACGTCGGCGCCGACTTGGTCGGTAAAGTCGAAGCGGGCATTCCCGAAGACGATCCGCGCAACCCGGCCGTGATTGCGGACAACGTCGGCGACAATGTCGGCGATTGCGCCGGCATGGCGGCCGACCTCTTCGAGACCTACGTCGTTACTACGACGGCTGCGATGCTGCTCGGCCATCTGTTGCTCGGCGCGACCCTCGCGAGCGCGACGTCGTTCCCGCTCATCATGGGCGCGCTCTCGATCATTACCTCGATCATCGGCACGGCCTTCGTCGGTCGCGGCTCGGTGAAGAAAGAGGGCATCATGAATGCCCTCTACGGCGGCATGATCATCGCAGGCGTGCTCTCGGCGATCGGCTTCTACTTCATCGCCCAACAAGAGTTCGCCGGTGGCGTGACGGTCGGAACGCAAGTCATCACGGCGCTCGACATCTTCATCTGTGCGATCGTCGGTCTCGCCGTGACGGGTCTGATCACCTACATCACCGAGTACTATACCGGCACGACGTTCCCGCCGGTAAAGAACATCGCGGCGGCATCGGTAACGGGCCACGCGACGAACATCATCGCGGGTCTGGCCGTCTCGATGCAAGCGACGGCGTTGCCCGGCATCGTGATCGTGGTCGGCATCTTGGTTGCGAACGGCTTCGCCGGAATTTACGGCGTCGGCATCGCGGTCATGTCGATGCTCTCGATGGCCGGTATCGTGGTCGCAATCGACTCGTTCGGTCCGATCACCGACAACGCGGGCGGCATCGCGGAAATGGCCGAAATGCCCGAGGACGTCCGCAACGTAACCGATCCGCTCGACGCGGTCGGTAATACGACGAAGGCCGTCACCAAGGGCTACGCGATCGGTTCGGCCGGTCTCGCAGCGGTCGTGCTCTTCGCGTCGTTCGTGCAAGAACTCAGCGACCGTTGCAAAGCCGATACGACGCTGGCGTGCTCGACCAACGCGATCACCTTCGGCCTGCAAGATCCGTACGTGTTGTGCGGCCTGCTCGTCGGCGGTTTGCTGCCCTACCTGTTTGCCTCACTCTCGATGGAGTCGGTCGGACGCGCGGCGGGTTCCGTCGTTGAAGAAGTCCGGCGCCAGTTCCGCGAGATGCCCGGCATCATGGACGGAACGCAAAAGCCCGATTACGGCACCACGGTCGACATCGTCACCAAAGCGGCACTCAAAGAAATGGTGCTGCCGGCCCTGATTCCGATCGGCGTCCCGATCATCATCGTGCTGCTCGGCTTCGTGCTGCCGAACAACGGCGGCGCGAAAATGATGGGCGGCATGCTGCTCGGCGCGATCGTCACCGGTCTGTTCCTCGCACTGTCGATGACCAGCGGCGGCGG